>Ga0156418_123_pt1 | contig 144537 bp, 141 predicted proteins | sample RifOxyA2_FD_108061 | JGI IMG/M metagenome (GOLD analysis project Ga0156418, IMG submission 108061) | Candidatus Falkowbacteria bacterium RIFOXYA2_FULL_47_19
GAGCATATCTGACTTCGTCCGCAATGTGTAACCGTGGACGACCGGCTTCGCCGGTGGATTTCTTAAAGTATTAAAAAATCGCCCCCGGAGGGGCGGTCATGCTATATCTTCCGGCTGTCATAAGCCCAGTGTAGAAGCGCCTGCCTCTGCTTCCGGCGGCAGCCGAAATCGCCTTTGACGCAGTTATTCTTTACGGCCGACCAATGCCGGCGGAACGCCCGCCAGCGCTTAATCTGGCGCCGGTCGTCCTCGTGGCGGCGCCCGAGCCAGTAGCGGCAGTACCACTGGAACCAGCCGCGCGGATCATCCGGATGGATCCAGCCCTTCTGCCGCCAAAGGGACAGGGGCTGACTGGCATTCACTTTAAAGAAATTCAAAGCCGGATCGCGCTTTTCCGGAGAAAGCTTCGCGTTTTTAAACCACTTAGCCGGGAACTCCTCCCGGCAATCGGTCATATATTTGCCGCCGAAGACCCCGAGCGAAAGCATCTCCTCCGGCGTCAATTCGGGCGCGAAGTCTTTATGAAAATTCCTACCCGTTTCTTCGGTCAGAGAATACCGGTAATTTTTCTGCACTTTATCATTGACGATGATCTCTTTTTTCATTTCTTATTTTTAAACTTTAGTGGTAATTTTTTCATAAAGTTTATTTATTTAAGATATGTTTCCTCGTAAAATTGCGGGACCTGGCAATTCAGGAAACTGACGCAATCATTGGGAATCTTAATATCAATGGCATTGATGCATTTGATCATTTCCTTGGGCCAGGTGGGGCATTCTTCCATACAGGTATCATAGGCGTCGTTTAGATCCTCCGGCGTGACATCCTCGGTATAAGCTGCGCAGTCCTTATATCTTTGGCAGGCATCGCTGCATTTATCGGAAATCACTTTTTTCTTTTCTTCGTCTTTGCATAAAGCTTTCAATTCCCGCAAAAGATCGCCGATTTTTCGCTCAAGCTCCCCCATTTGATAAAAATATTCATCCGGATCGATTATGTCGGCTTCATTAATATCCGGCAGGGGCGGCGCGTCCGATGTCAACTCCGGCGCCTGCGAACCCGGTCTCTCTTCCACGATTATTGAATCCATATCTATGTCAGGCAAAGGCGGCGCGTCCGATGTCAACTCCGGCGCCTGCGAACCCGGTCTCTCTTCCACGATTATTGAATCCATATCTATGTCAGGCAAAGGCGGCGCGTCCGAGCTAAGCTCGGGTATTTCCGAACCGGGACGTCCGAGCGGATTTTCCGGGACTATCGTTTCCGGGTTGATATCCGGCAGCTTCGGCACATTGTCCAGCCACGCTTTTTTTCTGGCCGCCAGATCGGACAATTTTTTTTCCATCTCCTCTATCCGCCGGTTAACGTCTTTCTTATTGTCGCAATTTTCGCCGGCCAAGGCTTTCAGCTGTTCGGCTTCGGCCAGCAAGTCCTTATAATCCGAGACGATCGCTTCCGGATCGGTCGATCTTCCCTGCCCCGGATCGGAAACGTGTTCGGAAACCAGGAAGCCGCCCAAGCCCAAAACGACGACAGCGGCAGCGCCCAGTAGAATTTTTTTTATCGTGCTCATATTTTTATAATTACTAATAGTTATTAACGCACTTGTCCTATCGCGCGCTTACAACTGTCTTTAGCTGACTCGCTTTTCAAGTCATCGCAAAGCGCTTGATTTCTAGTCTCTTGAGCGATGTACGCCAGGCAGTTGTCATGAACCGCTTCGTTGTGGATGTCCCGGCAAATATCCGGCATTAGTTTTGAACGCGCGTATTTACTACGGCAATCTTCATTATAGCTGGTATCCTGAATCAGGTCGCAGACGGAAACGTCGGCTTGATGCACAGCCAATCGACTGAAGCAATCGGTTGACTCCCGCTGGCTGTTAACCCGGGAACAAACGGAGGGATCGCGCTTGACTTTAGCCACCTCGCCATAGCACCAGCCTTGTTGGATCGCACTTTCAAGATTGGCGCAAATTTCGGCATTACCGCTCCCCCTGGCAATATTCTCGATGCAAATTTCCTGATCACTTTCTTTTTTTACCTTTCCACAAACGGAAAGATCCTTTTTAACCGAAGCCACGCTGATGAGGCAAAAATCGCTTTCCGTTTCAATATCGATCAACGAGCAGATGCTTTCGTCCCGAGCTTCTTTGGCGGTGGTCTTTAGACAATTATTCTTCCTGACTCCGTCCGAAATCTCCAAACATACTTCGGCTCGCTTGGCCGCGATCGCCACTTCCTCATAACAGCGATCTTGCCGGGTTCGGGTCTTTTCTTTATTCTCGCCTTTCAATCCGGCGCACATGCCGGAATCCAGAGCCTCCACCGCCTTCTGCCTGTCCTCGTCAACCGAAAGGAGGCTGTCGATATTAATTTTTGGCTCACAGGCGCAAAGGAGCAGCAAGCACGGCATTAACCATAATGTTTTTTTCATAAAATTAAAATAGATAATTTTTAATTTTTTATGGTCTTGACGACACTGTAATCCCGGCTAGCCGTAATCGTATCGACAACATCTTTGACTGATTCGACGAAATTACCGTTTTCATCGTAAACTACCCGATTTTTTAGCACCTCGACTTTGACTTCGGCGCGAAGAGAGCCGGGCTTATCGATAAATGTGCTGGTAAAATGGCAAGTGCCCGGCATTTCCTTATGAAGGGCGCCGTCAATATAAAAACTCCAATAACACTTGGTGGTTTCGCCGCTTTCGGTACCGCTGATCTCGGCTTTCCACATCCTGGCCTGGCTGACCAAAAAAATCCCTTCGGTCGGGCTTACAAAATTCACGCTTACGCCCGACTCTCCGCTAGCCTTTGCTTTCTGGGTATCGCTGGCGCTTTCCCTGGCTTGCTCCTGGGTTTCTGTATTACTTTCTTGTCCGACAGGTTCCGGCACGGCCTCGGCCTCTGCTTCGCTTTTCGTTTTTTCTTCCTCTGTTTCAATTTTTTCCTCAACTTCATAACCGTTTTCCTTGAGCCAGTCTCTGATCTCCTCAGTACTGCCGGTAGCGGCCTCGATCTCAGTTTCCCTGTCTTTATTGTTATATGCAGGCAGAGCAATGCCGACAACCTTGCCTTCCTGCGCCGCGGAACGGAATTGGTCGATCGCGATCATGACGCCGTTAAATTTATCAAATCCGCTGGCCAGATTTTCCGGTAAACTGGTAATGCTCAAGATAGCGGCGGCCGGTTCGGTTATCTTCCTGACATCGCCGACTAATTCGGATATTTCATTGTCATTGCCAAGGGCTATGTTAGCGGCGTCTTCTGTAACCTCCATGGTCAAGTCTGCCCCGCCGATAATAACCGCTGCCTTGGTCATAGTTGAAGCGGCCGCGAATCCGGCTGTGCCGCCGCTGATTATGACTCCCCCGACGAATCCGGCTACTTTACAACCGTCTTTAATGACTATGGCCGAATTTTCCAGCTTCTTAAATTGATCACCGGCTTCCGTCCAGGCTTCGGCTTTGACCTCTTCCTGGGTTTGCTTGAGCATCAAAAAGGCTCGCTTGGCATCAACGCCCAGAAATTTAGCCAATGTCTTTATCTTTTTCCCGGCCGGCGCTTTGTCAAACACATTATTGATTTCCTCTTTGGTAACGGCTTTTGCTCCTTTTACAAGCCCAAGCTCTGACGGAATATATTCGTCCGCGATTTTTTCCAGTTCTTCAGCCTTCTTCGCCATATCATCCCATTCCCCAATCAGCCCGTCCATCTCCGCTTTCCATTTTTCGTATCCCCCATATTTTCGAGCGTTAACGAGAATGTCGTCAGTCTTTATCCGTAATTCGAGGTACTGCTTTGAACCCGCCAGGGTCTTTTCAAACAGCTCCTGCTCCAAAGCGGATCCCGCCTCTCCCTCGTTTTTTTTGCCGCAACCGCTAACCGCCAACAAAACGACCAGCATCGCTAAAAAAATAAATTTTCTTTTCATTTTATTATTTCTAATTTTTAAATTTTATTGCCTCTTGCACAACTTTGCGCCCAACTTGAAAAACTGCTTTAAGCTTTCAAGAAGAGTTCACGGATCTCATTTTCACCAAGTTCGCTGATGCCCGTTTTACTTTTTTTGGCTTTCCGCGCCGCCGCCAGTCTCTTAACCCAATTGCCGGCGACCTCGTCTTTTTTGTCGTCGTTAACCCCGTCCAACTCGCGCATGATTTTTATGATCGCGTAATTACTGTTGCGGGGCAAACCGGCCGACTCGAATTCATGGCGCAATTTCTCGATCCGCGCCATATGCATATTGTTCTTTTTTACATAATCTATTCCTTCTTTTGAAGCTTTTTCCGGGTGAAATCGCACTCCTGGACCGTCATGATAGCAGAGCCATAACATATCTCTCTGCTCCTTGACCGGCTTTCCCCGAAAAACATCGGGGTTTTTGGTGTTATAATCAAATTCCGGATCATGGATTGCCAGAGAGTACAGCTTCCCGAAGGCCCTGCCGTAGTCATCGTTAGTTAAAAAAAGTTTTGTGACTTCATCGGCCTGCCCAAACGACATATCCCCGGGACCTTTATAAACACAGCGCCGGTCAATGGGCAGTTCCCTGGTTGTTTCATTCAAAAAGGCCAGATATCTTAAATCATCTATCGCCGCGATCGGCTTGACCTGAAAAACGCCCCTGGCTTTAGACGATGACTCCTGATTGGAATAATAACGGCTCTCCTGGAATTGTTGGGCCATAAAAAAATTTTCGGACATGACCTTTGTGTCGAATCTGGACTGGACTGCTTTGGAGTTATATGTTTCCAGAACCGCCTCAGCGATCTTTATGGCTTTTTCCTTTTCCCGCGAGACCGGCCTTTCTTTTTTAAATTCAGGACGCGCCTTTTTGGGAGTCGTCTTGTTTTCGGCCGACTCGGCCCCATCTTCTGCTTCTGTATTTTTCAGACGGGCAATCACGCCGAGCTTATCAAGTCCATACAAAGCAGCCGCGGCTCCGATTACGGTTCTCATGCCCTTGTGCATAAATATCCGTCTCTCCGCATTCTCAGGCTCACCCTTCTTTTTCTCAGGCCTATTCCCGCCAGGGTTTGGAAATTTCTCAATACTCATAAATAAAACATTATAAAATAATAACCGACACGTATGCCCACTAATTAGAGAGGCTTGTTCCCAGAATCGGAATTAATAAAGAGAGGGGGTACAAATTTAAACAAGTCATAAGCTAATTATAACAAAAATCGCCGACTTTGGCGATAATCCTATTATTAAATATCATACCCGGTCCGTAATAAAATCCCCTTCCCGTATTTTTTAGCCGTGACTTTCATTTCTTTAAATAGCTGATCACCGGTTCCAGATGCTCGCGCTTTAGTTCTCCCCATTCGACCGGCTTACCGCCTTCGAGCCGGCCGGGGATCTTAAAGTAGCGGACATGCTTCTTGATCTTACGGGGCAGAAGCCAATAGGAAAACTTGCTCCATCCGTGGTCCGGACCGATCCCGCCCAAGGCCACGGCCGCCACTTTCTTGTCTTTAAGAATAGACCAATGCTTTTTAATGAAGCCTTTTAGAGGCATCCGTCCGGCATAGGTGCCGGAAATGACAGCAACAGAGTCCGCCGCCGCCAGCGCTTCAGTCCCGGCCGCCTCAAAGGTCATAAGCGGCGCCTTAAGCGCTTCGGACAACCACTCGGCATATAACTTAGATCCGCCCAACCGGGTCTTGTAAACGATGATAGTGTTCATATACTTAATGATTAATTTCCATAGGTCTGGTTTTTTTATCCGGATAATGCGGGAGCACTTTGCATAGTCGAAACACCTTGTACAGTGGGAGCACAAAATTTTGTGCTCCCACTATTCCCGTGCCCCCGCTATAATTCCCATTATCCTAATTCCAGGGGCAATCTCCGGGTTCGATGCAGTTCTGGACAACCGACCCCTGGCCGTTTTCCCCGTGCACCTTGTCTCCGCCGGCATATACCGCGACGGCCGAAAGCGCCATTAAAGAAACTGCCATGGCGAAAACTAATAAGGTTTTTTTCATAATTTTATATTATAAATTAATTAGCGCGCGTGCTTATCTTTTTTTATCAAAAAACATTCCCTGACACATGGGGATCAATTTGTCTTCGCCCGCCAGTTGACCTCGAAAGAAACGGAATATTTTCCCGGTATCCGCCACCGGGAGAACCGGAAGCAAAGCAGCTGAAATTTATTATCAGCAATCTTGCCGAAGCCGAATCTATTTAAAGTAAGTTCGATATCAATTACCATATTTTAATAATTCTAATACCTGGAAGAAATGATCGTATATCCGCCTTATTGAATCACTCAAATTAATTTTTTATCTCCAAGTCCTAAATGTTTTGGACACAGAATACCTATTGCCAGGGCCTCTGTTAAGGCGCGGCACCTTGAATCTGGAATCACTAAATACCCATATAAACATTTATCCCGTAAACGATCTTTTTTCCCCTTCAAAAAAGTATGCACAAATGAAGACTGACCACGAAGATGATTTTTAAGTCTTTGGCGTAAGCCATTTTTTGCCCTTAACGTTCTCCCTATATGCAAAACCGCACGATCTGGGCCATAAATTATATACACCCCCTGATCGCATGACGCATTTACTGCATATCCTTCTTGCGGAAATACTTCCAATTTAGCTTTCAATAATTTGTTTACTAAATTTTTTGTCTTTACATATTCCCCAGATAGCATAAAATAACTTAATTAGTATTAATAATCGAGTTATATATTTTTCCGAATGCATCATGAGTAGATCTTCTTGCTATTCTGGGCAGGGATGAGTCTTTTGCCTTTTTTGTTTGGTTTATGGAAAACTTTTTGGATAGATTATCTGGATGCCAAATGATAACCAAGTTCGAGGCGATATTGATCTAAATTCGATATATTACATTCGCAATTTCAGCCAGGTCCGCCCCCCTCTTGTGAATTGCTTCTTCTGGATCAGTCAAAAAATTATCTCTGTACTTTCTTTCAATATCTTTATTCATTATAAAAATATCATTTTTATAGGCCTCCATTTTTTTATCAGGGGAAGCATCATTTAATTTTCCGTTTTCGTTTTTATCAAATAAAGTAAGATTGCCAATATTATTAACAAAGTTTTTCACATCGGCTTTTTTAAGGTTCCAATTTTTTGGGTCACGATCCAATATATGTTCTCGACTCACTTCGTCATAACCGTATTTAGAATTTGTTTTATCCTGATGTTTACGGATATCATTTAACAGTATGGTTGTTAATTTGTTATCTTTACTATATTTAATGTCATCGCAAAAATTTTTTTTAAACTCTTCGTCCGATTCAACCAATATTTTTAAATCCTTATAGAACTGATCGGATAATTTATTATAATCATTTCCCTGAAATTCTTTTATTTTTTTACATTGCGATGCAAAACCTCTTTCATACTTAGACGGTATAACGCCTATTATTTTTGCTCGAAGAGCGAATATCCATAGTTTATCAAGTTCATTATTAAATATTTTTTCAGTTAAACTACTATCTGACAAATATCTATTTACCAACGACAACAGCACACCATAAACCTGATCTAGGCCAAGGTGTTGATACTTTTCAATCTTTTTAACCGACTCGATGCTGATTTTATTCTTAGAAATTTTTCTTAATTCATTTACCTGGTCGTTTCTTCTTAAAGCAAGGTATATTTTGGCGTTGTCAATAAGCTCCCCTATTAATATAGTGATGCCCCTTTCATCCTCATTTTCAACGGCTTGTTTTATACTTGAAAAAACCTCAGAACCTCTTATATATCCATTTTTTGATATCCAGTAATATCTCAAAAATTTTTCGAATAGCTTGTAATCGGTTTCTTCAAATAATGATTCCAGCTCATACCAAAGAGATTCTATCCTTTGTTCATATTTTGGGGTTTTGCAATAACTCATTACAACGTTTTTAACTAAATCGATTTGATTCAATGCCTGTCCAGTCGCGTTTAGACCTTCAAACATATTAAAAATGTCATTGTTCTTTTCGCAAACAATTAAAATAAACTGTGCGTTTACTATTTTTTCCTTAATTTCCTTAGCTTTTTTGAAGTATTTGGACGAATTTTCTTTGCTTAATTCTATCCTCTGATTGTTCGATATATGCTCATGTAAAAGCTTGAATACGTGTTTGTAAATATTAACTATATGTTTCTCATTATCATCTAAATTGTCCAAATCTGCCTTCGTTTTAAATTCTTCTTTCTTTAATATTATTTTTTCTAAAATATTATGGATATTCTCTTTGTGAATTTTTATTTTTATTTCTTGTGTATCAGTATTACCACTTGGCAGATATTTCAGGTAATAACTATCAATATTCTTCGCATATTCCCTAATTTTGGTTGATAATATTTTATCACTTTTTTTTGCAATTTCAATTAATACATTTCTTAAGGCTGATAAGCATAAAATTATAGTAATGATTCTTTGCTGCCCGTCAATAATTTCCACACTATCAGAGCTATTGATTTTCTGCGAAAGAATGTTGCCAATATAATAACCACTTTCATTTTCCATGATATTATTAAAAAGTTTTGTTACTTTATCCTTGGTCCACACATATGGTCTTTGGTTTTTGGGCAAACAAAAAAATTCAAATTTTTTTCTTAACTTTTCGAATGTTTTATTTCCTGTTGATTTTTCATCAAAACTCGCCATATCTATCTCAATAATTCTTAATTAAAAATTCTGGTATCGCCCCACGACTACTTGTCATTGAATTTATAGGTCGTGAAACCATAATTTCTATGATTTTATACTTGTCCTTTTTATACAACCTTCGAATTTCATCTAGGGCATTATTACTTAATATCATCTTTGTTTTTTTCACAGTTAAGCTTTCAACAAATTTAAATAATTTTTCACGATCGGAAAGATTAAATCTTTCTGGAGTGTAATTGGCAAAGCTTGTTTTTTTCAATGGATCATAACATGGATCCAAATACACCAAGTCATCTTCTTCTACTTTATCAATTATTTCTCTATAATCTTGCCTTACAATGTTTACACCCTTTAGCAGTTCGGATGCTTTAAGTAAATATTCTTTCTCAAAAATTGAAACACTTTTATTTCTCCCATACGGAACATTAAACTCATTTTTAGAATTAACTCGATAAATACCGTTAAAACAAGTTTTGTTGATGTATATAAATGCTGCAGACCGATTAATTCCCCATATTCTTCCTTTATTATATTTATCTCTAATACCTAAATAAAAAGCCTTAGAATTTTGTTCACGATACTCTCGTAAATATTTCATTAATAAACCTACATTATCGCGCACAGCAATATATGCATCAATAAGATCTTTGTTTATATCAGAAATCAAACAAAACTTAGGGTTATATTTTTCTTTTACGTAAAAGAAAACTGCTCCTGCGCCAAGAAATGGTTCAAAGTAACGATTGATTTTATCTGGCAGCTCTTTGTCTATTTTATCCAAAATTCTTCTTTTTCCGCCTGCCCATTTTAGAAATACTGAAGTATTCATTATTTTTAATCTAACACTTAATCTTGTATTATTCAAATGGTCAACTTGGTAAATATTCAGCAGCGCTATATATGTTCTACATAATTAACAATTAAAAGTTTTTTGCATCAAGACTTGAAATTGAGTTTCCAATTCGGCGGATTGGGCGAGCATTGATTGCGCTATTTTTTCAGATTTCTCTACTATTTCAGCAAATTTATTTTGAAGCTCGACAGGTGGCAACATTATGCTCAATCCCTTTAACGCAAAAATTTTTAACTCTGCGAATGTTGTGCCTGATGCAATGCTTTTATAATTATTTTTAAATTTTTCTTTTAGCGTATACTTGAGATATATATTATTTAGCGATTTCACCTTCACGTGTATCCATAAAACCCTTCCATCCTTAAAATAAAAAGGCAGTTCAGTATCAACTGACCAAATTCTTCCATCCGGACAAATAGAAGGCATCAATAAATCACCAACTGCAGGAACGCCAGTATGTTTTTTTAATTCCTGATAATGCTTATTTGTAATAAATAATTTTGGTTTAATAACTTCGCCGCAACTCAACATTCCAATTTCCGTGCCTCTGTAAAATGGAATTCCGTTTTCTGTAAGCTCATCTACAAAAACTCTTTTACTAGAACCAACATCGCACAAATCGTTTAATTTCTGGAACCCCCACCCCTTCTCATTCTTCACCGGATCCCCAAACATCTTCAAAAACACCGACTTCAAATAATCATCCAAAAGCCCGATGGCTTGTTTTCTTTTTTGGCGAAGTGCGTCTGCCTTATCAAGAATTTTTACAATGCGTTTTTGGTCTTCAAGAGGTGGAAGTGGAATTTCAATATCTTCTATGTCTACGGAGCCAATGTTTTTTTGAGCTATTCCTTTTGCTTTTCTAATCAATTTTGATTCAACAATCCCACTTTTTAAAAAATGAAATAAGTAATCCGGAAATACGTCTTTAGACTTAATAATTACTTTCCCAACTCGCTGGTTTAATACGGCTGGCAAATTTTCTTTTTTTATTCGTCCTACTCTACCAACATTTCCAGTCAATGAAATTAAAATATCCCCGTCATTTAAAATAAACTTTTCCAGCAATTTATTATTTAACTTAATATATTTTCTATTGTCATTGGAGATATAGCCATTTTGAACATTTGTTATTCTAATGACTTGAAAACCATCATCAGAATATTCATTGCTTTTAAATGCATAGCCATTAAATATTTTAGCTATATTTCCAATTTTTATTTTAGTCATAACTACAAGTTTTTTAAATTATTAAGTCCGGCCACGATTTCCATTTCTAACGCCTCGATCTTCCCCAAAATCACTTTCGGATCTTCGTAAATCGCTTCTTCATAATCCGTCACTTTATAACGATTAATACTCAAATCAAAATCCGCTTCTTCGATTTCTTTTTTTTCAACGTAGAAGAACTTGCTATTCCGTTTATTCTCCTCTTGGTCTTTTCGCTTTTTCCATTTCGCCACGATATCCGGCAAATCGCCACCACCATTGATCTTGGTTCGCTTATCATCCAGCGAAAAGCCATCTGACTGCATGTCATAAAACCAAACCTTCTCCGTCTCCCCGCCTTTCACAAAAATCAAAATTGCGGTGCTTACTCCGGCGTAGGGCTTGAACACTCCGCTGGGCATTGAGATAACGCCTTGCAGTTCGCAATCATTGAGTAACATTTTGCGCGCCTGCTTATGCGCGTTACTGGATCCAAAAAGCACGCCGTCCGGCACAATCATACCGGCGCGGCCGCCGATTTTGAGTGATTTGATAATCCGATTAATAAACAGGAGTTCGGTCTTGCTGGTATTGAGCGAAAGCGATTCGTTGATATCTCCTTTATCAATACTCCCCTTGAACGGCGGATTCGCCATGATGCAATCGTAAAAATTATCCTCATCGTATTTTTTTGATAACGTGTCTTTCTGTTCAATATTAGGACTGCTGATGCCGTGCATCATCAAGTTCATGAGACCAATCCGCACCATACTCTCATCCATATCATAGCCGTAAAAAGTTTTTTCCTTAAGATGAGTCCACTGTTTTTCACTTGTCAGTTTATCGCCCAAATGCCCGCGCGTCAAACCGTTCTCATCTGTCTTCTGATTTTCCTTGCTGGTATAGGCGGTTATAATATGCTGGTAGGCGCCAAGTAAAAAGCCCCCGGTACCGCAGGCTGGATCACAAATCGTGTCACCCAATTTAGGGTCAACTAGTTCGCAAATCAATTGAATAATATGACGTGGTGTGCGAAACTGGCCAAGCTTGCCGGCACTCGTAATTTCTGAAAGTAAATATTCGTAGAGATCACCTTGCGTATCCTGAAAGCCCTGTCCTTCCGATTCCTGCTTGGAAATCTCTTCAAAAATTTCATCTATAATGTTAACCGCTTCTACTAAGAGCGAGGGTTTGGAAATTATAAAAACCGCGTTGCCCATGTGCTTAGCGAAAGGACTTTCCTCCTTGCCGATCGTTTTGAGGAAAGGGAAAACTTTTATTTGAACGTGTGTAAGCATTTCGCCGCCCTCCATGTGCCGGAAATGACTCCAACGCAACTTTTCATTACCTTTAAAAAGCGATCGATAAGCCTCACCAGTAAACTCCGCGTCTTGTTTCTTTTTCGTATCCATCTCATCCAATCTTTTCATAAACAGCAAATAAGAAATCTGCTCAATGGCAGTCAGTGGATTGGAAATGCCACCGCTCCAAAATTTATCCCAGAGCCGACCGATGGCTGATTTCAGTGTACTATTTAGCATAATTTAAAATTTTATCCGTGAATTGAATTATTTCCTTTTGCATATTTATCGGGAAGACACCGAGGAAGCCGCGGGCATGGATCTTGGTGAACGGCTCGCTAACCAAATCTTTTTTGGCCAATTCGCCATTGTTTATAATAAAATCACGCAACACAATCAAAAACTGGATTTGCTTGGGAGCCAGTGTGTTGTGCTCGGCGATAAACTCTGCGAAGGCCTCGGATACTTTTTCGGAAAAAGTGACCAAACCGCCCAAACCCATGATGTATTTTATCAGATCCAAAAATTTCACTTGCCGGGCATCATAGGCTTTTTGCAAATTTTCCTCGGTCGGATAAGGCTCGTATTCAGCCAAGGTATCGGCCAACTCCTCAACTTCCTCCTGGCTTACCGCTTCACCCTGTTTTAGTTTTTGCAGCACTTCGTTTTCAGTTTCTAGCTTTTTGATTAACGACTCGACTTTTTCACGGTATTTTTGAATAGTAAGCCGTTCATGTTCCGGGCCGAACTTGATATATTCTTTTTGACTCGTTATATCGCGCAGATCAAGCGAATCCTGATCAGGCTTAATCCCCTCATCCCGGTATTTCATCAAAGGGGCAATTTTTTGAATCAATACTTCCAGCGCATTATCATCGGCTTTTTTTAAAAAATTGCCATGTAAAATTTCTTCGATTAGCTTTTTCTCCTTGGCAACAACGTTGACTGATAATGGCAAGTCCGAAACCATCTCAACAAGGGCTTCCCCTAAAACCTGTGCTCGCTTGTCTTGATTATCAAGTTTGGCAATAGAGTAATGCAGTACTTTCAATTCAAAGCTCATAGCTTTGAAATCTTCGCCCGTCCGCGTGCGCATCAAGGGCGCAATCTCTTTTTCTAAAAATATTTTTTTATCTTCATTTAGTCTTTGCCAAAAAGTCTCGTCCACTTTTTCCAGCTTGCTTTTGGCGTCCAGTATCACCACATTATTAGACGGCAACTTAGCAATATCTACTTTTAACTTCTGGGTTACGGAATTGACCAACTCGGCATTGTTGTGCGAATCCACAATGTTCAATTTCAATAATTTTGCTTCAAAAATCCGAACCGGCAGCGGCTTAGTGGCTTTGTCAATTTTGCCGGTGGGATTCATTTGGAAATAGTCAAAATTCTCCCAACAATCAATGATAAGAAATTTATCCTTGGTCTTGCACCAGGGCTTAATTTTATTGACTTCAAGGAGACGAGTGCCGCGGCCGATCATCTGCCAAAATTTTGTATAGGAAAAAACTGGTTTTGCAAAAACCAAATTAACCAACTCACGGACATCGATGCCCGTATCAAGCATATCAACGCTAATTGCAATTCGCGGGAAGTCTTTATTAATAAATTGATCCAAGAGGCCACCCTTACCATAAACTCTGGCATCGTCAGAAACAATCACCTTGGCGATATTGCCTTTGTGCTCCGGATAAAGGTCGTCAAAAACTTCTTGGAGTCGCCGGGCGTGTTTCATGGTCATGGCAAAGAAAATTGTTTTTCCCGGCAAAGTACCGCTTTCGTCTTTAATGCACTCCTCCATAAACTCCTGAACAATCAATGCGTTAGTACCACGGTTAGTCACTTTTTTTTCAATTTCACTGCCTTCGTAATTAATTTCAGCCGGCTCCTTGCCATCAGCCAATAGTTTTTGCTGCTCACCAATTGAAATGGTATCTTTTCTGATGCCTTCTTTTTGAAATTTAGTTCTGACTTTTAAAACTTCGAAGTTGGAAAGATAGGGCGGTTTATTATTCACGGCTTCGTCAAATGAATAGGCATAAGTCGGAATACCGTCTGCGCAATCAAATAGCCCAAAAGTATTGTGTTCAACCACGTCCTTGGGCGTAGCTGTCAGCCCCAATTGAATCGTATCAAAATAATCAAAAATATTTCTATAAACATTATAAATCGAGCGGTGACTTTCGTCCGCCACAACCATGTCAAAAAAATGCGGACTCAAAGGACAATCATTATTCTCAATGATATTGAGCATCGTCTGATAGGTAGCACAATATATTCTTCTATCGGTAACAATATCGTGCTCTCCGATTTTCGGCCAAACTGGGGCATTGGGTAAAAACTCCTTAAAAGCATCAAGAGCCTGGTTTCTAAGAGCAATTCTGTCTACCAAAAATAAAACTTTTTGAACTCGATTAGTGCGCATTAAAACGTCTATCATGGACACGCATGTCCTGGTTTTGCCGGTACCTGTTGCCATGACCAGCAATGACTTCCTTTTCCCTTTATCCAGATTTTCAAATACCGATCGGATCGCTTCGATTTGATAAGGGCGACCAGAAATATCCCGATTAATCAATTCTTGTGATAGCGGTTTTTCATTATTCCGTAAAAATAACATCCTTTCCAGGTCCTTTTTACTAGGAAAGCCGTAAACTTTCCGCGGCGGATATTTTTCAGTTTCCCAAAAATAAATATCGTGTCCATTGGTATAAAAAACAAAGGGCATATCTTTGCCGGAATTTTTTTGAATATTTTCCGCATACTGGCGCGCCTGCTCCTGACCGATTCTAGCGTCTTTCGAAGTTTTCTTTGCCTCAACCACAGCTAGTGGATAACCATTGTCGCCAAGCAAGGCATAATCAGCGAACTGATGACCTTGATATTCGTTAAGCGGCTGTTCTTTTGTCATGCCCTCCGAACCCACCCAAATATCTAATTCCGTCGTTACCTGAGTTACATTACCAACATCCCAACCACCCTTAGATAGTCGCTTATCTATTATATTTCGCCTTGTTAAGGCTTCGTTTATTTTTGCCATATTAAATCTATATTAACTGTCTAAACCTTGATTTGCTTGATTAAAGGATTAGCTTGATCACGGGCTGCGCGGCGTCAATATGTCTTTTTGTATCTGCGTTCATAATTTTTTTAATTTCTTTATAGAATTATTGCCAATAAGGGAACGCGTATAAATAATTGCAATTTATGTTTTTAATGTTATTGAATTCAATAATATCAAAATCTTCATCGCTTTATCAATTTTTCAAAGCTCCTCTAATACTAAATATTATCTATGTTTTAATGACATCATTAAAACATCTGTGGATATGTCCAACTGATTTATTATAAAAAATTAAACCCATGTTTAAATCTATATTAACCGTCATAACTAAACCCTCGACATCTGGCCCGAATTATCCATACTATAGTTTCGATATTTACTATATTTAAATAATTTTTACAATTTAGCCTGAAATATTATATTAACCAATATTTAATAAAATAATAGTATATTCAAGGGGTATCTTAATATAAGCATTGACAAATCACGCTAATGTGTTATATTAAAGATACAAATGGCCTTCGGGCTCCGAGACCCCATTTCTTCTTCGGAAGGGATGGGGATCGTCTTTTATAAGAGATCTTTTATTCTCTTTTTTGTTTCCTCAAATTCGTCCTCAGGCAAGTACCTCAACTTTCTGACCAATCTTTTGCTGCTTATTAGCCTTAGCTGTGATAACAAGATCGAATAATCGAAATCGTCATAATTTACGACGTAATAAAATCTTCCCTCTTTCTTTTTACTGGACATCGGCACTCCCCAAAATACTTCCGGTCCGAATTTTCTAAGTATTAAAACAGGCCTCTCGAATTTCGCGTTTTTACCATCCTGTTCAAATCCTATATTCGATCCTAAGCTGGCCCACCATATTTCCCGTTCCTTAAAATAGACGATATCGTTTTCGTTTGATTCTATCCTGATCTTAAGTTTTGTCCACTCGATAATTCGTCTTAATTTTTCCATAAACTAATTTCATGATATAATATTTAAATCATCAATTAGAAACATATATCATTGGTAATCCTGCCCGTGGATACGGGTCCGATATCCGCAAGTCTCGCCCAACAGCGGGATTTTTACATTTCGGCCAATCTGCATTTTTACTATGATAATTATAGACTAGGCGGAAAATCCATATTTCCCCTAAACTATACCACCAAATCCCCACAAAATCAAGAAAAAGGACTAAAAATAGCGCAGATATGAAATTTTCCTGGATTTTTTATAAAGAACAGATTAAATTACGTTTAAAAACCCGCGAAATGGTCGCGGGTTTTTATGAAAAAAATTAAAAATCTCTTCTGAATCAAGGATTAATGGTATTAGGCAGGGTCACGGTCAGGCTGTCCGAGCTTATAATGCACTCCTCATAACCGTAAGAATAATCACAGCCGTCGATATACGCGCTTAAGCCCAGAGTGCCGCCGTAATAAAGCTTCCACCAGTCGTCGTACTGGTACTGCGGCCAGCCGTCGTGGTAAACGACCGTGGACCAGCCGTGCATCGCCTCTTTATGCCCCGGCACCCAGTATTCGGCGGGAGTGAACACGATCGGGATAGCGATCATTTCCCCCGGTTCCAGGGGCGGAACCGTGATAACGGTCGGTTCGAACATCTGGCCCTGGAGCGGCTCCGTTATCGCCACGCTTTCGCCGTAGGGCTCGATATTATGTATTGAACTGCCGACCGGCCCGGCGTTATGGGCGCCGTTGTAGAAATAAAGCCGATAGGGCGCTCCGGCCAGGCCGCCGCCCGGAAGATTATTCCTTTTTATCTCGAGCGTCACCTGGGCATTGCGGTGGGTGGCTAAAGGATCCGGATGCGCCTTGACCCCGGGAGGCAGGCACAAGGGCTCGATCCCCTGCCTATGGGCCTCTTCCGCGCCTAAGCAGGCCGGGTTCGTGTTCTTCTGGCTGTCCAAAACCTGCCTTAGCTTATCCTTGATCAACTCTTTGCAGGCGACATCGGGGCAGCCGGCCTGGGCCGCGATCTCGCTCGCCAGATAATCGAAGCCGCCGTCCACGAGCTCGTCGAAATTCGGGATCGTCGGCGGAATGCCCATGGCCGCCAAACCGATATCGAGGCCGGCGCTGATTGCCATCTTGCAGGCCGGGTCTCCGCCGCAGACCGCGCCCGCGACCGCGTCCACGACGGCGGATTTTAAGGCGTTATAGGCCTCCGATATCCAGTTCAGGCCGCTTTTGGCGAAATCCCAGAACAACTCGTACCATGCCTGTTCGCCGACCCCCTGATAGGTCGCCGGGCAGACGCGGTCGCCCGCCTTCTTGTTGACACCCATACCGACCCAGTCGGTATCGAGGATCACGGCGCCGGTGCAGACGCCGGGCGCGGGCGCGCGGATCGGCTCGAAATCCCTGATCTTCACTTCGTATATCTTGGCCGGCGCGTAAAACTCAAGGTCTGACTGCTCTTCTGGCTCGGTCAGCGTGATCTTTGCCTCGTTCGTGGCCGCGCCGACGACCCGGCCGTTCTTGGTCGGTACGACCCGCAGGTAGTATTCGTTATGGGGAATCTCTAGATTGGCGATCAGGCTTTCCTTATCCGCGGTCATTACCGGAGTCGATTTATAAAAAATTTTTGCCGCGAAACGGACCGGCGCCATGACCACGGCCTTGATCTTCGCGATGAGCCGATGCCAGAAACCGGTTCCGGCCTCTGCGGACGGCGCCGGACGGGCGCTTGCGGACGGCGGCGCCAGGGTATCGGAGTCCGCGTTATAGAAGGCGTTTGACGCGGCCACGGACAGTTTTCCGGACAATCCGGCCGAAAAATCCTTGAGGGCCGCGGCTGACAGGCCCACCAGGCCGGCGTCGAAAGGCGATACGCCGGTAGAGATCGGCCGCGAATAAACTATACGCGGATCGTCGTTATTTACGAAAGAATAATATGACACCTGCAAAAGACCCTCTTTAATATCGTCCCGGCCGGTGCTATAGCGGATATCCCGGTCCCGGTTATCCGACCGGACGGAAACCTCGCGCTGCCAATGCGTCATACCCATATCCCCCGAACAGCCGCTATCAAGGCCGCAGATATCGAGTAAGGCTCCGACGTCGACCTTGGAAAAATCCAGGGACAACGCGCCGGCCGGTTTCTCTTGGGCCCGCTCGATATCCGGCGCGATCACCGGCTTAAGCGGTCCCGCGCCGGTCGTTAGATCGTTCGAGGCGGACGGAGCGGACGGCGCTGCGGTCGGCGTAGGCGTTACGGACGGAAGCGGCGGCAGGACGGAGCCTGATTCCGCGGTACCGGTATCAGGTACAGTGTCGGACGAATCGGTTTCGGCCGGAACGGCAGGCGCCGGCGCGGCCGCCGCGGCGCCGTCGGTCTCCGGTTCTTCGGCCGGAGGGGCATCTTCCGGAACCGGGACAATGACGGTCGAGGTGGCTAAGAGCCCAGGCTCATCGGGCTCGGGCGTGACTATCGGCCGGACGGAAGGGGTTATAGCCGTGAATTCGAGATCGGTCGGAGCGACTATCGGCTTAACGGTCCTGAAATCCAGGGCCAGGGCCGGGCTTACGGACGAGAAGGCGAAAACCGCCACCAGGCAGACGACGATGTTCTTTTTAAGCATAAAAAATAGTATTTATAGAGTTGATAAAATTTATATTTCCTTAAACCCGTCTTTCGTAATCACTAAGTGATCCCTAAGCTCGATCCCCATAAGCCTGCCGGCGTCTTTGAGTCTTCGGGTAAGATCAATATCGGCCGCGGACGGCTCGACTCCCCCGGAGGGGTGGTTATGGGCGACTATTATCGAGGCCGCCAGGTGCTCGACCGCCGGATAGAAAACCTCCCGGGGATGGACAAGGTTCGCGTTTAAAGTGCCGATCGAGATCGTTTCCTTATGGATGAGCTGGTTCCGGGCGTTGAGGTAAAGGACCGCGAAATGTTCCTTTTTGGCCGCCCGCAGTTCCTGGAGCTGCGCCACCGCGTCCTTGGCGCACGAGATCGTCGGCAGATTATTATCCTCGTGCTCTATCGCCCGTTTCGTAAGCTCGAAGGCCGCCAAAAGCAGGCAGGCCTTGGCCGGGCCAATACCCTTTATCTTCGACAGGGTATTATAATCCAGGGACAAAAGCTTTTTCGTCGGGAATTTATTTAAAATATCCCGGGCGACGGCGAAAACGTCCCGGCCCTCGATTCCCGTCCCCAGGAGTATGGCCATAAGCTCGGCGTCGCGCAAATTGACCGCGCCTTTCCCGATCAATTTTTCCCTGGGCTGTTCGTGTTTGGCTAAATTTTTTATCGGCATATTTTCTTACTTTAAAATATACCACCAAACTCTCTTAAAATCAATTAAAAAACCGACCAAAAAATAGTTATAAAATTTTTATGATGAAGAAAAAATCAATTTTAAAACCCGCGAAATGATCGCGGGTTTATATGAATAATAGAAAAAACATACTATTTCCTGATCATCCTGATAGTCATATATTATATAAAAGATTCTTTAAAAAATTCCAAGAGTAAGTCTTTGTCATCCTGGGTTCCGCCCGCGGCGGAAACCCGGGATCCAGGTATTAAAGCATTGTACAAATTATATGATATTATTGTTTAAAAATTTAATACATTGGGATAGAATATTTTATTAACGCTATTCATCCCTGGGACCGGAAATTTTCCCAGGATATCCCGGGCGACCGCGAATACGTCCCGGCCCTCGATCCCGGTTCCCAAAAGGATCGCCATGAGTTCGGCGTCGCGCAGATTTTCCGGACCGCGCTCGATAAGCTTTTCGCGTGGTTTTTCGTGCTTGGCTAAATCTTTTATGGACATATTTTCTTACTTTAAAATATACCACCAAACTCCCTTAAAATCAATTAAAAGACCGACAAAAAAACCGCCCTTTCGGTCGGTCTTTTTTCAAGCGTAAAAAATATTCTACCTGGCTCTTTCAAATTTCTCTTCGATTTCCCGGTCGTCCTTCTCTCCTCTCGCGGCCGTTCAGCTTAATTGATCCAGTGCCCGGCCGGCAAAGCGTTGCAAGCGGCGGCGGCGTAGGGCTGGACCTCGGCGGTATAAGGGTCGCCGCCGTAATCGTAGTGCCAGGTAACGATCTCGTCTGCGGTTTCGGCGCCTATGCGGCAGCCACCGATCGTCGGGCGCGGGCAGGGCGAAATCTTAAAAGCGCCGCCGCAATTCAAGGCCGCCCTATTGCCGGACCAGTTCGCGCCGATATATTCAACGCAGGTACTGCCGTCGCCGATCCGGTCGCATGACCCGCGGGCCTTGTTTTTGAGATCCTCGCTTAAAGTTATCTCCTCGCCCGAGTCGGGGCTCGTGGGCTCATCCGGGTCGATCTCTTCGCCGGAATCGGGACCGTCCGGACTCTCATCAACATCGATCTCTTCGCCCGAGTCCGGCCCTTCGTTAACATCGATCTCTTCGCCCGAGTCCGGTCCTTCGTTAACATCGATCTCTTCGCCCGAGTCCGGTCCATCCGGCTCTTTATCAAAATCAATTTCTTCGCCGGAATCGGGACCGTCCGGACTCTCATCAACATCGATCTCTTCGCCCGAGTCCGGCCCTTCGTTAACATCGATCTCTTCGCCGGAATCGGGACCGTCCGGCTGGAATGACAAGGCGCAGCCGGAAAAAAAGACCAGGGCCACGAGCATTAATAAAGTTAAATAAGTTTTTTTCATACGATTTTTTTATAAACGCGGGCTCTCCGGCTTAACTCTGCACCTCGCCCGCGATCACGACATAATTATGCCCGTATTTTTTTTCGCATTTCGGGCAAGTCGTGTACCACATATACATTTTTTTGACGGCCATTCCCTTTTCTTTGGCATAATTCTCGAAGTCCTGGCACCATTTACCCGTGTCCTTGAAGGGACCCTCGTAAACTTTAAAAAGGAACTTTCCGCTTAAAGTCACGTTCTCCGCGCCCGGCACGTCCTTATCGACCGCAAGATAAAGATCCATGTTCCATTTCGAAGTATGGTCCGACAAACAAAGATTATCGGATGTTTTCGCCCCGGCCGCCTCCGTCTTGGCAACCATCCTTTTAATGACCGCGCCGAAGTTGATCGGCATATAGAACAAGGTAAAGACCTTGTCTTTGATGAATTTTTTGCCTTCCCATTCGAATACCTTCCCGTCCCAGGGGGCGGGATCGAATTTAGGGCAGCATTCCTGGTTTTTTTCCTGATCCATAAATTTATAAATATAACTTAATTACTCCTTGATTTTACCACCTTATTCCGATATAAGCAAAAAAAATCGGCCCTTTTCGGACCGGGACGGAAAATTAAAAAGGCTCTTTATATAAGAGCCTTTTGTTTTGCTTTATTTACCGTCTTGGGCCACTTTTTGCAGGCCCATGACGTTCAGTAGTTCGTTAACGTTGGTGGTCTTGAGGTTCATGCCTCCTTCGCCGCCGACGGGCAGGAGAAAGATCTTCTTTCCCTGGAGCGCCTCGGCCAGGCGGAGCTTAACGATCGCTTCGCCGCCGCTGCCGGAGAGGGCCTTGTTCATCTCGTCGATGGCTTTGGCTTCGGCAATGCCTTCGGCCCGGATAGCTTTGGCGATATTCGCCTGCTGATCGTAGTAGGCGTCAACCTCGATCTTGGCTTTGCGGAACTGGCCGTCAACTTCGGCCATCGCCTTGTTGACCTCGCCCTGCGCGTCCTCGACTTTCTTCTTGTAATCCTCGAAGGCCGCGTGCTGGGCGGACCGGTTTTTCCCCACTTCCTGATCGGCGATCTTTTTGTCTTCGATCGCCTTCTGGTATTCGGGATTGAATCGGTAATCCTTGGTAAGGACCCGCTCGACGATGATACCCATCGGATCAAGGATCTCGTGCAGAGCGGCCCGGGCTTTCTCGGCCTGTTGGTCGCGCTTTTCGGCTACGTAGAATTCCTCGGTCGTAAGCTCGCCGAAAATATCGCGGGGCTTCGAGCGGGCGACCGCCCGGAAGATCTTCTGCCGGAGCGTCCGGTCGTTAGGGGCCACGTGTTGGCGGATATAAGGCGCTTTAGCCGGATCGATCCGGTAAACTATGATCACATCAAGCCCGACATCGTTGCCGTCGATCGTTTTGAAGGGCAGGTCGTCGCGGCTGGCGCGATCGCCCTTGCCCTGCTCCAGCGTCATCTCGACGTTTTGGAGTTTCGCGTCGAAGGTGTCCCAGTCGTTCACGAAGGGGAGGAAAAAATAGGTCGAGCCAGGCGGATAGGCCTTGTCCTCGACGCCCTTGTCGCCGAAGATGGCGATTTTCCTGGTTCGGACACCGATTTCGGTTTCGCCGGTCGTGTGAGGCATGCACCCAAAGAAGACGGGCAGAAGGAATACGGCCGCCAAAAAAGACATCACGTGTTTTTTCATGCTATTTGCCCTCCCTGATGTCGAAGAGTTTAAGGTCCTTGTCGAGGTCGAGCGGATTTATTCCGTTCGCGCCGTCGCTCGGCAGAACTATGGTCTCGAGACCTTTATACACGTCGGCCATTTTAAGGCCGACCATGCGCTCCGCGCCGGCTCCCTGCAGGGCTTCGTTCCGGAGTTTGACCTTGCTTGCTTCGGCCAGCTGGACGAGAAGGTCCGCTTCCGCGCGCTTGGTGCGCCTGTACTGCGATATTTCGCCCATCTTGCGGGCGACATAAGCCTGGCCTTCTTCCAGCCTGACGGCGACATTGGCCCTGCCTTCCTCTTCCGTCTTTTTGACGAGCGCCGCTTCCTTCGCCGCCGCGGCCCGGGACTTGTTCGTGAAGACCAGCTGGTCTTTGAGTTTCTTCTCCTCGATATTCCTCTGGATCTCAGGGCTGTAGACGAAATACCGTACCAGCACCTGATCGACCTCGATCCCCTTGGCCGCCAATTCGGCGTTCAAGACTACCTTAGCCTCGTTGGCCTTGTCTACGCGCTTAAAGGGGTTATAGAAATCCTCGGTCGTAAGCTTGCCGAGAGTGGCTTTGAGAGCCGGTTCGGCTTTCGGGATGATGCCGTTGTCCTCGAAAAGCTTTCCCGGACCGATCTTGGTGAACGTCAGGTACGGGTCTTTAATGCGGTACAATATCGAAACGTCCACGTCCACGAAAAAGCCGTCCGAAGTCTGGATATGAGCGGCTTTCTCTATTCTGGCGCCCAGGGCGGCCGAATCGGAATACTTCGTCAGTTCCAGAACCTGCTGGTTCCGGGGAAGAGCGAACATCGATTGCGTACCGGGGATAACGGGGTGCAGGCCGGGCCCATAGACCTTTGTCTGGACGCCGCGATGCATCCCTATCTTGACCACCTTGATCCCGTATTCATCGGGTTCGATATATACTGTGCAGATAAAATAGGCGATCATGAGCAAAAAAAACGCTCCGGCCGCGATCTTTAGTTTCATTCCGGCGCCATGGAGCGCCTTAACGAGCACTCCTGCGGCTTTCTTGCCCTTGCTGGGCCGATCGTCATCATCCTCGTAATCACGTTTTCCGAACATGCTTTTCTCCTTTCAGTTTCATCGTTTTTGAAAAAAACAAAAAAAGCCTTTTACACCTCCTTTCCCAGCGTGATAATATTTTCATTTTTAAAAGACCGTGAAACTTCATGATAAAGAAGTTCATGAAATATTAACAAATAATTAAAATTTTGTCAATAGCTTGCCCTTAAAAATATTCTTTAAAAAATATTTAATATTAGATAAAAATAAAAAATAACTTTAAATACCGCTTGATTTTTTTTTAATTATGTGCTTATATAGTAAATAATATTCATTGATCGGTTCTTTTTTAAAAAGCCGCAAACCAACGAAAAGGAGAAAAAAAACATGAACGACAAGCTCGGTTCAAGATTATCGGCCTTGGCGATCAACCGCCTGTGGTTTTGGGTGTGCCTCGTCTTCGCCCTTTGCCTCCTGGACCCGCTGCCGATCGATCCCATCCCGTTTTTCGGGGTACCGGGAGCCGCGGTCAGTTTGATCTTCTTTTGGATCTCCTATCACCTCCATTTCAACCGCCACAAGAGGCTGCGGATGTCCGCCATCGCCGCCCTGGCCGAAGAGGGTAACCTGACCGTAAACAAAGTCGCGGACACTCTTAAAATAAGAAAAGAAAAGGCGGAGAGCCTTCTGGAAGAAATGCTTGAACAGGATATGCTCACCCGAACCGGCGAAAAAAAGAAAAAAACCACCACCTATTCCTTGCGGCCGTAGGACGTAAATAAAACGCAAAAAAATCTCCCGACTTAAAAAGCCGGGATTTTTATTGCTTAAAAATTTATGATTTTAAAACGGAGTATCCCGGGTCCCGCCTGTCTTAGATTGCTCCCGAGGTCGTGCTTGATCTTTTCGGCTTTTTTATGGGCAATGCGATCTTTCTCTCTTCTCTCGAATAAAATCTTTCCAGGAAATAAAGCTGCCAGGTAACCGCCGCGATATCACAAAACATCTTAAGCCTTTGCCTTAAGCCTAGGGATAGTCCCCGCTTTTCTTCTTTCGTGACCTGGGTCAGATTCGGCATCAGGCTGAAGCTCATGGCGTGGCCGTTCTTTTTGGCGAAATAGTTCAGGGCGATCTCTATCTGGAAATCTTTTTTGTACCGCTCCGGCACCTGCCTCCAAAGTTCCCTGACAAGAACCCTTTCACCGCCCAAAAACGGAAAGAAATGCATGATCCTGTTAAGCGCCTCTATCCGGCGGTCGCGGATAGCGATATACATCCGGTACCGTCCCGAAAGGACCGGCCGGATCATCTTCTCCAGGGTATCCTTATCGAGCCCCTTAATATCGGCGTCAAGGAAACAGATGAATTCGTGGCGGGCAAGAGATACTCCCTCGCGCATCGCCGCGCCCTTTCCCATGTTTTTTGTTAACCGATAAACTTCCGCCCCGGCTAAAAGTGCCCAGGAAGCCGTGTTGTCGGTCGAGCCGTCGTCGATCACGATCACCTCCCCGACGGCCGGATGGCTTAACGCGGCTTTAACGACCCGGGCCACGGTCTTTTCTTCGTTAAAAGCCGGGATGATCACTGATACTTTTTTAAAAACCTCTTTAACCATAATAGCGCCAGGAATACCGCCAGGAAAGGAACTCCCAGGAGCAGCTGGTAGGCCAGGGGGGATAATTCGAACCTGCCGATCGCCCGTCCGAATACCGTCCCCACCAGGAAAAGGGTCGAGATCCAGGCGATTATTCCTAAAATATCGAATAAAAGATAGACGGGATAGCTGATCCTCTGGATGCCGGAAGCGATCTGCACGGCTATCCTCGTGCCGTATATGAATTTAGAAATCGGAATGTGCCATGGTTTGATCGTCCTTAGCCAGGCGGGCAGCTTCTCGATGTTTTTTTTCCTAAGGAAGGGAAAGCGGGAAAATCTTTCCCTGGGGATGCTACGGCCGAGAAGATACCAAACGGAATCGGATATGGCCGTGGCGGAAAGCACGAGGATCATCATCCGCCAAAAACCGAATTTCGAATCGATCACGAGGTATACGATCGGCATGGCGATCGTCTCTCCGCCCACAAGCAACAAAACGAACAGGAATAGATCGTTGATTCTCATATCCGCGAGCCGTTAATTAAAGAATTGTTACAATATAGTTAACTATAATCCGCCGGCGTTAAAAATTCATTAAGAGGAAAAAACACGCCTGCCAGCGTGTTTCTTCGCTGTTTCGCGGAAAGGCTTATCTTGCGAAGATCTGCGTGAAAAAATATAACGATCCTTCCCGGGCCAGGCCGATGCCGGCGGCGGTATAATCACCCAGTATATTCCGGCGGTGTCCCTCGCTGTTTATCCATTGGTCCAGCGCTTTTTTCGCGGGATCGGCAGCGTTCGAATTATAGGCGACGTTTTCCGCCATCGCCCTCGCGCCGGTCAACGGCGATAATTCCCCGAAACGCTCCGAAAAACCGTCATGCCCGAAAGAAACCCGGCCGGCGGCCATATTCGCGCTGTGGGCGCGGGCGACGGCGGCGATCCTGTCGTCCCATAGAAGGGCGGCGAGGCCGAGGCTTAAACGGTATTCGTTTACGGCGGCAAAAGCCTTCCGCTCTATGGCGGGGAGATCGATACCGGCTAAGCTATCCGGACCGGCCGGCCACTTCTGTCCGCCTGGTTCATTTTTCTGGATCGGTATCTTTTTTATGTCTTGATTACTGATCCCTAATCCGCGCTCGCGCATTATCTTTAACGCTTCTTCGGGGCGGCCAAGGCTGAAAAGGCGGCGGCTATCGGGATCGACGTAATAGGCCTGCCCTTCCTTTTCGACCGCCAAAAGTATCCGGCCCGCCAGGCGTTTAGGGGCGAGGGCGTTAAAATTCACGAGGTCGCGGTTGGAGACCCCTAAGCCGCGTTCCCGCATGACCGCGAGCGCGTCTCCGGGCCCCCCCAGGTACGTTCGCGCTCCCGCCTGATCGACGTACCAGGCTTCGCCGTTCTCTTCGACCTGCAGGAGGATGCGGCCGGAAAGACGTCCGGTTTCGGCTCGGGCATTGGAAGGAAAAGATGTTAAGGATAACATAAAGAGCAGACTCGCTATTGCCGTTTTTTTGAACATAACGAAGAATTAATAGTAAGCCCTCCGTTATCAAAGGATCCGCGGCCGCCTTACCCGTTCGACCGGCTCGATCTTTGATCGAAGGTAAGTGTTATTATACCAGGGGCGGATTAAATTTTAAAAGAGGACGGACGAGCCGGCCGAAAGTTAGAAATAAAAAACGGTTTCTTCTTAAAACTTTTTAATTCCGCTATAATCCCGCAGCATAAGCGCTTTTGGAACCTGTGGATAACTTAAATTAACACAATCTAATTTTATTGCCATCGATCGATAATTTTTTTATAATCACGCGTTAATGACATAATAAACGCGCGCCGGGCCGCGCTCTTTTATTTTTAAATACGTCCGCTGCCGATCAATTCCCGTCCGTCTCTATGCTCTTCTGCAAAGCCTCCAGCGCGTTCTGCAGGCTTTGTATGGAACCGACGCTTTCGCTCCGAAGGTCGTCCCGAAGCGCTTCGAAATTACCGTCTATTTCCCGCCAGCGCTCTTGCGCAGCCAGAGAGGCCTCGCCATAAGCCTCCTTTAAATTCTCCCTTACCTCCTCGGCTTCTTGCGCGATCTGGCTATAATCCTCTCCGGACATGATCCTGGTCTTAAGCGAAAGCAGGTGGCTTCTCGCGTCCAGGTCCGCTTTCTCCGTTTTTATTTCCTGCCGTATTTCATTTATCTCTTCCGCCGCTGCGTCATTATTCCGGTACCCGCTGAAACTCAGCCAGGAAAAACCCAAAGCGGACAGCGCGGCGATCAAAGCCAGGACGCTTAAGGCGTTTACGGTTGTGATTTTTCCTCGTTCCATAAATTCCGTTTTTTATTTTAAAAATTTTAATATTTAAGAATTTACCACGCGCAATTTAATGGTGGATTAAATTGGACCATTTTTTTCTTAAGTATTTTTAATAAAATTTTAATTTATTATCCATAAAATGATCATTAATCAATGAACATATGATAAAATACGGTTCTTTGTAAACACGCGCGTTCACCGTCAGGAAAAAAGGAGAGAGTTTAATGAAAAAAACGTCTTCGGTGTTTTTATTTTTTTTAACTTTAGCGTTCCTGCTGATCGGATGCTCGGGCGGGGGCGGAGCGGGAGGCGAGAGCGGGGCGGATGATCCCGGGAATCATGATAACGGAGGAATACCTTTACCCTTGGCTCCGACCGCCGCGATCTGGGCTTCAAGCGAGGCTATCAATGAAGGAGAAAGCGTACTGATCAGCTGGGAAACGGCGAACGGAACCGCGGAACTCTCTCCGCCTGTAGTTTATGACGCGCCGGCCGCGGGCAGTATCGACGTGATCCCCGCGGCTACGACCACTTATACGGTAACATGCCGGACTCCGGACGGACGGACCGAATCGGCCGGCGTAACCGTAAAAGTCAATCCGGCCCCGGTAAGGTCCTGTAGGGCGCCGGAAATCCCTTATTTCGAGCTCCTGCCCGAACGGATATTGACGCCCGGAAGCGGTCTCGTTACTCTTGCGTTTAAGACGGCGGAAAACGCGGACAGGATCGAGATCGACCTTGAAAACGGGGAAACGATCCCTCTGGTGAGGGTTTGCGAAGCGAATTGGAGCGTTTCCGTGGATTCGGAAAAACTGCTCTTAAATTACGTACCGGAAGAACCGCGGGTGGTCGTCGGCTACCTTGACGCGTATTCGGGGCCAGACCGTATCAGCCGGCGCAATCTTATCCTCCCGGTACGGACCGCCGCTATGCCGGATACGGATATGCGGATCATCGATCATAGCCGGCAAAGAAGCGGCCGCGTGCTGAATATCCGCTATGACGGGGAAATATTTCTCGGCGGACAAAGCAGTACGTACGACCCGGTCTGGAGGGCGATAGAAAATACCGTTAAGAACGAACTAGGCGAGCGGGATATTTACGTTTTGATCGGCCAGGTCGAGGCGTTCGCGAATCGGACCGGAGGAGGAAAGGTCATTTCTTTTCCCAACCTCTTTTTCTTCGATCTCGCGAGTCGGGGAACGATACATGAGATCGGCCATTGCCTGGGATTGGCTTATTCCAGCCACCCTTCGCTGCGTGATCCGGCCGCCGGCGGCCATTGGGCTCCGGGAAACGCGGCTCTGGGTATTATGGGCTGGTCGCTTCCCGGGGGCGCGGGAGCGACATTCCCTTATCGCCTGGAAGCCGGGGATGATCCCGACACGACCGGACTATGGGTAACGCCGATCGCCATGGAGTTTAACGATCTTGAACTCTATAAAATGGGCGCGCTTCCGAAGGAGCGGGTCGCGCCGATAACGCAATTTACCGATCCGGCCGCGGCCATCTCCTGGTTTAATAATCCTTATCCGCTTCCGTCCTGCGGCGAAAGCTGCCAGCGGCTCGATGTTCCGTCCCGGCCGGTTTCGATAGATGAAATAATCGCGGCGGACGGCGAAACGCCGCCGGCGGCCAAAACCGGGCTTACCCTGGGAACGGTCGTCCTGACCAGGGGAAGGCTTCTTAGTCCCGATGAAATGTCCTTTATCGAATATATGGCCAAACGCGGCGAAAGCGAAGATCCGTCGATCGGCGTCCACGAAGGGTTGTGGAGTTACGCGGGGAAACCGTTCCGGGCGGCCACCCGGGGACTTTTTACCATAAGCGCTTCAATCGATTAAGACCGTTCCTTTAAGGTTTAATTAAAATAGTACTTTATTTAAAAAAATACAACCGGACGAAATTGTCCGGTTTTTTTATTTTTCCCGATATTTATCCATGGGTAAAAACACGGCTAACGCCGGAGTTTCTCTTTAATATTACCGCCGCGATAATTAAAGTTTAATTAAGTTTTAATTTTATCTGTTTTATTATCCGTTCTAATCGGACTTTAACCTGCCAAATCTAAAATAGATTATGAATTAATGAACATATAATTAATTCATCGATTTTTTGTAATTTGAAAAATAAATAAAAACTGATCTATGCGGACACAAGGGTCAGCGGAAAAACGGTTACGGGCTATTTATTTTTATGGAGTACGCGTTCCTCTGGAATGCGGGGAGGGGGTGGGAGCGGATTCGATGGTTACGGTATAATTAAGTACCCTTGTTCAATGAAGCGATTGCGGCTTTCCCGGCAAATGGCGTCCGAGGAAATTATAAGATCTATGCGTTTAAGCGCGTGAGACAATCGAACACGATCGATCTCCGCGCTTACGGCCGAAAATTCCGGGCCGGATTGCCGCTCGATCGAGCTTATTCCGGCTCCGGCAAAATCGTCCAGCGCGGAAAGGATTTCCCGCGCGCGGTCAAATTTGTCTTCCGGGTATTTACGGAAAAAACAAGCGTTTCCTGGAGTCGCGCCAAGACCGCTCCGGAATCGCGCGCTCAACATCCTAAATATTCATCTACCGTCCGGGAATAAAGATCATCGGCCGTACAAGAAAGATACGACCCGAGCCGTTTAACGGTAAGCCGGCCGATACGCGTACGCGCGTATTTAAAATAGACGGCGAAGAAGCGGCCCGCGCCCGAACTTCACTTTGCGGGCAATATCCCGCGGGTAAAGAGCGCGCGCGTCCGGTCCGAAAGCGGCCAATAAAACAGTGAGGGAAAAACCGGCGGACGGGATTATTGCGCTTCGGAGGGTTTTGAGTCCGCGAACGGAAGCGAGCAGAGTGCTCATCGGCCTTCCCGACCGGCTTTAAACAGAACCGGCTTATTAGGGTCAGGCATTTGTAGTAAGCTCCTCCGGAAGCGGACAATCGGCGATACCGAGCCTTTTTATGGACATCGTCGCGGCATTCTTATCGCCCGCAAGACGAAGGTATTTCTGGGTATAACGTACCCCGGCGACGATCGCTATGGGCGTTTCCAGATCAAAGCCGCGCGGGTACTTTATCTGCGCCCCTGGTTCGCGGCCGCTCCCCGGATTAACGGAACCTATCCATTTCCGTCTGCTATCCGTCCTGGTGGGTTACGCCTGGACAAAATAAACGGCGAGCGGCGAAACTTACTGCCGCGAAGACGGTTTGCCGGGATAAATCCTCTTCAGGGGAGCTTCCGAAAGGCAGCGAACGGCCTTTACCGGCACACCGAAGACGCTGATCGACTCAAGAGCGGACATAAGAGACTGGTATAAAACTGGAGAAAAAAAACAGTTGATCCGTAAGCCGGTTTTGACTTGAGCGCATACGAAAAAACTTCAAAGCGGATGCGCGGGATTTATAAGCTAGCTTTGATCCATTAAATTCGTAGATACGAATACGGTTAAACACGAAAAATAAAAAAGGCCGAAGCCTGGGCCGACCAAGGTTAGCGGTAAAAAAGAAAGAAAAGGAAAAAATCGGAAGTCCGCGGGCATCAAAAAATTACGCGGAAAAACCGCGCGATCGATCAGAAAACCCCGCGGCCGAATACGGCCAAACACGGAAGACCAAAAAGACCGAAAATGGGCCGATCATGGCCAGCGGCGAAAACGAAAGAAAAGAAAAAAAACGGAAGTCCGCGGGCATCAAAAAATTACGCGGAAAAACCGCGCGATCGATCAGAAAACCCCGCGGCCGAATACGGCCAAACACGGAAGATAAAAAGAGCCGAAGCCTGGACCGACCAAGGTCAGCGGTAAAAAAGAAAGAAAAGAAAAAAAGAAAGAAAAGAAAAAAAGAAAGAAAAGAAAAAAAGATAGAAAAGAAAAAAAGAAAGAAAAGAAAAAAAGAAAGAAAAGAAAAAAAATAAAAAAATAAAAAATCGGAAGTCCGCGGGCATCAAAAAATTACGCGAAAAAACCACGCGATCGATCAGAAAACTCCGCGGCCGGATACGGCAAACACGGAAGATGAAAAGAGCCGAAGCCTGGGCCGACCAAGGTCAGCGGTAAAAAAGAAAGAAAAGAAAAAAAAGAAAGAAAAAAATAAAAAATCGGAAGTCCGCGGGCATCAAAAAATTACGCGGAAAAACCGCGAGCGATCAGAAAGCCCCGCGGCCGGATACGGCCAAACACGAAAAATAAAAAAGGCCGAAGCCTGGGCTGATCAGAGTCAGTGAAAAACGCGGATCGAAGTAAATCACGAAATTACGGTAAACCCATAAAAAAGATGTTAACTAGGGGGGGGCGCGCCGCTAAACAGGCACGGAAACGCAATATAACCGTTATCGGTATAAATACGAGGATAGTAAAATTCTATTCTTCATAAGGTAGTTATCATTTACCGTTACGATCAAGATTATATTTCCCAGGAGGGCGAGCGGTTGCAAGCCGTCAGGCAACAAAAACCAGCAGGCTAACGCTGTCGGAACGATACGGGACGGCCGGATCTTCCGGCTTGATCATAAAATAGTTCTTTATCCAATCAAACATAAAAAAATATAACCGGACAAAAAGTCCGGTTTTTTATTTTCCGCCGTCAATAAAAACCCGACGGATCATTCGGATTTTATATGTCTTGGCCGATTTTATAATCGAAAAAAAACGAATCGGGCAGGTCGTCGACCTTTTTTTTCCAATCATCGCCGTAAAGCGCGGCGGCGGTTTCGGCTGAACGGATCCAGCGCAACTCGCCGCCGCGGGCGACCGCGTAGACCCGGGGATCGGTTTGCACCTTGACCATCCTCGTTCCCGGCCGGTAAGTGGCATTTCCGCCCAAAGGGATAGAGGCCATCTGGTCGACGCTTATTTCCGTCACATCGCCAAAACCGCCGTACCAGGAAAAATAGATCTTTTCGTTCGGAAAAACGTAACGCCGTCCGTCGGCTCCGCAATAATAAACGGCCGGCAGTCCGGATAATTTGACGAGCGAGCCGGAAACGCAGGCCGAAGCCGCTTTCGCGGAGAGTCCTTTGTCGGCGTTTATATCCGGAGAAAGAAGCCCGGCTTCCTTAATATCATAATCTATGACCGGATTAAGGGCGGCCGCGAGGCTCGGATAAGGATCGATCGGTGTTTTATCCGGCTGGCGGATCTCGAAGTGAAGATGCGGCCCGGCCGCTTCGGCGTTGCCGCTGTCCCCCATCCAGCCGATCAGATCGCCCCGGGATACTTCGGTCCCCTCCTTTATCCCGGGAGCGTAAGCGTGCCCGGTACCGCCCCGGCCGTCATCCGTACCTGGAGTGTCGTTATTGACGTGAAGATAGTGGTAGGTAAAACCGTCCGCGTCCTTAAGCGTAATAGCGTAGCCCCAGGAAGATTCCGGATCGACCAGATCCGCGACCCGCCCGTCTACGGCGGCATATAGCGGCATCATCCGCTCGCCCATGATATCCTCGCCTTCGTGCGCGTGTCCCGAGCGGGGGTCGCCGAAGCTCTCCGTCAGTACGGCCCGGCGTTCGGTCGGAAAAAAGATCGGCCGGATTTCGGACGCCCGAACGGGAAAGATTATAATAAAATTAAAAATTGATAATAGAACAATGAACACTCCGGTCTTTTTCATGAAATTAAAATTTAATTTTAAACTCCATTAATTATAGCAGAAAAACGCCTCCGGGGCTAGAGGCTATTTCCAGAGCTTCACGAAAGCGAAACCGGGATATTCTTACCGAGAGGCCGGTTTCGGGGTTGACAAAAATTTTAATTTGATATATACTTGAAATATCAATTATTAATCAAATAAATTAGGCTTATGAAAAAAATCAACCCTAAGATCAAATTCTGCCTGGACATCGCGAAATTCCAGACCGAACTCTCCCGCCGCCTGGACAGCCGCCTGGGCGGCTTGGGATGGAACGAATTCATCATCCTTTACCGCTTAAGCCGGGAGGACGGGCAAAAGATGCGCCGGATCGACCTGGCGGAAGCCGTGGGGCTGACCGCCTCCGGGATCACCCGCCTGCTTCTTCCGATGGAGAAGATCGGACTGGTCAAAAAGGAGGCGAACGCGCGGGACGCCCGCGTGAGCCTAGTAGCCTTGGCGCCGGGCGGCCGGACTAAGCTAAGCGAAGGCCTGGAGCGGATGGAAATATTCTGTGATGATCTCATTCCGTCCGGCAAAACGAAAAAGGCGGAAGAGCTATCGGACTTGCTGACCGATCTTAACAAGAATATATAATTTTAAAACCATATGAAAAAGATCATTCTCGCCTCAACTTCGCCGCGCCGGAAAAAACTACTCGATCAGATCGGCCTGCGCTTTAAAGCCGTCGCTTCGGGTTACGAGGAAAATATGGACCTGAAGATGAAGCCCGCCGATCTGGCTAGATATCTTTCATCGGGCAAGGCCAGGGCGGTGGCTAAAAAATACCGGAACGCGATCATAATCGCGGCCGATACTTTCATTGCCTTAAAAAACGAGATATTGGGAAAGCCCGGGACCGATAAACAAGCCCGAATAACCTTAAAAAAAATCAGCGGCCGGACCCTGGAGGTGATCACCGGCCTGACGGTTATCGACACCGCCGCGGATAAAGAGGTTTCCCGGGCCGTGATCACGAAAGTGTCCGTGAAAAAACTCGGAAAGGACGAAATCGACGCTTACGTAAGAACCGGCGAACCCCTGGATAAAGCGGGCGCTTTCGGCATCCAGGAAAAAGGGGCCGTTTTCATAAAAAAGATCGATGGCGATTACAGCAACGTGGTCGGCCTGCCTTTGGGCGAGCTTTTCTCGATATTAAAAAAAATGAACCGCAAAATATATTGATCCGGTTCACGCGAAATCATCCCTGACGGCTTCGTCCGGCCTTTTATCTTCGCGCCGGTTTCGGTTTCCTTATCGCATTTTAAAGATCATGTTATATACTTTAAAGAGGCTAATTATTTAACGAAAAATATGGAAAATCCAAAGATCGGCTTTATCGGCCTCGGCACGATGGGGAGGGGCATGGCCGATAACCTTAAAAAAACCTATCCGTTATGCGTGTATAACCGCACCCGCTCCCGGGCCGAAGCGCTGGCGGCGGCGGAGATAGCGGGCAGTCCCAGGGAGGCGGCCGAGCGCTCGGAGATCATTTTTACCTGCGTTTCAGACGACCGCGCCCTGGAAGAGATCCTGTCCGGATCAGGCGGACTTTTCGAGGCGGATCTGACCGGCAAGATCCTGGTCGACTCCGGTACGACCTCCCTCGGTCTCACGGAAAAGATCGCGCGGGAAGCAAAGCGAAAGGACTTTGAATTTTTAGACGCACCGGTCACGGGAAGCAAATCAGGAGCCGAGGAGGGAAAGCTCATGTTCATGGTCGGCGGAAAAAAAGAGGTTTTCGACCGGATCGTCCCGGTCCTTAAAACCATGGGCGAACGCTTCGTTTACTGCGGGCGTACCCCGAACGGCCAAAGCGCCAAGCACGCCCTGAATCTCACGTTGTCGCTCGTACTCGAAAGCTATCTTGAGGGCCTCGCCTTCGGCCTCAAAGCCGGTGTGCCCCTTAAGGCGATGGAGGAGATCTTCGGCAACTCGGGCGCGAAAAACGGCATCGCGTCCTTCAAGATGCCTTATATAAAAAAACGCGACTTCGCGCCGCACTTTATGCTCAGGCTCATGAATAAGGATCTGAAGCTGGCGGCCGAAGACCGCGCGCGGTTCGGCGTTTACGCTCCTTTAGCCGATGAAATAATCAAAATATTCGATCAGGCCCTCTCCCGCGGCAACGAAGACGTTTCCACGATCGCCAAAACCCTGGAAAAAGCGAACGGCGTCTCGTTCTCGGAGTAAATCCGCCGATATCAAATAAAGAGGCTTAAAGCCTCTTTATTTTATTATCCCGATTTAAACTTAATTACCTTTTTTGCATTCTCCGCGGAAGAACGCCCACTCATCGCATTCGCTGCCGTCCGTGAATTTACATACTCCGTACTGCCCGCCGTCGGCATCCGTCCTTATTTGGGTCTCTCCGCCCTCACTGACGCAGTGGGCCGAAGCGGGATTGGGAAGCTCTACCCTATCCTGCGCGCCGGACTCGCGCTCCGCGCAATCCGGGGTCATTTCGGCCGGAAAACCGAACCGCGCGATTTCGGCGCAGTCATATAGTCCGTTGCCGTCAAAAGCGATCTGCCAGACGCCGTTTTCTTCGTAAGCGAAAAAGATGCCGCCCGGGCCGAATCCTCCCTCCATGGCGAATTTGACGCCGCCCCGCGCGTGATCGCCGTCGAACCGGTCGATCGTTATCCGGATCTCTTCCGCGCTTTTCCCGTATTTGGCGATAAAAGCCTGCCGGATACTTTCAATATCGGCTTCCGACGCTTCGGCCGATTCCGGGACGCAGGGCTCTTCCCATGCCCGCAAGCACTTTTCCCTGGCCTCGCACCAGGAGTAACCGGCCGCGACGAGACAGCCATGCTCGTCTTTTTGTCCGCCGATAAGGCCGCTCTCGTTATCCGCTCTCCCCGGTTCCGCCGGCCGTCCGTAATAGGCGTAAACCCCGGCGATAACCAATCCCGAGACCGCCGCAACGGCCAAAATTATGGTTAAAAAACTCTTTTTGCCCATATTTTTGTAAAAATAAAAACGCTATTAAAATCAATATGTGAACCCATCTTAATTTATATACGAATATAAAGTAAAAGGGTAACAACGCTTATATTTTTATCTTTCTTCCTCCCCGAAATTAACCGGCTTCCCTACTTTTTGCCTTTTTTATGGGCGGCTTTCTTCGGGGTTATCGCCTTTTTGATCTTCTTCAGGATCTCTTTCTTTTTGGGCTTGATCTTTTTTCCGTTTTTTTTCTCAGCGATCTTTTCGATCACATGGGTAACCGGTTTTTCCTTAACGGTTTTTTCCGCGGAAAAATTCAATGACAATATTTTTATTATACTATCGAGTTTATTGTTCAACGCTTCAAACTGTTTTTTGTATTGGTCCGCTCCGGCCTGGCCGCCGCTACCGCCGGCCTTTTCGCTTTTGCCGAAACAATCGCTGCAGTAAACCGGCTTATCGCCCGTGGGCCGAAAAGGCACTTCGCAGTCCCGATGGCACTTATCGCAAACGGCTTTGAACATCTGTTTGTTGCCGAAGCCTGAACGCCCGGAATCTTTCCTTTCAAAACGGCCTCCGCCCGAATTATCTTTTTTGCCGAAACAATCGCTGCAGTAGACCGGCTTGTCGCCGGACGGCCTGAACGGCACCTCGCATTGCCGGCCGCATTCGGCGCAGATAGCATCATGCATTTGCGGCCTTTCCCTGTTGTTCCCCCCTCTAAAACCGTGATCGCCGTCGAATCGCTTTTTTCCGCCGAATTTTTCTCCTTTATTGAACTTACCCATAATTTTTGCGTTATTTACTTATGCTTTATTAATTATAGGTCTTATTCGCTTTTACTGCAACAAAAAAAGCAAGGATAACCCCGCTTTCAATTATTCCCCTGTCATTTTAATATTGGGCCGGGGGAGTAAAATTTTTACACGATAGTTTTAGTTGAGATCCTTTGGCAATTAAAAAATAAAAAAGGCTCCTCAGAGAGAGCCTTGAATTGCTTAAATTTTTTATATCATATTTTCTCGTTCATAATTTTTTAAAAAATATTTATTCTTAACATGAACATATTATAGGCGGGTTATGCTGATCGCTTTGCCGTTGACGATAGCGTCGCTGATTTTCTTATAAGCGGAAGAAAGAATGCGCTGAAAGGTGGTTTGGGATGTTTTCATTTTTTTTGCGCACTCGTTCTGGTCTAAATTCTCGATATTTTTAAGGCGCAGCGCCTCTCCCTCCTCAACCGTTAATTCAATTAATTCCAAATCAGCCATCGGTATTCCCCTGGGTTTAAAATAGTCTGCTTTCGGATTAAAATTTACATTGCGATGCAAGCATGGCCTGCCCGGGCCGCGCCCGAATCTGTTTGCCATATTTTTATCGGTTTAATAATAACGGATAGCGGATAGCCCCGCCCCATGCGGGGTCATCGGTCATCGGTCATCTCCGGACGCTGTTCTTGCGCCGGCTCCTTTTATTTATCGGCTGGAGCGGCGCTTCCGGTTTGTCTGGCCCGAAAACCAAATCCGCGCGCCCGTCCTCCCTGAACGCCTCGCCCTTGTCCGGCACCCCCGGGAACGCCCCGGGCCGCACCGCAGGGACCCATGCCCCGGCCCGTAGCCGGACCATTACCCTGAGGACCGGTTCCATCTTTAAGTGGCATATTTATCACCCCCTTTCTATTAACGATTATAAGGAATAAACGTTATAATCATATTAAATATGAATATATATTCATATTTATTTTAAATATATACCCATATTTATCCCTTGTCAAGAGGGGCGTTTTTGCGCCCCGATAACCAAAAATCGCGGCCGGAAAGCCGCGATTAAGTTAAGCGAAAAAAATTAAAAAATCGCCTAGGGTAATTCGCGGAACTGTCTATCGGCTTCAGTCGCATTCTTTAATGCCGCCTCAAGATCCGCATCACTCTCAGCTAAAACACCCTTGAAATATTCGTAAAGATCGCAATTCAACTTGATATACTCATGCGGCGCAAGCTTCTTCTCTGTCTCCGCCGGTTCGCCTGTCTGATAATTATATAGCCGCTGCAGGGCATCACCGGCGTAATCTGTGGCTGCCCCGGCTAAATTCTTCACGTGTTCGGCCGCCAGCCCAGCGGCCTTTTCCGCGGCCGAAGCGGTCATGGCGGCGATATCAGGGATGCCCCCGGCCAGAACCGAAGCGATGCGGGTGGAAAACTCTATAATAGCCACATTCGTCATATCGGCGATGCCATTGATGCAATTCTTATTAGCATCCATCATGGCCGTCCGGATATTGTCGCGCGCAGCGTTCGTTTCCTTAACCGCATCAGACCACATCTTCTTTTCCGCGGCTAATTCTTGTTTCCGGGCCGCTATCGCCTCTTCATTCCGGACGCAAGTGCCGTTTTGACAGGTTTTCATTATCTGCTGGCTTCCGAAAATTTCCGGGTCAGACGCGCAATCGGTGTCAAAGGTTTTTTCACAAATATTGCCGCGCGGATTGCAGCCCATCTTCCACATCACGTCCCCCTCGCAGATTGGTTCACAGTCACTGTCGTATTTACACTGACCCTGATCGACTACTTCATCGTTCGCTTCTTCGGTGCCCTCATCCTCCTTGACCGCTTCCGCGCTTCTGTCGGCGCAGGTGTCGTCCCCGGCGATTTCATCGCCTCCGCATTTAAAACAGGCTTTGCCCTTTATATAACCGTTGTCCGCCCGACAGCCGTTTTTAAACTTATCAAACTCAGTCTCAACCCATTTTTCGTATTTTTCATTCACGTATTTTTTCGCCTCCCCCCGCTTCATGCCGATCTTGTCGCAAAAATCGTTATGAAAAGCACATTTGCAGTATTGAAAATTCAAATGCGCACCGCAAAAATCATCCCTGATGTCCCCCGGTTTGAATTTAATGGACTGGGTACAGCCGCCCAAAATCGCTGTCAAAAAAAACACGCCCAGCCCTCCGATAATAATACGCAAAAAATTCTTTTTATCCATACTTTTCGATTTATTTATAATAGACATGGTCTTTAATTTTATTATAATCTTACATTAAAATTTTGTAAATAAATATTAAAAAACCGGCAAAAACCGATAACAATCAAAACGACACGCTGTCTCCCGCCGTATAACCGGTGCTCCAGCAGATCTGCAGGTTATAGCCGCCGGAGGGGCCGTCCAGGTCCAGGGCCTCGCCGGCGAAAAACAAATTCGGATAAAACCGGGAACGCATGGTCTTCGGGTCAACCTCGAAGGTCGCGACGCCGCCGGCGGTGATCATCGCCCGATCAAAACCCTTTAAGCCCTTAACTTCGAGAATAAATCCCTTCAGAGCTCCGGTCAGCCGGACGCGCTCTTCTTTTTTAATATCGCTGACCGCCCGAGCGCCGTTTAAGCCGCTTATTTCCAGGATAACCGGCGCGAGCCGAGGCGACGTTAAACGGACAAGATAATTTTTAAGCTGCTTATTATTACTCTCGTGAAAATCCTGCCGTATCTTTTTATCGAGCTCGCTCTTTTCGCTATCCGGAAAAAGGTCGATTTCAAGCTTTAACGCCCCCGCGGACAGGAGTGATCCGATCCGGCCGCTTAGGTCGATCACGGCCGGCCCGCTCAGGCCGTCAGACGTAAAAACCATATCGCCGCGGCAGCGCGCCACTATTTTTTTGCCGGCCAAAACGTTAAGGCCGGCGTCTTTCAGGCTCAGGCCCTCGAGTTTTTTAACGATTTTTTCCTTGACGACGACAGGTGTCAGGGCCGGCCGGGGCGTATTAACGGTGTGGCCTAAAGAAGCGAGCCAGCCGTAAGCGTCGCCCGTTGAACCCGTTGACGGGTAAGACCGGCCGCCGGTGGCAATCACGAAATTTTTGCTTAAAATCTCTCCGCCGCCTCTAAGCCTCGCTCCCCGGATCGCGTTTTCACGGGCGACCAGCCCGCTCACGGCGGCGCCGTGCCTGATCTCGACTTTATATTTCTCAAGATATTTAAGAAGCGCCTGCCGGATATCCTCCGCGCGGCCGCTCTTCGGAAAAACCCGGCCTTTGTCCCCGGCTTCCGTGGTCACGCCTAAATCCGCGAAAAAACGCAAAACGCTTTTCACTCCGAATCTGTGAAAAGCGGAAAATAAAAATTTATGGTTTCGGCCGTAAACCGCCATCGCCCCCTTATCGTCGGCCGTGAGGTTGGTAAAATTACACCGGCCGCCGCCGCTTAAAAGCAATTTTATTCCCAAAGAATCGTTCTTTTCCAGGAGGATAACGCGCGCGCCCCGTTCGCCCGCCCGTCCGGCCGCCATCATTCCGGCCGGCCCGCCGCCCACTACCGCTAGATCGTAGATCATAAAATTCACGATTAAACCCCTGGCGCTAAATATCGTATTTAGCGCGCTTAATAATACGACGATATGACAAATCTCCCATAAAAACGGTGCTGGTTTTTCTCATGGCTCGGGACATAATTCAAATATTCAAACGCCAGATATAAAAATTAAGTATGGCGGCGAAACTTACCCAGGCCCAATACGGCAAGAGAAGATAAGCGGACGCTTTTTTTATCGGCCGGAATTCACGTATCGTGAGGCCGATCATGAGCCAAAGAATTATGATATTGAGGAACGCCCAGGCCGGACTCTTGAGGCCGAAAAATATAATAGACCACGAGGCATTAAATAACAGGTGGATCGAAAAAATCATCATGGCCCGCCTGATTTGTGTCTGCCTGCCCTGTTTCCAGACCAAATAAAGCGCTACGCCCATAAGCGTATACAAGATGGTCCAGGCCGGACCGAATATCCAGCCGGGCGGATTGAACGCGGGTTTAACAAGCCCGGCATACCAGCCGGAAATGGCCGGGGCTGTGAAAACCGTGCCGATGAGGCCGGCCGCCTGGCAGACCGCGATCGACAATATCAATTTTACAGCATTGGCTTTTTTCATAGATAGTCGAAAATAATTTAAGCTGGATTATCTTTTTTGTTTCCTTGTCTTATCGCTTCCGATCCTTCCGTCCCGCGGTCAGTCCGTGATCGTGATCTCGATCGTCGTGCCGATATCCGGAACGCCGGCCTCGTCGAAAACGACCGCCACCGGGGCGCCAACGACTGTCCGCCGCCGATCATCCGAATAGCCGATGGCGCCGACCTCGGCCGGACCCTTGCCCTTCATCTCCTCGAAGGAGAAACCGGTGCGGTAATCGCAGCCGGAACGGGCCAAGCGCCTATTAGAAAAGATCGGGGAGAAGAAAAAACCGGTCTCGTACGAGATATCCCTCTCGACCCCGGGCGCGAAATTGACCTTGACGATAATGTCCGATTTGTCTACCCAGTCGCAGAGCCCGCTCCCCGGCCGGCCGGCCTGGTCCGCCGCGGTCTGGCCGAGATACGGCCCGGACTCGTCCGGCGCTTCAATGGCCGATTCCGCCGCCGCCTCCCCCGCTGCCCGCTCCCCGGCCGGCGCCTGTGTCCTCGCGGCATCAGGACGTCCGCAACCGCTGCTCATTATGATCGCCAGGAAAGCGGTCAGAACCAGAAAAATATTTTTCTTCATAATATTTTTTCTTATTATATTTAGAGAACCGAAATTCTAAATCCCGTAAGCGCTCTTGAAAAAATCGGCCGGCTTGACTTCGGTAAAAGCCGTTAGACCGCCGCCGGATGCATCCCAAGTCTCCTGATAATCTTCGTTCCAGCCGAAAGCGGATTCGGCGATTTTTTTATAGTCCTCCAAAGTATAGAAGCTAAAGCGCACGCTGCCGCTGTTGCCGCTGGAATATTCGACCAGATCAAAATAAACATAAACGGTACGCCCGTTTTTATCCGTCGTGCTGAAATCAGGTTCGTCGAATAATTTTTTCACCTGAGCCATGGTTTTTAACCCCCCCCATCACTAAGGTCATTGAACTCGGAAAACGGCATTCTCGGCTGGGTTGACTCGGTTTTTACTTCTTCTTTTACTTCTTTATCTTCCGCTTTCTGTGGCGCGGACTTTTCGTCTTGTTCGGCTTTTCGGTCAATTTTATCATTAATTCCTAAAATCTTTTCCACTTCCGCGACTGATTCGCCCGGCGTTTCTTTCCCGTTTTCTTTTAGCCATTCCCCTACTTCCTCTGGTTTCATAACGGCAACGCTTATCGGACTGTCTTTTGTTTCCCCCGTATAGACAGGTAAATTGATACCTAGGATATTGCCATCCTGGGCCGCGCTCCTGAATTGGTCCAAACCGGCCATAACCGCGTTGAATTTATCAAATCCGGAACTAAGATTATTGGGTATGTCCGTTATCGTCAGGACCGTGGCGATAGGTCCGCTTACTTTTCTGGCTTCGCCGACAATGGCCGAAACCTTGTTGTCATTTCCCAGCGCGATATTAGCTCCGTCCTCCGTCACTTCCAGGACTAAATCCGCGCCGCTCACTATGACGGCCGCTTTTGTTAAGACCGAGCCGGCCATGATCGCCGAAGTGCCGCCGCTTAAGACGACGCCCCCCACGAAGCCCGCGACCTTGCAGCCGTCTTTGACCACGATCGCACTTTTTTCCATGGTTTCGTAAGTATCCCCTTCTCCGCCCCAGATCTCGCTCGAAACCATGGCTTGATCCTGATTAAGGATCAGCTGGGCTCTTTTCGCGTCGACTCCGAGATGCTTGGCCAGGGTCATTATTTTTTTCCCCATTGGCGCCTTGTCAACGATCCGGGATATCTCCTCTTTATCATAAGCCAGGGCTTCTCTCGTGAATTTAAACCCTGTTTTTTCCCGCGCCATTTCTTCGGCAGATTTTTCCAAAACGGCCGCGCTTTCTTCCAGGCTTTTCCATCCCTTTATGATCGCCGTCATTTCACTGTTCCAGCCCTCATAATCCGGATATTGTTCGGCGTTTATTAAAACATTATCGGTTCGATAGCGCAGGGCGACGTAATTTTTCGAAATATTATAGGTTTGCTCATAAACGGCTTGTTCGCCGCTTAAAACCGCGTTTTGCGGCGCTGCCTTATCCCGGGCGCAGGCCGACAGGAAAAAGACGGAAATAAGGGGGATTATAAAGATTTTTTTCATGCTGTTTATAATTTAATTATTATTTTTCTTTTACGCATAATTAATTGTATAGAGAAAATCAAATTTTGACAAATGCCTGCCGTGATTAAATATTTTTTATATTTTTATTTTAGCGTTTTTTACATAACCCCAGGCAGGGCTATAATAAAATAATGTTTAAATTTTAAAAAAAGCCGGTTGCACGCATTTGAAATGCAACCGGCGATAATAATACTACCGCGACAATGGACGGCTTGTTATATTTCGGGGGCACAGAGACTCAAGCCGCCACGATTATTTGCCGCGACTAGTACAGCGGACAGCAGTCTCCTTGTGGGCTGCCGGAGTCGAAACAGCACTGGCAAACTTGATATTCCTGGCCGATAGCGCGTCCTACCGAGGAAATATTGGTCCCCAGGAAACATTCCTCGAACAGTCTGCTGGCCAGACTGGAAGTATTGTCCGATTGGCCCGATGATCCTTTGATGTCTTGATTGCGGTTAATCATGCGGTTACTCCTTTCTTAATATATCGCTGTGGATGGAAATAGAACCATTTTATTGGACAGCCCCCGAAGCAATTTACCCAATCCGCGCACTCAATGCAGTCGGCAGACGGATAATTATTCATCATTCGCCTGAAATTCAGGCATTTGTCTCCGTACCAGAACGCTTTGAACGAGCCGATATCGGTAAAATCCGCGCCATAACTTCCCAAAGCATAATCAGTGAATTGATGGCATGGTATGACCTCGCCCTCGGGAGAAAATATCAATCCCGATCCGACTCTGGCATAGCAGGTCCCGGTAAGCATTTTTCTTTTTATGGCTATCGCTTTAATGTCGGGATCCAGCAAGCAGAGAGGTATTGAGGGCGCCAGAAACATATCCTTATCGATACTGGGAATTTTCCTGATGATCCGGGTATACGCGTCCGCGATCTGAACAGGGTCAGGCGCGTCCATGTCACGCGCTTTACCGTCTATAATGACGGGATTAGCGAAGTTCATGGCGATAGAATTCGCCTCCAAAGAGGAGAGAAATTCAAGAGTCTTATCGATATGACCAAGAGCGGTTCTGCCGAAGGTAAAAAAAAGGCTGGGAGACAATCCTTCTGCCGCGAGATTCTTTATCCCTTGGCACACGTCGTCGAAGCCGTCGGCATTCGTCTGCCGCATATATTGTTCCCGATCTATTCCTTTTAAGGAAATGCTGATATTTTGGAATTTATACTTGGCCATTTTCCTGGAAAAACGTATATCCGAGAACCTCCGGCCATTACTAGTGATCATAATTCCCATGCCGTTTTGCGATATCAGATCAAGAACGTAAAATAGATCCCGATACAGGTTCGGCTCTCCCCCAATGAGAGAAACGGTTTTTATCCCCAAATCAGCCATAAAGTTAACCAGCGACTCCGCCTTTTCTCTTGACATTGATGATGCCGGATCGAATCCTGCCCCCTGGGCATAGCACCAGCTGCATCTGTTCTCACACGCCCGATTCACGGTAAGCCAACCCATACTTATGTTTTTTTGCACGTCCATCATTCCCCCTTTTATTTGATTTGCAAAGAACGTTGCACTGGAGCTTCCGCTCCTCTTCAAAATGAGCAGTTTTTATTTTTCCCGATGATTCATTGGCGAATTCGCCCAATTTAACTATGCAATATAAAAATTAATATGGTATTAATGCCGACAGGGGCCTGCGGAACCCGAAAAAAAAGAGGGGCAGGATTGTCCGCCCCTTACTATGCGTTAAGCGATCGCCTTTTTCCCCAGCTCCCCCATGGTCCGACTGCCGCCGCACTCGCTCCAGATGATCCTGATCCCGGTAAGGCGAAGCATATCCACCTTCTGGGCTGACCGGCAGTGGCAGGCTACTAAGGTAGTCGGTTTGCCGCTCGCCTTCCGTAGCGACCTGGCGATATGAATCGCCTGCTCAAAGGCGTAGAGCCCGGCATAGACGAAGTACTCCTTCACGCTCTTCACCGGCACCGCTCCGTGGTAATACTGTCCCGAGATACTGTGCATGACACTCCCCGCGCGCTCGTTATCGCTCCAACCCTCGCCGGTGTTGCTCCCCCGGCCGGCATCGTTGGCGCAAACAAAGAGCCTTTTCTGGCCGTGCCAGCCGGACTCAAACCCCTCCACCCGGTTGTAAGAGATAAGGACAGTGGTTCTGTCGTTGTTCTTCCTCATGGTTCCCTCCTTGGTTGTGGTTGTGGTGGTGGTCATGGTTCCCTCGTTGCCTCTGGTTCTCCTGGTCAATCCCCTCCTTTCATCCTGGGTTGTTTATAATTCACGGATCCGTACTCCCTGCCGCGGGCCGATCTTTACCTCGTACCGGGCGCCCTCAAACTCCCCTAAAAGACTGTCTCCCGGCTGCTTAAGACCGTTCGCGGCGAGCAAATCCCTGGCCCATTGCTTCCTCCGCTGGAAATAATCTATCATCGTGTCCCTCCGTCCCACCCAGGTCTCGAGCCGGCCCGGCGAAGCGATGAACCGGTGTCCGTTTGCGCATTTCATCTGGTACTTGCCGCCGACGACGATCTCCACCTTGGCCGCTGACCCGCAGCGGAGGCAAATTCTCCGGATGGTCGGATCCCAGTTGCCCACTATACTATGCGGTCCCTTCATATCCGTCCTCCCTTTCGTTTGGGTTAAGTGCTGGGTTTTCAAAGTGCTTTATCGGTAATTCTGAGTATAGCCCATGTCAAAAAAATTTGCCGGAAAAAAATAAACAAAATCAGAAAAAATATTCATTATTGATAAAATGCCCGATATTAAAAGAAAATTTCCGCTTAATTATCCCCCGATGTTGACCAAAAAAGTGGACAGTCGCGGCCCGGGATGATATAATAAAGCAATAAAGCACAAAAATATGTCTATAAACAAAGCCCTGGGGAGCGTCGGACTGGACGAGAAAAGCCGCAAAACCTATCTCGCGCTCCTCAAACTCGGCGACGCTACGGCCGCCAACGTGGCCCAGCGGGCCGGACTGCCGCGGACCACTACTTATCACCACCTGCGGAACCTGGTCAACCTCGGATTGGCCAGCAAATACCAGAGCAGGAAGATCACGCGTTACGCCGCCGAAAACGCCGACCGCCTCAAAGGCGTCATAGAGGGCAAATTGGCCTTATTGGAAAAATATCTGCCCGATATCCGGAAACTTTCGTCCACGGAACGCCACATAAACCTGCGCCTGTTCGAGGGTTCGGAAGGCGTCCAGCAGATCGCCCAGGAAGAGCTTGAATGCCGCGAAAAGATCGTCCGCTCGATCGGTTCCCACGCTGATCTGCGCAAGGCCTCGAACGGCCGGATCACTTTTACTTCGCGGCGCGTTGAAAAAAAGATCTTTTCCCGGTGTTTGCGCCCGCGGAAAGACGAGTTTAAAAAAGGCTGGCTGGAAAACCAGCAAAAGGACCTCCGCGAGGTCAGATTCCTGCCGGACGGACTCGCGGTGCCGGGCATGATATTCATTTACGACAATAAGGTCGCGATCATCACCCCGGAAGAAGAGGGCCTCGGTTTTATCGTCACGAGCAGGACCTTCTCTCAAAGCCTCAAAAATATTTTTGACGGCCTGTGGGCGATCAGTTCCAGGACCTGAAATACTCTCTTATTTACGCTACACAAAAACAGTCCCGGAAGTACGGGGCTGTTTTTTTCACACAGTCCAAAATTTTATATCCAGCCGTAGGAACACGAAACTTCGTGTTCCCGCTTTAATTAAAAAATTTTCCGGTTAATTCCTGAATCGGCGCGAGGAAATAACCAGTGACATAGCTCGTGGTACTGTCGATATCCTCTTTGCCCGCGAGCCGGGCTGAATTCGAATTATTAAGAAGGGTGAATTCCGCCCCCTTAAGCTCGCCGTATTTCATGAGAGCGTAAAGCGAGGGCGGCGAATCGATATCGAGAGCGTAAACGGCGCCGAAATCCGCTTCGGCGAGCGCGGCGATCGCGGCCCGGTCATGGGCGGCGGCGGTTGGGCCGTCCTGATAATGGGAAAAATCTATGCTCGCGATCACGAACGTCTTCCGTTTACGCGCGAGCGACTCGAGCGCGGCGGCCAAACGGGCGGCCTCATCCGCTTTGACCTCCGATTTAAGCATTATGGGCACGAATCCAGCCTTGGGAAAGGTCTTTTTTATGAATCCGGCCTGGCTTGTCATCGAGTGGTCGGCGTTCACTGCCTCCGGATCGATCCCCGCCCCCAAAGCCTCCTTAAGTTCGGCTAAAGCCGACCGGTCGCATTTTAGCGTTCCGAAAGGCGTGTCCCAACCGTAATCCGAACTGATAAACACGCTTTCGCCCGCGCCGTAATGGTTCGGCCCGATCAATACGACAAGATCCGGTTCTTCCCCGGCCAGATTGGAATAAAATTCGGCGATCAGGTCGCCGGCCAGAAGATGGTGCGGCACCACTCCGGCCAGAGCGGACCGGCCGCCAAGATCGGCCGTCTTCTTTTTAAAACTATAGACGGTATCGTAGAATTCCCGGTCATAAGGCGCGGCCCGGTGCGTTCCCTCCGCTCCGGCGCTGTCGTCAACCGTATAAGAAGAGCGGAACAGGCCCGCTGTTGCCAGGCCGGCTAATATCAAAATGAAAATTAGAACCGTCTTTTTATCCATCTTTATTTCATGAGCTCACGGCTCCAGGCGTCCGCGGCCGGCAGATCTCCCTTCCCGTCGTAAACCCTCTCCTGCCAGTCTTCGTCAGCGTAGCGTTCGGTCAATGGTCCCGTCAGTTCGTAGTGGTTGAAAACGGCTCCGCGGGTCAGGCGCGCGCCGTTGGCATCCTCTACGGCCGCGTAGATTATATAGGGCTTGCCGGTGGCTTCGTAGAGGATCCGGCCGGAAACCGCGTCCGTATGGATATCGGCGATAATGCCGGCCCGGCGCTCTTTGTCGGAAAGTTCTTCCCCAGGCAGGGGCGCGGCCAGGTCTTCGAAGATGAAACCGCTTACCCTTAATTTCTCGAAATCTTCTTCGCTGATCACTTCGTCCTTAAGCTCTTTTTCGGCCAGGCCGGCGAAGAATCCGCAGATATCGGCAAAAGTCTTATACCGGACGCCGAAATATTCCGGCATGAGCCCCCGTTCCGTTAATCCATTGTCCGTCATCCTGGCCAATGCCTTGATCCGCGACCAGAACGCCGGATCGGCCTCGACGTAACCCTTCGGTACGGGCGGAAGCTTGGACGGATTATCGCCGCCGCCGCCTCTTTCGGCGTACGACTGCTTGGCGTAAAGGAGGGTATCGTGCTTGAGCTCGGCATAGGAACCGAGAACCGTGCCCAGATTCTTCTTCTGCCACTCGCCGGTCGTCATGAAATACGGATAGCCGGGGCCGTAGCCGGAAAGGAGGGAGCGGTAGGAATCGAGCCAGCTCCAATAGATATTCTGGGTCCAGACCGCTTCATCAAAAGCCGCGAATTCCTCCCTTAATTCCCGGGTCTTCTTCGCTATGATCCGATCGGAAGCGGACGCCTCGGCCGCCACCCAGACGTCGACGTATTTCCCGACCGTCGCGTTGCCCGGAGCTATGATATTTACGGGCATCAGGGCGGTCGTCATGGAGGGGAGGTTCTGGCCCGTTTCCGGATCGGGCGCTCCCACTCCCTGGGTCAGCTGATTCAATATATAAGCGTCGGGCGTGAAACGCTGGCCCATGAAGCGGAACTGCATCAATTGCCGCAAAAGCGCGTCCCGTTCTCCCCCGTTGTCGTAAAGATCGACCGCCTCGGAAACTATCCGCGGCCTGGGCAATTTTTCTATGGCGGCGCCTATGAAGGCGCGCAGGGCGCTATCGTCGGCCAGACGCTCCGCTGCCACGGTCTCGCCGTAAACCTCCCGGATAAGACCGGTGTATTCGTAAGGCGTCAGGTCATCGACCTGGCCCACGAAGAATTCGATCGCGCCCGCCATGTCGGCGTAGATTTCGGCCACGGCCCGGCCGCCGGCCTTAAGGCTGTTCACCTGGCCGGTGATCATGATCGCGTCCCGGGTAAGTTCGGGGGAATCGAGGGAAAAGCCCATCCGGCCGTACCACATCATGGCGATGAAATAGCTTTTGAGCGCGTCGTTTTTGGTATAATGGGACCGCGGCTTGAACTGGGAATAATCGTTTTGAAGATACGGCCGGTAAGGCGTGAAAAGTGGCGACGGGGCGAGACCCTTCGCCTCGCGGATCAGTTCAAGCTCGGCTTGCGCCGGAGAAAAGATATCGCCGCCAAGCTCGCGGCCGTTGTAGCGCGGTTCATCCAGGGAAAAATCCAGCCCGGCCCGGCTGATCTCCTCGTCCCTCGCCTCTTTGGCGGCGAGAAATTGCGCGTAAGTATCGAAATCCTCCGGTTTTAATTCGGTCCGGCCGCGATCGGCCGCGTCCAGGACGACCAAGGGCACGAGATAAAAAACGGCCAAGCGCCCATAACTGTCTTTGAGCGCCGGATCGGACGCTGTTTCGTAATTACGGAGCGAATCCTCGAAAAGAGCCCTGGTTATTTCCTTGAGCATCGGCTGAAATTTTATCTCTTCGATCTTCTGGAAACTGCGGTCGACCAATATGTGGTAAAGATGGAGCGCTACGTCGCTCGTTATAAAAAGAGCGTTATCGGCCTGCCGGTAATACTTGTTCGAGCTGCCGCTAAAAGCCTCGTAAATATCGGCGAAATCGTCATTCCCCGATCTTTGCTCCCCGACCATATCTTCGTCGGAGAGAAAAAAACCGGCGGCGGAGAGGGCTTCAAGTTCGCTCTCCGAAAATTCCCGCTTGAAATCGTCCAGGTTCTTAAGTTCATCCGCCGTCGGTTTATACGCGGGCAGGGACGGTATGACCGCCGCCGTCCCGGCATCATCCGATAGCGCGAACACCGGTTTGACCAGGGAAAATACGAACGGAACGGATCCCTCTTTCGGGAGCGCATCTTCTCCGGCCGTTGCGTAACCGCCCTCGTCCGCCGGAGCGACGGAAGTATCGGGCGCGGGCACGGACGGTTTCGGCCGGCTCGTATAATAAGCCGCGCCGGCGCCGATCGAAAGCGCCAGGAATAATAACACGATCATTTTCCGGACGTACGATCGGCCGGGGTTATGCGGCCAACCGGCGCCTTCATTATTAATTTCCGATTTTATTTCTTCCGGCATAAATATTGTTTTATTTAATAAACGATAACTTAATTATAGCAGAAATCCTCCTTTTTTAAAAAACACTAAAAATTAATATAATTCACGATTACAGCTATTTTGTTTTAGTTCGGGCGAAGGCCCGCGCACAAGCGTTGCGCGTTCTGCGGTTTAAAAATTCCGCCTCGTCCTCTTCGTTCCCCCGGGTCGCGTTCAGACAGAATAAAACCCCTGAACACATTGAACGCTCAGGGGCGCCAGGAATCTTTGATAAACCAGTCAATTGCGGCTTATTTCAATGCAGGCTTGAACTTAATTTATTATCATAGCATTACTGCCCCAAACAGCTTCTTGTCTTAAATATCTCCATTGCACTGGGCGTGGCCCCACCGACAATCTCATCCGCTCTTTTTTGCCCCAGCTTTTCAATGAAACACTCTCCCATTCCAGGCGTGATGCTTGAAGGCAGCTGACTAACATCCACGCCATAGTTTTCCAAGGTTTTTTCCTGCTCTTCGTTCAACAAGGGGTGTTTATCTGCGGATGATTCGTTGTTTTCTATAACAGTGCCACCGCCTGAATTACTGTCAAGCGGAGAATAATTCTCAATCGTACCGCTTAAATAACTATTAATCATGCTGCTGATAAACTTTGTCCTTAAGTCGAAAGGATTAAAAACAAATACAACAATCATAGAAATAACCGAAACCAGGATAATGATCAATAAAATTTGTATTGCTTTTTTCATGTATCTGAAATTTATTTCGACAGCAATTTATTCAACCAGCCGAACAGACCGAACCCCCTGCCTTCTTCCTTGATTTCTCCCGCTAACTCCGTCTTGGCCTGCTCCATGATTTCAATCTGTTCATCCAAAATTTCCGCATCAGCTTCATTCGTTATTTGAGAGGCCAATTCTTTTAGTTCTTCCAGTTTTTCCGCGTGAGCTGCCAATTTGTTCTCTGCCATATAGATATATTTGTTCGGACCAAAGAAAAACCTCCATACCGCATTTCCCCTGTTATTCTTTGCATGTTCCAATGTTGTTTCTATTTCCTTTTGGTTCTGATCTTGATTCTGGGCGATGGTCCTGATTTGCTGCCCGACGCCATGGTTACGTTCCGCCACTTGAAGCATCTGTTCAACAGCATTGGCCACCCTGCTTCGTCTTTGAGCAGCCCTATCATTGAGCTGGCCTCCCTTGCCATTCCCGTTAATTGATTTTTTACCAGCCTGGGCGTTCTGTTGCAATTCAACTTGATTCTGCTGTTCTTCTCCCTGGTTTTGTAAACTGGTGGCGTTCTGGGCTTCCAGTCCTTGACCAATTCCCTGTCCAGCTTCTTCGAGCTCGGGATTTTCAATCCCAGTACCAGCTTCTTGGACTCCTTTCTGTCCGCTTTGATTTCCCTGAGCAAAAGATAAAAATGGGACAAGCATTAAAGACAAAACCATAATGCTTGTTATAGTTTTAAAGTGTTTCATAGATTTAGTTTAAAATGATATTATGCCTTTATTATAACATTTTTAGCGCCTTAATTAAAGTTATGCCATATAACTACATCCGAAAAAATGCTATCATAAAAAATAAGAGAAAACCAATGGACAAAACCAGTATCAATCAAAAACTCAAAACCGTTTTCTGGATAACATTTATTATCTATTTTTTGGTTTTAATAAAACTGATATTTTTCAAGCTCCCCCTGCCAGCTGTTTTAATGATCATAACCGGCGATGATATAAACTACGCCCATTCAGTAAACATAATCCCATTCAAAACCATCATTTTTTATTTACATGGCAATCCATTACCGCACATCGCCTTTAAAAATCTTCTGGGGAATATTTTGTTTTTTATCCCGTTTGGTTTTTTGCTTCCTGTGCTTTTGTCCAAAATCAACTCTGCCAAAAACATCTTAATCGCCTCCGCAACTTTCTCGCTTCTACTGGAATTATTACAAATATTTCTTCATCTCGGCTCTTTTGATATTGACGATATATTTTTAAACACCGTTGGAGCTTTGATCGGGTATTTGGTTGCCTTGAAAATCTTTACTCCAAAGAAACAGACTTGAAGGCATTCCACCATTTGGAACAATCTTCACAGCGAGCGTAGATGGTAAATAATTTACCGTCTTTAAAAAACGCCGCTGTTTTTTCATACTCGTACGCTTCCGTGTCGCTCTCCTGATATACAACTATTGCCTCATTGCCATCGATATCTATTCTGTCATCAACTACCGTCCGCAGATAATGTCCGCCCCCGTCTTCATACATTTTAGCTAGCTGTTCATTCTTTTTGACGAACCATTCATCCAAAGTGTTAACATCGGGATTGTCTAATATACTAATTGAGGCTAAACCTGGTCCTCCGTTTGGCACAACAAAAGTAACAACCTTATCGATCAACTCTTCTCCGCCACCCATTCTTTCCGAATATTTTCTTATATCATCATTTATTATTCTCACTTTCAAATTTGACGGATAATCCATGGTAAAGCCATATTCATCGTCCTTGTATTGCCAATAAATATTTTCGCCCGCTTCAATCGGCCTGAAACTTTTATCATCCATTTTTAGATCAGCTAAAACTTCGTCTATACCGTAATATATCAAACCGTAGTCTTCCCTAGACGGCATCTCGCCCTCTGCCACGGTGATTATGTAATCATCGGTCTGGTATATCGGCCGTTGGTTGTCCTGGCTATAAATTTTATCAAGCCCGAAAGAACGCGGATAAAAAGAAAGCGAAAATAAAAACTTTATATCACCGCCGTTAACATGATCAAACTGTAAACTTTTTTTATCCTCGTCCTCTACGTGTCTGATATTTACATTTTCAGACCACGCTGGCGGGTAATTAATTTCAAGACCGCTTAAAGCGTCTTTAAAATAACCCTGCCTACTTCTTCGCTCATCGCAGACAGCGGTGCATATGCCGTTATCACACCTGGTGGTCGGACATTTCATGCAACTGTAAACACAGGTTGAGTCAAATGAATCGACGAGCCCCCCGATTCTCTCCGCTTCATCCTTGTTAACGAAGGCATGGCACCCGAACGGGCACTGGCCGCCCGTGCCCGCAAAAGCGTCCTGGCAATCCGAATCAATCTGGCAATAATTGGCTTTTCTGATTTCCTTTATGATGTAGGCGGCTTTGATTTTATCCCTTATTAAAAATGCCGATATCAAAACAAGAAGAAGGGCTATCAGTGATACTTTAAAAATAGTTTTACCCTTAGGTCTTCTGAATATATTTTTAAATAAAAAAGATAGAGCGATAAAACCAAGAAGCCCGAGTCCCAGGATCACGACATAGGGAGCAACCGCAATATAACTAAAATACAAATACATTTCGTCTTGAAAAAATACTCTGACCGCTTCGGCGTTGGATAAAAACACGAGTGAAAAAAGCAGATTATACACCCAGATAAAATAATTGTATTTTGAATCTTTAATTTGGCTTTTTGCGTAAGAAAAAAACAATACCAGATAAAGAGCCAAGAAAAGGCTGGTAACCGGCAATTCCAGTTTCCAGCGTCCATGACGAGGAAAACCGATCGCAAAAACAAAATAAAAATTAGCAGCCAGCAAAAAAAACGCTCCTAGGGCAAATGATTTTAGAAACGATATTTCCAAATTGATTTTGAATTTTCTTTCTGGGAAAAATACCAGATTTACCCCCCTGACCACGAGCCCGATAAGCCCACCAGAAAAATAAATGCCCGCTAAACCGAGATGCCCCACCATCTCGTCAAAGTCTTTGAACGGATTGAAATAATCAAATATCGGAGCATTTACATTGTCACCAAAATAGACAAAGAGTTTTACTAAAAATATAGTCGCTAAACTGAAAACGAAAGCACTCGCAATTAATTTAGGCAGATACTTGTAGCTCCTGTCTTCGTCTTGCAAAAGAACCGCCAGTGCTCCCGCCAATACAGGAAACAAAGCAAAAACTGGAGCCCAATTCCAAGTATAAGCTAAAAGATTGTCGACATTCAAAAATAAAAGAAATCCGATTATAGTGGTAGATAGATTTAATGTTATAAGTTTTTTCATGATAATTTTTTATCAACATCTTGTTTCTTAAACTCCTTTCGCTTATTAATCTTTTTCTTAAAAAACAAAACTAAACGGCCCAGCAAATAGCCGATAAAAAAATACTGCAAGATGCCAACGATAAAAAGAAAAATAGTCTGCGGGACTATGGAATCGCTCGTTAAAAAAGGCGACAAAATAAAACTCCCTAAGGTAGGCAAAAGAATTGAGGACGGCATATGAAGTATCATCAAGCCCAAAAGCCCTTCTTCAAATATTCCTGGACGATAATTCAATAACCCGTAAGCAACAAACCAAACCCAAAGCCCCAAATCAAGCAGCGCCGTAATGAGACCGAAAAACACCGGGAGAGATATTTTGTTTTTTATTTTTTTAAACATAAATTTTTATTTTTTTTACAGCAAAACAATATCATCAACGATATTTTTATATAGCTTTTCAAATGGTGTGTCAGAAAAATAAAAAATATTAACAATATAACCTTGATTCTCTACGTATATATTATTACCGATACCGCCGGAAAACGGGTCGCTAATCTTGATTAGCAGGGCCGGTTTTTCGTCTACAAGTATTTCGTGCTGAGAATAGACAGGATACATCTCTTTGTCAGTTGTCTTTTGTTCGATATCATTCATTACTCTTTCATATTCTTCCTGAGTTATTCTTTCAATTCTTAGCGATGAAAAAATTCTACCTGATGGGTCTTGATTTGCAACTTCAAGCGGCGTTATCATGATGCGGTTTTGCGAGTCAATTTCTTCGATAGAAAAATTATCGAGATACGGGAAACTGACTCCCAGATCTTTATTCTTGTATTTGTTTTGTTCTATTTTTTTATAACCCCGCACCGTCCAAACCTGTCCGTCCGAATCCCAATAAGAAACAAGATAAATTTCCGCATTGTTCTTTTTATTTTCCAAGAGCACCGTAGCCTGAGAAAAACCGGTATCTTCATCACTGCTGGATGCAATCAAAGTCAGCCTGTCAAAAGCTCCCATGCTCAAATACTTTAAATCGCCTTTCTCAAGTTCATAATCGGCTACGGCCATAGGATTGGTTCTCCATTCCAAAACACCCTCATAATAGAGCGACTGGTATATTTTCTGGACTTCTTTTTCCAGTCTGGGGGTAACTTTAACCATATTATCGTCATACATTTCATCAATCTGCTGTTGCCGTAAAAACCTTATATCATGTTCCATTACAGAGGCTTTCATGGGAAGATAAAAAATTACAAAGGCCAGAAGAATAGATAATACGGTATTTATGAATCCCGCTCTTCCCGCTTTCTTATCCTTACGATAGAATATCCAAACAAATATCGAGAAAAGCAATATCACCCCCAATATTGGCAAGAACGGCATTAGAAAAAAAGTTATATAATTGAAATCAAAAAATTTTACCATGCCACTGCCGAAATTATCATTAAATGTCCGCCCCGACATGCAGCCAAGCCATAATAACTTTGGCACCGCAAACATTACATAAACTAAAAATGACAAAAAAATTAATAAAACCGACAAAAAATAGACAAAAATTTTATTAATTACCAATAACCCCTTTTTCATAAATAATTTTAATTAATTTCTTGTATATTCTTAATTATAGTCTTTTCAATTCAATTCCGCAACCTTTCAATCAAAAAATACAGCTAACGTTGGCTGTATTTTTACGAACACGGGGCGGGCGGCGTTCGAACCAGTAATCGCATTTAGCCACCCTTAACTTTATTTTTTATTTTGAAGCAGGGCAACAAAACTATTATTACTCACAACCAGTTCCCATCCGTATTTACCGAAAAGTTTTTTAAGTTGATCAAAATTTACTTCCTTGTTTTCTATATCTTCTTCCTCTGAAAAGGTTCCTCGCCAGATGGTTCCGATCCGCGAAACCCTTGTAATTTCCTGAAAATATTCTTCAATCTTTTTTAGCGTAGACGGCAAAAACGCCGGAAAAGATTCCACGCTCAAAAGACGATTAAAACTATCGGTTTTAAAAGAAAGCGCGCCAAAATCGCCTGACACCAAATTAGATATTTTTTCGTCTGGTTGCTGATAGGCTAACCTGTGGTCAAGGCCTACGCAGCTAATATTTTTCTCTTTGTATTTATTATTAATTTCTTCAGTTACTTTACCCAACCCGGATCCAAGATCCAATATCTTTGCCCCTTTTTCAAAAAAACCATCCAAACCACCAAATAAATTTTTCTCTGGCCAATCCCATTCAAAATTAATTGACTTATTTCTTTCCCCTCCCTGTTTTGCCGGCAAATAATGCTCGAGCGTATGATAATATTTTTTATACCCAAATCTCTCATACGCTTTCGACGGATCTTCTGGTCTTTTATTCAACCACTTGTAATGCTCTGCTTCTGGAGAATCCTTAAAAATCATTTCTTTATAATCTTTTAACATCCTCATGTTATAAGCATGCCACCCAGCATCATCATACCCATCGGGTCTGGGAATGTCAGGAACCCCGAATCTCTTTGCCGGTTGTATTTTTTCCTTAGTGATTTTTACATCACAATATTCAATGCCACCCCCTTCATACTCTCTTAAAAATTTAACCTGAAAATCACGGCTAAGCACCTTTAATTCGCTCTTCTTTAAACTCGTAATATAAGCCGAGCCCCCTGGTCGCAATAAATCGCAGATTGAACTTAAATTTTCTTCCCTGCTTTTTTCATCGTTCAAATAACGCATTGAAGCTACACAATCGATAATAATATCAAAAGATCCCGGCCCAAAAGGCAATTGCGGCGCTAAAGCCGCCACGCTATTTGAACCGCTCTCTTTTATCTTTTTCAACCTCTTACTTTGAAATTCATCAGGATTTTTTACAGTCATATCCTTGCCCCATTTCATTTTGGGCTGCCCCCTCTCTTTATACTGGGCAATTGAATTACCGAGCTTTTCTATATACCAATCTCCACTCGCCAAATCTTTGAAATCCATTCCGAGAGTAGGGTCAATCGACACGATCTTCAAATCACCTCTTTTGCCCCTTAGTTCTTCTTCGAACTTTTGATAAAGTCCGCTGCCTATATTCAAAACCATGCCATCTTTGGGAAATTTATCGATTTCGCTTTCTTCAATTCCCATATCTTCAAGTACTTGCTCTAAGCCCCTGTCTGTCACTGATAATTCCCCTATTTTTTCTAAATTGATTTTTTCCATTTATTTTAAACTAAACGTATTATATATAACAATATCACAAAAGTGTTCCATTGTCATCTGTTTCAAACGAAAAAAATCCGCCGATGTCAACAGAGCATTTTATCGCGATCTACCTGAGCGCCCGGCACGGCGTAATCAAAACGGAATTAGTCAGTCTCGGCACTCTCACTGCCAGCATCGTCCACCCGCACGAGGTTTTCCGGCCGGCTATCATGAGCCGGGCCTCAAGCATCATCGCTCTCCATAATCATCCCTCGGGCGATGTCTCCCCCTCTGAATCGGATATTGAACTGACTAAGCGATTAAAAAATGCCGGGCCTGTCCTGAGTTTATCGAAGGGCAACTCGCCGGCATTGAAGTTTTGGATCATGTGATATTTTGCGCGGGAAAAAAATTTTATTCTATCGACGGCAAATAAATATCTCAATAAAAATTACTTATACTTCTATATTGTTTCAATCACCTTTTTCAAATTTTCCTCCGCCCCGGGGGTATTCTAAAAAACCATTTTTACCATAAACGGTATTTTATTAATTAAGTTTCCAGAACGCATTGTCTAATATTTTCACACCCGTTATTATCTTTATACTTAATAAAATAATCTATCTCTTCAGATTTCACATTACTTGATTTGATAAACTCGATTAACTTTCTGGTCCATTCATTCCCCATTTGGTCATTAGTATATTTGACATCAACTACCTGAAAATCACCACCTCTTAAAAATACTGTTGCTCCATTATCAACAATTGAATCAGTCTTAGAATTGTAAAATTTTACTTGAGGCAAAAAACTAAATTCTGAATTTTTTATACTTAATACTAATAAAGGTTTTTCTATGCTACCACTGCAAGAAGATTTATTAAAAATTTTAAAAGAAAGATAGAAGTCATAATCTTGATTTATTAATATACTGATAGGACCCTTCTTAATTCTTGTTAAAGCGCTCTCTCCATTTTCGTATTTACGGTTAAAACAACTAACCAGATTTATATCAGACATTTTTAAATCAGACTTCATTTGATATGCTGTCATTTTGGCCATCTCCCTTGTTTGATGAGCATAAAAACCAGTGATAATAACAAGAACTAAAGTAATAATTGCAAGTAAAAAATTAGAATAATCATTTAAAGTGTCAATATAAATATATGCCAAACGACCAGATGTAAATAACACAATCAATAGTCCTGCTATTAACAAATTTTTTCTAGAAAATATTTTTTTCATATACATAGATTATTGTTAATCCTTTCTTTTGGTAATATACCCATATACCCTATTTTCAAGAATTTTATATCGTATATCTATATTTACTTGATGTATCAAAGCAGAATGATTAATCTTGTATCTACAAATTGATAAAAATTTATTCCCCCACTCTATTTTATTTCTTTTATTCAATATTGGTATATATAATTTAGGAAATATTATCTCTAATTGATTATCGGTTACACTAAAATTCTTTAATAGATACAAAACAACATCAGAGGCAACATTTATAACTGAATTTATATTTGTTCCGTATTCTTCGGACCATATTAAGTTTAAATTCAGTTTATCAATGTTCTTCGGATTTATAATTAGATTATTTTCAGTACCAACAAACATACATTTGATAATTTCTTCGGCACTTGTTGGTAGAAATCTTTCCCTATAAACAGTCAGCCAATGAAATGTTTCCAAATATTCATCCCAGGTAATCTTATTTGAATCAAGAAGAACACGAATTATAACCCATAAAGAAAAATATATCGGTTGATTTTTGCCTGTTAGCCGGGAATTATAAGTTAAATATGAAAAATCTTCAGTCATCACAATCACATCGCCATCTTTTTGTTGCGCTTTTATGCAAGCATCTGATACTGATGGTAAAATTCTTTTTTCAATTTCGTTTTCATTTCTTTCACTATCAGCAACGCCAAAAATTTTTGCGTTTTTATTAATATAATCATTAAATCCACACAATACTTCCTTAATTTTTTCTGAGCTTTCTTGGTCGTATTGCGAAAAATGAACATCACTTCCTCTCATACCAATTTGCATTGATCCTCTTTTAGGTACATTAGAAAACTTTTCTATCAGCCTCTTGTATTCCAACATAGCTGAAAATGGAACGTAATAATCTGGTAAATTAGATAAAACTTTCTTATAGCTGCCGGACTCTAACAACATAAATAATGAAGTTCCATCTATAAAAACTTTTCTTCCCTGAATTGCCATAATAGCTTTTTCCTTTTGACTGTTTATGTCTTCCTGACTAAAATTAATATTAACAAATCCTTTTTTGTTAAATCTTATTTTTGAAAAAGCTTCTCCTATATTACCAACCAAAGATATATAAAAACTAAAAGGCAGTTTATTATTGACATACATCTTATAACATTCATTTTCTTTACCCATAAACTTCAACATCGATTCTTTTATTGATTCAGGTGTAGTACCAACTTCAATCATTTTCATATAAGGACTTCCAGCTTTGCCCATTTTCTCCATAAGTTTAAAACCTTGAAATCCGATATAGTCTTCGATTATTCTTATATCTTCTACTTTTCTTTTTATTTTAACCATCCTACCATCGTCTCCGGCCCATTCAATTTTATCTCCAAGTTTTACATTTATTAAAGCCTTGTACCTTCTATCATTTTTGTTATTAAGCTGAACTGCATTTAGAGGACTTCCTTCTCCCATAAAAAACCAATCTTCAATTTTTTCTAATTTTACAAAAACACCATCACTAATAATTTTAGGTCGTTCAAACTCAAAATCAAAAATATTTTGTATGATCATAAGCTGATAAGAAACAGCACCCAAACACTGATCATCAATCTTCTCAACACTTTTTATTGCATTAACTGCAGCTTCAATTGACTCTTTTTTTAATTTCTTTGCTAAATATATTTCAGATTCCTTTATATATAGGCGGAAATCTTTTTTTACATCACTATATTGTTTGGATAAATTAAATGCATCGTTTCCATTACCGTCAGATAACAAAATATCCAAACAAATAAATAATATATAACTCTGGCCAGAGGGACTAATCTTATCTTTATTTTCTAAAACTTTTTTTCCATTTGATAAAGCGTCCGGAAATTCCCCTAAATTATATTGTGCGATAACCAAATTTGCTAAAAACGAAAATTCTTCTTGAGGATAAGCCCCCAACATCAATAATCTCTGTAGAGTATCTCTCTCAATGTTTGGATATATGCCAATGAACTTTGCTACTTCAAATGCTAACCGACAAATTATTGGATCAGCCTTCTTGATGTTTATTTTTTTTACTACCTCAATTGCAGCATCATATTCTTTGTTGTCATACAGCAATCCGAGTTGCACTCTATGCAACAAAGATTTCCAATCATTTCCTATCTTATTAATAAAACTATTAATTAAATCGATTTTAAATTCAAATTCCTTGATACTTATTATAATTTTGACTTTTTTATTATCTTCAAATTTACTGATCTTCTCTTTTATTGTTTGCTTATTGCCCGATTCGATTGCTTCAAGCAATTCCTTTTCCTCGTAAGCTTTGCCAATTTTGCATAGTTTTTTCAGCCTCGAATAATCATTAAAATAAGTAATCCCATTTACCGCCAAAATAAATAATAAATTCTTAGATGGTTTTTTTCTGGAATTTTCTATATATACCAATATATTTTCAATAACATCTTTTGACAGCAAAGATTGCGCGCCATCCAAAATCTCGCATAATACATTGTCGTTATATGAATCAAAATATGACCCCAAAATGTAAGATAGTAATGTTTTTAAATTTTGACGAATTTTATTCTCATCAGCATTCGGATGTTGTAAAAAGAAAAAATTCATTTTCAAACGTTCAATTTCTAACTTTCTTTTAACTACATCATCTTTGACTGTATAATTCTCTAAACTCTCAATCTCTTTCTGTAATATAATTGCCTCAGAAAAAAAATCAAAATCACTATTTTCATTTTTCAATGCTAATAAGTCAAAAATTTTAAATCCAACTTTTTGAATCTTGTAATGTATATAACTAGAGTCTGTTTCTATGGCCTTCTCAAGATAGCTATCCCTTTTATCTTTATCCTGTTGTAATGAAATTGAATGTATATAATAACAATGTGCTCTCTCCCAGGTACCATCTTCCCCCCAAATTTCATCATCTGGAATTTCTATTTTCTTTTCGGTTTTTAATCTTTTTACATACTTTAAATTGTAAATTACAGGGTGATCTGGAGTTATCTCTTTGGCCTTTTTGTAATAGCGACCAAATGAATCATAATTATCTACTTGCAAATAAATATCAGCTAAATATAAATATGGCCTAATTTCTTTTGAAAATTCTTTAATAATTTCTTTATTTTTAATTATTGCTTCTTCAATTTTTTCAGCCTCTTGATAGGCCTTTGCCTCAAGAGTTAAAAAGTCTATATATACATCTTGTTCATTATTGATAGAAATAAAGTGCTTTAATTGATTCAGAATATCTATCACTCTGTTCGGTTGACCGTTCCTTGCATATTTTCTGCAACGCTTTATTATCTTTTTTAAGCCTTTTGAAATTATCTTTTGATCGCTTTCATTTAAATTCTTTTTATTTTTAATATCATCTAAAACTAATAATATTTCTTCGGTATTTTTTTTAGTTAGTTTTATATCCTCCAAATCATTATTTTGAAGCGAATTTTTGTCAATTTGATATTTTATTAAAAATAAAAATATTAATATTAATACGAAGTCAGTAAATACAACTAATTGGCTACCTCCAAAAAATAAAACTAATATATCAATTAAAATTTCAATAAAAAAATTAAGACCGTATTCAAGTTTAATACGATATACAATTTCCAATATTTGATCAGATAAACCAAAAACACCTAACTGAGACAAAAAATGCACAATTAGAAAAAACAGAATTGTAGTCAAGGATTTTTGCCTTGAATAGACAATTTTTATAATTTCTAATATTTGATACAGAAATTCTTTCATATAATGTCTCCATTTTAAGCATGATGAAATACTTAATGTAACCCCTAAGTTGATGCTAATATTTGAGATTTTATAGTAAGTCAAAGCTACTTAAATCCGTTAACGCACCCGTTAACGTTTATAACCTTCATAATTTAACCTGTTTCATTAAATGCGATATACGCTCGGTAATTACCACCTTGTTCTCTAGGTAATAGGATCTTGCTGAAAAAAATTTATCGAAGTATCCCCAAAATTCCACATTATTTTTTCCTGTTAATTTTTTTTCTCAACCATTCAAAGAATTTATCTTCACATACTTCAAACATATTTTTCCTTATAAATTTCTCACCCCTTTCCCTTAAAATCCAATCAAGGTATCTTTGCGTTCTGAAGTACCATGCAATAAAACCGAACAACATCAAGAAAAAACCAGCAATCAAACAAATTTTTGTTAACAACTCTGATTCTTTTTTATAGCGCTGACTAGACTGATCCATCTTACTAAATGCGTCTTCATAATATTCGCCTCCCTCATTTTTCACTTCTTCTAATGTGCTTATATAATCATCAAAAAATTCAATGGTTTTTTTCTGTTGATCATTACAAAACTGCATTTTTTCATTATACACCTGAACAAAATATTTGTTTTCTCCGCCCGCTAAATCCTTATAACATTTTTCAGTTATTTCTGAAATATTTTTTATATATTTATCTGCACTATTTATTGATCCAGTGATCGATTCTTCTCTAAATTTCATTTCACTCATTACTTCATTCCTATACTGCCACATTTTTTTATTATAGCTATCCGGAATAAAAAAAGCGGTTACAAATAAAGCCAACCCAAAAATAGCAATAAACTTATATAGATTATCGGCTGGTAAACTTTTTTGAGGATTTAAGTCCATATTAAATTTTATTGACACGTACCATTACTCCGCAATCCCAACTTTCCTAATATCATCATTCGCAATCCCAAGTCCCAACTCCCGCATAATAGTGTATGCCGCGCCGCCGTCTTTTAGGTAATGCGCATCACCGTCAAAATCGATGTAATAAGCCTGACCCCGGTCTTCGACTTGCAAAAAAATTTTACCGCTGTGCTTTTTGGCAAAATCCTTATCCGATCTCATCTTGCTCAAATTCTCATTGGTTATTCCGACACCCAAATCCCTCATTATATTGTAAGCCTCGCTTCCGTCCGCCAGGTAATAACGCTTCTTGTCTTTGGGATTCACGTACCAGGCTTCGCCGCGGCCTTCGACCTGCAATAAAATTTTTCCCGTCAGGCGATCAGTCAATGCTTTGTCTGCCTTAGCTATCATTTTCCTTTCCTCCTCAATAAAAGATTTTATCTTTTCCATCCTATTTTCATTAGAAATACCCAAAACTTCCACCTTTTTCTCGACGCATTTTGTCTGATCCGCGCTCCATTCATAACCGTCAACACAGGAACAGCTCGAGTTATTATTATCCCCTTTCACGCCGCTAACATTTACTCCGAAAGACTTCTCGCAATTCTTCGTATGCGAAATACATTCATTGCTCACCAAAATATATCCATCCGGACAGGTTTTTTGAACGCAATCAAAATTTTTGGGATCAGCATAATCCTCCCAAGTATACCCAGTATCGCAAACGCATTGACTATCGGTAGTAGAATATGAGTTTAATCCGCACTTATTGTTCGACGCTTGAAGCAGCCGGTAAAGAGCATCGTAATCAACTTCGGTATCGCCGTCATCCACACATTCGTCGCCGTCAAAACGATATCCATGATCGCACTCACACTCCTTGGATAAATTATCAAAGTTGGAATGGTAACCATATTTATTGTGGCAATACGTGCTACCGCTGACGCATATCAGATCGTCCAGAATACCTACGTCAAAAACATATCCATAACCGCATTCGCATTTGTCACTCAAAGAGTTGTGTCTAGCATTAAAACCGTATAAATTTTGACAATAAGTATCATATGAAATACACTGACCGCCGCTCATTATATAATTATAGTTACATTCGCAGGTATTACTCAAGCTGTTAAATCGAGAATTATATCCGTATTTACTCTGGCAGTATGAACTTCCCGATATACACCCGCTACCGCCGCTATTAGTAACATATCCCGAATTACATTTACAAGAATCGCTTAAATAGCTGTAGGTTGAATTTGAGGGGCAAGTCGGCGTACTATACGACGGGGAACTGTATGAAGGAGAACTATGCCCACCAGAACATTCAGGATAATAGGGAGCGCACGTTGCGGACAACGGCGTCCCGTCGCAACAACCGCATCCACAAACGCCGCCGTGCCAAGAACAACAGCCACTTCTCGCCTCGGCAATATTCGGCATAAATACACCGACACCGAACACAATACAAAGAGTTGCAATAATTTTTTTCATCCGATTAATTTACGCCAAGCACGCTATCGTAATTTATTTTTTAATAATGTTTATAGCCTCACCTTACCATATGTTAATCTTTTATTCAATAGATTTTATCGCTAAAAATAAAAAAAATCAGCCATTTTTGACAAGATCGTTAAAAATAATCATAGAAATAAAATTTTCATAAAAAAAATATAAAATTTTCCTGGAGAGGAGATTAAAAAACCGCCCCCTTAGGGCGATCTTCTGCCATCTGGACTTAAAACAATATCGTGGCCTTGCATGCGACCCAGAAGGTGTCCTGCCTAATCAAAAAGAAAAACAGTTCCCTCGGAACTGTTTTTCTTTTTGGCACGGGTGGTAGGAATCGAAGGGGCGAAAGCCCCACTCCATCATATTTCACGGACGGTGCGGCTGAAGTTTAAAATATTAGTTTAAATATTCTATTTTATAAAAACGTATTATCAGGGTGGATTCTCTGCACACCGCCCACACAAATTTAAAAGCTCTCCGAAAGGAGAGCCTTTAAATTTGCACGGGATCGTGGACAGTGTTAGAACCAAAATTGAACAATAATTTATAGATACAGAGATGTTTCTATCTAAACATTAAACTTTTTACACTACAAACAAAAGTCACAGTATATTGAACTGGAGATTTTTTTATTCATATTTAGTTCTCAAATAGTGCGACTGTGTTGTTATACTGAAGCAATTTTCCGGCGCTTGAGATAAATAATCTTACGGTAGGTTTGGAATCGACGGCCGACCTGCCGACGAGTTCGTCCGAAAGCTTGTATTTTTCATCTTGCCACTTCCATTGCCATCGACTCATGTCATCAACGGGGGTGACTGTAAGCGGTTGCGCAAGTCCAAGATTTTTAAGATACGTTTTTCCAACCTCTTTTATTTGGGCTTCCGAAACCTTAGGTAAGAATAGATCGCCTTTTGTGCATATACCTTGATAGTCCTCCGGGTAAACTACGCGAACCTCCACAATATCGTGAGTCTTTGGATATACTTCATACTCATAGACCTGGCAGGTTTCTTCAATCTCTTTAGTTGCTCTGTAAATATTTACTATCCGCTTCCATGCCTGGGGTGTATCAATACGCTCATCACCTTGATCCGAAAGTTTTGTTAGCATCCCTACGTTAAAGTTTGCGGGGGATTGGCTACGGGAATATTCCACCACGAAATTTGCGTCACCCATAAATTTCTTGATTGCATCTGTATCAGCCCGCATGGTTGCATCATCTGGCATTGTTAATGCCTTTACTGCAGCGTTATACCGAGCCTCGGCTACATCCACCTTTTTCTTTGATTCTCCACAAAAAACATCTTGGCCTCGTTCGTTCTTTTCCACGCAACCATGTTCAAATTCGTACTGAGCAATCTGACTCATTTCTTGTTGTAATTCTTCCACAGTTGGAATTTTGTCAGACAAAGGGATTTGTGTATCAATTTTTGTTTCATTACTTATAAGAATCGTAATGCCCGCTAATAATACGATACCAAAAATTCCTACGATTATTTTTATTTGTTGTGGTTTTGAAGTAAGCATATTAATTGCTTTAATTTTGACTTAATTTCAGTATACCTTATCAGTCCTGTTTTGTCGTGTTCAGTCTAGTGGTGAAAAGGAAAAAGGGTCAGACACCTTTTTCCCTAAAGTCATGGGGTCAAGTCTTGAATTTTGACTTTTTAGTTTGCTACGCCCTTAATGACCTGTTAATAGTCGAATGGGGTAGGTTCTCTACACATCACTCACGCAAATCTAAAATCTTTCCTTGGACAGTGTTCGAACCAAATTGAACAATAATCTATACTTCTCTATAAGATGTTTTTAATAACTGATCTTGTCTTGTTAATGTTAGTCTAACCTTGTCTTTATAATCAAAATCAAATTCATTAACAACAGAATCAAATTCATCTTTATTTACTGTTACAATATATTGAAAATTATTTCCCGACAGCTCTTGTTTGTATAAATAATTAAATGCTTTTACCATATCGTCTGTTCCGGCAGAAGCAAAAATATTATCATGTATTAAAAAACCAGGATGTTTTTTTGACGTATGTATATTGAGCATTAACAATACATCGTAAATAAAGGTACGAGTTCGATTAACACCCGAACCACCATCCAAATTCACCCTATAATCGATATTAATATATTCTGCGCTCTCCTTTGTTTCAATATTAAAATGACACTCTTTATTTCCAGCTATAAATTCATGAATATTTTTTAAGTCGTTTTCAAAGTCACTAATTACATTTGATAATTCAAATATTTTAGAATCCAAATCGTCTAAAATTTCCCTGTTCTGCTTCTTAATTTTTTTTCTCTCATTTCTTTGTTCTTCTAAAATCTTATATTTTTCACTTAAATTTGCTAACTCATTGTTTTTCTCCCTATGATTAATAATTGCTTCTCTTAAATTTTCAATTTTTTCTTTCGTATTATTAATTTGATAAATTTTTGATAATTTACTGTCTATATGTGCCCGGCTATCCTCGAGAAGCATTCTTTCTTCTTGGAGGCTTTTTAGCTTTCTTGACATTAAATTATTTTGAAAACTATCAATTTGTTTTTTAAATTCCATTACCTGATCAATAGACTTTTTCACTAAATCACCTAAGCCAAGCTTATATTGATTATAAATAATTTTAATATCGTTAGAATTTATTTGTTCGATTTTCGGTAAATTTTTTATTCTTTGAATTGCATAATCTTTTGCACTCAGTTCTGTTAATACACGATCTAGCTCAATAGATAATTTGTTAAAATCATCATTGGTTTGTTTTGACCCCTCGCTTGGCTTCAGATCATCTATTGCTGAGCCCAACTTATTAACCTTGTCTTCAAGTTCGTTTAAATATGATTTTATTCTTTTGCTATCTGTACCAGCCATTTTAAAACTACTATTTATGGATGTGATAACTTTTTTTATTTGTTCCATTTTTCCATAATTTTTATTTAATTCATCAGCTTTCGAAATATCAAAATTAAATAGATACAAGTGAGGTTTAATTAAATAGGAATAATTTCTAACACCATGAAATGCCTTTACAATATCATCGTAATTTGTTTTTTCGTCACGTATAATAATTGATAAAATATTTCTCAAGGAAGGATGATTTTCTAAATCTGGATAAAACAAATATTCCAAATAATCCTTTGCGCTTTGCAGTGTATTAAAAATTTTTTCTGATTGATCATCAATGATAAATATATCCTTCTTCTCATCTCTTGTTCTTTTTATTGTAACTATTTTAACATACTCTGTTGTTTCAATTTCTAATTCTAAGCATACAAAAATGTCGTCATTAAAAGTGATAACTGGTATTTTATCAATTCTGCTTTCTTTTAAGTCCTTTAATAGACAAAAATTTATCATTTCTGTCATCAATGATTTACCGACACTATTCATTTTTTTTCCTGTCACTTTATCGGAATCAACTTTTTCTCCAATAACAAAATTGAGGCCTTTTTTAAATTCAATCGGCTCAATAACTCGCGTGCTAAAATTATTTGGTTCAAAAAAAAGTTTTTTTATTCTTATCATTTTGATAATTTATAAACATATGGCTCACTAAAATCAATTAAACCAGTTATATATAAAAAAATAAGTGCTTGCATAGTGGAGGAATAATTAAATACATTGTTTTTGCTTTTTACTTCCGCATAAATATCAAAAATACTTACACGTTCCTTTTTCTTTAGAATTCTTAAAATTAAATATCCTACGTAAACAGAAGACAATTTCAGATCTTGTTCTGCACTTACTAAATTTTTTTTATCTATTCTCATTGGAATTGTCTATTGGATTTGGAAAAATATTACAATTAATTAACTCTTTGAACAAATAAAATTCTACAGCTACATGATCGTAACATTGATCACAATCACACAAATTTTTATCTAATTCATCTGCAAAATATTTAACCAACTCTTTTAGCCCCAATAAAGGATTACCTCCATTTGCAGAAAGACACTCCCTGCTTTTCTCCCTTAAAAAAAGTGCGATTTTGTCGGATATAATTTCTATGTTTTCAATATACTTTATTGCCTCTGTGTAACTTTGGCTATACACATCAAGAAGTTCGGAGTATCGATTTTTTAAATCTTCTCTATATTTTAGAAATCTATCATCCAATTTTATTACTAAATCTTTTTCGCTATCCTCCCTTACTTGATTATTTGCTTTTTCACCTATTAGAATGATTAATTCCGTTATAGTTTTTATCTGAATACTTTTGTTTTTCGGATAATTAAAAACATTATCACCAAAATGATTTTTTTCAGCTTGACCATTAATTACCGGGGAATTTTTGCCCTTTGTATTAGATGTATTATCTAACATTTAGTTATCACCAAAATGATTTTTTTCAGCTTGACCATTAATTACCGGGGAATTTTTGCCCTTTGTTTTAGATATATTTAAATATCTGTTAGTAACAGCGTAGGAAGTAAATCCCCCTGCGATTATTCCTGAAATTATACTTACTATAAGATTTAATAATATTTCCATAGTTTTAGTTTAGAATTAATAAGCTTATTTTTATATAAAAAAAGACACTTAAAAATCAATTTCTATTTCGGAAATTCTGTCAAGTTCAAAATTAATTGAATTTTTAATGCCCTCAATTTTTTTATATTTTTCGGCTATTTCTTTTTGTTCATCTAAATCGTAATTACCATTTTTATCAATCGGAATTACAATTTTTATATCTTTAATAATATTTACCGTAATTCTTTTGTTTTGCTCTCCACGCGCATATTGCTTAAGATTTTCTTTTAAAAAAGAATAAACAAAATCTAAAGAAATATTTTTTATAGATTTTTTAGGGATCAACGCACCACAATGCGTAGTCATGCTAAATTTATTTCTCCTTAAAAAAACTGTCCCTGCATGCACGCCGTCAGTTGTCCAGGTTATACAATTACAATCATAATCATATGTATTTATATTTCCTATTATTCCTTCGTCAACAGTTTGCGAGGAATAAAGAGGATATTGGCCTCCATTATTTTGTATATATTTATTTGTATATTTTGATTTTCCTTTTTCAATATCAAATATATCTTTGATGCGTTCTGTCTTATTGTTTCCTGAAGGAGCTTTTATTTCTATATTTAAATCATTAATTTTTTTCTTATATTCTTCGATCCGTGCTTTTGTTTCCTCTACAAATACTAGCTTTTCAACTATTTGATTTTGAGAAATTATATCAATTTCACCATACGTATCAACAGGAAAATCAATTTCAATATCAGCCAACATCGAAGGATAAACTTTTGTAAATTCATCCTCGCCATTTTCTCCCTTACGACCTTTTGCCAAATTTCTTAAAATAGGTTCTAGCTTATGCTTAACATATTTTATATTGATATTATCTTTTTTTGGTTTTAACAGTCCTCTATCACCATTTATTGAAAATTTTCCTGAAATTATTTTTATATACCCAGCAAAACCGTTCGTTGCCCAAGTAAGAAATTCGCCATCAAAGTCATAAGCATTAATATGTGTTAATGGGGCATTATTAGAAGCAGAATAAACTGCGAATTTACCCTTATTTTTATCCCCATATTTCTTTGTGTATTTTGAGAGGCCTTTTTCAATATCAAATAATTCTTTGAGCAAAAAAGGTTTATTATTTATTTTAGTCTTTTTTTTTTCTGAAATTTCCTTTATTTCATCTTGAAATTCTTTAATTGAATTTCCAACATCACTGATTATTGAAGCAAACTCTAAAAGCGTTACCTTTTCTTTCTTTTCTCTTATACCAATTTCAATTTTTTCTTTTTCTGTCCACCAATTATCAATTATCCAACTTTCTTCAATATTATCAGTAAATTTACTTAGAGGTTGCAATTTACATCTTTTGTCAGTATTAATTTTTTCAAACCCCTTTTTATTTCCTTTAAAAAATGAGTACAAAGCAACAGCTTCCTGCAGATCATTCTGATCAATATCAAAGCGGTAAATATTTCTCGATTCCCCTATCTCGCTTACTAAATACGTAAATATTGGATCTTTTTGAAAATCTTTTTTATCAATTTTTTTTGTAATAGCTAAAATGTATGTCTTTTTATTAGTTGTAAAAAAGGTATTTAACGGCAAAGAAATTATTCCATCAATATAACACTCGTCTAAAATAAACTCTCTTAAATTTCTATCGTTTTGACGATTTAAGATTCCGTCTGGAATAACTACAAATGCCTTCCCTCCTGGTTTAAGGGCACGTATTACCCACTCCATAAAAAGCCCTTCTACCCCCATGGCATTTACTTTATAGTAATTGATTAAATCGCCGTCTTTTTTGATTTCATCCTTTAAATTACCGCTTCCACTCGTAACATATGGGGGGTTAGTTAGAATTAAATCATATTCATTTTCTACAGGATCAGATAATGTTCCCAGAATGGAATTTGTTTTTAATGTAAAACTATCATTAAACAGTTTTGCAAATTCTTTCGTATATGTAGGGTTATCTTTAATCAAATCAGAAAAATAAATTAACATATTTGCTTTTGCTAATATGATTGTCTTTTGTTCATCCTTGTCAAAACCTTTATCAAAACCATGAATAATAATTTTGGGAGTAATCCCATTTTTATTAATTTTATAAAATTCATCCAGCCTTGTAACTAATGGCTCAAGAAGAAATTTGCCAACACCACAAGCAGGATCACAAATTTTTATCCCTTCTTTAATATTGTCTTTCGCCATTTCTATAATTGGCCGAATTACTTTCAACGGAGTAAAAAACTGTCCCCAATTTTTTTTACTAATACTTTCTTTTAAGAAGCTTTCAAAAAGCTGACTTTTAAAGTCATAGTCTATATGTTCCAATTTTCCATATTTGTTAAATTTATCTAAAACGGTTTTGAATGTTGTACTATAACCCTTTACTGCTTTCTGGTCTTTGCTTACAAAAATTGTACCATTGATAATTGTTGTCTTATCATCTATATTTTGTGGAAACAATTCTTTAATTTTTGGACGAACGGTGTTTGCATAATACTCTAAAACAAACCCCTGATCTCTTTTGTCATATAGATTCATCAAATACTCAAAATTTTCAGGCTCTTGTAGTACTTCAAGGTCACTAAGATACTTAAAAATAAATAACTCAACAAAAGTATAAAGACAATTTTCAGGGGTAGCACCACTTACCGACCAAATGTCTTGCCAAATACTTTTTGCTAAATTAGTTGGGTTTATTAATTTTTTGGGCTTAATATTATCATTTTGCTCATTAATTGATTCGTTAATCTTTTGAATCATTTCTGCTAACTTATCGTCTTTAGGATCAAACAAATATTTTATTTCTTTTCCCTCTTCGTCTTTAATTCTATTATTTGTTAGAGCATTAACCCACACGGATTCTTTTGTGTCTGTTGCAATAAATATTTTGGCTCCAAGTTTTTTTGCTACTTCAATTTCTTGTTTTATAGCTTTATTTTTCTGAGCTTCTGTTTTGAATTCCTGAGGAGTCTTATACTCAATAACTGCAATAACTTGTTTTTTTTGTATTACAAGCGCGTCTGGTTTTTTCTTTTCTAAAATACCATAATCAGTATCACGAATTTTTTTATATCTTTTTAAGGCCTTTACAGTCGTAGCGCCTATATTATAAAAATCCCACTTTCCGATTTTAGGTGGGTTTTCAACAAGATCTTTTTGTAATAATTCTTCGCTCATAATAATATCATTATTTTTTGCTTATTTCTGCCAATTTTTCAGTATTTTTTTTACTGTGTATAACAGTAATATTATACCATAGAAAATATATGAAAGCCAACTTGGGGGTGCGTATTATACCATAAAACCTCTTTTTTTAAAATTATTTTATCCACACTTTCTTTTCCTCGGTAAAAAATGTATAATTAAAAATATGTTAATGTCAAATAAAGCTACCTATGAAATCAATTTGTTTAATAAAAACAAAAATAAAATTACATGTTTATTCAATACCGAAAACTTAAAATCATTGGAGTAAGAGCCGGTTTTATTGTCAACAAAGTTATATATTAAGCTCGGGTTTATTGCCCGGGTTTTTTTAAATCAAAATGCCAGTCCAGAGATTAAAAGAAAAGATACTCGAATTGACCGGACTTTTGTGCGCCGAAACCGGGATATTCCAGAAACTTGTAATCATTTACAAGTATATCCGCCTGCTCAATACTGATCCGCTGGCAAAAAACATCCTGCAGGGCATTTTTGACGAAACCACGGCCACCATGGGCGAATTGTGCAAGGGTGTAACAGACGAAAAGGAATTCATCAACGTTAGCGGAGAAGCGCTGTTCACAAACGAATTCTGGCTTTACTTTTCTAACTTGCAAAAAATCCACGACCGGATGAAAAAACTGAAGCAAGAGCCGACCTGCAACCGGCAGGAAGTCAGGGATTTATGCAATCTGTTTTCAAAGCCGTATTCCGGCGAAATGCTTGAATTATCCGTTAAGATCGTGAACAGCAACGTCTTTGAACGGCTCGATCAAGAGGGGTTCGTCAATGGCCACGAACTCGAGGGCAAAACATACTTCGACCAGAAGCGGAGCATTTTGTATATAAAGGGGCAAAAGGTTTTGATCAATATCCAGGACAAGATCACGAACGCCCACAAGATACTAAAATACATCTTCATCGACAACAAGAAAAACCTGGAAGACGATTTTTTCTATTCGGAAATAGCCGAAGACGAATTTCAGGATACGGAATACAAGAGCAATCAGAAAGCCTGGGAAACTTACCACATCGCCTGCCGGTATATAAACAAGAAAGTCATGGAGCAGACCAATAACAAAGTAACGAATTTTCTGATCTACAACACCGGCAAAACCGGAAAAGTAAAATTGAATAAAATCTATCTGTAAGCCGTTTTGACATAAATCGTCTCAATAAAGCCTCGAATATTCGGGGCTTTTTTTGTTTGACATAAATCTTTACATAAACTTTTGTCAAACCCGTTTTTATATGATGAAGACATAATCCGCAAAATAAAGGTCGATTGTGGAAAAATTAATTCATCAGTCAAAAAAACAAATGTTCAAGATCACAGGCACGCTCAAAAAAGAGGAAATAAGGGAATTTACCCGCAAGGACGGCACGCCCGGCAAAAGCCGGACTCTCTACGTCGAACCGGCGGGAAGCGTTTATCCGATCAAGGTCAATTGCTCCGATCTGGAAACTAAAATCGGCAAGCAGGGCGACACGGTAACGCTCGAAGTTGAAGCTTTCCCTTACGTCATCCAAGACGGCAAGCGCAAAAAAGCCTTTCTCGACATCTACATTCCTAACAAAAAATAAATATGGATTTTCTTATCGAAAACCACGGAACATTAGTTCTTACCGATGAGGCATTGGATTTAATCAATTTTTTCAGCCAATTGCTCACGGTATCATTCGCTATTCTGTCCGGACTCATTTCGATATTGATCGTCATAATTATTTTTAAGAAATGATATGGCCGGCATGGTAAACAATTTATTCCTGGGCTTTGGCCTTTCCCTCGTTCTCCCGCTCGCGCTCTTAATCATCATAAGCATTTTTTTGACGTTTATCTCGGGCAAGTAGTATGTGTTCTGAATTCATAACCCTCGCTAGCTCCTGTTATCTCGACAACTTCGCTTTAATCGCCGAAGTGTTCGAAAGGGCTTTCACTTTGGGGATCGTGATCGGGACAGTGGTCGGCGTACTGCTGTTATTCGTCAATAAAATTAACAGGTAAAAACTTATGATTAACAAAATGACAAGCGCATTGTCCAAGGGAAAAACGGCGGTTCTCGCCTTTGTCCTGGCTCTCGTCGGCGGTCTGCTCTCTTTCGGAGGTTCCGCATTGGCCGCGGTCGATCCGTCAGTGTCTTCCACCACGGGAATGGTTGTTGACACCATGAAAGAGAACGTAACCGGCGTAATCACCGCCAACATCGCGAATATCGTGATCGTCGGCGTGATCATCTTCTCAATCGGTTTCGTTTGGAAGCTGGCCCGCAGATTCATGAAATAGGCGCGGAAAGGGGCCGGGGCTAATTCGGCTCCGGCTCCTTTCTTAATTCTAAAATCAATATGAAAAAATATTTGACTACAATTATCCTGCTATTCGGGCTGTTCGGAATCAAAACAGTATTTGCCAAGGAATACAGTATTTCAGTCCCCATAATAACAGATACGGCCAATTGGCCCCCGCCTTACGAAATATCCTGGGGCGGTGATACTTCCGCGAGCAAACAGTTTTTCGGTCAAGAATTCCGCACCGCTTCGACCCAGAATATCATCGACGGAATCGAAGTATATATGAAAGTGGATAACGGCTGTCCGTCTTCGCCGACTTACGATCTGGCGCTTAGCCTGTTCAAAGGCCACCCGGACGAAACCGATATTCTCGTGGCGACGGCGGAAATGTCCTTGTCGGACTGCCAGGAAATTCTTAATACCGGCTATGTTTGGTACGACTTCCTGTTTCCGGAAACCGTAAGCATTACCCCGAGCGCCTATCACCATTTCCGCCTATACTCCGGCGACCGGACTGATGGCGAAAGATACGCCCACGCCACATACTCAGACTACCGCGCCAGTGCCGGTTATTACTACTATTCAACAACCGAAGGCTTTGTGGAAAGCCCTTACGATATGGCTTTTCGGACGTATTCAGGCAGACCGTCATGGACGTTCGAAATTACTGATCCATTGACCGGTTCGATGAAAATTAAAGACACGACGGTTCAGGTAAGCGGAACATGTATCACGAACGGCGCAAATCGGATCGCTTTAACCAACGATTGTTCGGATTTTTCAGGTCTTGATTATACCTTGGACTGTGTTGACCATACGTTCGCGGGCGAGATTTACTATGACGGCTTATCGGACTGGATCGTAGCGGTGGACATTGACAGCGTGGCCACGGATTGCGTCAATTACGACCTTTTAATGGACGTGGTGGATATTGACGGGATCGAAGTGATCGAAGGATACCCGGACGATTGGTATTTCAATTATGACTATTACGACGATTTCGATATTGTCATCAATTCCCCGGCATTTGTGGACGCGCTGACCCTACCGATCGGAAGCACGAACGTTGATATTTCTTTCAAGTTCGTTTATCCAATGCCGTTATCGCCGAACGTAACATTCCACATTAGGCAATATGATCAAAACGGCAATCTGCTTAACGCCGATTACCACGATGAAACGCTGATTAATATGACCGATACCAATAATTACATTGTTAATTTCACGGCTTCGACTTCGCCCCTGCATTACGTCGTCCAGCTATTCAACGGTTCCGAACTTTCCCGGCAGTTTCCGTTCGGGATTTACGTTTCCGATCTGGATTTCACGCATAATCCGGACGATTACAAGTTCTTCTTTCCCCGCCTGGTGGAAAAGCTAAGGCAGAAAATAATCTTCAATTATTTCTTCGGATTTTATGACAGCTTTTACAATCTTTTTTCAGCGACCGGAACGCCTGAATCGGCCGAGGCATTGGATGTCAGTTTTGTGGCCATGTCGGATGACGGCCAGTATGATCTGGAAGTCCCGATCTTAAAAGGCTCCGATCCGTCCGTCAAGTCGTTCGCCCAGGGCATGAGGCCGTACATAATCGCTTTTCTCTGGATCGGCTTCGCCGTTTATGTATTCCTAAGAGTCGCCAAGATGTTTGAAAGCGACGAATAAATTTATGCTAAATTTTATCGAAAAAATCTTGATTGCCATTTTCTCGCTTCTGCCGGACGCCGATCCGGAAAATAACGTGCTGGCTATGGTCGCAAGCGCGATTGAAACGGTCAAGCCCTCTTTCTACAACATCGATCTGATCTTTCCGATCTTGACTTTGTTTAAAATATTAATGCTTGCCATTTTTGTTGAAGCCACGATCTTCCTGATTACTCTGGTCATCAAAGTGGCGGTATTTTTCCGAGGATGATAACTATAATAACCGGCAAGCCGGGAGCGGGCAAAACTTTATTTCTGACATACCAGGCCTTTGAGATGTTAAAGCGGGGCTATGACGTTTACGCCAATTGGAAACTTGATTTTAACACCTACATCGAAAAGAAGAAACTGAACACGGACAAATTCGGACAAGTCTATTTCTGGTCGGAGATCGCCGAACTTCTGCACATCAAGGGCGGACAGATATTCATTGACGAAGCACAAGGCTATTTCGATTCCCGCGAATGGCAGGAAATGCCCCCGAGCGCAAAGCAGAAATTTTCCGCCCACAGGCACGACGTCAGAAAGGACGAAGACGGCACGATCATTCCTTTAGACATTTGGGCGGGCGTTCAGCACACCTCAAACATCGACAAGCGGATCCGAGATTTGGGACAGCACTTTGCCGAAATACGCAATATCTGGAAAAAAGTATTCATGATTTCCTACTTTGAGTTAAAGGATTTAAAGGACGATATGGTCAGCCGGAAAGCCGTAAAAAGAAGATTGTTTTTATTCAGCAAGGCAAAAGCCGAGTGCTACAACACGCACGAAGCCGTCAATTTCATCGAATATCCGGAATTCCCGTATCATCGGGAATATGAAAACCGGTTTTCAAACAACAATACCGGCCTGATTCCCGACTCTCCGGATATTCCGCCCTTTTCCCGCAAGTCCCTTGGCGAATACAAAAAAAGGGAGCGAACCCGGTAAGGCTCGCTCCCTTGATTTGTTTATTCGGTCGCAATGACCTGCACGTCGAAGAAAAGGTTGATCGTTTTGGGAAATTTTTTCACGACCTCGCCGTTCTTGTCCTTCTTCTCGATTACGACGAAAGACTTGATGGCTTTTTCGCCCGATTTGACCCGGTAGCCGATCTTGTTCCACTGCCTGATAGTCATGCAGTTGATCTTCGGGTCGTAACGGTTGGCTTCGTCCGAACCCCACCGCTCCTTGATCTGTTTGCGAACCAGTGTTTCGGTTGTTTCCGAACCGGTCCAGTTTGTAGTGATTTTCTTTTCCATAAGAATAAATCACGGCCGATTTTTTAAAAACCGATCTGGCAAGGCCGTTTGTTGCCACATCAGGATATGGCCTACATAGCGTCTGATAGCTTGCCTTAGTCAAGGTGGAGACTTGTACTACCTTGATAAAGGAAAAGCTGACGCTAAAATGGACTACCCTGATGAAGTCAAAAACGCCTCCGCTTCGGCTTATTCCTTGTCTTTTAAATTTCTTTCGTGCGGGCAAATATTTTGGCGGACGAGTCTGCCCGACCGGCCGCCAAAATATTTGCAAACAGGATTTCAAGGCAAAGTAAATCCGCGGGCGGATTGCTTCTCTTAACTTGATTATATTCACACATCTAACGAAAACAATCATCGTTTATGGCTTATACCTACGACTTCAAGGTCGTGGTTTCCGGCAAGCAAGTGGAAGTGTTTAAGTACAAGAAAAATATTTGGCGCGAATATGACAGCCCAAAGGACGAGCAGGTAAAAAAGCCAAAACAATTAAATATATTCGAACAACAAAAATTAAAAGAACAGCAAATTAAGTCTTCTATAAACCGGACAAAAACTGAACTACGCAGGTTGATCAATTCAAATCCGGGTTTAAACAAATTTATGACTCTCACTTTTGCCAAATCCACGACTGACATCGCGCAAGCGAATTACATCTTTAATCAGTTCATCAAACGGATATCTTACCGATATCCGGATTTTCAGTATATTGCCGTTCCGGAATTTCAAAAGGACACGGATTTTTACGGGCGCAAAAAGGAAAATGGCGGATCGGTTCATTATCATCTGCTTTGTAATCTGCCTTATATCGAAATGAGCGCTTTGGAATGGCTCTGGGGGCAAGGCATGGTAAACATCCGGGAAACCGGCCAGGTCAACAACCTGGGGGCGTATATGTGCAAATACCTGGGCAAGGAATTGTTTACCGGCCGGATGTTCGGTAAGAAAAAATATTTCCGATCGCAAAGCCTGTCCGAATCGGTCGAACTGATCGGCTGGTACGCGATGAAATTCGTGGAAAAATTTTTGTCCTTGATTTCGCCGGTGTTCGAAAAAACTTTTTATTCCGAATGGGTCGGCATGGTCGATTACAAGGCTTTTACGCTGGGGTTTGTGCCGTTTAAAAACGGCTATGAGCGGTCGATAATTTTTAATTCAGCCTGATGAAATTCACCAAAGAACAATTAAACGGTTTTATCGCCTTATACCAAAATGAATTCGGCGAAAAACTAAGTCCGGCCGAAGCGGAAAAACAAGCCTCCGCCTTGGTATCTTTGGTTAAAGCGACATATAAGCCGATGAGCAGGGAAGAGTTTAAAAAATACGCTAATTGACAATCCGTAACTTGCAAAAATGAATATTTGTGGTAGGATAATATTGAGACCTAACAGAATTGAATACAGCAAAAGCTTTTATCTATTTGTACCCGAAAGGGGCGGCTCCTGCCGACAAATAGGGCTTTTGCTTTATTCTGTTGGGTCTCCAGGGCCGTCCCTTTTGTTATGGAAAAAGAAAGAATCCAAAAACTTAAATTCCACGTAAAAAGCGAAGACTATTTCGGCACTTTGGCCACGATTTTGGATTTGTTCAGATTGGATGTTCTGGAAAAGAAATTTATTTTTGACAAAGACAAAGTCTTGAAGCAGATAGTAAAGGATTTGAAATATCTGCAAGATAATTTCGTAATCGTTAAGAAAAATGAGCGACACACAGACACAAAATAAATATTTCGCTTATGTCCGCAAGTCTACCGAGGGCGAAGAACGGCAGGCGCTTTCGATTGAGAGCCAAAGGGATAAGGTGATCGAACAATTCCCCCATTTGGAAATCGTCGACACTTTGGAAGAAAGGCACTCCGCCTTTAAGCCGTACAACCGGCCCGCTTTTGAAGATATGATCCGGCGAATCAAGAAAGGCGAAGCCAACGGCATTATCGCCTGGCACCCGGACAGACTATCAAGAAACGAGATCGACGCGTCCACTCTCACCTATCTCGTGCGGACGGACGTTATCAAAGACTTAAAATTCGGATCGTACAATTTCGACAACAGCCCGGAAGGAATCATGATGTTGCAATTGGCACTTTCACAGTCGCAATATTTTTCTTCCAAACTCGGCAAGGATGTAAAAAGAGGTTTGCAGAAAAAAATCCAAATGGGCTGGCGCCCCGGCCTGGCTCCGGAAGGTTATTTGAACATAATCGCGCAACAGCAAGGACTTAAAGAAATAAAGATCGATAAAAAACGCTTTTTCCTTTTGCGCCGGGCAATCGATAAATTTCTGACTGGCGCTTATACGGCTATGGAAGTACTGAATATCCTGAACAATGAATGGGGCTATAAGACGGTTAAACGGCGCAAGCTAGGCGGGAACGAATTATCAAAAAGCACCTGGTACAAGATTTTAACGAATCCTTTTTATGCCGGTGTAGTCGTTTTCAACGGAGTCGAAACCAAAGGCAAGCACAAGCCAATGATCACGATCAGCGAATACAACCGTATCCAGGAACTGCTCGGACTTCATGGGGCCAAAAGACGGCCAAAGGAAAAGAATTTCATCTATTCCGGCATATTCAAGTGCGGAAACTGCGGATGTTCGATCACCGCCGAACACAAGACCAAATTCATCAGAAGCAAGAAAAAAGTCAAAGATTACAGCTATTACCATTGCACCCGCAAAAAGAAAAACAACCCTTGCAAAGAAGGGTCGATCGAAGAAAAAAACCTTGAAAGCCAGATCAAGAAGAACCTTAAAAAGCTGAAAATGCACCCCAAATTCCTGGAATGGGCTTTGGAGTACCTGGACGGCCAAAAAGGCCGGGAAAGGGTCGAGGAAAAGCAAATAAAGGATAACAAGGAAATGGAAGCCAAGGAACTGGAAAAGCAGATTTCCGCCCTGACAATGATGAGGGCGAAAGATTTATTAAGCGACGAGGAGTATTTGAGCGAAAAGAAAAAATTACAGGACAAGGCCAAAAAATTGACGGAAAAAGAAGAAGACAAATTGACCGGCGATGAGCTGATCGAGCTGACAAAGGAAAATTTCGTGTTTTCCGCTTACGCCTTAAAAGAGTTTGAAACCGGCGGAAAAGAGGGCAAAAGAGAGGTGCTTGCCAAGTTAGGTTCGAACCACGAAATAATCGACAGAAACCCTTGTATTTCAATCTATAAATGGCTTTTGCCGATCTACGAGTCCATGGAATCGTATAACGCCGAAATGGCAAGGTTAGAACCAAAGGAAACCCCGATAAACACAACACAAAAAGAGGCTTACGCCTCTCTTCGTCTACGATGGCACGGGTGGTAGGAATCGAACCCACGCAAAGGGTTTTGGAAACCCTTGTACTACCATTATACTACACCCGCCTACGTCCCGAAGCCTCGGGACTTCGGCGCCTGTCCGCCTTTGGAGGAGGCAATGCCCGCAAAAACCCCGTGGCAAACGGCAATATTTAAATTTAAATTTTTTTTAACCTCTTCGCTTTCTCTCCCGGTTCCAGATAATTCTCCCTGTTCACCACCCTCTTCCCTGTCTGTTTTTCAAGTTGTTTTCTCGCCTCGCCGGAAATCCGGCCGCCCTTATGCGCCGCTTTTTCGTTCGGGTCATATCCGACAGCCTTATCTGTTTCCGCGATCTGGCGGGTGGACATCTCGGCTAAAGCCGTGAAGATCAATTCCGCCTCGCTCATGTGATCGCGCAGATTCTCCTGTTTTAAATTTTTTAACCGCTTGTGCGACCCGACCGATAATCCGCTCCATTCCCGATGGATAATATTCGTTAAAGCCGCGTACTCGTCCGGTTTCTCGACGCCGTGGTCAGACCAATAGTCGGTCAGCTTATTCCGCGTTTCAACCCCAAGCATCCTTTGTTCTATCCACTTCTTGCTCCGCCCGAGTATTTGCCAATTCTGGCGGCCCCTATTGACCGCCAACTCAGGATCAACCGTCTCCCGCATCCGCTCATATCCTACTTTGGCCAGCCATAATTTTATCGGCTCCGCCTTGGGTGAAGGCACGGATTGGACTAAACGCAAAATTCCTTCAACATCCGCGACGTCCGTGCTGTATTTTTTACCATCTTTAGCTTTTAATTTCAGTTGGTGACAATTTGTCACCGACTGGTTTCCCTCTCGCCTAAGCCTTTCCTTGAGTTTATTCCAATATTTTCTCGCCTTTTGAAAATCGGGTTGTTCCGTCAAAATAACAATAATATCCACCACGCTAAAATACCATTTTTCTTCCTTTTTGTTCCAGTCGCGGCGCACGGGATGATCTTCAAATATCACTATCAATCTGTTGTTTTTTTCCTCCTTCATAAAATCAGTTATCAATTATCTTGAAAACCTCCGGCCTTTTCTTCAATATATAATCGAACCGATCGATCGCTTCTCCGGTCATTTCGTTGAATAGGGGCGTGCCGCCGGCGTAATAAGTTCCGATCGGATCGCCGTAACGGTTGAGATCATTGGCGATAAGCCAGGCGTCGATCGCGTCCTTGGCCTCCCGCGTCAGGTCTTTCGCGTCTATGACCGCCGCTTCCAGTTTTTCCCTGTCAAAAGTGGAAGTGGCTGCGGATTCAGTTGAAGTACTGCTCTCCGGAAAAAACCTGTTCTTTAGATCGATTACCGACTGCCCGATCTTTACGAGATCGATATCCGGAAGCTTTATCCCGGTCGACGTTCCCGTTTCGGTTTCGATCCCGAATTCAGCGAACAGCTCCCCCGCTTTATCATCCGCCTTCTTAAGTCCGTCCGTAACCGCGCAGCCGGAAAGCAAAAAAAGCAGCACCGCCGCCAGCACCAATCTATACTGTTTCACCGCCTTACCCATAAAAACAATATAGTTAAAAAAACAAAACACCAAACGCAAAATTTCCCCGAAACAGGATATTCCCACCCGTCGACTTCAATCGACAATCGAAAATCGTCAATCGAAAATCACTTCGTTTCTTTGTGCTTGACGTGCTTCTTGCAGTACTTGCAGTACTTGTTCATCTCCAGGCGGCCCTTCAGGGTCTTTTTGTTCTTGCGCGAAAAATAATTGACGCGCTTGCACTCCGTACACTCTAATTTTATCATGTTATCCTGCGACATACAATTCGATAACAGAAAACAGACTTACGGTGTCTGCCTTATGTTAATTTAATATTTACTTAATTATAGTAATATAAAGAGGAAAAAAAGTCAATAACCGCGAATATAAAAAAACATCCCCCCGGGATGCTTCCGCCATGCATATATTATTCACTTTCCCTTAACCTTTAAAAATAGCCTCTAATAAGATCTCGCGGTCATAACCTACATGAAAATCCTTTTTGCCGTTTTTTACGATGACAATTACCGGGATGCCTGATTGGCCGGATACGCTGATCATTTCCTTGGCCCGTCCGTAATCCGAGAGCACGTTATATTCGGTAAAAACAATATTATGTTCAATTAAAAAATCCTTTGCCATTCGGGAATACCTGCACGCAGGGCTCGAATACAGAATTACCTCGATTATATTCTTCTTTCCGTTAATACTGACCTCGTTCATAAGCGATACGGCAGATTAATTTTATATTTTCATAATTAATCCGTTTTTCCCAAAATTAAACAGAGAATCCCTAAAGGCGGCGGATTCCCCGCGGCTTTTAAAAACTCTCCGGGTATTTAAATCAAACAAATCAAATATGGTCTTACAATATAATAGTAATATTAAAATAGTGTTAAAACCTGATAATCTAAAGATTAAATTTTTGAATAAATCATCCAGTAAACAAAAAAACGGGAATTTCTCCCGTTTTTTGCCGTTATTAGGTAAAAAATGATTGTTCAGACCTTCCATAATCCGTGCAAATTGCAATATTCCCTGGCCTCCGCGCTCTCCGCCTTGATCAAAAATTCCGCCACTGCCGGTTCCCCGGGTTTAAGCGTCTGCCGGTAAGACCGGCCGTCGGCTATTAATTCTATCCATTCTATGTAATGGGACGCTTCCATCGGATGCGGCACCGACCCGATCTTTACCCGGAAACCGCCCTCGATTCTCTCGATTACCGGCACGTGCTTTTCTTCGGCCGCGTCTTCGGTATTCTCCTGCCGGAGTTTCATCGGCTGTCCGCAGCAAACAAGTTCGCCGGCTCCCGTATGGAGCACCTCAACGATATTGCCGCAAATCTCGCATTTATAGATTTGTTTTAATTGAGTCATATTTTAGGCGTTAGGCTCTAGGATGTTAGGCGTTAGGATGTTAGGCCTTAGGGTGTTAGGCGTTAGGATATTAGGCGTTAGGGTGTTAGGCGTTAGGATGTTATAAATTCTAAAAGCCTAGAGCCAAGAGCTTATATGTTATTATAGATTAACTTATTTAATATTCTCATAACTTCATTCAATAAACCATCAACCGAACCGTAATCATTGATAGTGCGGTAATGCAATCTTTTCGCGATTTCTATTTGCGTTTCCAATTCGGATCCGGACGCATATGCGATCAATAAAAAACGTCTAAACTCCCCTTTTGCGCCCCTCATTTTACCTTCAGCGATGTTTGATGGCAGAGACACAGCCGCTCTTCTTATTTGCGAACTTAATCCGTATTTCTCGCATTCGGGAAATTTTCCGGTCAACGCATACACGGCCACAACTAAATCCATCGATTTTTGCCATACAACCAAATCTTTGTATGTAGTACTCATAGATATCTAAAGCCTAAGGCCTAGAGCCTAATAAACTTCCGCCTTCACCTGATAATATCCCTGAGGGTGGCCGCAGGCCGGACAGGCCGCGGGCGCGGATTTGCCACGGTGCTCGTAACCACACTGACGGCAGACCCAGACCGTTTCCTCATCCTTCTGAAAAAGCGTTCCGCTTTCGAATTCGGCTAAAAGCTTTTTATAACGCTCTTCGTGGTGGGCCTCCGCCCGGGCGATCGAGCGCAGGCGGCCGGCGATCTCCGGCAGATTCTCCTTATTCGCTTCGTCAGCGAAATCCGGGTACATTTTCGTGTATTCGTGGTTTTCTCCCGCAATCGCCGCTCTGAGATTTTCCGCTGTCGTTCCGATCACGGTCGGCACTTCGGCCTCAACCTTGATATCGGCTTTTTTCCCATTTTGCTCTTCGAGTCCGTTGATCAGGCGCATGAGCCATTTGGCGTGCTCCCGCTCCTGCTCGGCGGTTTCCAATAAAACAGCCGAAATCTGCTCATAACCTTCCTTTTTGGCGATCTTAGCATAGATCGTGTAACGATTCCTGGCCATCGATTCGCCGATAAAAGCCTTCGCCAGATTGTTGATGGTATTTTGCATATTTTTTGATACGCTTAATATTAATATAAAAACAAAAATTAAAATTAATTTAAAATCGGACCAATCCCGGACATCTTCAAATCACCCTCCTTAAAACTTGAAGATGACCCCTGTTTATATCTGTCATTATAACAGACTGAATAAATTTTATCAAAAAATAAAAAATCCCCGTTTATAAAACGAGGGGATTGTTTTTTATATCTTTACTTCTTCTACCCATCCGAACAGGTCCGGATATTTGCCGTATTGCATGCTGACCAGGATGTCGTAGAGCTGTTCCGTTACCGGTCCGGCTTTTTTATTGTCCAGGACGTACTTCTTCCTTTGATAATAGAGTTCGCCCACCGGCGCGATCACCGCGGCCGTGCCGCTGCCGAAAATTTCCGTTATCTCCCCGCCTTTTATCTGGCCGATGATATCGTTGATGTCGAAATAGGCCTCAATTACGGCCAGGCCCAGGCTGTCCGCCAGCTTTAATACCGAATCCCGGGTGATTCCCGGCAGAATATTGCCGTTCAGGCGCGGGGTAAACAGGGCTTTTTCCCGGCACGCGAAAAAAATATTCATGGCCCCCACTTCTTCGACAAAACGGTGTTCTTTGGCGTCAAGCCACAAAACCTGGTCATAACCGGCATTCTTGGCCTTTTGGAGGGCGGGCAGGCTGCCGGCGTAATTGGCGGACGCCTTGATGTCGCCCAGGCCGCCCGCGGGCACCCTGGACATTTTTTCCTCCACGTATATCCGGGAAGGTTTGAAACCGGAAGCGAAATACGCCCCCACCGGACTTAGGATAATCCCGAAAAGATATTCTTTGGCGACCCTGACCCCCAGCCCCGGTTCTGTCGCTATCATGAAAGGACGGATATAAAGGGAAGAGCCCGGAGATCGCGGGATCCAGCGGATATCAGTTTTAATAAGCTCGAGCATCGCCTGCTGAAAAACGGCCGGATGTACCGTTGGCATCTCCAGACGCCGGGCGCTCGCGTTAAAACGGCCGATATTGTCCTTGTGCCGAAACAAGGCGAATTTATCCGGTCCCCGGTAATAGGCCTTAAGCCCCTCGAATATTCCCTGGGCGTAATGGAGCATCATGCCGGCCGGACTGATCGCCAGGTCGCGGCAAGGGGTAATCGCGGCCCCGTGCCATTTATCCGGCTCGTTCCATTTCATGGTGAACATATGGTCCGTAAAATACCGCCCGAAACCCAAGCTGTTTTCATCCGGCAACGGACGCAGATCTTTCTCTGGAATTCTTTCGATCGTGATATCCATTTTATCCTCCAAATTTAAAATGTGCAAAATTTAATTTTATTAACCTAAAACGATAATTATAAATTTGTAAAAGATATCTCTCGCTCTTTATTTTTAAGAAAGCGGGATCCCGCCGTGGCGGTGATAAATTCGTGGGTTTTTATTAATTATGGCGCATTTAAATCTGGCAAACCGGGCAATAACTCGTTCCCCGCCCCGCCACTTTCTTTTTCCGGATCGCCCCGCCGCAACGCCGGCATTTTTCCCCGGCCCGGCCGTAAACTTTAAGGCGACGCACGAAATCGCCCTTATGCCCGTCCGCGTCCACGTAACTATTGAACGTGGTGCCGCGGTATTTTATCCCGGCCCGCAGCACCGCTTTGGCCGCTTTAACGATTTTCGCCGTTTCCTTATCGGTCAAAGTATCGGCCGCGCGGGCAGGGTCAACGCCGGCGATAAACAAGGTTTCATCGGCATAAATATTGCCCAATCCGGCAACCAGGGCCTGGTTCAAGAGCAGAGCCTTGATATTCATCTTTCTTTTATTTAATAAATTTTTCAAAAAAACGCCGTCAAACCTCCTGTCCAGCGGCTCCGGACCGAATTTTTCTTTGATAGCCGCCAATTCTTCCGCGTTAACTATTTTCATATAGCCGAAAGTCCGCATATCGTTAAAAAACAATCTGCCGCCGTCCGAAAACTCCAAAAAGACCCGCGTGTGCTTATCGGGCAGCTCCCGGATCGCCTTCCGGTCGCTATGCCCCCCGGCTATCACGAGGCCGCTATTCCGGTAGATAAGCTGTCCGGTCATTTTTAAATGCACCAGCAAAAACCCGCCGCCCCGCGCCAATTTTAATATCAAAAGCTTTCCCACCCTCCCGATATCCGTAAATTTATTTTTCAGTAAAATTTTCTTAAAATCCGACCGCTTATTCTTGACCGTTCTGGCCAATAAAATACCGATATCCGCTATTCCGATATAGAGTATCCGTTTTTTCAGATCATTTCTAATTGTCTCCACTTCGGGTAATTCCGGCATAATTTTTGCGATTCTAATTAAACGCCTAAAGCCTAAAAACAGCATATCACTTTTCCCAAAAATAAAAAACCCCGTTTTTCAAACAGGGCTGTTTTTGTTTTTTCAATGGAAATCAGAGAGAAAAATATTTTTTTTGTCCAAGGCGTTAACCAGGCTTTGGCCGGAAATGATCCGGGTTTCAATTTCCGCTCCGGTAAAATGCGTCTTTAAAAAATCGTCCAGTCCGTCCGGAACGTTGATAATTTCATTCCCCAGCCAGGGATAAAAATGGAAACCGTGTTTTTCGCCAAAAACAGTGCCGACGATCCGGCGCGATATTTCGTCCAGATGATCGGCGGTATTGTGTTCCGCGCAAACCGTAAAATGGCCGTTAACGACGAGCCTTGATCCGCCTCTTTTAAGAAAATCGAAACAGGCCAGCTCCGACTCGTAATATTTCGATCTCTCCCGGATATTGCGCGGAGCGTTATTCTCTATGCTTTCAAAAACCCTTCTTTCTTTGTCCTTGTCCCAGGGGACCCGGAACTCGAAATAACGGATAAAATAATCCGCGGTCGGCAGGATCAGGACGGATTCCCGCGTCAGATAACGCGTATACTCCTCGAAACGCTCGACCTGGAAACTTAAGACCCCGAAACGCCTTTCTTCACATAAAAGGCAAAGCCGCGCCCAAGCGAGCTCTTCCTCGATTTTAGGTTCGGCTATCCCCGCCATTATCGGCGGCAGATTCTCCTCTAAAACAAACCAACGGCCGTTATGGAAATGCTCCTTCGCTTTTTTGTGCGGACATTCCAGACTGTTAATGAGCAGCCGGCTCATCTTATGATCCCGCTTTGCCGCCGACTTCCTGCTGATAGCCATTTTCTCCTCCTCGGTTTCAGCCTAAAAAAACGAATCTGCGCGTTTTAATCCTGTTTATCTCGACCTCTACCAGGAACATATTAAGGGGCCCGGCCTGTGTATGCCCGCTCTAAGCATCCGTCCTCCCGTCAATCCCTTCTTCCGGCCGTTATTTTAATCCGATAGTGGCGACGACCGGTTTGTGGTCCGAAACCTTGATTTCCGATAATATGCGGTAAGACAGGAATTCAAGTTCCGGGGACACGAGGATCCAGTCGACCCGGCGCCCGATCTTGGGGCAGGTCGGTATTCTCATTTCCGGAGCGTAGGTTTTAAGGTCCAGCCGGTCGCACAAGCGGCGCAAGGACGATTTTTTATGGTGCCATTCACAGTTAAAATCCCCCATGACGACCATGGGCCGCCGCCGCGGATAAAAAAAGTCCATGATCTCGTCGGCTTGCCGGGAACGGATCCGGCTCCGGTAGCAATCGAGGTGAAGGGAAACGATATCCACTTCGGTTTCCGGCCGTCCGGGCCAGACGATCGTGCCGGTTACGAACCCTTTGCGGAACATGGGCGGGGACGGATCGAAGCTTACCGATCGCGAATCGCTCATGGGCAACCGGGAGAGCAGGGCCGTGCCGTAAAGCAGGTTCAAGCTCAGTTTCGGCGCGAGCTTCGGCCGGTTCACGTGCTCCCCCTGGATAGCTTCGCGGTAACCGGCTTTAGCGGCCAGATACGCGATATGGTTGAATTTTCCGCTCCAGAGAGCGCATCGGTCCGCCTCCTGCAGGGCCACGATATCGGCTTCCTCCGTCCGGTGGAGGAATGCGATCTCGTCAAGATTCTTCTCTATCCTTGTCCGGCCTTGAAAGACATTCCTCCGAAAAGGGTTTTTTTGCCCGATCTTCCACCCATGGCGGATATTCAACGTCATGAGCTTTAATGCTTGTTTATCCATAAAAAAATGCCACCTCCGGCGCATATAGCTTTAATAATATTTTTATCATACCTCGCCGCCGCTGTCAACCTGGAAAAAGGTTAAAATAACATAAAAAAACGGTTAAATGAATAACCGTTTATTTTCGCGTTTTACATATTGGTCTGGCTTTTTAACGCTCTGCGCAGCCGGTCAATCGACCAAACCCTCTGCCCGCAGGATGTCTCGCGACAAGCCGGGAGCGGGTTCGACCTTATGGCGGGTTTTTTCTTCGATCAGGCGCAGAAAGGCGATCAGTTCCGCCTGTTCCCGGTCAAACCCGAGTTCGGCCATCATGCGCTCACGGGGCCAATCCTTTTTCTTGCCCGTGATAACGCCCTCGGCAAGATTAGCTTTAAGCGCCCAGGCGATATTACCTTCGGTCGAAGCCGTACCATAGGATAAGGCTATATTAAAGCCTTCCCTCTGCGCCCAACCGGTAAGTTCATTCTCGTCGTTATGAGCATCGCCGCGCGCTAAAAGATCGGCGGAAGGAAGTTTATTGGCGATACGTTCCAGAATCGGAGCAGACATCTCTCCGGCCAGATAAACGGCGATTTGGCGCACTTCCGACTTAGTCAGGCCGTTTAAGATATTATTATCGACGGCTCCGTCGCCGAACTTATCGAAATACCGCAGCAGATCGTCTTCTTCCATGTTGCCGGTCCCGAAAATCCTTCCCCCGCCGTTATCGATCGCCTTGGCGATAAAACCGGCCATAGGCGTTGTTAGACGTGATTTCAGGGAGGCGTATGCGTTGTCCCAGCCGGCCGCGGCCGCATCGGGCGTATTCTCGTCGTGCCATGGTAATCCGGCGGCCGCGAATTGACTGAAGCATTGCCGGAGAAATTCGTCATAAATCGGGTTGCCGTCGATCTCGATCAGCTTAAAGCCGAGAGCGTCGCGCAAGGCGCGGATATCGTTCCGGTGTTTCGGATCGGAACGGACATCGCGGTAAAGGACTGCGGTATTGTCCGGACCGAACGCACGGACGAGGATCGCCGCTATAACCGAAGAGTCGACCCCTCCGGAGCCGGCCACGAAAACCTTTGAACAGCAGCTACCCAGTTCCAACGCCCGACTTTCGAGTTTTTGCACGATTTTAGAGATTGGTGCTTTGAACATAATTTTTCTCCTTGGGTTATTTTCTATATGAACCTGGTTATCGACAAAAGACGGCGGGATAAATTCCTGCCGCGGGTTGTTTACGACAGCAAGGGCCTGATGGCGTTCGCGTAAAGGCCGCTTATATCCGCTCCGATGAACTTATCCATATTAGCGACCAGCGGGTTCCGGCTCATCGGGTGCGAATTCGTATGCACTACCCATTTTAAAGGCGAAGCGATGATCTTTTTTATCACCTCATCGCTATTCGGGGCCAGATGGCTCAAAACGGCCGAAACGCTTCGCGCGCCTTTGCTCAGGTAGGCATTGGCGGCATCGATCAAAGTCTTGAAGCTGCGGCTCATGTCGTCGTAAATGATGACGTTTTTTCCGTCCACGTCTCCGATCACGAGGTCAACTTCCGTTTCTTCCCCCCGCCTGGTTTTATGGACGAAAGCCATGTCCGGAACCTTGAACCGTTCGGCGAAATACTTGACCCAGAGCGGTCGCCCGAGATCGGCGGAGGCGAACATGAAATCATTGAACCGTATCTTTTCGAGGGCGCCGACCAGAAGGTCGCCGCCGTAAAGCTCAAAGCGCAGGCAATCCCCCTCGTAATAATGCACCAGGCCGCCGACATGCAGATCAAAGTGGAAAAAAGCGTTGCCTAATCCGGTGTTGGGAATACTGGACAATATCCTGATATTCGCTTTAGCTGTGACGATCTCGCCGGGAAGCACCGCCCGCTCCATGGTCGAATAACCCATGAACGGGATCAAGAATATCCGCCTGGCGGTACCGTAACCGGCCAAAGCGCAACCCACCCGGTAAAGCTCGTGAAAATCCTCGTCGGTATTGGTACTGCCGACAAAGATCGCGGTCCGGCCGAATAATTCGGCGCGGTCATCGATGCTTAAGCGGTAATACCTCTCGCCGCCGCCGAAGATCTTTCTTTCAACGCGTCCCACCGTCGGAATGCCGAGTCTAGCGGCTACCAATTCGGCGAAATACAAAGAAGCTTCGGTGGAAAATATCGCTATCTTCTTCCTGTCGGACTTTTTCATGCCGCACCTCCGATAAAATATTAATTTACAAAGAACGCTCCCTTATTATAAACGCCCGGATGAGCGGTTATAATAAGGGGGCGGCGGGACGCAGGGACGATCATCCGTCTCTGCGTTCCCGCCGCCGTTTAATATTACTCCGGCAAATTTAACAATTTCTCCCGCCGGTCCTTTATCTTTTTCCTGAGTTTTCGGGCCTCGTCCCTGGTAAGCGCGGCCGCGCGGGCCATATCCGCTTCCAGCTGATAGATTTTCTTCCAACCGTTACCGCGGCGGCCTTGCGTAATACGGGCCTCTTTAATGCTGGCTTTGGCCCGCTCTAATTCAGCTTGGGCGGAAGTGAATTCGCCCTCTGCCCGCCAGTGGACCGCCTGTTTGATCCGGACGGAAGCTTCGATCAGATAAGGTTCGGCATTCGCTTCCCGCCGATAAGACGGCCAGAAAAAAATCCCGACCAGCATAAAGATCGCCAAAAGCGCCAGAACCATGCACTTTAAATCTTTCCGCCAGTCAAACCACGCTTCGCCGTTGTAGTCTGATCCTTCCGGACCGTGATTGCAATCGTTTTCGTCGTACATATGATCACCTCCCGAAAATTCTCGTTTCTATCTTCCCCTGGACTAATTCCAGGTCCTTCTCCTTCAGGCCGGCGTTTATTTCCCGGCGATAAAAAGATGAACTGCGCCAATATTTTCTTTCGTCGTATTTAAGCGGCGCCGGCCGAAACGGGCGCCAATAACGGCTGACCCTGAAAGCGGCGCGTATTCCGAATTCATCCAGCAAAAAACCGTAATAAGTCGTGCGGTTTCCGACCGGATGCCCTCCGCCCTGGATAAAAAGCCTGTCGCCGGAAGATCTTATTCCGTCCGCTTCTTCCCGGAAAATATGCCAAATCTCATCCCGGGCCTCTTTTTTCAGAAAAAAATATTTTTGCCTTTCGCTTAAGAATCTCCCGCCGCGCCTGGATAGGCGGTGGCAGGCGGATAAAATCTCGCGACCCGCCGTCAAACACGGCAAAATAATTTTCGCTTCCATGATAACTCCTTGAAATTTTACTTGTTTTTGGTTTAAAGAACGTCTCCTCGCTGCAAACGCTTAAATATTTTAAGTGTTTATAGTAAGGGGCGGAAAAAGTTTTCTCCGCCTTTTTTTATTTTTTAATACTTGCAATCTTCCTTAAAAGTTACGTTATAGCCGATCTCGGCTTTTACTTCTTCAATATCGGCCGGCGCGCCGATGGCTTTGGCGATATTATCGGAAGTTTTGACCGTGCCGCGTCCGTTGGACCAAACCGCTTTCGAAACGATCGACGGCGTCGGAATCCCGACGTCGTTAGTAAGGTCCGTCCCCCAGCCGTAGCCGTAATTCATAAGGCTTGTCACGTACTGGGCGTACTCGGCCATAGCTTCAACCGTCAGACCATCGGAAAAGATCACGCCCGTCTTCATCGGATCCAGGCCTGTTTCCCGGCATTTACGGAGAACCTTCCAGACGTATTCGTCGGCCGGACCGGAATCATGCCGGAAAAAATTCCACCAGGCGAACATCTCCGCGTTCATATTCTGAAATGCGAAATCCGTGGAATAGGTATCGGTCAGGGCGGTCATAAGAGCGGGCGCGAAAAGTTCGTGCCACTGTTCATAGACCTTATTCTGGGAAAAGGCCACCCGGTTATCCCGATCATGATAGACCCCGAAAAGAACCTGGAAAAGCGAGTGTGCCATCGTGCCTTGCGGAACCTCCCCTCTCTCCAGGGCCAGCGCCACGTTAGAGGTGCCGATGACCTGATCGGGCAAGATCCTGCGCAGGCGGTAATACACTTCCCTTTGCCACCAGAGGCCATGGAAGCGCCGCCGGGTGCCGAACTCAACGATATTTTTGATCTCCGGATGCTTCTTTAAAAAAACTATCTTGGCATCCAGATTATCCAAGCCCTCGAAGGCCACATCCGCGACATCAAGCTTGTATTTCGCCATATATCCCCGGCCGAAAAGGCTGGAAACGATGGATAGCTTCAGGGTTTCCCAAAGCTCCACTTCCGTCCATTTTCCCTGAGCTTCGATCTTCGGGTTGTCGCCGTCAGCACTGATAGCGAGTTGTCCGAAGTCCAGCTTGAGATCTCCCAGAAATTCCATGAAATCAGGAAAACGCCCGAAGATATTGACGCCCTTGATATTGATCTGCGCGAGCTTCGTCAAATCGGCCTTGTCGATCCGGAGCGTGGAAACGTGATGCAGTTCCTCGGCCAACTGATCCGGATCAATATATTCAAGCAGAGGCAGGCTCTTGGTCCGGTTCTTGAAAGCATACCTGACCGGCACGTCCGGATAGTACCGAAAGGCGAAAAGAAGCATGAAAAGCTTATAAGCGTCCAAATCTAAAAGCGAATTAATGATCCATTTCTTTTTCATGAATCACCCCCTACGAGTATAATTCACGGCTGAATTCATCAGCCAGGGTAAATACCTCGTCCCGGTTACTAAGTCCGTCCGCGAGGCGCGCCGGGAATAACCTATCTCCGTTAAGCGCGCCGAGCATGGAGGCCAGGATCGATCCGTTCGTGTCCGTATCGCCGCCGGCCGACACTACGTCGTAAAGCGATTTAATGGAATACGGGTTCCGCAGGAAAAAGGCGTAAATAAAAGGCAGGCAGTCGTAAATATAGGCTTGACCGCCACCGAAACCGTTTATAATCTCTTCGTCGGTCAAACGGTTGTTGTCAAGTCTGATGCGTGACGCCAAATCCTCCAGCCGGGAGAACAGACTATCTTTGATCTTAGGTACTCCGTATAAGCCGGCACAATAATATCCGTCATCACAGCCGTCCAAAATAGCGGCCAGAAATTCCAGATGGCTGAAGTCCGCGGCCCTCTCCAGATTCAAAAGATAAACCAGAGCATAAAGCTGAGTAAAAGTAGCCGCTACCGCCATATCGGAGTTATGCGTCATGACCGTGAACCTGATCAGGTTATCCCGATCTTTTTCTTCCAGTCGGCCGAAAACGGACAGAGCCGGATAGTGGCGCGCGAAATAAGCCGCCACCGGACCGGTTTTCATAAGCACGCCGTTCCCGCCGCTCCCCTTAACTCCGGCTTCGCGCCAGAGCGAGCCTTTGACCATGTTTTTCATCGCCTGCCTGGTAGTGCGGCCCCAGCCGAAAGTTTTACCGTCCCAATAAGCTTCCAAAAGCCGGCTGGCGATATGTTCCGGATCAAAGCATCCGCAACCGATGATCGACCGGGCGACAATAGCGCTTTGCTGCCAATCGTCCGTTATGCCGGACTTAAGACCCTTGAACCATTTGTGATCCGCGTCCGGATCGATATAGCCGGTTATCCGGCCGTGTCGACCGCGGATCTTGGCCGCGTCGTAGGTTTCGACCGCCATCCCGAGCTGGTCGCCGATGGCGACGCCCTTAATAAGGCCTCGAATCTTATCCTCTCTCATGATTCCTCCAGGTTAACCGTTCGTTTATTGGTTCATAAGTTCGTAACCGCGCGCGAAATCATCGTTATTCATGCCCATGGCCCGTTTGATCAGGATATCGCGGTCGAATGGATTCTTCGTGTCCCGGAATTCTTCCAGAAGCCCGGCAGCCTTAAGTTCGGTCAGAAATGGCCTGGAGCTTACCCGGATCGGATAATCCGAACCATAAACGATCCGGGAATGGATAATTTCATCGGCCAAAGACGCTTTAAGGCGCGCTTTCCGGTGCACAGAAGACATGCCGGCCGTATCAAAATAAAGATTGGCCCGCGCTTTTACCATAATTTTCATCAAATTAAATTGCCCGGATCGATTAACGTAAGGCGTTCCGCCGGCTAAGTGAGCCGCGCAAAGACTTACGTTTTTGGAAAGCGGCAACCCGAGTCTTTCTAAACGGGCGTATAACCTCTTTAAAACCGGCAAGGCAAACTCAAACCCGACGTGGGTCAAAATCGTAATACCGGCATCCCGGGTCAGATCATAAAACTCGTTGATATGCGAAGAATATTCTTCAACGCGCCGGACCGGGAAATAAGCGCCTCCGTCCGGGCTGAAGCTCATGACAGAAGGCAGCCATTTCATAATCTTAATTCCGCGCTCAATGCATTTAGCGAGCTCTTCCCGCCAATCGGCGCGGACCGGGTTGATCGAGGCCGCCGGGATGATCTTGTCCGGACTTAAACGGTGTAATTCCCAGACCGCGTCATTACTTACGTATAGTGATGTATGTGTTTTATCCAGCTTTCCGTCGAGATCATAAACGCCGTCAAAGGGCAGCACCACGACATGGGACAAGGCGGATTCTTCGATATGGCGAAGCATCGCGTTGCGGTATTCCTCGTGCAGCCTTTCAATGTTATAAAAATAGGGGTCGTTCAAGTCGTACGGATCAACGCCGATCCCTTTAAGATAAGAATTCATCCGAAGACTTCTGATAAACTGGGTGTTTACAAAGCCGTCTTTGAGATCAAATGCAAAAAGGTGGCAGTGCACATCTATGATATTTCCGGCCATTTATTCTCCCTTCGCTTTTTAGTTGTTTCTATTTAAAGAGCTATCCATAATGTCCGAAGATCTGATTTACCTCCAAACCACATCTCTGAACACTAAAAAGTTACGAGCCTGCCCCGTGATCCCGACGCTTCGGGATTTTACGGTGCCTGCCCCGTGATCCCGACGCTTCGGGATTTTACGGGGTTATGAGATAAGATACGGCAGATTGAGCCTGGTGTGCTTAGCCACAATATCCGATTCCCGCAAAAACGCCAATTCGACCGCGGCGACACGACTCTGACTTACGCGCATGCTCTCTATGTCTCCTAAAGGCACGCCGTCCACGAATCCGCGCACCGGGCGCTTTTTACCGCCGATGGTTTTAAATTCTACTGCCGCGTCCCGGGAAATAACCGAATTCTTCCAGTTGGCCGGCTCGGCTATGTTCATGCCGGCAAGGATCAGATGCGAGGCGTAAGGCGGCAGGGAAAAACCGGCGATATGGCGCGCATAGCCGGTCGAACCGGCCGCGGTCGCGACCAAAAGGCCGTCTCCGGCCACCTTCGGAATAAAGCAGCCGTCAAGCTTTACCTCGAACCAGGCCGACTGCCCCCCGCGGCGCTCCGCCCAGGCATCGGCGAAACCGACCGTTTGGATCCGTTCGCCCTTCGAATTTTTTATAAGAACGGACAAAAGCGGCAGTTGATAAACGACGAAAGGCTTATTTAAAATATCCGGATCCCCCTCGTTCAATAAAAATCCCTGGTGCCCGGCGTTAACCCCGATAAAGGGCAGGCGAAGAGCCCAGTATTTCCGGATCGCCCGGAGCATTGTCCCGTCGCCGCCGATAACGACGATCGCGTTCGCCTCCTTAAGGCCGGCGCTCTCGCCCGATCTATTTTTAATTTCGACGGCCTTGCCGTTTTTTTCGTCCGCCACGAAAAAAGGCTTTAAGCGGTTTAGTTCAAGGATCGCTTTCTGCTGGGGGAAAATACCCCGGTAAAGGTTATACCGCTTGATGTACGCGGCCACTTCCGGGGCAACCAGATCATCGACCGGCTTATGGTTAAAGACCCGGTTCCTGATCTCCGTGCTCGACCCCGAGTGATCGGGACTTATTACTGTATGGCGCGGCGGCAGATCGGCTTCGTTCCATTCGTAGCCGGAACGTTTCACGACGACAAAATTACTTTCTTTCCAGAGCTCTTCTCCGCGCTCCCATTCCCTCTGGATCGCCGCACGGCCCTCCGATCCTCCCTGGACAAGGTCGAAGCCGATAACGTGCCAGACCTCTCCCCTGATCCCGTATCTTTTTTCGAGTTCGTGCGTCCGCGTAAAGACATTATTGCTAAGATCGGCGTGATCCACTCTCACTTTTTCAGGCAATCCCCTGAGGGCCAGATCGGCCATGGCCGCCCGGTGCACCGGCTCGATATCGTTGGTCGTGGCCTTGTCCGGCCGCGGGCCGCAGAGCACGACAATAATCTCGTCGAATTCCGGCAAGAGTTTCTTGATAATATTTATGTGATGCGTCCCCAGGGGATTGAAACTTCCCCCGAAAAGCGCGACTTTTCTTTTCATGACCTTTTGATCGTCCGGTAGAGACGTGGCATTGCCACGTCTCTGCTAAGCGCGACGGTTATAAAAAATTTTCCTAAAAAACTTAATCCCAATCGCTTCGGATAAAATTTTTTAGAAGCGAGGAGAATGGCTTTCTCCTCGCTTGTTTTTCTCAAACTCTTTAAACGATCTTCGCTCCGTAGAGTTTTTCCATGCGCTTCAGAGAGAATTCATGCGCATGGTTGTCAAAGTCAGCTACCCCCAAGCGCGGCACGACGATCCCGTAGTCCCGATTGGCGAGTCCGCCGACCGTATCCATAACGCAGATAGAGGTACAAACTCCGACCACCTCCACCTCTGTCGCTCCCCCCGGGACGCTCAAATGCTTCATGAGAATATGCAGCGAAGTGTTAAAAAATCCGCTGTAACGCTGTTTATTTATAATGTACTCAAAACTGCCGCCGGATCTCCAGGCCTGAGTGTCCGGCCACAGCTCGCCAACAATATTCGCGCCCCATGTGCCAGTCACGCAATGCTCAGGAAAACGCCGGAATTCCAAATCGTTTTTTTTGTGATTGTCGCAGAGAAAAACGATCAGGTCTTTTTGCACCCTGGCTTTTTCCAGCTCGCTTTTGACAAACGGAATTATGTGGCGGCCACTTTCAAAATACAGCGCCCCACCCGGAGTTATAAAATCATTGAGCATATCCACTATGATCAAAGCTCTGTGTTCCATCTTTTCCCCCTTTCTTATCCGTGATCAATAGGATTAAACCCGGCGGCGCTGATACGCGCGCCGTGTTCTGATCAAGCTTTCCATGCCGGCCTTGAATTTATCCCTGATCTTTTTCGGCCGGGTTTCCGCCTCCTTGGCTGGTACGCGCAGATGAGCGTCAAATTCGTCGCCGGGATAATTTTGAATGGCGATTTGCAATTCCCGAATTATCTCAACCGGTATTTCCGGTCCGGCGGACAATGCCCCGCTATTACGGCGCGTGTCGTCATCCAGAAAAATCATCGGCCACTCTCTGGCTCCAGCGCCTGACCCGACAAACAGAATTTTGGATCTTTCATCTTTTTCATCAGCACCCATGCTCTCCGCGATCACCGGGCACTGAAAAATATTCAGGACATCCTGCAATTCGCCCAAAGACAAACCGCTGATGTCCAGGATCGGCAACCCGTCCTCGAAATAAATGATCAGGCACATATTTTTCTTCTCGCGCATAGAATCACCCCCCTTTTCAATCTTTTAAAGAGTTATTCGGCTAAAAAGAACCATTAAAATAAAAAATTTTATCTCAAAAAAATTTTTCAGGTAAAATTTTCTGTTTTATAATTTTACTTATATTAAGTAAAAATTAAAATCTGGGTTTTTTCTTCGAAATTCATTAAACTTTAACACAAAAATTTTAATTTGTCAAGTGCAAAACACCCCACCACTCTCTCTTCCGGTCCGATCATCTTATTATTGTATTTTATACACTAACTAAAGACAAAAAAATATCAGAGTATCTCGATATTTTCCGGACGGTGGGAAAGGAAGCGGTAAAGGGCGGCCGGACGGTTGGCCTCGCCGATCGTCTTTTTTTCGGTCGCCTTAAGAATCTTAAGGGCCAGGATCTTTTTCCGGAAATTGCGCTTGTCGAGTTCCCTGTCCAGTATTATTTCGTAGGTTTTCTGCATATCGCCCAAGGTGAACTCTTCCGGGAGAAGGCTATAAACGACATTCGTGTACTCCAGTTTCACGCGCAAGCGCTTGACGGCGCAGCCGATTATTTCCTGGTGGTCGTAAGCGAGCTCGGGCAGTTTATCGACCGGATGCCACTCCACTCCACCGTATTCCGCGCTCGTCTTTAATTTAAGGCCGGCGTTGGGGATAAGCGCGTAATAAGCGACGGACACCACCCGGCCGAAAGGGTCCCGATCCACCCGGCCGAAAGTATAGAGCTGTTCCAGGAAAACGTCCGTGACGCCGGTTTTCTCCTTAAGTATCCGGCGAGCGGCATTATCCACTGATTCAAGCGGCCGGACAAGACCGCCGGGAGCGGCCCACATATCCAAAAACGGCTTTTTCTTCATCTTAATGAGTAAAACCTGAAGTTTTCCGTCCTTAACGGTAAAGATAACGATATCGGCGGCGATCACGGCGAACTTGTATTTCGGCTGTATTTTGGGCATACTCGTGTCTTAGAATTAAAAACGTCAAATGTCTGGTGCTGGGTGTTTGTGTATATCTAACACTATTATAGCATTGCGGAAAACCCTGTCAAGACCCCGCAAAAAAAGACGGTACTAAGTACCGCCCCATGATTTTAAAAATATTTTTCCTATTCCCTCGATAGCTGTTGTTTCGCCATTCCGTAATAAAGGCCTTTTTGCGATAGCAATCCGCTATGCGTGCCCTTTTCGGCTACTTTTCCCCCGGAAAGTATATAGATCGTGTCCGCGTCCCTGATGGTAGCCAGCCGGTGCGCCACGACGATCTTGGTGAAAAAGTACCTTTCCCTGAGTATTTTAAGGTTGATCTGGATCGCCTCTTCCGTTTTCGGATCCAATTGCGACGTCGGTTCGTCCAAAACAAGCACCTTGGCGCCTTTCATTATTACAAGTATCGCCCGGGCCAGTTCAAGTCTTTGTCTTTGTCCGCCGGAAAGACGAGCTCCCCGCTCCCCTACTATCGTGTCTATCCCGTCGGGAAAATGCTTCGCCTCTTCGATGTTGGCGATCCTTAAGGCCATATCCCTTTCCCCTTTGGTGGCCGAACAGATTATTTTGCGGCTCCAGCCGTCGATATAACGGCAGGCGAAAGTGATATTGTCATCGATGCTGCGGTCGAAAATGAAAGGATTCTGGAGAACAACCGCGAAATGGCTCAAATACCACGGGCGGTCGATACGGCCGATATCGGTTCCGTCAAGCCTGACCAGGCCTCCATCCGGTTCGTACATGCGAAAGAGAAGATTTAAAAGCGTGGTCTTTCCGACGCCGGTGGCGCCGGCGATAGCCGTCGTCTTTCCCGCCTCGATCGTCATGTCCAGGCCGCGGAGTATCGCGGCGGATTTGCCGGTTTCCTTGTTGTAGTAAGAAAAATCCACTTTTTCCAGATCAAAACGGCCGTGGAACTCTTTCGGAACAGTTACGTCCGGTCCGATCAAATTCTCTTCCGGTTCGTCCAGAAGATCCTTCATCCGGTTGACGGCCACCAGGTTTTTTAATACCCGCGCGTATATATAGATGAACATCGACAAAGTGTTGAAAGTGGTCGCGCCGGTCGAATAGATATAAACGACCGTGCCCAGATCGACCTTGCTCTTAAGCACGAAGTCGAAACAAAACCAGAGGGTCACGTAAAAAAACAAATACAGGATGCCGGAAACGGCGGATTGGTAATACTGGAGCCTTTTGATCGTCTTGATGTCGATATCCTTGATCTCGCCGCGCATCCGGGCGTACTCGAGGTTCGAAACCTCTTCCTGTCCGTAGATCTTAACCGTAAAGACGCCGATGATCGACTGGCAGAAAATATCGCTGGCCTGCTCCTTTTTCGATTGGATCTTGTCCCAGATCGGACCGAATTTCACGTAACTAAGGTAATTTATGTAACCGGCCGGAATGAAGGGCAGGAGAAAAATAAGGCCGAGCCGCCAATCCATGAAAAGGATGAGGCCGATATTAAGTACCAGAAACATGAACTGCCCGACCAGTGCGGACATAGTATCGCCGACGACGTTTACCAGGGTTTTGGAGCCGTTGTCTATCCGGGCGATCTTGGCTCCCGTATTGTTGTGGTTATGATAATCAAGGGAAAGCGCCAGAAGCTTGGCGTGAGCGATGACCGGAAAGTGGTTTTCCAAAAATATAAGTATCTTCTGGGCTCTGACCTCTTTAAAGAACCGGAACAGGATATTGACTACCGTTAAGCCGGCCATGACCCAAAAAAGACAGATAACCGCATTGCTCCAATAAGTTACTTCGGTGCCGGGCTTTAAATTCACGAATAATTTAAAAAGAAACGGGAACGACAAATCGATCGATCTGATCACGACTATCCAGAAAACCACGGTTAAAACCGCTTTCCGCTGGCCCTTCAGAAGAGACCAAAGATTCCGCATGCTTTTCGCGAAATAACCGGCGCCGCTCTCGGCGATGCCGCCTAACTTGCTCATAGCCCTCATAGCGATCATCCTCAGTTGGCTGTTTATATTTTAAACGAACGAATCAATATACCTTAACACGTTTTCCGTGAAACGGCAAGCCTTATCCGCAAGTGCGTTCGAATTGACTTTAACCGGCATTTTTGCTAAGGTGCAAATAGATTCTATCGAATAAAATATAGCGTTCTTTAATATTCTCTGGCGGCTAACAAGGGGGTTATCATGGGAAAACCGCAAATTATCGAAAAATTCGATCGTGAAAAGATTTTAGGAATAATGAGGGAAAATGTCCGACCCGGCATGACGATTGCCATCCCGACTTTTTTTTCTGTCGGAGTGGCTCTTGATCTGGTCCATCTACTCTCGGAGACCGGCACAAACGGCCTCAAGGTCATAAGCAACGACACCGGCCTTCCCGGCCTGAGCGTCGGACGGCTCATAGCGAACGGGCAGATCGAGAAACTGCTGATTTCCTATATCGCCACCAACCCGGAGGCCATGAAAATGTTCCAGGCGGGCAAGATCAATATCGACCTGTACCCGCAGGGCACGCTCATAGAGATGCTCGATTGCGGCGGAAAGGGATTGGGGGGTTTCTACACGCCGACCGGCGTCGGTACGGCCGTGGAAGAGGGCCGGGAAACAAAGATGATCAGCGGAAGAAAGCAGATATTTTTCGAGGCTCTCCGCGCCCGGGTCGGGCTTATCAAGGCCCACAAAGCCGACCGCTACGGAAACGTCGTATTCCATAAAACCGCCCGCAACTTCAACGAAGCCGCGGCCCAGGCTTCCGACTTTACGATCATAGAGGTCGACAAAATTGTCGATCGCCTGGATCCCAACCGAATCCATCTGCAATGCGCTTACACCGATGTCATCGTAAAAAGTTCCGGGGCCTGGAAAAAGCTTCTAACCGTAAAACGGAAGGAGCTCTCCGGTCTTGGTCCGGCCCGCCAAATGGTCGTTAAACAGGCCGCGCGCCTCATAAAAAGGCTTTTTCCGGACGGGGCGATCGTCAATCTCGGCATCGGAACGCCCCTGGAAATAGCGTCCCTGCTCAAGAGAGAGGACAATATCATGCTCATGTCGGAAAACGGCCTTCTGGGCATGGGTCCCCCGCCCGATATGATCGATAATGAGATAGTGAACGCGGGACGCGGTCCGGCTTCCGTCTCCCCCGGCGGATCATTCTTCGACAGTGTCCGCGCCTTCGGCATGATCCGCGGGGGCCGGGTCGACGCGACCGTCCTCGGAGGCTACGAAGTGAGCGCCACCGGCGATCTCGCCAATTACACGATCCCGGGAAAAAGCTTTCCGGGTATCGGCGGAGGAATGGATCTCGTGACCGGAGCGAAAACGGTCATTATCGCCACGGAGCATACGGCCGGAGGCAAACCTAAAATACTCGAAAAATGCACCCTGCCTCTGACCGGCCAAGGGGTCGTTAAATGGATCGTAACCGATCTGGCCCTGATCGAGATCACCCCCGAAGGGCTCGTACTTCACGAAGTGGCGCCCATTGCGGACGATCTGGCCGCGTCCATCGAAAAGATCAGATCCTTAACAGGCGCCGACCTGCGCCTCTCCCCCAGCGTAAGATTTTTTTCAAACTAAAAACGGATAAACCGATCATCGCTTATTAAATAAACCCCCTAACCGCGGAAAAGTTAGGGGTCTTTTTTTGCCGCCATGCATTTCCCGCTCCGCTCTCTGGCAAGTTCCGGACAAACGCGCCGATAGAAATTCCCGGGCAATAAAAAAAGAACTCATGGTTCTTTTGATTTGGCGCGTCTGTTTTCGTTTAACTTTCTTTCGTATTAGAAGCAGAGGCCAGCTTTCTCTGTACGTCTCTTATCAGAAAACCGAAAGAAAATAAGCTATACGAAAAAAATAAATAAGCCAACCCCCAAAAAAAATCAAGTCCCCGATACGGCCAGATGCCTTCCATATATAGAGAATAATTGGCGGCGTACGCGATATCCGCGACCACGAATAATGTCATGCCTATAAGCATATGGAGCCAGGGAAAAAATATTTTTCCGCCCCTGTATTCTCTGATGATCAATATTATCAATACCGTCATTATCGCCAGTATGATATCGCCGACACCGTAAAAAATATTGATCGCATTATTGAGCCAGGGCAGCCCCTTGTCATAACCGGCGATCACGCCGTAATGCGCGGCCAGATAAACCGACAAAACCGAAAAAACAGCGGTTATGATTATCCTTTTAAAGGTCCAGGCTATCTTCCCTTTTTTTATTTCAAACAAAAATCCCGCGGCCAAAAAAGGATACCCGAGCAAATAGAAAAAATCCCATAAAAACGTCTGGCGATCCTCAAAAAAACCCGACACGACCCACATGGCCTCTGCTATAAACCAGCCGGTTAAACCCAGGACGATCAGGAATATGGAAAAATTCCTTACGCCGCTGAACTTAACTGCGTAAAAACCGCCGATAACGCACATTAAGGGGGGTAATAAATAAGCGATACCGCTTACTCTGCTCCCCAGGGCCTCTTCTTTTATAAATAAATACGAAGCCAGCAGAATTACATAGATAATCGATAATAAAATGATCAGATGTCCCTTCTTCATAAATTTAAAAATGGTTCGATTTGCTTTTTAGCATTATCAGGACCTACGATTTCTGATAATAATTCCTCCAGAGTCTGCATGATCATGGGCTCCGGAATAACCATAAAATGCTTTTCATACATCTTCGCGGTCGTATCTCCTAAATAATTCGAAATCAGTCCGGTTGCCTTTGATATAATCGCATCTTTTTTCGTCATAGTGTTGTACTGAATTCATTATAGCATTATCGGCATAACATGGAAATTAACCAAGGAGCTTATCGACAACAGTAACGGTTTTGTCCAAAATAACATCGCCTTCGCCAAACCGAAAAACCGCCTTCACTAATTTACCATTCATTACCGCCGGCACCCAAAATTCATCATCCGGCCACATCTCGCTAAAAGGAAGTTCGGATACTTCGAACCATTCCGGCCTCATCTCCTCCGACTCAGAGGGTTCCCCCTCCCACTTTTCGGCGAAAAACACGTGCACCGCCTGGTCCCAGTCCGGATTATGCGGAAAACAAAATTCCAGGATCGCCCTTTTATCGAGATCGCGCACGCGCACGCCGATCTCTTCTTCCGTTTCCCGGACCGCGGCTTCTTCAATGCTTTCTCCCGGATTAAGCTTGCCGCCGACGCCGTTCCACCGGTTTACCCCGAAGCCGCGCTTTTTCATGGCCAAACAGACCCGGTCTATTTTATCCCCGGATCTCTTTATCAGGAATACGAGAGTGGCATTTCTTAGTTGAGGCATATTTTTCAGGGCGGAGGGAGTGGGATTTGAACCCACGGTAGGCGTTAACCCACAACAGTTTTCAAGACTGTCGCCTTAAACCGCTCAGCCATCCCTCCATTCTAAATATCGAGTGTCAAATCACCGTTCAACACTCGACATTTGATTGCGGAGAGGGAGGGATTCGAACCCTCGAGAGGCTTTTAAGACCCCTAGCACGTTAGCACCGTGTCGCTTTCGACCACTCAGCCACCTCTCCGAAGTATCATTATTTTTTATTTTTCGCGATGGATTCGCCCAGTCATCCGACTGGACGCCGGGTCGGATGACCCGGCGAACCCTCGAGAGGCTTTTAAGACCCCTAGCACGTTAGCACCGTGTCGCTTTCGACCACTCCCCGCCCGAGGCGGGTCCGCCTTGGGCGGAAGCCACCTCTTTATAAAATATTATTATTTAATCGTATCACGCAAAAGATATTTTATCCTTTCTCTGCCCTGACCAGACTTTAAAAATTTCTCTTCCGTTCTAGCATCTTTTTCTGATTTGAAAACTTCATAATAGACCAAAACCCAGGGTCCATTATTGTTTGTAAAATCTGATTTTCGAAAATTATGTTCTTTTATCCGTCTTTTTAAATCAGAAGTAAATCATTTATATAACTTATTGTTTTTTTCGCTTTTTAGTATGTAAACATAGAACATAACGAATTCAGCCCACTCCCCGCCCGAGGCGGGTCCGCCTTGGGCGGAAGCCACCTCTCCATGCCTATATTTTATTATTTCCCTGATTTATGCTATAATTACTATATAAAAATAATCAAAAAAAGTCAAATATATGGAGGATAATATTAAAACCATAGATTCCGGCCGGGAATTATTCGGCTGGAGAGTGGATGAATTCATTAAACACGACCGCTCCCGCTCCTGGTATGCGAAAGCGATCATCATCGCTTTTTTAATGCTCCTTTTCGCCTTTTTGACATCTAACTTTCTTTTTGCTATTATTATAATAATTTTTGCGTTGATAATTATTCTGCACCATGACCGCGAACCGGAAAGAATCAGGGTCGGCGTAACCGACCAGGGAATTATTATCGGCCAAAGGTTTTATGATTATGATGAAATGAGGAATTTCGCCATTGTCTATAAACCCGGGCAGGGCATCAAAAACCTGTATTTCGAATTTAAAAGCGTTGTAAGGCAAAGGCTGTCGATTCCTCTGGAAGGCGAGAACCCCTTGCCAATCCGGGAAAATCTGCTAAAATATTTACCGGAAGACAAAGAGCGGACCGATATACCGTTATCCGAACTGCTGTCAAAAATATTTAAATTATAATCTTTGATTCTTAAATAGAGGCAGGTGTCTTCTACCTGCTTTTTATTTAACTCGCACCCGTCGTTCAACGGATAGGACACAAGATTGCGGATCTTGTAATCGAAGTTCGATTCTTCGCGGGTGCACATCTAAAAACAGGAACCTTTTGGTTTCTGTTTTTGTTTTAACTTGACACAATACAAAAAATATGCTAAATTTAAATATTAAAATTAAGCTTAAAATTGCTCTTAAAAAAGGAGGGGGCCATGATAATTAAATTGCCCGGACAGTATTCCGGCGAAAAGATCATCGCGGCTTTCGACGAAGCCGCAACGTTTCAAGAAAATCCCGAAAAAAAATGGGAAACGGAAAAATTCGTCAAAGAATATCAATACGAACCCGGCTCCGTCAGGCAAACTGTCAGAAGCCTGGGCGTACGTGCCCAGCCCTACTTTTTAAAAAAGAAATGGGGGCTTTGGGGCAAAAAAATCTGGAAGCTGTTTTACGACCTAAAGTTCACCTTAAAACCGGTAACTATTTCCGAACTCTACGATGAGATTGATTTGTCTGTTCGCTACGTTTATGATGGCGATCAATACTTTGAATACGTGGCTACCGACCCCAGTAGTCCGGCGTTTGAGGATATCCGTCCGCAACTGGAAATGATTCTACAAAGATTCTACGACTTTCTCAAAACGCAAACCTCCTAAAATCGTAAAAAAATACCAAAAAAATACGGACACACCCTGTCCGTTTTTTAATTCATAGAAATATCATTTATTTTATGCTAAAATATAATTATGCTAACTTTAGATACTGACATAACTAAAATAAACCGTATCGGAGCGACTACCGCCAAACGCCTCTATTCACTCGGCATAAAAACGGCCCGGGACCTGCTTTTATATTTCCCTTATCGGTATGAGGATTTCCGGGCTCCGGCTCCGATCGGGGGGCTCTCAGCCGGACAATCCGCCAATGTGGTCGGGCAAATCGAGCATATTCACGGCCGGAGAAGTTTTCGCCGCCGCCTGTCCGTAACCGAAGCGATAGTTAACGACGGGACGGACAGCCTCAGGGTTATCTGGTTTAATCAGCCGTTTATCGCCCGTTCGCTCGCGGTCGGCGACCGGGTCTCTTTGGCCGGAAAGATCGAGGGCGATTACGGCGGCTTTATGATGAAATCGCCGGTTTACGAGAAAATAACCGCCGGGGGAGGCCTCCATACCCAGGGGCTTGTCCCGGATTACCATCTGACCTTTGGGCTTACGCAAAAGCAGATCCGGTTCCTCGTCAAAGAGGTAATCGATCTGGCTGATAAATTTCCGGACTATTTGCCCCCGGAAATCGTCCGCGGCCAGAACCTGCTTACCCTTGATAAAACCATAAAAAAAATCCACTTTCCCGATGACCTTAACGATATCGAACTCGCCAAAAAACGTTTAGCCTGGGATGAGCTTTTTTTGGTTCAGGCGCGGTCGCAGCTGACGCGCCGGGAGCTAATGCTTACCCGGGCGAAAGCGGTAAAATTCAGGGAAAAAGACACAAAAACCTTCGTGGATTCCCTGCCTTTCCGCCTGACCGACGACCAGAAGAAAGCCGCCTGGGCGATACTTAATGATATGGAAAAAACCGAACCGATGGCGCGCCTTTTGGAAGGAGACGTAGGCAGCGGCAAAACCCTGGTCGCCGTTATCGCCATGCTTAATGCCGCCCTGAACAAAAAACAATCAGTTCTTATGGTACCGACCGAGATCCTCGCGCATCAGCATTTTGCGGTTATTTCCAGGCTGCTTTCCGCCATGAAAATATCCGTCGGACTGATCACTAGAAGTAAAAAAGCCATTTTCCCGGAACAAACGGATAAAAAAATAAATTCTTCATTCATCATTCAAAATTCAAAAATCATCATCGGCACCCATTCCCTGATCCAGGAAAAAATCGAATTCAATGATCTATCTCTGGTAATAATAGACGAACAGCATCGCTTCGGCGTCGATCAACGCCGAATGCTGATGCAAAAAACATCTTCCCGATCGGCAACCGAAAACCGACAATCAAAAATCGAAAATCTCCCCCATTTATTATCCATGACCGCCACCCCGATCCCCCGGTCTCTGGCCCTGGCCTTATTCGGCGACCTTAACCTGTCCGTCATCCGGGAAATGCCCAAAGGCAGGAAGCCGATTACGACCAAGGTCGTACCGGAGGAAAAACGCGAAGCTGCCTATAAATTCATCCGCGATCAGGTTAAAGAGGGCAGACAGGTATTCGTGATCTGCCCCTTGATCGATCCTTCGGACAAGCTCGGAGTTAAATCCGTCAAAGAAGAATTCGAAAAACTCGACAAAACGATATTTCCCGATCTACCTGTCGGACTGCTACATGGCCGCCTCAAACCGAAAGAAAAAGAAAAAATCATGGCGGATTTTCTCGATAAAAAAACAAAGATCCTCGTGTCCACTTCGGTCGTCGAAGTCGGCGTGGATGTGCCCAACGCCACAATCATGATGATCGAGGGCGCCGACCGTTTTGGGTTGGCGCAACTGCACCAATTCCGCGGGCGGGTCGGCCGGGGAGAGAACCAGTCTTATTGTTTCCTCTTTGCCGAAAGCCGGGCTTTGAGAACCGCGCAAAGGCTTAGCGCGATGGAGAAATATTCGAGCGGCTTCGATCTGGCCAAGGTCGACCTTAAATTCCGCGGTCCGGGAGAGATTTACGGCACGGTCCAGAAAGGCTTTCCGGAATTCAGGATCGCGTCCCTCTTTGATCACGAGCTCATCGAAAAAACCAGCCAAGCCGCCGCCGCTCTCATAAAAAAAGATCCGGAGCTTAAGGAGTATCCGGAGCTTAAGGAAAAATTAGGGGAGTATGAGAAACGAGTGCATTTGGAGTAAGGCTTAATGGCATTCCACTGATTCGTGATTCGTGTAAATTCGTCGGTTATTCGTATTATTCGTCGCATAAACGAATTTCACGAATTTATAACGAATCTACACGAATCGATTGGTCGCAACTGCCATATCTATTTCTTAGAAACAAACCCGTCCCCCTTAACATAGAACCGCCACAATTTTTCCTTATACTCGCCGGCATAGTCCACGCCTATCCTTGCGGCCCGCGCGACAAGCGGTTTTATCCCTCCCTCCCGGTCTTCGATCCAAAGGCCGTGTTTTTTTACGAAAACCGGCAAACCGTTGAATGACTTATCTATCCGCAAGGCTTTGGTCAAGCGTGCCGGCCCGTCGAAACGACATTTGATATTTGACCGTTGATATTTAACATACGGTTCAACCGCCCTAATAAGCACGGCCGCCGGGTAACCCTCTTCTCCGGTAACAATATTAAGCATGTAGTGCATCCCATAAGTGAAATAAACGTATATCATTCCGGGAGCGCCGAACATGACGGCATTGCGCGGAGTGCATCCCCGACTGGCGTGGCTGGCCAGGTCGCGGGGACCGTGATAAGCTTCGGTTTCCACTATCTTAAACCGTCCTATCGTTCCATCGGGAAGCGACCGCGCTAAAAAACAACCCAGAAGGTCCCGGGCGATTTTTAATGTATCTCGATTGTAAAATGATTGAGGCAGTATTTTCATTGCTACGACGGGCAGAGACGCGATTAATCGCGTCTCTACCGGGTTATCTTCTTAACGATCTCTTCCAGTTTTTTCACTTTCGTCAATTCAATTCCATCGACTTTGGCGTTAAAGTCAGGAATTATCGCTTTAGTAAAACCGAGCTTCCGGGCTTCATCAAGCCTGGCCTTAAGCTTACCTATGTTGCGAACCTCCCCGCCCAGGCCGACCTCGCCCAAAACGATCGTCTTGCGGTCAATCGTCTGGTTTAAAAGAGAAGAGCTGATCGCTAAACAGACGGCAAGGTCCAGGGCGGGGTCGCTTACCTTAAGCCCGCCGACAATATTTAAAATAATATCCTGGTTGCTTAAATTTATCTTGGCGCGTTTAGTAAGGACGGCCGACAAAACCTGCAGCCGGTTAAGATCGAAGCCGGAGGCTTTCCTCTGAGGGTAGCCGAAAACGGTCTTAGTAACCAAGGCCTGAATCTCGACTAAAAACGGCCGCGTACCTTCCATTACGGAGCTTATGACCGTACCGGATATCGATTCCCCTTCCCCTAAAAAAATTCCGGCCGGATTCTTTATTTCCTTGAATCCTTCTCCGGTCATTTCGAATATCCCGAGCTCATTGACCGAGCCGAACCGGTTCTTAGTCGCCCGCAATATCCGGAAATCCCTGGCCGGATCGCTTTCCAGGTAGATTACCGTATCCACCACGTGCTCCAGCTGCTTAGGACCGGCGACGCCGCCGTCCTTGGTAATGTGGCCGACCAGTATCACGGCGATATTTCTCCGCTTGGCTATCTCGAGGAATTTTACGGCCGCCGCCCTGATCTGGTTTATGCCCCCGGCCTCTCCCGGCAGTTCGGAGGAATAGACCGTTTGCACGGAATCTATCACCGCTACCGACGGTTTAAGATCGATCAGGCCGGCGACTACTTTATCGACGTCGGTTTCGCCGATGAATTTGATGTTGCCGAGGCGACATCCGAGACGCTCCATCCGGTCCTTGACCTGTCCGGCCGATTCTTCGCCGCTAACGTAAACCGCTCCGCCCTGGCCGCTTGATCCGGCGATCGCGTCGGCTATCTGAGCGAGTATCGTCGACTTTCCTATGCCCGGTTCGCCGGAAATAAGCGTCAGCGACCCCCTGACCAAGCCTCCGCCCAAACAGCGGTCAACCTCTCCTATCCCGGTAGGGATCCGAATGAGCCCGCCCTCTTTTATCTTATCCAAATCGATCGCTGGCGCCGGTTCCGCCCGTATTTCTCCGTTTTCTCCGGTGTTTCCGGCCGAAAGCGTTCCCCAGCCGCCGCATTCCAAACAACGCCCATTCCACTTAGAGAATTGGGCGCCGCATTTATTGCAGGAATAAATTGTTTGGGTGTTGTTGGACATGACTATTTAGATATCTATCACTTGCGAATTGTAACCGCGATATTGAATATTATAATTTTAGTTAATACGGATCTTCACGTTTAGCGAAGGTTATATGTTTTTCTTTTCTATATTCTCCGTTGATAATGGATATTGGGATATTATTAGCGGCCTGAGCATTTAATATAAAACGATACAACTTAAAATTGTAGCATAATATCCAATATCTAATATCCAATATCCGACATCAATAACGCTCAAGATAACGATTATTCCGCCGGGACATTCTTGTCCGCCTTCTCCAATTCTATTTTAACCATCTTCTCCAGATCTTCATAGCTTATCTCTCCCATCACCTCCTGATCGTTGACATACATGAACGGAATGCCGTTGATCCCGAGCGCGTCGGCTTCTTCTATGTTGTCGTATATCGCTTTTTTCGGCCGGGACGCGTCCAGGCATTCGTCGAAATTACCCCGGTCAATGGATATCGTGTCGGCTATCTTATCGAAAGTTTCCCGGCTGAAATCGGCGTTATATTCATAAAGGAAATCGTGATAGGGCCAGAACGCTCCCTGCTCGAAGGCGCATCTGGCGGCCAGGGCGGCCCGGAAAGAAGCGGAGCCCTGGTCATTCTCGGGATAGTCTTTCCAGACCAACTTTGTCTTGTATTTATAATTCTGGAGTATTCGCTTTAAAATCTGCTCCTGTTTCCGGCAAAAATCGCATTCAAAATCGGCAAAATAGACGATCACGACCGGGGCGTATTTGTCTCCCGTGCTGGGGTCCAGGTCGGTTATTATCGGCCCGGCAAGCATGTCTTTAAGCGACGGATTTTTAGTGATGTAGGGATCGTCTTCGGTGTAATCCGTGTTGATATAGATTTTTTCCGATGACGGCTGGCTCATCGCGATGTTCGCCTCCATATTACGGTAGCCCCACTCGAGCTTCCAGAACAGCAGCAAGACACCGATCACCAAAAACGTTCCTAATGACGCGGACACGAAAAGCGGAACTGTATATTTATTACCTTTAGATGATTTTAACATAAAATATAATTTAACCTTAATTATCCGCTTATAATGGATTAAATCCGATCAAGGCTACTTAGCCTGCCAATTGGCGCTGTCCACTTTCCAGGCGCCCATTTCTTTCGTGAAATTTATTATTATATCCTGGTCGAAGGACCGGGAAACGTTACTGGTCGAACTGGCGGCCTCCCGCCGGATAGTTCTAACGAGGACGCTCGCTTCCCCGGTGTAATCATCAAGATCCATGATCTCCTGGGTAACCGCCTTAGTGACGATGCCGTAATACAGGCTGTTATCGATCCCCTTTTTTTGTTCGCCGGCGACAAAGGTATCGGCCCAATTCTTCATGCGCTGACTCATGAATATTTTAAGATCGGTAACATTGCTGAAATTCGACTGGTTGGAGTAACTGCCGAATCGTTCGGAAAAAGAAGCCGCCATCCGCAGAAGATCATATTTACCGGCGTAATCGTCCCCCGGTTCTTTCGTTATCACCACTTCTTTTTCCCCGGTCTTCTCGACCGGATTTTCGGTAACGACTATCTTTTTGGGCTCTTTTACGACCTGGACGGTATTTTCCACCGGGATGACGGTATTCGTTACGCTTGCCGGCTGCTTCCTCCACCTGCCTAAAAAATCATAGAAAGAAAACCCGTCGAAAAAAATAACGTAAACCACTCCGCCAAGAAGCAGGATACCTAATAATATTATGATAACGCCTATTAACCGTCTTTTCATATTAGTGAGCTTTAAACAGGATCGTATTTACGCTTCCCGGCCTATATTTCCGCGCCGCCCGCTTTGCCGGATTTATCGCTTTCATTTCCCATCTCCGCGGCAAATTCTTTTTTTGCTTCCTCGATCTCGAGAAGCTGCCTGGGGTCGGAAGTGATAAGCTGATCTTCAGTATATGAAGCCACGACTTTAATGGCCGCGTGTTTGCTGCCGGCGAAAAATATGCCTTCTCCCACGCCGCATTCCAAAAGCAGGTATTTTTCCCCTTCGGTCAAAACGAACACTTTCTGTATCAAGTCGATCGCGGCGGTCGATTGCTTAAGAAGGAGCTGCAGGGACGAATTGGTCACGATCGCCTGCCCGTAAGGCGAAACCAGAAAGTCGTTCACGTCCTGCGTGATCGTGGTTACTCCCAGATAATATTTACGGCAGCGTTTTACCAGGGCATAAATGAATTTCGCGCTGTCTTCGTGCTGCATGAGCCACCAGGCTTCGTCTATTACCAGTATTCTTTGCTTGGTTTCGCTCCTGACAACGTTCCAGATATAATTTATGACCATATAGATAGCGATCGGCCGAAGCTCGTCTTCAAGGTCCCGGACCGAAAAGCATACCAGCTGGTTATCCATTTTGACGTTCGTGGGATTATTGAAAAGCCCGGAAAATGTGCCCTGGGTATATTTACGGAGACGAAGAGCCAGGTCGTTGCCGCCCTCCATGCCCTCAAGAATGTCCTGAAAATCCTGCATGATCGGGGGTTCCACTTTGGATAGATCGCAGTCGGGGGTTACATCCTTCTTGGCATAGGTTTCCAATAGCGCCCGATCAACCACGGAATCTTCTTCATGGGTAAGATCACCGAGCATGAGCCGGATAAGCCCCTTAACCGTTATTACGGCGCTTCTGATGATATCGCCCGGTTTGGCGTCGCCTTCGATGGCGCGCGGCAGATCGAAGGGGTTGATCTTATTTTCGCTGGACAGGGAAACATTTATATAAGTGCCGCCGACGGCGTCCGACAAATGCTTATACTCGTATTCCGGATCAATAATGATAACTTCCGTACCAAGCATCAAGGAACGCAGGACCTCCAGCTTTATGGCATAGCTTTTGCCGGCGCCGGAAGTGGCGAATACGACCGTATTGGCGTTTTGCAGGCTGAAACGATCGAAGAGGATCAGGCTGTTGTTGTGGCGGTTTATGCCGTACAATATACCGTTATCGGTGGTAAGCTCGCTGGAAATAAAAGGAAAGGACGAAGCGATGGGAGAAGAATTCATGTTGAATGTTATGTAAAGCTCGTCGTTGCCTAAAGGCAAGGTCGAATTAAATCCCTGCTCCGACTGATAAAAGACTTTTTTCGAATAAACCAGGCGGGAGCCGAAAATATTCTCTATTTCCCCGGTCATTTTTTCCAGTTCTTCCCTGGAATCGGAATAGATCGTGACATAAAGCGCGAATTGGAAGAATTTTTCTATTCCCTGGGTTAAAGCGTCGCGCAAGGCCTCTATATCCCTTAAGGCCGTTTCCCTTAGGGGGTCGCGCGCGGCGCCTTTCTCGGCGTCGGATATGATCTGCGCCTCCAGGGCGCCGACTTTCTTTTTTAACTGTTTTAGAATTATCGAGCTTTCAACCGGATAGAAAAACATGGCGACGTCAAAAGTAGAATTCAGATTGATGATCGGCGCGAACCAGCCGACGCTTATGTAGCGGGGATAAGTGATGACAAAGAGGGTTCGGACGAATTTACCCCCCAATATCACGTGATTGGGGTTGATCTTCATGCTGGCCGGGGCGATCAGATCCTTGATGGATACGATGCCGCGGCGGTATGTTTTTTCCTCTTCGATATATTCTTCGGTGATCTCTATCGAACGGCTTTCTTCCCTGATCCTGCGCTTTTCGGTTTCTTCTTTTTCCCGAACCAATTTTTCTTCATTTTTTTGTGCTTGTTGGGGTTGGAACATGCTTGTTGGATCGCTCTTAAAGATTTTAATAAGGTTTATACGGACTTATCGCCCAGACGCTAGTTATTGAACCTTAGCTGGTTCACGTCCGCGAGGTTCTGATTGGCCGAGGTGGTCGGATTATACGAATTATAATATAGCTCAATAAGACCTTGGGTGTCCAGCTGGATCGCGTTTAAGCCGACGGAGTTCAAGCCTCCGATTATGTGCTCGACCCGGTGCGTCAGGTCTATACGGCGGCGAAGAAATTTTTCCTCTTTCATCTTGATAAGGGTTGTCGGCTTGAAAACATCGATGAAACGGGAAAAAAATCCCTTTTGCGTATCGGAAAAAAGATTATAAGGCACAACGATATAAAAACGCTTATTCATGATCTTGCTCATGGATATGAGCTCGCTTATGTACTGGATATACTCCGCCGTTTGCATCTTTAAAAGCTCATTGGTCTGTTCTTTCTCTTTCTGTTTTAAAGTTTCCATATAGTTTTCGATGTTGAGCTCGCGGGACTGAATGACTATCTGCAGGGGGAAGCTTATATTGTTCAGAAAGCTTACGTAAGCCGAAATTATAGCGTTCTGCTCTTCTTCGCTTTTTAGGGCGAAATTAATGCTGGAAACCAGGATAACCGCCCGGAGGCTCCCGTCGCGTAAGATCACCGTGTCTTCCTTGATCTCGGCTATATCAAGATATTTCTGGGTGGAGATGCTTATTTTGTGCCTGGCTAAATTTGGCGCCTTTTTTTGGGGCATATCTGAATAGGATTACGAATTACTTATAAAATTTAAATTTTGATGTCCAGCTCCGATTTTATCTTAGACATCTTGTTTTGGGGTCCGTTTTCGCCGCGATAAGCTCCCTGAGTATCCACGATCAATGACAATTCCGTCAAACGCGAACTGCTCCACATCTTACTCTGCGTCTTGGGAGCCTCTTCCACGATCTTTATCTCTTTTTCCGGCGACAGCGTTTCCTGCCCGGTAGCGTTGTTCCAAACCCTCAAAAACGGCCGTTTGGAGGTCTGTAGGAAATTCAGGACGAAAAAATGGAACGGCATGCCGTTGATCTTCAGAAAAGCGACTACGCCGCCCATAAAAAATATCACGATGGCCATGGTTAAAAACAGCGAAAAATCGAAAAGCTTATAACAAGCGCCGATTATGACAAAACTCGTGAGCATTATAACGAATTGCCGGCTGGTTATGGGGCCGAAGATCTTATCCTCGACATCGATAAATTGCGGGACGGTGAACTGTTGCATATTATAAGCGACGCGTTTTCGTTTGTTTCGTAATTTTTCGTTATATTCGTGTTTGGTGTTATTATAACAAAAACACGAAAATAACGAATATCCGCGAAACAAAACGAACAATTAAAATCCTTTGTTTAAAACCTCAAATCCTTATTTAAATCCATAATAGCGTTGAATTCTTCCTGGGTCAAATATTCCGCGTTCGCTTTTAAGCGGTCGATAATAACGGCTTCTATGCTTTTATGCTCTCCGATACTCTCCTGTCCGATGGAAAGATAAAGTTTGTAGAGCGGGCTTTCGCGCCAGGCTTTTATTCCTAATAACCTCTGGCTGTAATTATCTTCTTCCAATAATTTTATCTTTCCCTTGATACTGGTAGCGGCAACGGCCGGATCGTCGCTTAAACGTCGAAAATCAATAAGGCTCATTTCCCCTAATTCGTCTACCGGCCCGGTCAATTTGGTTTTAGGGACATACTTGATGTCATCCATCCTGGTTTTTCCGGGGAGCGAGGCCTCGCTTCTGGCCTGAGCCATACTTACCCGTCCCGGAACGGCCGTTTCTTTCGGTTTTTCGATGATCGGTGCCGGTGCCATAGGGCGGATAATCGGCGGGGACGGCGGCGGCAAATCCGGGATCGGCTTATAAATGCCGGCGGTTTTCGGCGCGGATACACCGCTCGCCAAGGGCAATACGGATTCTTCTTTTTTCTTAAGGTCGATCACGGCGGCTTTTTCCGGCGACATCTGTCTGACAGCGGAATCGGTTTTTAAATCGATGGCCGGAGGCAATATTACGGGAGCCGTTCCTTTATCCTTCTGCTGGTCGTTTTTCGGTTTCACCGCCAATTTGCTGAAATCATAAGCCGGATCGGCGGATCCGCCGAGATCCTTGGCGATTTCGGCTTTCTTCGCGGGCGCGTCTTCGGGTAATTTCATCTTAACCGGCGGTTTTATCTTTTCCGCCTGTTTGAGCTTCTGTTTTTCATTTTCCGCCGCGGCCATAATGCCGTCGACCGACTTTTCGTCGAGCTCCAATCCGCCTGAATTTACCGGCCGCATCAAGGCCAGCTTCGCGTCTATCTTGTTCCGCGTGCCGCGCAGATACGTTTTTAATACCGACCGCAAGCGATTGACGAGGTCCTCCGAACTTAAATTTATCTTCGCGGCCGTTATGACGCCGTTAATAGCCTCTTCGACGCGTTCAGCCGTCACTTCGACCTGTTCGCCTGCCCGCTCCAATGTCTTGGTAAGCATCTTCACCTCTTCCTCGTCCTCCGGCGAAAAGAAAAAATTAGAACTGCGCACGGCCGCTTCGCTGGCCCGTTCTTTCGCCCATTTATCAAGCTCATCCCCAGCCGCGGCGACCGCTTCGCCGGCTTTAAACCCCAAATAATCAGCTACACCTGCAAACACCCTTGTTTTTAGTTCTTGCACCAGCTGTTCCGCGTGGCGTCCGTCCAGATTGTATTCAAAGACGAAATATTTATTCAGGTCCAAAAGTGCGATATCCCTGACCATAACCCTCATTACGACGCTTGCCAGATTGACGCTGTGCTTCTTTTCCATTTCCGCGACCGCCCGCAGCGTTTCCGGGGAAGATATTTTCGCCCGAAGTTCCCGGGGAAGCTGATTGTATTTTTGTAAGTATGTGATCATGGGTTGGATATTATTTTTTCGTGTTAGTGCGGATTTTGATATTTATTGAATATCCCATATCTTTCTTTATTTATATTGTTCTTTGATATTGGATATTAGATATTGTGATACAGGAAAAAATTGTTTCTATGATATAAAAATATCATGGCCGCTAAATTCGGAAATCAGATACGGAATATTAGATATCTATTTTATTAGAGTGCGTAATTTAAAACTGCAGCATAATATCCAATATCTAATATCCAATATTCCGGTTTCGATTATTTAACCCCTGACAATTCTCTTTTCCATCTTCCTTATCTCCTCATCCAGTGCTTTGCGCTCAAGGCTGCCGGCCGGATATTTATTCGCTTCAATGCGCAGATCTTCTATTTTTGCTTCCTCACTGATCTCTTCTTCGATGGCCATGCGCTCAAGTCCGCCGGCCTCGTAATTCTCCTCTTCTTTCTTTAATTCGTCTATTTCCTTTTCTTCCTCCGTTCTGGGGGCGCCGGCGACGGAACGCGCCTTGCTTAGATCCTCCTCGCGTTCGATCGGGATTATCTCCCACTTTTCTACCGGCACGCCATTAAGGCTCTCCGGAAAGAACTTAAGATTCCGGTAAAGGGATAAAAGCTTCCTGACCATCTCTTTCTCAAAGTCGTCAAGGCGCTGGCAGTTCGGCGAGTAAGTAACGTACTTCGTCAAAGCGACATTATCGAAGATCCCGCTGCCATTCGTCCTGATAAAATCCCGAAGCCAGTTCCGGACGCTCGGGGCATGCGGAGATCCGTCCAGTATAAAAGTCTTATGCGTCAGTTTTTCCGGGTTCTTATAAAGCGCGTATTCCAGTTCGTTTTTGAACTTAACATCTACGGCTATAAAATCTATGATATCGTCGTTTAATTCTTCCAGTAACGTATAATCATCCAACTCGAACACATCGCCCAAATTTCCTTCAAAAAGTTCCAATGTATCCTGTTTCGCCCCTTGGTTGGTATTGTTGTTAATATTCTCCATAAAGATTTTACGCCCTGCCCTCGTGGATGGATTTTAATGTATTATTCTTGTTCAAAGCTTCCATGAATTTAGAGTGATCGCTGCGAGTTGTAGCATTTGCGGCAGCATCCACCATCTGTTTCAGGACCAAGGGATCTACCTTGCCCATCTTCTGCATGGAATCAAGTTTTTGTATGCTGATATTATTGGCGAACGCCCGCGCGAAATCGGCATTCAAGAAATTGTCAGACTTGATCTTGGACAAATGCTCCGGTTTGGCCTCGCTTATCAATCTCTCCATTTGAGCCGGAACGCCGTCCATGGCCTTAACCACATTGCCGGTCATGCCGGCATAGAATTTACGGTGTACCCGGGCGTTATCGGTAAAATCGCCGCTGGCATTCAAAGCCGCCAACCTGCTATCGGCCGCGGCCTCTACCTTGTTGCGGTCATCCTGCGTCCGTATCATGCCCTCCACCGAATCCGCGAATTTAAGATTGCCGACCGTATCCCTGATAAGCTCCAGCGTCTCTCCCGTAATCTGGGAAGTATCGAGGTTATCGACCCTGATAGTGCCGTCCTTGACCTTGGCCTGGAAAGCGGCGCTGGAATTGTTCCATAAACCGAAACGCCTATCGGCCGTATCATTGAATTCTTTCATCAGGGTGGGCAATCCTTCAATATTGGATTTGGCCTGTTCGAGCTGTTCTTTATTCTTGAATTCGCTCATGGCGTTAAGCATCATGGAGGCGGTCTGCTTTTCATTCTTCGAGGCGCTCTTGTTGTCCAATATCCTTCTTAACTCGGCCGCGGACAAGTTCCCGAAATCCTGCTTCAGGCTGTTGATCTTCTTGGCGGCGGTCTCGTCAAGCGCGCGCCGGGCCGGACTATAAGCTTTCCGGAATTCCGCCTTGGTTTCGAGAGCCCGATGTTTGGCGACCACTTTGCCGCTAAGATCTTTAACGGTAATACCCGCCATATTGTTCCTTTCATACACTAAATCGCCGTGTCTTTGCGTAGCGCCCGTATTAAGGTCTTTCAGATCTTCCCATGCCTCGAATATCTTTTCCTTGGCTTCGCTCTTCTGCCGTCTCTTTTCACGGTATGTTTTGCGATCAGCTTCCGACCGGAACAGGTCCATGCTAACCTTACTGGTAAGCTTGCCGACTGTTTGGTTTTTAACCGCCTGCAGCGCAGCCCCGGCGGTCGCGGTCGTGGCCTTATACCGTCCGAACCACTTATCCCCGCTTTCCTCGACTTTGCGCTTCCGCTCGCTTTCGCGGCGCGCCGCGAAGGCGCCGTAGCGCTCGCGCACCCGGCGCACGCCCGTGTATTTCTGGGCCCAGCCGAGCCCCTTACCGGCCATACTGCCGGCGAGTCCTCCGGCCTGCTGGGTAATGATAAGCCCGCCGACTAAAAGGGCCAAGGTAACGGAGTAAGTCTGGAAAGAGGCGACGCTCCAGAAATCCGAGGGTATGTTGCTGATAAATTCCCCCTCAAGCATGTCCGCCCTGAGCGTGCTCATCGAAGATTGAGCGGTCGATAGGGCCAGCCAGTAGAAAAACGCCAATATCGGCCCCGTTACCACCTGCTTAGTGAACTCGCTCCACCATTGTCCCGCATATTTCTGCCCGCCGGGAAACGCCGAGCATAAATAAGCGATCGGCGAAAGAATAATATAGATCCAAAGCATTACTATGCGAAAAAGCAGGATTAAAAATAAAACGACTACAACCACGAACGCAACGATGGCGGCCGCCAATCCGGCCAAAAGAGCCCCGAACATCGACGAAAGATCGATTGGTAAGTTCGGATTTCTCGCGGCCGCTCTGGCCATCGTAAGCATATCTTCCATGCCCAATAGATCGACAAGCCTATTTGATCCAGTGCCCAATCCTTGCACGAAGGTGAGCATGATAAGCTGGGAAAAATCTATGATCAATCCGCAGATCATCTTGGAAAAATTTATGAGTACGGCCATGATGATAAGTTTCCCTAAAAGCCTTTTAGCGCTGTAGCTCTCCTGCCTTAAGATCGTGGCGAAGGCGATCACTAAAAGGATCAGGACGAAGAACATATTGCACAGGTCCCGGACTATTACCCAGCCCCGGTTAACGGTCTCCACGTTGATGAAATGATTCCATTCGAACACGTCCTGCATTACGCTGGTCACTAAAATAAATAAAAGACCGATGCCCCTCACTATCTCATACACGATCCTGGTCATGGCTAGCATCAATTTTTCCGTTATGGAATTGCCCTCTATATTAATTCCGTTATTCCTTAAGCACTCCTGGTAAGCGGCTATTTGCTCGTCGGTAGCGTTTAGGCCGGGATTGTTGCATATAGGGGTCTCGGCGTTACTTACGGAAGGAAACAACAAAAAAACCAAAAAACAGCCCGATAGGACCAGGGTAACAGACTTCCAATCCTTAATTTTCTTGAATTTTTTTTCCATTGGAATTGATCACTGATCAAATTATAATCCCGCGTATAACTTGGCGAACCACCCGAATATCCCCGTGGTAAAATCTATTATAATAATGACTGCCGCTATGATCGCGATGATACATACGAATAAAACTACATCGAAAACTACCAAGGCTATCTTCTCTACTAAATTTATCCCCTTGCTTTCTGATTGGCCGAAAGCGTTAGCGACGCCGCCGAAAGCCGATTGCCATTCGCTCCCGAGTTTTCCGAAAAATTTTTCTCCCAGGGTCATACCTCCTAAAACATGCAGGTTTATGTAAGGCAGACCCAGGAAAACGAATCCCCAGACCGTCGAGATCGATTCCCAAGCGGACCGGAGAAGCCAATCGGTCCCCTTCCGGGCCGGCGCGGTTATCGCTGTAGCCGCTTTATCCATAAAGCCGCCCTCTTCTTTTCCGGGGGCGCTCCGCAAGCGTTTAAGCTCACCGGCAATCGCCTCTTCGTCTCCGGATCCATCTTCGTCTTCTTGGTTTGTATCGAAATCTTCGTTCATATGCAATGGTCGCTTTCCCCTTTATTATCGTTCAGTTACCACTATCCAGGCGTTCGAAAATCCGTCCGTGTCCCAATCGCCGTAGAGCTGGTAACCTTGCGCCGTTCCTCCCGGACAGGGAAAGCCGTCAGTGCCGTTATTGCACCATCCCCAATTATCCTTAACTTTTAAGCTCGGCCGAACCACGCAGCAATCGCTTTGCGAAGGACAGATAAAGCCGCTCGAAACGTTTTCGTAATTGCGGGCCAGGGCGTTGGCCGCGCCGCAATAGACCGTATTCTGCCCCGCGCCGTAATTCATGACCCGCTTAGCCCTAAGATCCCAATAGCTGTACAAATGGAACAAGGAATGGGGATTTTCCCAGTTTTTCCGGTCGCGCATCTCGACGCCGGACACGACCGTACCTTCGTTATCTCCCCAATCGACCGCGTACATGACGAGCGGCAGCTGATCGGCGTCCACGATGCTGTTGAACGTCAGATTAACGAAGCCGTTGCCGTGTATCGCCGGAAAAGGCGGATTGCCCGGATTATTATCGACCGTGATATTCTCTATTCTCGGTTTTACGCCGCAAAAATCGCAGTGCTCGGAACCCAGGGTCGTGCCCGGACACTGGAAGCAGTCCCCGTCATTGCACTCCCCTTCCTGCGTACTGGGGTTGAGATCCCAGACCGGCCGTGCCCAGTCGTTTCCACCCGCGCTCTTGCAGGTATTTATCGGCGGATCCCAGAAGGTAACTTCTCCGGTCCCCATCGGTACCGCTGAATAGCGCCCGGCCCGGGTAGAGGCCAGGACGCAATAATCGTTAAGGCAGATCTGCCGGTCGTTGCATTGCCCGCCGACATTATCGCCCCCGACGCAGGTGTCCCACTCGCAAGTCGTATAATAAGCGCAATCCGCGTTAGAATTGCAGGTATCATGGGTTTCGTTGCATAACGCTTGCCCGGCAACGCCGTTCGGAGAGGGCAAGGTCCAATAATTGACGCAGGTCTGCCGTTCCAGGGCCGTACAGCAATCGGCGCCGCAATCATCCGTACCGTCGGCATTGCCGTCGCCGCAACAAACCTCGCAGCAATCGCTCGCGATACAATTCACTCCGCCGGCTCCGCAGACGGTGTTAAAGGCGCTGCAGGCGTTAGCTGTGCTTAATTGCGCCGCTGTCTGTCCTTCGAATAATATATCATTGCATGGATCAGTCGTGGCTATCTGGCCGTTGACGCAATTCCGATAATTAACGGATACACCACTGGCATTAACGTTATACATCGGGGTGTCGTAAGTTCCGCTTTCCCTGTACATAACGCAGCGCGCCTGGCAGGCTCCGTTCGGACACTGGTTCATATCGTAAGAGCAGTCCGTGGCCGAGTTAGCGGCGCAATGCCCTTCCGTCCCCTGCCATTCCCAAACCCCATAGCTTTGGGCGAATATCCGCCTTAGCTTCTGGTGCGGATCGATCGTGGCTAATTCCACGTTAAAAAGATCCTGGTTACAGCGCTCGCCCGCCGGACAAGTCAAAAAAGTCTGCTGCCAATTTTCGTAACACGGATTGGTGTCGTCATTCGGACAATAATTTATTACGCCAGTGGGCCGATTGACCGGTACGTTATAACAGACATCCCCGCTTATATCGCAGAGTCCCAGATGCCCGCACTGGCTGCCGACGCAGTCATACGGCGCTCCGGCCCGGGCCGCATCCGTCGATTCTCCGAGCATATAGAGGGGCTGAAGACCGCCCTGATCGCCGTCGCTGTCCCATTCATAAGGATTATTGACCGGAGCCGGCGGTACGGCGGAACCGTAAGGCGTGTCATCGGTGTCATAACGGTAACGGAGCTCCGCTATCTCGTAGGGACTGCCGGTGTTGACGCGGGCGGTCCAGGCTTTATTTTGTCCGGTCGCATTGACCGTTTGCCAGATCTTCTGGCAGGTCAGATTATAGTTTCGCGGATCGAACGGCGCCGAGTCTACGCCGGTGTCGTATATCCTGACTCCATCCCTGGTCTCATCCCAGCCGCCGTTATCCAACCCGTTGAATTTTACTAGGTTGCCGTTATAACGATACCACATGCCGGTAACGAGGTGATCTTCGATCGGCGTGCAATAATAACGGATCGTTACCCGGCGTCTAAAAGCGTTGCCGCCGCTATGTCTGGTTATCCTTATACGATATCCGCCGTTCTGGATCCCCTCGTCTTCGGCCGGACAGACATTAGCCGCGCCCTCCATCTCTTCTTCGTCGGGGAAAAATACCTCTCCCGGTATTCCTACAAGTAAAATTCCGGCTATATTGCCTAAAAGGGTCAGACCTGATTGCCTGATAGTCCTTAAAAGCCTCTCTTCGCGATGTTCGACCAAGATAAAATCGGCCCGGACATTATCGCAGTAATAAACCGGGAATTTTCCGGAATAACCGCTATAAATATCCTCGTCCGAAACGCCGTCGCCCTTGACCCGGTCGACCGGCCACCAGGTTACGCAATTCTCGGCCGACCCGGGATAACGGTCGTATTCAAGGCAATACCCCCAAAATCCTTTTTTTCGTATACCGGTGTCCTCTATATAATCGCAGCTTAAGGATTCATTTTCCGGATAAAGACGGCAAGTTTGCGGTACCCATTTTCCGGTTTGCGCGAACAGGGCCGGGCTTAATTTTATGTCATCCATATAATAATTGCCGTCCCCGGTCGTGGATAAAACAAGTCTTATTCTTTGAGCGGTGGACTGGACCTGGAATCTCTGATTTAAGAACGTCCAGGGATGGCCGTATTCCAGGGATAGGCCTACCGCCGATTCGAGCAGGACGCCCTCGGCGTTGTACTGCTCGATCGTGATGTCGGCGGATTGAGTGCTTAAGTTCTGGGTGTCTATCATGGCCGAAATAATATAATGCAAACCGCTCATCGCTTCGATAAGATCGGATTCGATAGCGTAACCCTTGCCCGCTTTAAGGAAAGAACTGCCTTCGGGAGAGAACCCGACGCCTTCGTTTTGTGCCGCCACCGGATTATCGATCACTCGGAAAAAATCCGCGCTCCAGACGAGATCGCTCCGCGACAGATTCCAGCCGATCGGATAACCGTTGTTTCCCGATATTTCAAAGTTGCCGTTATTAAGATAGATCACTTCGCCCTCCTGTGCCATGGCGCCGAAGGGGAAATAATCGGCTTCCTCCGAGCCGCCTATATAGCCCACCTTGCTGTAACCGGTCGTATTGGCATACAGATCCGCGTCCGCCGAGCCGGTATAGGTTTGATTCTCCTGCCTCGATATGATGAAATTATCGCAATCGCCGTTATCGTCAAGGCTGTCGCACAGGCCTGTGCCGAAACATACATTCGCCCCTTTTCTGTCTTTGATATAACTCCGGCAGGACAACCATTCATTGCAAACCCTGTCCGGTTTTACCTTAAGAATGGCGTTGGCGTCGCAACTGTCCAGGCCGCAATTGCGAGGATTTCCGTTTTCCGGCACCGGACTGTTATCAGCATCAAAAACGAGGGCGGCATAATTTACGTCGATATTATCGCCGCCGGTAATGGCGCGTTCGTTGAACAAAACGCATCCTTCCTCGTAATTAATGACACCGTTGCAATCCGTTCTGTTAAGATCCCTTTTCAGCTGGTAGCTGACAACCGCCTTATTGATAATAACTTTAGTGCCGTTATTGACCGCCGCGTTACCGGCGTCCGCTATTATATCCGTATCGGTCCTCGATACGCCGTATTCGGTAAAAAATCTCAAACTGGCCCTTTCTCCGGCCGTAGACCCCAGGCTAAGAGTGGAAACCGGCGTCTGAAAACGATTATTATCCGCTAAGACGTAAAAAACCGTGATCGGATTGCCGTCCCCGTCCCGGGCCGTAACCGTTACGGAATTAGCGCCTTCGACCGTCAATATGTAAAGCGTATTCGGATCCAGGTCGATTTCCTGGTTGCCGGTCGATATTTGCCAGCCATCGGCAGTGCCGTCCAGATCAACATCCTGGGAAAAATCGCCGTTATAGATCTCGTTAGTATTGAAATCAGACCGGGGATCGACGTATTCGCTGCAACCCGCCTGATCAGCGGAACAGAGCCCGGCCCAAAATCCGTAAGTATCGATCGTGGGCTGGTTTACGATATTGCCGTTGCCGCCGTAACCGATCGTTTTTATCGGACTGGCCGCGGATGTGCAAAGATAATCGTTCCTGTCCTGAATACAGCTATAGCGGCATTGGCCGGCCTCGCAGGTCATAAAAGATCCGCAGTCGGCGTTTTCCGAACAGGCCAGTCCGTTCGAACCGCAATCGGCGGCTTTAAGGCATAATCGGTTTTCCAAGGGCTGGAAGAAGCCTGCCGTCGAGGTGGCGTCGATTTCGCCATTAACCGCTGACAGCGGATCCGAACCGTCGTCGCAGCGGCTTACCTGTTTCTGGTACCATCCCCAGCTCAATTCGCTTGCTCCTAAACCGGCGCCCTGCTTCCATTCGCAGGTCTGGTCGCCGGGATCCTTAAAATATTCAACGCCGTCTTTAGCCGCCCAGGCTTCGCAACCGGCTGTATTTTCGTCGCACAATATGCGGTCATACTCATCCGGATCGTTTTTCCGGAATATTTCGTCATAAACCGCCTGGCCGCTGAATTCATGAGGGAGACCCAGGCGGCTGCAGCCTTTGCCGGCCGGACCGCATTCCTTTTCCGGATCGGCCACGAGATAAACGAAACTATCCGCCAAAATCGATTCGCAATCCTCTCCGTCCGCCGGATCGCAAACCCCGTCGCCGCCGTCATTCCAGAAGGTCGCCCCGAAGTCGGTCGAATTGTGCGTATCGATCGCCAGCTCGCAATTAACGGCCGATTGGTCGCAAAGTTGGGTGAATCGGCGCAAATAATAAGTCAACCCCTCTTTGTCGCTCCAGGTGCCGCAACCCAGGTTATGGAGTTCGCCGGCCGGATTGCCGTTTATATCGTTAAAGCATGAATCCGGGATATTCCGGGAATTCTTCAGAAGATAATAGCGATCGACGATCTCCGTCAGCCGGATATCATCGATAAAAAAATTGCCGTTTGCCGTTATGACCAGGCTCTCGTCGGCCGCTACCGCGTGATCGACGGCTGTAAGATCGAGTTCATAAAGCCGCCACTCGGGAGTCAGGGTAAGCGACAGCAAAGGATCGGATGTAAAAGAAGACGCGTTGGAACTGTTGGAAATAACGATCGAATTGAATTGCGTGGCCGGAGAACCGCCGCCGGCGTTCTGTTTGGCGATAAAGCGGATATTATATGATTTTCCTTCGTTAATAAGGTTGCCTAAATTAAGGCTTGTCCCCACGGGAGCGGGACCGGAAACGGAAAGGGATTCCCCTCCCACAAAAAGAGATTCGCTGTCCGTCACGACCGTAGCGCCTCCCGTCCCGCGCCAGCCCTGCGCGCTGCCTTCGAAATCGCTGGCGGCTATTACGCGGATATTGCTGCCGGTTGATCCGGTGTATTCACGGCAAGAGGCCTGGGAAGCCGAGCATTTCCTTCCTTCGCCCGGTATGGCCATATATATGCAGGCGCCATGGTCGTTGCGCCAGGTTCCTCCGTTCTTGCAGTAAACGCATTCCTGCTGAACCGCGTCGTAATGCATGCTGTTCGGATCGGGATCAAGGGCGGCACAAGCGGCCGCGCCGATATCAGCGCCCGTTACCGGGTCTCTGACTATATTCTGCTCGGTGCGGCGATACGGATGGCAATCTTCGCCACAGGTTATCGTCCGGCTGAAAAGATGGTAGGAAAGCTGTCCGCTCTGGTTATAGTATTCCCGGCAATCGGGGTTATAACCCGGATCGGTCGGCGGCAGATTATAGATCGTAAGATTGCATTCGGTTCCGTCGGGAGAGGTTACGTCCGGCTCCGCGCCGGCGGCCTGGAAAAGATGCGCCTTTAACTGATAGCCTGTCTCCGATGATCCCTCCCATGTATAGAAATTGGCGCAATTCGCGCCCGGATCGTTGGGCCGGACGCATTGCTTTAGATAAGTATAGTATTCCTTGCTTTCGCCGCCTTGTCCGATCGTATCGAGATTGGTAAATTCGTCGCAACCGACCGAAGCCGCGCCGCAGCGTTTAGCGGTTTGCGGTATCAGGAAGGAAGGCTTTAGATCGTCAAAAGAAGTGGCTGACTGAAGGTAATCATCGTAACCGACGCATTCCGCCGGGCAATAATCGGCGGCTGATATCCTGGCCGGTATGGTTAATCCTCCTTTGGCGCTCGTGAACAGCTTGCACCCGACCTCGCTTTGGTTGCAAAGCCTGGTAAACTCGCCGCAAAGAGCGGGAGCGTCGCTCCTTAAGCTGTGATCGACTCCGGGATTAACGTAGCATTCCTGGGCCATATACTCCGGGATCAATTTAAAATAGCTGACCCCGTTCGCGCGATAATCGCTATAGGCGGTGGCGGCCGGCCCTCTCTCGACTTTGATCGCGTCTATCCGGCAACTGTCGCCTCCGACATCGGTAGTGCCTTCAATACTTATAAGCACTTGGTCGCCTCCGGTAAAAACATGACTGACCGAAAATGACCGCCAATTGCCGGAAGTTGCCAACGGAGCGGAGCTATGGTTGACGGCCCAATTGTTATTGCTGCCGATATTGATAGTGCCGCCCTCCCCGCAGCCTTTGGCATAAATCGAAAAGGTTAAAACTTCGTTTGCCAGAGACATGGGCGAAGACAGGAATATCGGTACCGCGGCCGGACCGTAGTTAGCGGGCAAATGGACGCTGCAGCTACCGAAGGCCGCGTCCTGGTCGCATCTCTGGTCGAATCCCGCGGCTGGATCCTCAAAACTTGAATTATTGAAAAAATTAGTGCCCTGGCCGGGTAAAGCGCGGATAAATTCATGGCATCCCTCGGTATCCGCGTCGCACTCTTCGGAATCGCCGTCAAGGAATAACTTCGACCCGGCGCTTGGGGTGCAGGTAAAGATCCCGGCGTTAGCGTCGTAATCCTGGCAATACTCTTTGCAGCCGGCGTTATCGGCGTTGCAATTGCCGTAATTAAGGGTATTTTTAAGGTAAGATGCGGTTATACCTCCCTCGCCCCGGAAAGTTTCGCAACTGTTGTATACCGGATTACAGGTTTTAGAGCCGAAACTCCACCGCCTTCTTTCTTCCGTGCAGTAACCGTAGCTTTGGCAGGAGCCGTCGTAATCTTCGTTTATACAGGTCTGTTCGTCGGCGCAATATTTATCGTTGCGGTTGACGGTCAGTTCGCTGTCATCACCCGAACCGACCACGGTTTCGATGAGTAATTCCGGTCCCGGCCCCTCCCGTTTGCAGTAATTAAGGGGGGCTTTAAGGACCCAGTTGGGATCAACCAGGCCGGCGCACCACGATCTCGTATCGGCCGCGGAACCGTAATCATCATCGGCCTCGTAGCAGTTGACCAGGTCCTCTAGATTCCTGGCTCCGTTGGTTCCGCCCAAACTCGGATCTCCGGGATGATCTTTTATGTATTGGGCGGCTAATTCCCAGCCCACCGGCAAGATCCGGAATTTACGCAATATGATCATAGACCGATAAGGATAACCTTCGTTATAATTCGGCTCCAATCCGTCGGACGTGAAGCCGAATATTCCTCCGGGATTAAGAAAACCCTGATTCATCGCTTCCCCGACCGTTAACCGGTCCTCGACCGCCTTCCGGAATTTATTGGTAATAACGCAGTTGGTCGGGCCGGCCTTGGTAGGCTTCGGACAAGTAGTGAGTTCTCCCAGGATATTATAATCCCCTCTGATATTAAAATCCGGCTCAACCAACTTCCGGAATTTTTCCTTGGCGGCCGCGATCCCGCCGACATTCGAACCGGAATAATAATCGGTCAGGCCGGAACCGGAAAGCCCATAGTCGCCCGAATAGGGACTGGTGGTTTTCTTTCCCTGCCCGAGCTTCTCCATCATGCGGTTAAAGAGGGTTACCGCCAGTTGATTCAAAAAAACGTTGATCGCGTCTTCAAAAGGATTTTCGGTGGTTTGCGCGAATTGTATCCCCTGGACATTGCTCGCGAAATTCCGCCGGCGCTCCGCTTCTCCAGGGGGGGCGGTTCGGTCTCCACTGATCAAACCGGTTACGTCAAGCCAGCCTCCGGTCTCGTTCCGGTCCCTTAATCCGGCTTCCGCGGCCGCGTCCTTGTCGGCCATAAAACCGGTATGAAGCGTCAAAACCTGGATAAAATCATTCCCGTACGGATCGAACATGGTCTGAAATTTATTCAAAAAATCCCCCTGGGACAATTCCGCTTCCCAATTCTCTTTCATCTGAGTGAATGAGCAGCGGGGTTTTTCCGGCCTTTCAACGCGAACCAGGCCCAGTCCGATCCTAAGGCGAAGCTGTAGGTCGGGGTTGCACAAATTAAAATTCCGGCCGGCCATCTGTTCTATAAAAGTGCCGGCCGCGTTATCGGCGACATTAGTGAGATATTCCCCCCAGCCTTCCGTGATAAAAAGCGGTTTTTGCCCTTTGCCGCCGGATCCGAGCCAGGTGGCCGTATCGTAAGCTACCGTATTCATGGCGGTGCGGAGAGCCGACCAAAAAGCGGCCGACCCCGCCTTTTTCCAGGCGAAATCCTCGGCCTGTTTATACCATTCCTTTACCCAGCTGGCGAGATTCTTCGCTGTTTGCGTCACGGTAGCTTTTAGTCCAAGCTTATCCGATGTTTTAATGGAATTCGGGTCAATCCCGCCCATCCCCGTAAGATCAATTGATTCCGCCCGCGCCCGGTAGATTCCCAAAACAGGCATTAATAAAAAAATATTAACAATCAGTAAAATAAAAAATAATTTGAAACTAAATTTTAATTTCATTTATTTATATAAATATTTAAAAATCATTCCGCTAAAATCTCCTTGTAAATATTCACAATCTCCTCGTCGCTGAATTGCCCGATCATGGCTTCATCGGCTCCGGAGCTTATGAGGAGCGTGCGCAGATCGGCCGCACTCATCTCTCCGCCGAAAACCTTGGCCGCGTCCGGTGTTTCGCCGCCGGAGCTTTCCGCGGCCGGAATCGCAGTATTGGCCCGGTTCAGTTGTTCAAGGATATCCGCCATGGAATCGGCCGGAGCGGGGGTCTTGCCCGCTTCATCAGCATCGGCTGACGCCTCAGTACCGTAACATTCCCGGTCTTCAGGGCAATTCGGATCATGCTCGGAATCTATTTCGTTTTTATCCAAAAACCCGTCGCTGTCGCTATCTTCGAGATACGGAGAGGTTTTATAAAGATAAAGTTCGTCGCCATCGGACAAGCCGTCGCCGTCGGTATCTTTAGAGTATAGATCATCTTGTTCAGAGTTTGTATCAAGGGGGATTACACTATTAATTGCGCCGCTATTATTAATCCCGGACAGGTTATTTTTAAATTGCGCCGACCAGAGGAATATGATAAAAATAGTAAAAAAACCCAAAACCACCAGGGATATCTTCTGGTTCTTATTAAGGCCGGGCTGGATAGGCGCATATTCCGGCTCCCTGTTTTCCTGCTTGCTCTCAAAACCTTGTTCGTTGTTTAACATTAATATATAAAAATAATTATATTTTATTCAGGTTGAACTTTTTACCAGTTATACACAATACGGCAATTAAATTATAACATAATTTACCTCAAAACACCAAATAATTTTAACCAACCATCAAGACTTAGTTCCTGGGCCCTGATCATTTCGTCGAAACCGGCATCGCGAATCTTTTGCCCCGCTTCTTCATGTGTAATATGATACCCTGAGGCCAAATTATTCTTAAGCATCTTTCGTCGGGAGCTGAATCCGATCCTGACTAACTGAAAAAACTTTTTTTCGTTAATTTTCGTTCCGGTCCAGGGCTGGCCGCCCTCTCGGATGGATAATTTTATGATCGCGCTATCCACTTCCGGCACCGGCCAAAATTTATCTTTCGTAACATAACCGATTATTTGCGGTTCGGCAAAGAATTGCACGGATACCGATAGTAGGCTCATTTTCCCCGGCTTGGCCGCGACCCGTTCCGCTACCTCTTTTTGCAGCATCAAAACCATCATCTCCGGCTTATTTTTTAATTCGTAAACCTTGCGCAAAAAAATTGAAGTGATGTTGTAAGGCAGATTAGCGACTATTTTAAAGTTTCCAATTTCCAATTTCCAATATCCAATTTCCGGTATGAAATCCAGAATATTGGTATTAATTATTCTCACATTCTTCGCTTTACACTCTTTTAATCTATCGCCTAAAACCATAGCCAGTTTATCGTCCAGCTCCACGGCTATCACCTTTCCGGCCTTTTTAGCTAATCTTTCAGTTAAATATCCTAATCCCGGCCCTACTTCCAGAACCGTATCATCCTTGGATAACCCGGCTGCTTCAACGATCTTTTCATACGTCTCTTTATCCACTAAAAAATTCTGCCCGCGCGAACGGGCAGGGATAATAGCGTGCGATTGGCACAGACTCTTGGTTTGCCGCAATAAATCCATAATTATTCAACTAAATTTCGAAATCCGGCGATCACGAAATCAGCGGCCTCGACTAATCTCTGGATCCGAGAGGCGCCGGGCCCGGGAACGCCGATCACTTTCGGCAGGGTGTCTGATATTCCGCCAACGATAGTGTCCAGCCCCACAGTGGGCATGACCCCGCCGCCTTTATACACAAATCCCTGCATGGGGCAAATTTTCGTACCACCCCTCTGGCCGGTAAACTGGATTTCGGAATAGTCCGCGCAAACATAATTTCCCGTCACTGGTCCGCATTGAGGACAATTCTTGCAGACACCGTCCGGAGGCGTTGAAACGCAAACCGGCTGATACATCGTTACTCGTCCGCCATCCTGCCAGGGCAGAGCGGACAGGGCCTCGGCCGTGTTCCGGAATTCCAGATAATTTCTTATATCCAGACCCAGAAAGGCCGCGCCACAAAACAAAATAATTCCGCCAATCATTAAAATTTTCTTTTTTTTATTCAACATACTAAAAAATCCTAAAACCTAAAGCCTAATAACATTATAGCAAAAACCGAACAAAATTGGTATAATAAAAACATGAATAAATATCAATACATTATTATCACGATCATCGGATTTACATCAGCGGCTTTATTTATGGCTAACTGCGGCTCAGCCTCGGAAAATCTGGCGCAAAAATTATCCGGCCGGATTCTTTTGCAGGTCGAACAGCATGGCGAAGCCTGGTACATAAGTCCCAAAGACCGAAAACGCTATTTTCTTTCCCGGCCGCTCGACTGCTTTAATATGATGCGCGGCGCCGGTACCGGCATCACCAACACTGATCTGAATAAAATTCCAGTGGGCTTTATTGAAGAAGTATGCGCCGCGGAGATGCATTGCCAAATCTCTGCCGATGCTGATCAGGATGGCATTGAAGATAACCTGGAGATCGCCCTGGGAACGGATCCGAATAATACCGATACCGACGGCGATGGCTATAGCGATAAAGAAGAGGTTAAAAACGGCTTCAATCCCTTCTCCACTGGTCCGTGGGCGATCGAACAAAGCTTTACCGAACAAAACAAGGGCAAAATCTTTCTGCAAATAGAGGGCGTGGGCGAAGCCTGGTATGTAAACCCGTCCGATCTTAAGCGTTATTATCTTGGGCGTCCGGCTGACGCGTTTAGAGTTATGCGGAATCTCGGGTTAGGTATAAGCGACCGCGATCTTAATACTATCGCGATCGGCGATAAGCTGGGGGCGCCCGAACCGGTTATCGTCCCGCCGCCAGCGCCGGAATTTTGTTCCGCTAAATTTTCCGCCAGCGCTGTTATGACGGACGCGGCGGCCGCTATCAGGGCGAATTCAGACCGGGCTGCAAAATGCTTCACTCCGGAAATGAAAACCGCCGTGGAATATACTCTGGATTTTCTGGATGCCGATGGCCGGCTAACCCTCGGCAATATCCTGAGTAAAACAACGCTCACGGAATCGGCCGACACCGAAAAAACCTATTCGACTGAAGTGTATTTCTCTTTGGGCGGATACGACGTACCCCTGAAATTCGTCGTGAAAAAACAGGATGATAATACATGGCTCCTGGCTAATTTATAATATTATTCAAAAAATTAGGTATACAAACGAAAGACGCCCCAGCGGGGCGTCTCTACTTTTTATTTTTATATATAATTTTATTGACTGTCTTTTACCACGATATTAACCAATCTTCCTTTGATATAGATCACTTTCAAAATCTCTTTGCCTTCCGTCCATTTTTTTAATTTTTCGCTTTTAAGCGCCGTTTCTTTGGCCGCCTCTTCGGAAATATCGGCCGGCACCATTATCTTGTCGCGCAAACGGCTGTTTACCTGCACGACCAGCTCGATCGTTTCCTCCCGGGCCAGGTCTTCATCATATTCCGGCCAAACCCCGTTTAAAAATATTGATTCTTTATGCCCGGCCTCGCTCCATAATTCCTCGGCCAGAGCCGGCAGGAAAGGCGCCGTTAAAATAATAAATTTATTCCAGGTGTCTTGGCTGATACCCGCGGCCGCGGTCAGAACATTGGTCATCTCCATCAGGCGGGCGATGGCCGTATTATATTTTTGCTCTTCGAAATCCGCCTCTACCGCCCGGATCGTCTTGTGCAGTTTCCTTGTGACAGCATCATCGTCCTTCGCGTCTTTGTTAACCTTAATAGAGAGGCGCGCGACCTTATCCGCCCATCTTTTCGCGCCCAGGACGCCCGCGTCGGTAAAAGAGCGGTCTTCACTCAAGGGCCCCAAAAACAAGAGATAGGTCTTTAGGGCGTCGTAGCCGACTTTTTCCCCGTATTCTTCCGGATTTATGACGTTCCCTTTCGACTTCGACATCTTCTTACCGTCTTTTAAGATCATGCCGTTCGCCCGGAAGCGCTTAAAAGGATTATCGAAATCTATCAGGCCCAAATCTTTTAAGGCCATAGTGATAAAACGCGTGTACATAAGATGGAGCACCGCGTGCTCGTTCCCGCCCACGTATAAGTCTACCGGCAGCCATTTTTTCCCGAGCTCCGGTTCAAAAATATGCTTATCATCAGCGGGCGACAGATACCGGAAAAAATACCAGGCCGAGTCCAGAAAATTATCCATAACATCCGCTTCCCGCGTCCCAGGGCCGCCGCATTTCGGGCAAACGGTTTTCATGAAACTCTCTACTTTCGCCAGAGGCCCGCGCCCGTCTCCGGCCGGTTCCCAGCCTTTTTTCATCTCCGGCAAAACGACCGGCAGGTCTTTCTCCGGCACAGCCACCGTTCCGCATTTGGCGCAATAAACGACCGGCACCGGCGGCCCCCAATACCTCTGCCGCGAAATGCACCAGTCCCTAAGGCGGTAATTAACTTTGCGCTCGCCCAGTCCCTTTTTAAAAAGCCAGGCGATCATTTTTTCTTTAGCTTCCGCGGTAGTCAAGCCGTCCAAAAATCCAGAATTTATGCTTATACCTTCTCCGGCAAAACAATTATCCGCATCGTTTTTAATAATATTTTTAAATTTTAAATTGTCATTTTGCATTTTGAGATTTGCATTTTGATTTTCTTCATTCATGTGCCTTACCACCTCTTTAATTGACAGGTTATATTTTACTGCAAAATCGTAATCGCGAGCATCATGCGCCGGTACCGCCATGATCGCCCCGGTCCCATAGCCGGTTAAAACGTAATCGGCGATAAAAACCGGGATTTTTTCGTCATTGACCGGATTAACGGCATATACGCCTTCAAGTTTCACACCAGTCTTTTCTTTATTTTCCGTGCGCTCCAGATCAGACTTGGCGCCAGCCTCTTTTATGTATTTCTCCGCCTCGTCCCAATTTTTGATATGCGGTTTTAATTCCCGGATTATGCCGTGTTCGGGCGCTAAAACGAAGTAAGTCGCTCCAAACAGCGTATCCGGCCGGGTCGTAAAGACCTTAATCGGCAATCGGCAATCGGCAATCGTAAATTTCACAATCGCTCCTTCCGACCTCCCGATCCAATTCCTCTGCGCGTACTTCGTGATATCCGACCAGTCCATAGAATCAAGCCCGTCTAAAAGCCTTTGGGCGTAGGCCGTGATCTTAAAGAACCACTGTTTCATGGTTTTCTTGACCGGTTGGGTCTTGCAACGCTCGCAGACGCCGCCCTCTATCTGTTCGTCCGCCAAAACGGTTTTGCAGGAAGGGCACCAGTTAAGCAAAGCTTCTTTCTGATAAGCTAATCCCTTTTCAAATAATTTCGTAAATATCCACTCCGTCCATTTATAATATTCGGGCGTAGTGGTATCAACGACGCGCGTCCAGTCGCAGCCTAAACCCGCCGAGCTTAATTGCCGGCGAAAATTAGCGATCGTGCGCGCAAGCATAGCCGCAGGCGTTTCCCCTATTTTCAAAGCGTAATTTTCGGAATGGATCCCGAAAGCGTCGAAGCCGATCGGCTCGAACACGTCATAGCCTTTAAGTTTCTTGTATTTCGCCATCACGTCCACGGACGTAAATGCGTAGAAATTTCCGATATGGAGCCCTTCAGCGCTCGGATAGGGAAACATAAAAAGCGCGTAAAAAGGGTTTTTCGCGCTCTTAAGATCCGGGGTGAATATTTTTTCTCCGACCCATCTATCCGCCCATTTTATTTCGATTTGCCTGAAATTATAATTTTCCATAGATTTTATTACAAATTATTTTTTACCGATAAAATCACCTTCCTTTAACCCTGATAAAAATAAAATGGAGCGGAAAGTGCCGAATGGAATTTCTTTTTTGCTCATTTTAACTATCACCACCCGGGTCGGCTTGCCGTCTTTCTTGAATTTCGCGTGCGAACCCTTTTGCGAAACAAAAAAGAAGCCCTTTTCTTGAAGGACCCGGATAACGATCTGCAATTTAATCGGTTTAGGCATGTTTAAAAACGAGCGGCACTAAATCGGGCTTCTCCACCTTATTGATCCTGGAAACAGGCACGTCTTCAAAATATAACTCCAAGGCCTCCCTTAGACATTCCAGCGACTCTTTTCTGGTATTTCCAAAACTGGCTACGCCGGTATTTATATTCCAGGAAACATAGCTTCGCCCCTCTTTCCAGACTACATTTTTTAAGTCGATTTTGCGCATATTAATATTTTAATATGTTTATATTATAACAACATTAAACCAAACCGGTCAACCAATCTTATAATCCGCTTCTTAAACAACATGCGCCCCTTTGGCCTTAAAATTATTTTTCGCCACTTCCTGCAGATTCACGTGCCGGTCGAACTCGTCCACGATCTCTTCGCCGATGATCTCTTCCATGACGTCTTCGATGGTAACGAGCCCCTGGACATCCCCGTATTTATTTATTACCACGAAAAGATGATGGCGCGTTTTCTTGAAATCATTCAGAAGTTCGTCTAGTTTCTTGTCTTGGTTGACGAATATTATGTCCGTCCGGGCTATTTCCCCGACGGTTTTCCCTGACCAGTCGCTGCGGATAATATCTTTGACGTAAAGCAATCCGACCATATCGTCCCTGGTTTTCCTGTAAACGGGGATCCGGGAATGTCCCCGGCTGCTTATTTCGATTATAGCGCCTTTATCGAGGATCCGGTTGGAAGGAAGCGCGTACATGCCGCTTCGCGGCGTCATGATATCATCGACCTTCTTATCGGAAAAGCTCAAAGCGCCCTTGATTATCCTTTCCTCGTCCGCGTCGATCTCGCTATTCATATTGTCCTCATGATCTTCGATCAGTTTTATAAGTTCCCGCTTGGAATAAACCGTCGGAATCTCGCTCCCTAAAAATTTATCAAGCATCCTGCTTAACGGGTAGCAGATAGGATAGAATAAAAAGATAAAAAAATCGGCCAGCCAGGCGAATCTTGATCCCACGATAAGGGCATAACGGGAAAAAACCGCTTGCGGCAGAATTTCGCCGAAAATAACGATCAAAAGCGTAGAGGCCAGGGCGGCTAAAACGCCGGTCGTAACCGATCCCAAAAAGACGGATAAAATCGAATTGATCGCCACGTTGCCGATGAGCAAGGTACATAGAAGCAAATTGCCTTTTTTGCGGATGCGGTAAGCTTTTTGAGCGTTTTTATCGCCCAATTTAGCTTTCCTCCCCAAATCGTCCTTATTAAGACTGAAATATCCCAAAGTCAATCCTGAAAATAAAGCCGACATTGTCACTAAAATCAATATAATTAAATATTCCATAGTAACAACTAAACAAAAATAAAAAGTATTAATATTAAAATATATGCTTAGTTGCGTCTTTATTCTAACTCAAACCTTAGCTAAAGTCAAACTCGTAATAATTCAGAAGTTAAAAATTGTTTAATATTAAATAAAAAAAAGCCGGCTTCTTCGAGCCGGCGGGTCTCTTTATTTTTTAGGCGTGCCCTGTATGACATTCATGGTCCCAATCATCTTCTTCGGATTTCCACGAATTTTGACACTTAACGTGGACTTTGCCGCATTTTTTGCATTGAAATCGATCGAAATGGGATAACATAACCTTAAGCGCCATACAGGTGGCACAATCCGTCTTTTCCATTTTTCCTCCCTCCTTTTGGGTTTGCCGAAAAAAGAACAAAAAAATCGGCCCTTATACGGGGCCGGCTTTGATCTTACTCCTATCTATAAATAATCAAAAACGCCGGTCCCTGGGGCCAGATGATGAACAAGATGATAAGGATTTTCGTAATATATTCGATTTCATACAGTATCTTTTTAAATTATAGCGGATATAAAAATTATGTCAACCGGTATTCAGACGATTTCGATTCCTACGGGGCAATGATCCGATCCCATGACTTGATCCATTATAAAGGCCCGCTTGACCCGCTTTATCGCCTTTCCGGAAACACAAAAATAATCTATACGCCAACCGATATTCCTGGCGCGCGCGCCGGCGCGGTAGCTCCACCAGGAATACTCTTGCTTGCCTGGATAAGAATACCGGAAAGTATCCACAAAACCATTATTCAAAAATTTCGACATCCAGGCGCGTTCTTCGTCCGTAAAACCGGCGTTGCCGATATTGTCTTTAGGCCGGGCCAGATCGATCTCCTCGTGGGCGACGTTATAGTCGCCGCAGATTATCAAGGGCTTTTTCTTTTCTAATTTTTTAAAATAAGACAAAAGCCGGTCGTTAAAATCAATCTTAAATCTAAGACGGGAGAGTTCGTGATTGGCGTTCGGGAAATAAATATTAGCTAAATAAAATTTACCCGCGTCAATAACCTGTACCCGGCCCTCGTCGTCCCAGTCCGGCTTCGGCAAAACCGCTGCCCTAAACCCCGCCCGCGCTAAAATCGCCGTGCCGCTATAGCCCTTGCGCTCGGCCGGATTATAAAATTCCACATAGCCAGGGAAATCAAACTCGGCCAAATTAATAGCCGCCTCGTCTATCTTGATTTCCTGCAGGCACAAAATATCCGGTTTTTCTTTCTTTAAAAAGCCGATAAAGCCTTTTTTGATAACTGCCCTTAAACCGTTGACGTTCCAGGATATTATTTTCATAATATTAATGGTTTGGTTTACGCGATACTAATTAAGGCAAAACAGCCCTATCGCCTTTTTTTTGCTATATACCGCGATATTGAATTCCTGGGTAATCAGATTGGTTTTATTGGCGATCAATTCGATATTCTTTTCCTTTAGTCCATCCGCAACCCCCTCGTTTATCCTGACCGTTCCGTCGTAACCCGTGCCCAGGTAAATAACTTCCGGCGACTGCCCCAGGGCCGGTTCCAGATCGGACAAAGAGATGGAGTGCGGGTCTTTTCTTTTCCATTTTAAAACATCGCCGTTCCAACGCGCTTCCACGTCATTATTGAAAGTGTCCCCATTAATGGAGATCGTACCGAATACATAACCGTCGATCATAAATTTTAACTCCCGCTAATTTATTATTTAACGGATTATTCTGATGATTAAAAATGATGAATTTACGCTATAAAACACAATATTCGATCAATGATCACCATGATCGTCCGCCGCCGCCGCCGAATCCGCCACCGGAAAACCCGCCGGAAAAACCGCTGCCTCCGCCGGACGCCGAAGACGGCCGCGAAGACAGATCCGCGTTGACCCTGTCTTTAAAGCTCCGAAGGCTTGTTGTCAGGGCCAAAGAAGAAAAATTAGCGCCGGCCGGTTCGTTATACCAGTCCGGCTGCCGATCATAAATATCCTTGAATTGCCTTGCCCATTCTTTTTCCACCCCTAAAACCATGGCAAAGGGCAGTAATGCTTCGAAATGACCGGGATTTTTCTCGGGAGCGTTGTGGAATTTCAGGCGGTCCTTTTCCGCAACCGCCAAATATTCCTTAAGCCCCAAAATACGGTCTTTGACCAAAGCTCCACCGGGCGTTTTAACGGGCATATAATATCCGAAGGACATGATGATCAGGCCGGAAATACCGAAGCCCGCCAGACTTAAGATCCCCGACAAGAAGGCGGCTAAAACGCCCAAGGCAAAAAAAACGATCCCGATCGCCGTATAGAGCTTTCTGACACGGCCCGGATCATCAACGAAGTAATTCTTTCGCGCCAAATCTTTATACAGGATATTCTTTATCTCTTTCCAGTCGGCATAAAAATCATTTTTAAGAACGGATAACGCCACCTGGCCGCGCTTGCCCGGAAAAAGAGCGGAAAATAATTTTTGTTCGTGCGGATTGCCGAGGTCATTGCCGTCTTTCAATTTTTCCAGGTCATAATCGACCTTTTTGAAAATATCCGTCCTCTCTACCCGTTCGATCCTTAAATATCCCCTGACCGCCAAATTGATGATATCGGCCGAAATATCCGCGTGATCGACCGAATCGTCGATGATCGTCCCGACTTCGGCCGGAGTCAGGGAGTCGGGAGGAGCGTATAAGGCGATGATCGTTTTGCGGCCCTTAGGATCGCGGCCGCGTTTATACCAGATATAATAAAGCGAGATAAACACTAAAAGCGGCAAAAACAAAGCCGGATTATCCTTAAAAATTTCCCATACGCGGGAAAACCATGACGGTTTTTCGACCACTCCCCGGGCAAAGCCGGCGACTATCGTCAAACCTTCTCCAGGTTCAAGATAATCATCGGTAAAAACAAGACCTTCGACCGACTTATCGCCGCTGTATTTATACCGATAAGAAACGCACTTATTGGCGCTGCCGAAAGATCCCGCGAAACATTCGGCCCGGGTCAAGTCCTCCGCCGACTCCCCGGGAAAGACAACCGTTACCCGCGACTGGCGAATCGGCACCTCCCATAGATTTCCGGTAGCGTTCCAATAAAGCTCGTCATGATCGGAAAAATAATTTATCGCCCTTTTAATCTTATAGGATATGACATAGGTTATCTGTCCGGTCACGTAACTTTGGGCGTCGCCGATCTTTATATTTTTATGCCCGTCCCGATCTTCAATAACGAAGATAAACGGATCTCCGGCGCCGTCAGTTACCGCCGGATCGGATATCTTTAAATTATAATTCCCGCCGCGCGCCTTGTACTTATAAGGAACTTCGCGATAAATGCCGTGCTTCCGCTCCGTTCCGTAATTATAGGTTATACGTTCGGTAACATCAATGCTCGTGTCCTTATTAATATTAAGAGTTATGTCAAAATCATCGATCGCTTCCTGGGCATTGACCGTCGCGCACAAGGACATGCCTATGCCTATGAACAATAAATAAAAATATTTTTTCATATTATAAGTTACTCATCACGAATTACGAATGATGATTTTCTGCAGGTCTTTAACCCGGCTGCCGCTTACTTTCATATTCGGCCTTTTCTTTTTATCTTTCTTTTTATATTTTTTATGGACCTCTTTCTCTATCGGCTCCAAATTTTGTTTATTCATAAAATAATGTTATAATCTTATCATGGCTGGCTTTATTTCGAGTCCACATGTTTATTATAATTTAATTCTAATATTTACTCAATGGATAGGTGGTATAAAAAATGGCAGGGAATAGGATTGTTAATTTTAGCCACGATTTTTTTGGCCCTGGTATTTACGGCCCTTTTTTATGTTTCGGATATTGTTAAAGCCTCTTTAAAAAACAATCACCAGGAAAACCAGAATAAAATTAATCGGCTTATATCGGGCGAAGAAGATGCCAACTATTGGATGGGATCAGCCGACCCCAAAGTAACCATAGTGGAGTTCGGTGATTATTCATGCCCTTATTGCCAGGATTTTTTCCCTAAAATCAGGGAAATAGGCCTGAAATACAAAAAGGACGTAAAAATAATATTCCGGGACTACCCGGTCGTCAATGATTATGCCGCTAATTTGGCCCTGGGAGCTCGTTGCGCCGGCGAACAGGGCCTGTTCTGGCTCATGCATGATAAGTTGTTCCTGAATCAAGGAATAACCGGGAAAGAAGAAATATTGGAGTTGGCCAAACAGGCGGGGGCAAACGAAGATAAATTCGTACACTGTTTCGACAATAAAACCTATTTACGGGAAATAGAAAGAGATCTGTCCGACGGCAATGCCCTGGATATCCCGGGAACGCCTACTATATTCGTGAATGGCGAGAGATTTTCAGGAAATGTGCCCTATGATTATTTAATTCAGGTTATTAACCAAAAAATATCCGAATAACGTTAAAAAATCGTTAATTCATTAATTAATTTATCTAAATAAATATGCATCAAATACGCATTCATGGCCGGGGCGGACAAGGGGTCGTAACCGCGGCCGAACTTATCGCCATAGCCGCTTTTAACGACGGGCGCAAATCCCAGGCATTTCCCTCTTTCGGCGTCGAACGGACAGGGGCGCCGATCGAGGCATTCGCCCGTATTGACGACAAACCGATCCGAAGGCGGGAACACATTTATGAACCGGATGTTCTTATTATCCAGGATTCTTCCCTCCTCTCTTCCGTGCCGGTAGATAAAGGCTGTAATAAAAAAACCATGGTAATAATAAATACAGCCAAACAAAAAACAGAAATAAAAATCAACCTGCCGCCAAAAAATATTTACGTGATCGATGCCACCAAGATAGCGCTGGAAGAGATCGGCCGGAATATCGTCAACACGGTGATCCTCGGGGCCTTCGCTCGCGTCACGGGCCTCGTCAGCCTGGAATCCCTTAAAAAAGCCGTTCTCCAGAAATTCGCGGATAAACCGGATCTGGCCGATAAGAATATAAAAGCCGTTGAAAAAGCTTATAATCTATAATTATTTAACGTTTTCAGTATTAAAAAAGCAGTATATACTGAAACCCATCCATATGAAAATAAAAATAACGGCCGCTCCCGGCTCGACCATAAAAAACAAAACCGGCGGCTGGCGGACATTCATCCCTAAAACCGACTATAATACCTGCATCGGCTGCGGAACCTGCGCCCGGGTATGCCCTGAAACGGCGGTAACGATGGATAAGATGATGGCCAAGCCGAAACCGGTGACTGATTACGACTTTTGCAAGGGCTGCGGTATTTGCGCCGCCGAATGCCCGGTCAAAGCGATCAAGATGGAACTCGAGGAAAAATAAAAGCAATCAAGGATTATTATTAATAATAACGAATTTACGTTATATTAAAATTATGAAACAGATACTTGAAGGCTCCCAAGCTATATCCCAGACAATAAATAACATAAAGCCGGCCGTCATATCCGCTTACCCGATCACTCCCCAGACCCACATCGTCGAAGACCTGGCCCGCCTTAAATCCGACGGACAGGCCGATTATGAATACGTGCGCGCGGAAAGCGAATTTGCGGCGGCGTCGATAGTTTTGGGCGCGAGCGCGGCCGGAGCGCGCGTTTATACGGCTACGAGCTCCCAGGGCCTCCTTTTAATGACGGAAGTGATCTTTAATATTGCCGGCATGCGGTTGCCGGTGGTCCTGACTTGCGCTAACCGGGGAGTATCAGCGCCGATCACGATCTGGAACGACCACCAGGACGTAATGACCGTTCGGGACGCCGGCTGGGTTCTCCTGTTCGCCGAAGACCATCAGGAGGCCGTGGCGCAGCATATTTTAGCGTACAAGATCGCGGAACAGGCGAAATTACCCGTTATGGTCAACGTGGACGGTTTCGTCCTTACGCACACTTACGAGGACGTGGCCATACCGACGGCCGCGGAAATAAAGAAATATCTTCCCGATATATCTCCGGCAAAAGGCGAATTCCTGGACGTGGATAATCCCGCCTCTTTCGGCACTTTTGCCGCTCCCGCTTATTACATGGAGATCCGCCAGGAGTTACACAATGACTTGTCCGATTCAAAAAAACTTATCAATTCCGAATACGAAAAACTTAAAAAGACCATTCCCGAGGCCGTAAAAAAGAACGAAGCAAATACGAAGATAAATAATGGCCTCATCGAATATTACGGGCCGAAGAATCCTAAAACCGTCCTGATAGCCTTAGGATCGTTGGTCGGCACGATCAAGGACGCGGTAGACGAAACCGGAGATACCGGGGTTATTAAAATAAAATGCCTGCGGCCTTTTCCAGAGAAGGATATCTTGTCTGTCCTGAAAAAGGCCAAATACGCGGCTGTAATAGAAAAGGCGGTTTCTTTAGGAGCCTCCGTCGGACCGATAGCCATGGAGATAAAGGCCGCCGCCCAGGGAAATATAAAAACCAAAATCCGGTCTTTCGCAGTCGGTTTAGGCGGCCGGGATATTACCCGGTCAATGATCAAGGGCATAATAGCCGATGCCAAAAAAAACGGCGATAAAATTAAATTTGTCGGCAAATTAAAATAACGGATCGCAAAAGATATGAAAAAATCCTTTATTTCCGCCGTAATACTGGCCGCCGCGGCCGCCTTTGTCCTTATGGGCGCACCGATGGCCTTGGCGATAACTTTCACGCCCGAAGTTCCGATTCCCGGATCGGGCGAAACGGTTGAAATCCAGGACAATCTAAGACCGATCGGAGGCTACGTGGCGAATATCTATCGTTACGCCATCGGCGGCGTCGGCATATTGGCGGCGGTCGTCATGATGTTCGGGGGCGTTATCTGGATCACGGCGGGCGGCAACGCTTCCC
>Ga0156418_106_pt1 | contig 74359 bp, 58 predicted proteins | sample RifOxyA2_FD_108061 | JGI IMG/M metagenome (GOLD analysis project Ga0156418, IMG submission 108061) | Candidatus Falkowbacteria bacterium RIFOXYA2_FULL_47_19
CCGAACCGTTGACCGCGAGGACATAGTCCGGGGTGCCGATGGCGATCCCGGCCATGGCCGAGCCGGAGACGTACGGGATGGAGAGATCGGCCCAATTGTCGTTCCCGGTGCCGCCCGAACCCAGAGACAGGGTCGAGGTCGAAGTATATATCCCGGATCCGGTCCGGACCATGAGGCCGTTACTCGCAAAATCGCCGTCCACGATGAATGTTGAAGTGGATACCCAATTTACGCCCGATCCGGTGGACATAATGATCGCGCCAGCCGCGCCGGCCGAGTATAAATTATCGTAAATACCGCCGGTAAGCATAAGGTCGCCAGCCAATGTTAAGCTATACCCCGGAGTGCTTGTGCCTATTCCGACCTTACTTGACGTACTAATGAATACCGATGAAGTGGCTGACAAAAGACTGCCGTCGCTTCCGTAAAAAGATATCTGGCCGGCAGATCCGGGGCCCACATAAACCGCCGTGGTAGGAGCGTCCCAGGATAAATTGCCATTACCGTCCGTTACCAGGGTTTGTCCCGCCGTACCCACTCCGTTCGGCAAGGTCAAGAGGAAATTGCCGGATAAAGTGCCGGTGGCCCGGAGAGCCGTATAATTTGAGCTGTCGGCATCGTAAAATCTTAACTCTTGCTGATTGGTAATATTTATCATATCGAACAAAGATGAGCCGTTGACTTCAAATATCTGGCCGGCCAGGGTAGTGGTGGCGTTATTGCCGATCACCGTGATCAAGGCCGAATCAAAAGGGAACAGTAACCTGCCGTCGGTCGATGTCGCCCATAGATAATCGGCGCCCCCTGGACCGGAACCGGATAGATCCGGCGCCCAGTACATGTTGCCGCCGCCGTCTATTTTAAGGGCATAACCCGCCGCGGACCCGGCACGGCTGGCGGGAAGATAATAATCGCCTATCTGGAGACGGCCGTCATCTAAAACCGCGAGGGCTGTCGTGGTGCCGCGCTTGAATTCGGCGATATTGCCGCTGCCGTCCTGAGTAATGCTCAGGGCCGCCAGATCGGAGGAGGTGGCGATCGTCAGGATATTATTAAAACTCCATTCCCCTATAACGGTTTCGTTATCAGCCAAACCGGCCAATTCCGCTTCCGTCTTATCCCCCACCCTACCGGAGGTAAAAGCGGACGCTGACGGCGTCAATATCTTACGGGGCTGCATGGTTTCACCGTTAAAAGCAAGCTCCAGATAAAGCGTCCGGTTGAAATTCACGCCGGATATATCAGAAACCGCGCCCAAATTAACGTTAATTATTCCACCCTCGACATATGGCCGGTTATTTATCGGCGCGTCAACGCTCCACTCCGGAGAACCGCTCGCCACCGTTACCGTGTTGACGCTCTGGTCGTAATCGACGATCAAAGCGCCTTCGGATGTGGAGGCGTTGGTAAGGTACTGCCCCACGCGCAAAGTGCCGGTAGCGGTCTCTCCGGTATAATCGTAAGTTATGCCTGTCGCGGTTACGGTTACGCCGGAAATAGTGCCGTTAAAACAGGTTGTGGCGGTAAGATTTTCCGTCCAAACGGCGGCTCCGCCGACAGGCCCTTCGTAAATGCCGAAATTCATGTCAAAATTGCCGTCCGCTAATTCCGAGCCGTCGATACCAGTGACTTTGCCGGTAAAATTAAGCAAAGATGTGATCTGCGCACGGGTATCGGTGATCTTAGCCGCCATTAAAACCGCTCCAATGAGGATCGTTATCGCTATCAGTCGCCAAATTGTGGTAGCGCGCTTTGCCATGGACTTAATTGATTATGCGTTTAGGATATAATTAATGATTTGATCTGATATTTTCTAAATTATCTTATTTATCCAGCCGAAAGTATTCTCTAAAATGTTCAAGATTATCTGGATGATCGATTCTTTCTTTTTAGCGGTCATGAAAGTGTGCGGCTTGGAAATCACGGTATTCCCCCCCGAATCGATAGATTCGACCTTAAAGCTGTAAACCAGACCTGGTTTGAATTTCGTGATAACGATCACATGCTCCTTCGTGTAGTTGTTGTTGAGGTCGGTGGCCTCGCTTAAGGTCGCGTCGCCGCCGTGCACCCCTTCCTGAAAATATACCCGCGAAGTCGACGGCTCGTTGGTCAGCCAGGAGATTATGGCCTGGGTCTTATTGCTCCGGTCCACGAATACGGTTGAATCCGCTTTGATGTGCGAAATAATAGGCGGCAGATCGTCCTCTGACGTTGAGAAACGGTCCACTGTCTCGGAGGCCAGGTTTCCTTTGGCGTCGATGCTTACTATCTGCACTTCATAAAAAGTGCCCGCTTCGAACTCGTTGACCTCTATCTCGTGTATGACCGATACCGCCGTGTCTTTGATGGTTTTCGATTGGTCTATGGAAAGGACATTGCCGCGATAGGGTGAAAACTTGATAGCCGAATCCGCTTCCTTATTGGTCGTCCATTTGAATACCGCCGTTTCGTTATCCACTATCTGGGTAAAGTAGCTCGTGATCTCAAGCTCTTCGATCGAAGTCCGGAAAGTATAATCCCGTGATCTGGCCGTGGGACCGAAACTCGCCTTGCTTCTGAGTTGAAAATGGTAAAGGGTGTCAGGTGCCAGATTATATAAAGTAACTTCATGCTCCCTGGTCTGCTCTTCGGAATCGCCGGTTATCTGGAGATAGGGCTCCGCCGCCCCGGGGTTGTATCTGTCTTCAGGTGCGAAGGCCACCAGTGAATTGGCCGTAATATCGGTTCGCCAACCGATAGTAGCCTGGGTCGCGCTGACGTCGATATCCGGAGCCCCGGACATAACCGGCACCGGCAAAAGGCCTGATAGCTTATCGAACGAATCGATCGTGGTTAAAGGGTCCTGCCCTAATTCATTCAATGATATTTCGGGAAAAAGACGGCCGAAAAATTCTAATATCCGCGCTGACGTATCTTCGGGTTCTGGCTCTGGCTCGGGCTCCTCTTCTTCCTCGGGGGTGGAGGTCGCTTCTTCAACAAGCCCTTCCGTCGTGGTAAAGATAAAATTTTCAGAGTAACCGGCGTTCCCCCAGGTATCGCTCGATAAAGCGCGGAAATTATAACGTTGTCCCGGCGTAAGATTAATGAGGACAACGGCGTGTTCCGCAACCTCCTCCCAATGTCCGTACGTATTGCCGTATGACGCAGTCTGACCGTACTCGATAAAGCTTGTCGCCTCTTCGTCTGTCTGCCAAGTAATCCGGGCCGAATCTTCCGATACCGTATCGACGGCAACATTGGAAATTACAGGCGGGATTTTATCGGTCTTGTCTATGATCAGTATTCCGCCGCCTCCGCCAGATGCCGGCTCTTCAGGTTCCGGTTCGGCCGGCGCTGATCCGGTCGTAAAGCTGCGCACGGTATTATCGGTGGTAATACCGCCGTTGATCCGTTCCGATCTGACTTTGTAGAAATAGGTCGTGGAATAATCAAGCCCGGTAACGTCTACGCTGTGGCTGGTCGCGTTTTTAACGCCCGTCCCCTGCTCTTTGGCTGATGAGAAACCGCTATCCGTATCGTAGACAACGAAAGAGTCCGCCGCTATATTAGTGCCCCAGGTTACGGTAGCGATATTCCCGGCAACGGATTCGCTTACGCCGGAGATTACCGGGCCGTCAAAGGTATGCATAGCGTTCTCGTAAATTATATAGCTTGTGCTTTGCATGGCGGCCATGATCCCGTCCGCTGGAGCAAAGAGCATGGCAAAAAGGATCAGAACGGAGAATATCTTTAATTTTATTTTTATGGTCATCATGCTATTTTATGTACTTGCGGATAAACTTCCTCACGTCACTCTCAAAGACCCGGTAGGTTTTCCGTCCGATCCGAGCCGCCTTTAGATCGCCGGATTCTATCCAACGATAAACAGTCCTCTTGTTGACCTTGAGGACCTTGGCGACTTCTTCGATTGTGAGGATGTCATCCTTGAAAAACACTGGGGATCTTTCTAAGAATTATGATTTATATATAAAAATATATTTAATAGCCGGAGTTTTATTGGTTTTTATATTAACTGACAATGAACTTAAGTTAAAAAATTAATTAAAAACAGTTGTGCACAACTAATATTATTATATAAATTTTGTACACTATTGTCAACAAATATTATCCACAATAATCAATAATATTTAAAAATATATTATATTATTTAATTATAATCTATTTTTTTCTATATTTATTTATAATTATTAAATATCTATTATTTTAAACTATATATAATTATTATACATAATAATTTACTATTGTCACAAAAAGTATTATTTAGTGGCTTATATTATTAATTTTTAAACAAAAAAATACGCCATTTTAAGGCGTACTCTGCTAAACTGACAAAAACACAAATTGTTTACAGTTGATTACTTATCACGAATAGAAATTTTTACCATGAATGATTTTATATCATTTGTGTAGATTGGACGATATATTCCTAGCTCAGGAGTTGAAAAATTTACAAAAAGGCTCTTTCTTATCTGCTTCCGTTCAAATCATTTAAATTTAATCGTCCCTTTCATCTTAAACGTCCCTCCGGGGCTGAAACGGTATTTCGGCGTAGCGCCGGAATATTCGAACGCGCCGATGTCAAAAGCGTCATCATACGGCCGCGGGTTGCCGGCGATGTCGTCAGTGACCAGGGTGATCGTCGTGCCAGCATCATAAAGAACCGAGGCGATGTCGCGGATACGGAAATCGTAGTTTTGCCAATCGACAAAGGTCGCGTCCCAGATGGCAGTTGATGAGCCTAAATTTATGGCATTGTCTCCTGTGGCATCATCTGACGCATTGAAACTGAATATATCAAAATCAGCCGAATTATTATAGTCATTGGTGTAATTATTGAATATCACATTATTCTGCGCGACCACATAGGCGGAAGAATCGACAGCGATGCCGTTGTTGTTGCCATATATTGTATTATTGTATATTTCCAAATTCCAACCCGATCCCTCCTGATAGATCGCATGCGAATCTAAGCCGGCGCCCCAACCGAATATGACGTTATTAATAACCTTTGCTCGATTTCCCGCAACAACATTACTAAAAATAAGACCATAGTTACTGGCCCCGCTTGTATTATTGCCGTTTATTAGGTTGTTGGAAATTTCGATTCGATATGTGATAGCGTTTCCAAAACTCAAACCGCTCATCGCCTGGCTTTGATCCGCATTGATTTGCAGACCGTCAATCCTCACGTCAGAAATTTCAACATCAAAGACATCTATTATGTTTGTTCTTACTGCATATTTCTGTGGATTCCATATCCCCTCATGTCTTTGACTCTCACCGACTTCATCTAATAAGTACGGGGTGTAAATTTTAATGTATGACGATGTTGCTGTCGTCCATCCGAAAAAAATAATATCTGCATCGGGAAGGTAGTCTTCACTAGTGGAAGCATAGCAAGCGACAAGGTGCGCGGTATTTGAGGCGGTCAGATCTTGATTAGGTATTAAGACTAAATCATCAACTGTGTCATTAATTAGACTATTAACTCTATTTGCCTGGTTAAGAGTCCAATCTGCTATATATTCATGTGCACGGAACACCCCGACGCTTGCCGTCGTAGTGGCGGTCGGTACGCGGCCATAGCGGTCACGGACGTCATAGGTTGATGATGAGATTCGGCTGTGGATGAAGGCGACATCGTAATAACCGTCCCCGCCGAACTGGATCACGTCGCCGACGCCGACATTGGCCGGCAGGTCGGCGGAGAAAGTAGCGATTGCGGTCGTCGATGAAATGGTTACGGTTGCGGCGCTGGAATTAAGGTCATAAGGATGGCGGCCAACGCTCCTATAAAGAATGGTCGGCCCCTCCAGAGCGCCGATGTCCCATTTGGCATCATAGCGCTCCTGGCCGTCGGCGCCGTAGATAATACTTGATCTTATCGAGCCGGTGGAAGTGCTTAATGTCAGATCATAGCCGGCGTCAATGGCCGGATTCTTGCCGCCGCCATCCGCATCATCATTTTCCGGCATCAGATGGTAGTCGTTGTTGGCGGCGTCGACGAAGGTAACGGTGGTATTGGTTTGCGAGTCGGTGCCAGGAGCAGTGGCGTCGGAGGAGATATTGTTCGACGATGAGGCACTGAAACTCCCATCATAATCAACATTGGCGTTATTTACAATATTATTTATTGCATTAGGGTAGACTAACTCTGAATGAATACCAACGCTACCAATGTCGTAAATCGTGTTATTATAAATATTTATTTCTGAGCCAGGATCCAACGAGATGTACATGCCCGCGGTGTTATATCCATAAATTATATTGTTATATATATTGTAATCGGCAGCCTCATTCCATGCGCTAATTTCTATCCCTTGATTTCCAATATTCGAAGAATTGGTTGATTTGATTATATTATTTGTAATTATTCTCTTTCCGCCAGCACCCGTAGAATAAATACCACTTCGATAATCATCAGATCCGCCGATTTCTATCTGTAGGCCGTCTACAATAGCATATTTTATGTCATACAGAATTAGGCCGGAATCTGCATCGGTATAAATCCTGTATTTTGTTTCTTCCCACTTCCCGCTGTGCCGGGCTGATTCAGTCGTATAGATCTTTACATAATTATACCTTTCCGTCGTCCAACCAATAAGCCAAACCTGATTAATATCTTCATTAGTCCAAACCCCATCAATCCTCGCCACCGCGATTGCCGGATTGCCGCCGTTGATCAGGGTGGTGGTGCCTTGGCCGTCTCCGACTTGTTCGCCCGCGACGAAGGCGCCGGAAATGTTAACCAGCAAAAACTGGTCCATTACGGCGGAGGTCGTGGTGGAGAGATGGACGAGCTGTCCGGTAGCGCCGGAGGTCTGGCCGGTCATGAGGCGGGATGACAGGGCAAAAGACTGAAAGATGCCGGTGGAGCTGGTGGCGTCGAGGACGGCGGTGCCAGTGGTGGTCAAATCGGATTGGATGGCGGCTTCCCAGGATGACAGAGTTGAGAAATCGCCGCCTGTCTCCATTACCGTGGATACGAATTCAACCGAGGCATCATCGGCGCCGATATCCCAGGTGCGGATCGGTTTGCCGTCGATGTCATCTGTGACAATCGATGACACGGACGAAGTGCCTTGGTCGATGCCAGGAGAATTGGGGGCGAGATGGTAATCTTGATTGGCTTCGTCCCAAAATATTACATTTGTATCCTGTAATGAATCATCACCCGGCGCAGTGGCGTCCGATGAAATATTGTTGCCATAGGAAGTTATAAATCCGGCTCCGACATTGCCTAGATCAAAACTTGTTCCATTGCTTTGGACTAAATTGTTTTTTATATTCAGATAAGCAGACGTCGGCCACCCTGCTATATTTATGCCATCATAATTATTGTTAATTATCGTATTATTATGTATTGAAATATTCGAATCTTCTGTTCCACCTGTATATATACCGACGTTGAATCCTTTAACTATGTTATTCCATACATACATCTTATTCTTGCCGTAAGGTAGGTCAATCCCTAATGGTCCGTCAGGTGTGATACTTGAATGTCCGTGATCGGAATAAATTAAATTATTGCTGATATAGTACTCGCCGTTATCATGTGTGCCATGATTATCCTGAATTCCGCAATGTGCCTCTCCTGCTTCATCTAAAACACCGGTTTCTTTTAGTTGCAGGCCATCAATACGGATAGAAAGTAACGACTGTCCAATGCTTATAACCCCAAAATAATCTTCTACGCTTATATTATATTTAGTGTCATCCCATTTGCCCGGATGCCTTTGCGATGCGCCGACCTCGCTGGATGTTACAGGCGTGAAAATCTTGATGAAATTCTGTTCGCTCGTAGCCCAGCCTTCAACCACCACCGCTTCATCATCTCCATTTGAACTCGCGTAAGCGGCGATCATTTGGACAGTGTTTGATGCGACCAGGTCGTCCGACGCTAAAACCACCCAGTCATCAACAGTATCGGAGATACCGGAATTGACGTTTTCAACTGTTTGCGTTTCCCAATCATTCAAAGTCAAATGCGCCCGATAGATATTGAACGCCGCACTCGTGGTCGCGGTCGGCGCACGCGTGTCCCAGGCCTGGACGCTATAGACGGTTGAAGAAGAACGGCCAGTGATGAAGGCCAGATCATAATACCCGGCCCCGCCGAATTGGATCACATCCCCCACCCCGACATTATCTGCCTGCGCGGCGGAAAATGTGGCTGTCCTCGTTGACGAAGAAATCGTCACTGTGCCGGTCGAACCAAGCGAAGCCGTGTCATTGCCGACGCTACGATACTGTTTGGCCGCGGTTTCATCTGCGCCAATGTCCCAGCCAAGGTCGTCGGGGTTGCGGAGAGCGCCGTCAATGTCGGTACTAAAACTTGATATTACGTCCAAAGTCGAGCTTGAGCTGTAATCAAAACCGGCGTTTCTCGCACCCGCGTCGCTTTCGGCCAGATGGAAATCCTCGGCATTGGCCGTTGTAGAAACGAAAGAAAAAACCTGATTGACGAGCGTGTTGGCGCCCCCGGTCGGAGTATCGCTTATGTCGGTGGCATTATGGGTCGTCGCGGCCGCGAAAGCACCGTTAAAAGGATCGGTGGAAGAGGCGATAATATTATTTATCGCGATAACTGTCCCGTTATCCTGTTCAATGCCCCGCCCGAAATTATAGATCGTATTGTTATAAAAATAGCCGGTGCCAAGATCGCAATTGAAAAATATTCCGCCGTATAACCAAAAGCCGGTAGTATAGATAATATTATTAAAAGCCTTGACCAAGCGGCAATTCGTAAATTTTACTCCGCCGGAACCGAGTTGCGTATTGGTGTAGCCGACAGCCAGGTTGGAGGAATATTCAAACTCTCCTAAATCGTTATAAGAGTCAAAATTCGTTATAGCGTCCCAGGTTCCGTTAGCCGTGCTTACGAGCTGGAGTCCCTGGACTTTCGCGTAATCTTCCACGATATTCAAGGGCTCGTCAATTGAGACCAAGCGGTATTTTGAATCGGAAAAAACGCCGTTGTGCCGGGCCGCGTCGGCCGTATAAATTCTTATATAATTATCATTATCCGTCGTCCAGCCGGTAATTGAAACCGCTTGTGTGTCCGAGGCGCTCCATTCTCCGTCTATCATCGCGACCGCGATCGGAGAGGCGCCGAGAGAGTCGCCGGTACCCGTGACGGTCCACATATTCGTGGTTCCGCCGGTATAGCGGAACTGCGTTCCGGAAGCGGCGATTAAGGGGCTTGAGGTGCCGGTGATCCCGTCCACCAGTATCTGGTCCGTGGTCGTGGCCACGACCACGACGTTAATGCCGGTGTCAGACCCGCCGACATAAACGTCCAGCGAATTATTTTCGTTCAAAGTGCCGGTTTTCCAGCCCGAGAAAACCCGGGTCGTGGAAGCCGAGAGATTTGATTCCACTAGGTTTTCCCAGTCAAAAAGACGGCTATAGTCGCGATTGGCGCAGTCCCCGCCGGCCGAATTCGTTTCGCAGATCGTGGACACGAATTCTTGCCCGACTTCGTCGGCGCCGATGTCAAAAGCCGCTCCGCGGGCCGTATAATCGATATCATATTGGACGGGCGCGGAAGCATCCCAAAAAACCGTGGAAGTGCCGGCGTTTATAGCGGCTGTGTCATCGGACGCCAGGTGAAAATCATAATTTGCCGCGTCCAGAAACGACACGCTTGTTAATGATTTAGAATCATCGCCTTCCGCGTCATTCAAATTAGAGATATTGTTGCCTGAAGCGCCGTAAGTGCCGCGGAATCCATAGATCTCGCAATCCTGCGCGATATTATTGAAGGCGTAAACAGTAAGTGTGGTTTGATTATAAAAGCATTCGCGGGCGGAAAACACGGTGTTATTATAAATATAGCCGGTCGAATCGCCTCTGATCCTGATGCCGATATTGTTATCAAAGTTAAAAACAATATTATTAGTTATGTAAATCCTGGCATAACGATTATCGCCCGCAACGCCCAAGCCAATGCCGGAATTGTAAGCTGAACTGTTAACGGCTTGGACAATATTATCTCCAAGATAAATTTCATTTTGCCCGGCAGTTAATGTTCCGTTTACCACTATTCCATATCTATAATTTCCGCTGATCGTTCTTTTTACCTGCAATCCGTAAACCCGCACATGATCCTCTGATATATTGACCGATGCCGAAGCGTCGGATGTGCTTAAAACGTACTTAGCATCATCCCACTTCCCCTTGTGCCTCCCGTAAGTATCCGTCGGATCGGTCCAGATTTTAATATAGGTCGTGGTAGCGGTCGTCCAACCAAGAATTTCAACCGCCGTTGTGTCGTCCGTGCCGCCGGTAGAGCGGCAAGTGGCGACGGCGATGGCCGAGTCGCCGGCCGCCTGGGCGCCGGAAAGGGTGAAATACGAGGCGCTGTTGCAAGTGGTGTTCGTGTACCAAACGTCATTCGCCTGTTTCGCCGTCCCGCCGGCGATCGACCGGAGGAGGATCTGGGAGGAAGAAGCGGCATGGACAAGAGTGGCCGTATTGCCGGTCTGGTATACTCCGCTCCGGCAGAGATAGACCGCCGTGTTGTCCGCGATCCCGCCCGTCCGCGTGCCGGAAAAGACCTGGGTGGTGGTGGCCGCGAGATCCGACTGCACCGCCGCCTCCCAGGCCGCCAAGCTCGTATAATCGGTACCGACGGCGTTGTCGGGATCAATTATGGAGATGAATTCGGTGGTTGCTTTTGACGGGCTTGGAAATAATAAAAAAATACCGATTGACAACAAAAGGGAAATTAGAAATTGGAAATTAGAAATTGGAAATTTAAAACTATACTTTCTCATTTTATATTATTACAACAAGCTTTTATGTAAGAGTTTAATTTTTTATGCATTTTTTCAAGATTAGACAGCATTTCATTGTAGATCGGTTTTTGGATCAATTTTCTTTTTTGCAAAAGCAAAGTCCAATGTTTTGATTCTAAAAGCGAGCCGCGAGAATTATAATAAAACTTGATTTTATCTTTATGATGATAACGTCCATAGCCCTCGGCGATGTTTGCTCCGACAGAATCAATGGCACAAATAAATTGATCTCCGATAATTTTTTTCGTCTGCCAATCCATTTTTTCAAAAACGCTCCACGCTAAATCAGATGACTCAATTGCCAATTTATATATTTCCAAATTGCCTAATTTTATATAATCGGGCATAATTTCCAATTTCTAATTTTCAATTTCGTGTATTTCAAAATGCTTATAGTTTTATATTTATAAACCTATTTTTTATAATGCATTCTTCTTCTCCACCACCCCCCAATCAAACACCCTCTCTGTATACGGCTGGCCATTCATGAGCTGTTCGCGTAAAAAGCCGGCAAAAATCTCGTCTTCCAGGCGGATGCGGTATAACCGCGGCCGGAGCGTTTCCGTTTTTGGTTTCGGACGGTATTCTCTCCCTTCTTGCTTAGCGCGCGTCTCTTCCTCCTCGGCCCTTTTCTTCTCCTCTTCGCTCCATTCTTTTTTCGGGATCTCCCGTTCATCGGCCATCGTAAGTTTTTGGACCTCGTCTTCGGTTAATTCCATTTTCAGGATAAGAAAGCTGATACGCTCCGTGGTGGACCACTGCAAAATTTTTCCCTCTTCTTGTTTTTTCATGATCAGCACGTCACCGATCTTCATGTCGTTTTTAAGACTTTCGGCGCTATTATCGCCTTGATCGTGGGCGAATACGGCCACCTCATAAAGCGCTTTCGGCGCGGGTTTAAAAAATAAATTTATAAGCACCCCTAAAATAACAAGTCCGGCCAAAACGAATCCGGCAATAAGCGCTTGTTTTTTGGTTAAATGCTTGATTTTTATCATAAAAACAAAAAACACGGTTAAAAACCGTGGAAGTTGCAACAAAAAAATATAAAAGTAGGTTTTTCCTTAAGCATGGGGATGGCCTAAAATTACAAAAAATACCGGGAGCGATATCCTGGTATTATTATACAATAAACTAAGGCATGTTTCAATATAAAAATTATTTTCGAACAAATGTATGAAGCGCGCGACTAGTCATTCCTGTTTAAAAATAATTCCTGTATTTCCTCTGAACCGTTTAAGGATCAACCGAACATCGGTTCCAGCTTCAACTGTTTTTCTATTCTCTCCAATCTTTTTTCAAAACGGTCATGAGCGGCCTGGTTAGAGACGAAAGCATGTTCAATGTCATCAAGCTTTTTCCTTTGAGCGTCCATTGCGGTAAGCAATTGGCCCACGCCCTTTTTCACATCTTTTAAATCATTGCTTAATTCATTAAACTCGTCTTTCGTGGCCAACTTATTGAATTGTTCCGGCGTTAACGTCATAATATTTATTAAAAATTACCCGTCCTCTGATAATATTATAATTTACCAGCCGGTAGTTTGTCAAATACCAATCCCATGATCAACCCCAAAAATAACATTCCGAAATGTCCGCTCCACCACCAATGATCAGCCTGAAACAGCACGAACATTGAGGCTAATAACGCAATAATATAAATTTCGTCCTTCGTCGTTCCGTCTCGTTTCCATAATATATAAACAATGGCGCAGAAAACGGATAAAAATAAAACCGATCCGATAATCCCAATTTCAGACCAGATCAATAAAAAAACGTTGTGGACCGGCTGGTAATCCCAGGCTTTTAAATTCGGCTCTATTTTATGCAGATACTGAGTATAATTTCCGACTCCCACGCCGAAGAGCCAGTTGTCGCTGATAATTTCCCGGGCCGATTTGAGGGATTCTATCCGTTCGGTATTCGATTTTATCTCCAGGCGGGTATCCCGGGAAAGCCTGGTCAGGACAAGATCGGAAAACAGATTGAAAAATATAAAAATCATTATTCCTCCCGCTAAAACAATTTTCAATAGATATTTCTGCGTCGACAGATCTTTTTTTATTAAAGCAGATGAAAACATGGCCAGTATCCCAAAGATCAATCCCGCCCAGGCCGCTCTTGAGAAGGTGAAGAATATTGCGGATAAAAAAACTAAAAACAAGGACCAAAGCAGGTACGGATATAAAAATATTAGATATTGGATATTGAATATTGGATATTTGCGCAAGCCCGAATCTGATAAAAAGTTTTTATTACCTCCCAATATCCGATATCTAATATCTAATATCGGCCTGTTAGCTTCCGAGGATTTGAATAATAGCATGAACAAAAAAAGCAAACCGACCACTAAATATCCACCCAGAATATTCGGATGATCAAGTCCTCCATAGGCCCTGAGCCACCTTTCCCCTGATAAGGTTTCTATGACGGATGTTCCCGGGACGGCCGGATCGTGCGAGGCGAGACCGAGCCACTTGCAGGCGAAAGATGATTGCGACAGGAATTGCCAAATACCTAAAATAGCCTGCACCACCGCTCCGGTCAAGAACGCATAAAGCATTTTTATCCGGTCATAATCCGCACTAACAACCATCCAGAACAATCCGACTCCTAATAAAAACCAAAAATACTTCTGCAGGGCTACGAGCTTATCCGGTGAGCGGAATATAGATATAAAAATAATCAAATCAAACAAAGCAATGCTGAACAAAAAAAATTTATGTTTAAAAATTGATAATTGATCATTGATCGGATATTGGGCATTGGATATTGGATATTGAAAACGTTTTAATAGAAAAAACGCTGCTGCCGCAAATAACAAAAAAGCGAGCACTACATCCGTTCCATATAAACTGATCGTTCCAAACTCGGAATACCCGCCGTTTATTATTCCCGGCCGGATGATCCATCGCGTCTGCCAGGGCAGTAAAAAAACCAAAAAATACAGGCCGTATTCGATTATTTTTTTATACGTTGTCGACATATTTCTCATAAAAACGTATCAGGCTGAAGCGAGGGCATATTTCGGAAGCGTCAGCCAAGAACGATTTCCAGTCTTTCCTGCCACCGCCTGCGATATTCTTCCCTTCTGTCCTTGGAATGCAGTTTTAGGACCTGGTCGTTTATGGTTACCCGGGTATCCTTATTCATTCCCTTTTTCAAAGCAATCGGCAGTTTCCGCAGCTGCCAGGCCTTAAGGTTCTTCTCAAGCCCGCCGACGAACAAATCGACCGTATCGCGGTAAAATCCCGATAGACCCTCTCCGGCGGTTTGCCCGGGAAGAGGACGCTTGGGATATTTCCGGTTAGGAAGATATTCCCGAAGCCATCCGTTTTTTTCGATAAGCGCGCCATAAAAATCGCCTTTATCGAAAACGGGGATCAAGCCGGCAAGCCAATGGATAAAGTAAATATCCTTTCCGCCGTTTAGCATTAGGGGCCTTAAGTCCAGTGATCCAGCGGCCACGTAAAAATTTAAACAGATCTTGTTTCTGGTCTTATTCTCTTTCGGCCGCAAATCCAATAATTTCAGGAAACCCGCGCAAAAAAAACGGGTTATCCAGATCCTTTTCGGTTCGGTTACGATAAAAAGGTCGATATCGCTTTCGTCTTTAAGATTATTGGCGCCTATCACGTTACTTAAAGCGATCAGGTTTATCCAGGGGATCAACTTGAATATCCGGGCCATTAAAATCGCGCGTTTTAGCTTCTCCTTGGCGTAATTATATCTCCTGGCTCTCGTTTCCACTGTCTGCTTCCTTCCGGAAAAAAAATAAAACCCGTCCTGTTCCTCTAAAATATTCTTCAGATCATCTTTTTTGAGCACGGCTGATATTTCTTCGAACACGAAAGCTGTATCGCAATATTGCCAGATCTCAAAAGCCGTCAACGGATAATCGAACATGTCGAAGAACGCTATCGTCCTGATAATAGCATTTTTCAATCTTCCCGTGTCGTTTCCTTCTGGCGGCATAAAAAAATGAATATTAAATATCAGATATAGGATATTATGCTACAGGCTTGAATCGTTATATCAATAAAAATCGGCATCAGGATTTAATATCTGTTGTTATAATATCAAATATCCAATATCTAATTACCCGTTTATTCTATTTTAGGTTTATCTATGGCTAATACCTCGATCTTCGATTCCCCGTCCGTGATCTTAACGACATCCTTGTCTATTTTTCTGAATTCGATGTAAGCGTTATTATAATGGTTGACCGTCGCGGCCATGGATATGCCCAGCTTGCGCATGAAATCGTCATAGGAGAGGAGATGCTTCCCGAGCTTTTCCACGTTAGCCCGGATCGTTTTGGCGCTTTCCTCTATCTGCAGCGCCCGGAGTCCCTGGAGAACGGTCTGGAGATAGGCCAAAAACGAAGTGGGCGAAACTATGATCACGTGCCGGTCGCGGAACGCGTATTCAATAAGGTCGCGGGTCGATACCTTTACGGCCCCGACTTTGTTTATAAGGAGATCGTAATAGATGGCCTCTGAAGGAATGAACATAAAAGCGAAATCCATGGTTTTTTCGGACGGCTTTACGTATTTGCTCGTTTCATCGATCCGGGTTTTTAAGTCCTGTTTGAAGATCTTTTCCAGTTTTTCCCGTTCCGCCTTGTCGCTGGCGTTAAGTATCCGCTCGTAATTCTCGAGGCTGAATTTCGAATCGATCGGAATAACCTTGTCTTTGACGAATACGACGGCGTCCACGATCGAACCGTCTTTAAAGGGGTACTGCATCTGGTAAGAATTGGGGGGCAGGACATTCTTAAGCGTTTCTTCAAGATAATACTCGCCCAACACCCCTCTCTGTTTGGGGTTTTTAAGTATATCCTGCAGATTCTGGAGCTGGCTGGAAAAATTGACCACCTGCTTGTTGGTCTCGTCAAGTTTGGTCAGGCGTTCTGTTACTGAAGATATAAGCTTGGCCGACTGGCCGCTTATCGATTGCACCGTTTTAATGGTTTGCCCGATCTGCTCCTGGGTACTGCGGTACTGCGCCTGCGTAGCCTGATGCGTTTCGGCCAGTTTCGCGTCTATCATCTGCCTAAGTTCCCGATTCTGCTCGGCCAGGATCGCGAGCCGCTCCATCATCGCCCCCTGTCTCTCTTCGCTCCCGGCACCGTCTTTCTTTTTAAGCATAAGATATATCGTTACCGCCAAGCCGGCTAAAAGAAGAAATAATAAGATAATAGTGAAAACCTGCATATTTATTGTATTAGTGTTTAATATCTAGTATTTAGCTGTCCGGCTAAATACTAAATACAAAATACTATATACCTTATATTACCAATTCTCTACGATTACCGCAACCGAACGCTAAAAATAGCCTAATTTCCATAATTTTTATTTTGTAGCGCACCGCTCTTGCCACAACCCGATATTTAATGTATAATAAACTCCGTTTACAATCACATAATTCGCTATCGGCTGATTGGCGCTTATTTGCCGATCAGTATTATATTTTATGCCAAAAACCAATTCTAACACCATAAAAATAAAAGGCGCCCGGGTGCATAATCTGAAAAACGTAAGTCTGGAGATCCCGCGCGACAAGTATGTCGTCTTTACCGGACTCTCCGGCTCCGGCAAATCTTCTCTGGCCTTTGACACGATTTATGCGGAGGGGCAAAGGCGCTACGTTGAATCTCTTTCGGCCTACGCCCGGCAATTTATCGGGCTTATGGACAAACCGGACGTGGATTCGATCGAAGGCTTAAGTCCGGCGATCTCGATCGACCAGAAAACGGCTCCGCATAATCCCCGTTCCACGGTCGGCACGATCACGGAAATATACGACTACATGCGCCTGCTCTTTGCCCGCGTCGGCATTCCGCATTGCCCGGAATGCGGCCGGAAAATAAAGCAATACACGGTCGACGAGATAGTCAATCAGATTTCGGCGGAATACGCCGATAAGGAGACCACGATCCTCTCGCCCGTGATCAAGGACAAAAAAGGCGAACACAAGAATACGCTGCCCGGGATAAAAAAAGCCGGTTACGGCCAGGTCCGGTTCGATAATAAGACCTACGCGCTTGACGAATTCGAGGACATGACCGTAAATAAAAAATTAAAACATAATCTGGAAATAGTGATCGACCGGCTTAAAATTTCTAAAAATAAGGAAGATATGGCGAGGCTGTCCGAGGCCATAGAAAGCGCCCTGGACCTGTCTAACGGACTGGTAACGGTCTTGGGGGGCGATAACAGCGGTAAAAAAGAAGACGCAAAGACTTTCTCCCGGCTATTCGCCTGCCCTGATTGCGGCATCAGCCTCCCCGAATTGGAACCTCGCAACTTTTCTTTTAACTCCCCCCACGGCGCCTGCGAGGAATGCTCCGGCTTGGGCACGAAGCTGGAGATCGATTCGGAATTGATCCTTAATCCGAATCTGACGATCGCCCAAGGCGCGATCCGGCCCTGGGCCCATAACACCGCGACCGGCCAGACCTGGCTCATGCGCATTCTCGGCACGGTCGCCAACAAGAACGGTTTCGACCTGAACACCCCCCTGAAGAATCTAACGAAAAAACAGATGGATATCGTTCTTTACGGCACCGGCGACAAGAACTATAATGTCGACTACGAAAGCGAACGTTTCTCTGGCGAGCTGACCACCGAATTCGAGGGCGTTATTCCTAATCTCGAGCGCCGCTACGGAGCGACCGAATCGGATTACGTGCGCAAGGAGATCGAACAATACATGCGCGTCCTGGTATGCCCGAAATGCGGCGGCCAACGCCTGAAAAAAGAAATGCTATCCGTTAAAGTAGCCGAACTGTCGATTTCCGATATAGCCACCATGACGATAGAGTCGACCAAAGAATTTTTTACGGGGCTGGAAAATTCGAAAACCCTTACCGTCCGGGAAAAGAAGATCGCGTCCCAGATCATCAAAGAGATAAAGGCCAGGCTTGAATTCCTTTTAAACGTCGGTTTGAATTATCTGACGCTTGACCGGTCCGCCAATACCCTCTCCGGCGGCGAAGCCCAGCGCATCCGGCTGGCTAACCAGATCGGCACCTCTCTCGTTGGGGTGCTTTATATATTGGACGAACCTTCGATCGGGCTCCATCAGCGCGATAACAACAAGCTTATCGATACTTTGAAAAAACTCCGGGATATCGGCAATACGGTGATCGTGGTCGAGCACGATGAGGCTACGATGGAAGCTGCCGACTGGATCGTCGACGTCGGTCCCGGCGCCGGCGAACATGGCGGCAAGATCGTCGTATCCGGAACGCCGGCTAAAATAAAAAACACAGCCGCTTCTTTGACCGGACAATACCTGTCAGGAAAAAAATCAATCCCGATCCCGAAAAAATACCGCCCCGGCAACGGCCAGGCGATCCGTATCTTGGGCGCTTCCGAACACAATCTCAAGAATATCGACGTTTCCTTCCCCCTGGGCAAGTTCATCGCTATTACCGGCGTATCCGGCTCCGGTAAGTCGACCCTTATGACCGATATCCTGGCCCGGGCGTTAAACCAAAAATTCTACCGGGCGAAGACCGAACCGGGAAAGCACAAATCGATCGAAGGCTTAAGACAGATAAATAAGGTCATCAATATCGACCAGTCTCCGATCGGCCGCACCCCCCGCTCCAACCCGGCTACCTATACGGGAGCTTTTACTCCTATCCGCGAGCTCTTCGCGAGCTTGCCGGAATCTAAGATCAAGGGTTATAAAGCGGGCCGCTTTTCGTTCAATGTCGTCGGCGGACGCTGCGAGGCCTGCGCCGGCGACGGTATGGTAAAGATCGAAATGCAATTCCTGCCCGACGTTTACGTCGAATGCGAAGTCTGTCATGGCCACCGCTACAATAAAGAAGCTCTCGATATTTATTACAAGGACAAGAATATTTCCGAGGTTCTCAACATGACCGTAGAGGAGGCCATGACCTTCTTTAAAAATATACCGGCAATCTTTCAGAAACTCGATACTTTAAACGAGGTCGGTCTGGGCTACATAAAATTGGGCCAATCGGCCACGACTCTCTCCGGCGGCGAAGCGCAGCGGATCAAGCTTGCGACCGAACTTTCCCGCCGGGCCACCGGACAAACTCTTTATATATTGGACGAACCCACGACGGGCCTGCATTTCGATGATATTAAGCGTCTTTTGGACGTTTTGAACCAGCTGGTCGACAAAGGCAATACGGTCCTGATCATCGAACATAATCTTGATGTGATAAAATCCGTCGATTGGGTGATCGACCTCGGACCCGAAGGCGGAGATAAGGGCGGCTATATCGTGGCCGAAGGCACGCCCAAAGATATTGCCAAAGTAAAAAACAGCTATACCGGGCAGTATTTAAGCAAAGTATTGAAATAATCGCGTCAAATTATTTAATGCCATAAGAGGCGCCCGGCGGGGCGTCTCTTTGTTTTTAAACAAAAAAAGGCCCGCCTATTGGACCAGATTGTTCTGGTAATAAGCGGGCGGTGCGTCACGTTTTTAGCGACGCTAGATATATTTTCCACGGCGTTGGCCGTAGGTCTTTCGGTACATTCATACCTCCTCTCCGGCGCGCGCAGCGGGCGACCGGTGTTGGGTTGATGGAAAGGTGGGCGATCCGGCCGCAGAGCGGGAGAGAGCCCTTGGGGCCCCCTTGCCTCATGGGCGGATCACCCGGACGGCCGCGTTATTGGACGCAACTACGGCCATTTGCCTGGCGGGCGAAAAACCGGGGCTGCAGGGGTCATCTTTTCTCCTTTTTCAAGGGATGGGCGAGGGGTGCGGAAGTGTCTCCCGATACCGGGGGGCCGCGCGCGTCCGGCGGCGGCCGATGGGGGGACGTCTCTAGCCGCGCCCCCGCCCTTGGGAAATCCAAGCCGTACGGGGGCCGGAGTCGGGCCGATATTCGGCGCGGCCGACTCATTTTTTTTGACCAAAAGGCTTGGATACGCCGACCTACCGCCGAACATTGTGGGCGGTCAAAAGCCGACGCTCCTCATAGGTATTCCCGGTTTCAATGTCCCGAAACGAATCGGAACTCCGCCGAAGAACCCTATAGGGAGTGGAGCGCTGGCGACCAGGACGGGCCGGCCAACTTGATCACGGGCAGAAAAATCGGCAACGAGTGAAGGCCACGTTTCTGTTCACAATAACGGTACCGTCCCGAATGGGACGCAAATAATAGGTCATCCCGGATCTCCTTTCCTTCCCTCAAGGGCGCCCTTAGGGGAAAAAATATTATGATAAACCCCGTTATCCGGTCACGCCGCCTTCAAAGAAGCGGCCGCGGATGAACGGAGATACCACCGCAAGACAAAGAGCGAATCGTAGAAACGCGACGTAGAGACGCGATTAATCGCGTCTCTACGTCGCGTTTTCATATTTAACGCAGAATTTTATCTTAGCAGATATTAAAAATCTTTCAAGGTACGTTTCTGTATAATAACACACACAAGAATATTTGTCAATAGTAAATTAAATATTTAAACACAATTGGCTAAAATTCAATTAATCTATATAAAAAAACCCCGCGTATTACGGGGTTATAGTTTTTAATGACAGCATTCTTCATGCTTTGTTCCGAAACAAAAACCGGATAAAAACAGTAATGTGCCGGTAATGACAGAATACTGGCCGAACGAAAGACCGGCCACGAAAACCAGAATAAATGATAGCAATCTATAGCGCCGGGTCTCATTTAAAAATTTAGAAAATAGCCGTCCCGAAAGGAAAAATATGTATCCGGCGAGCAATATCGAAATATACGGGTCGGCCTTTGTCCAGCCGGAAAAAAATATAATCACAGCAGACGCGATCACGGCGAGCGAACAGAAAAGATCGGATAGAACATGCGCTGATAAAACCTCGTGCGTCGAGCTCCGATGCTTTTCCGGTGCCGCGCCCAAGATCTTATGCACCAGATAGTTTCCGGCCGCGCCCGCCATAGCAACGAGCATTACCGGCCAGACGATAAAGATCGCCGGGTTAATCAACCGCTCCTGAGCCTCGCTTAAAACATGCAAACCGCCGATGAACAAAAGCAGAGTGCCGAGACAAGCGAACAAACCGCGGATAAATCCTTCTTTCCGTTTAGTAATTTTAAGGCAGATGCAGGCGATAATGAGAGAGGCGATGTTGACGATAAGATCGGATGACGCGTGAAAGGTGTCCGCCCGCAAGGCTAAGTTATTCGAAAACCAAACCGCGATAAGCTGAAACAAAAGTATTCCCAGGGTTATGCCGACCGCCCGCTTATATCTTTCGATCTCGCAATGGCAGTCTTTTTCGTCTCCCGTATCGGGAAACCGGCAATGATCGTAATGACCGTTCATATTCGCCTCCTGGCCGCTTTTCAGGCGCTTTCGAAAAAAGAGAGGCCGCTCACATGCGAACGGCCCTGATAATTGCTTTAGAATGTCAATTCGCCAAAAAATTATTCCGTAAAAAAGCTACGGCTGGCGGATAATATTTGCGGAGGGACGTTCCCGAGGCGAAGGAAAAATGTCCGCCCGGACTGGCGAAAACGGCTTTTTGCGGAGAGGAAACATAATGGATCACTTCCGTGGCCTGGCGCGGCAGGGTAATCTGGTCCTTTTCACTGTAAATAACGCTTAAAGGGCAGCGGACATCGGCCAGGTTTACCCTGCGGCCGTGGACCGCAAACTCTCCCTTGATGAGCAGGTTTTCGAAGAAAAGATCCTTGACGGTCTGTAAATACTGCCGGCCGGGCAGACACTGCGTCTTGTAATACCAACGACGGAAATCTTCGTATTTAGCGAGTTTTCCCGCCTCTTTCCGGAGGATCATCTCAAAAAGTTTCGGACCGTCGTCTTCGATGCGCTTCTGCCAGCTCATGGCGATGAAGCCTGCTACCAGCCAGCGCCCGTCCATAAGGCCATAGCCGCACGCCACCATATATTCATAAAATCCGTATCCATAAGTATCAAGGGCCTTCTGGATCGGACCGCCGTCGATCTTAAAATCAACCGGCGAATTTACGAGCATGAGTCCGGCGAAAGTTCCGGGATAAAGCGCTTCAGTGATCAGGCTGGGATATCCGCCCTGGCAAACTCCGATTCCTATGGTCGGTTTGCCGATCTTTTTAACGCACTGGCGGATGCCGTCGACGAACTCGTCGAAACCTTCGTTTTTCCGGTCCATAGTCGCGTCTTTGGAGACCTTCAGGTATACCGCACCGATCGTATTGTCGTGGACCATCCGGACGATTGACTGCTCTTCGGATAAAGCCATGCAATTTCCGGTATGTCCGGCTTCGGGAGCGGCCAGTAAGGAAGCGAATGGCGCATTATCCCGGCCGTCATCCGGAAAAAAACGGTAAAGGATATATCCCGGTTCGTCGAGTACGATCTTACAGGGGTGGGGCCAGGGAATTTCCTGCGGTATCGGACACAAAGTTATTGTCCACCACGTTAACCAGGCTTCCCAATAATCGAGAAGATTCGTATTTGCTTTCATCTCTTTCCTCCGTGGAAACTTTGGATTTTTGTAAAGATCTTTTTGAATTTATATACTCAAAGTATCTTATTTTTTAGAAAAAAAGTCAATCGCAAATAACAAATAAAGGCTTCAGAAAACCTGAGCGGTAAATATTAATATTAAAGCGTCCTTCTCTTTGTAATAATCCCGCGGCAATCCCGCTTTTCCGGCGCAAAGTTCGGACAGAAAAGCTTCCAGATTATTATGGAAGTGTTCAGCTACCTGAGGCAGGAACACGCCGGAGCGGAGGCCGCTTTTGATTATAACGCCGTGCTTGCCCATCTCGATCTTCCGCCAATCTTTTATCGGTTCCGGCGCGGACAAAACGCTTATTTCATATTCAAGGTCTTCGAGCTCTTCGGGTTCGACCGGCAGGAAGCGGTTGTCCTCGCTCGCGGCCGCGATCGCCATTTCCCGGATTACCGCCCAAAGCGGTTCACCGGCCGGAGCGATAAGTCCGATACATCCCCGCAGCTGTCCATTCCTGCTTAAAGTGACGAAAGCGCCTTCCGGCCGATTCAAACGTTCATCTCTGATATCGAAATCCGGTATGACGCCGGTCTTGACGTAAGTTTCCACGGTTTCTCTGGCGATATCTAATAATATATTTTTTTGTTTTCGGCTTAAATCGCTTTTTTGCATATAGTTTAATATAAAATATCTAGGATCATAACTTTTCCAATATCTTCAACTCCAACTTACCGCTCTCCGTCTCCCAAACCGCGAACGTCGCCTTCGAAAACGTCCCACCGAGCGTTCCAGGATTAACTACGTGCATCCGGCCCCGTTTTTCGATCCAGGGTTCATGGGTATGGCCGTAAAAAACAAGATCGCACGGGCCGTGCCGGAGGACATAATCGATTAAAAAGGGCTCATGGCACACACCGATCATTTTGCCGTCCAGCTCGAAGCGCCCAATCCGTCCGTAATATTTTATATTCCCGTATTTTCCGACCCCTTCTTCATCGAAAAGGACGGCATTACCCTTCACTAAACGGACAAAACCGGCGAAATTGCCGGCTAAAAATTCCAAAGTTTCATCGGTGGTCACGTCGCCGCAGCAAATAATCTCCTGAATATCGTTTTGACGGCACCAATCCAGGCACTTTTTTAGATTGGTTATATTATCATGTGTATCCGAAATAATAACGATTTTCATATTATCCGCGTTAATTCATGATCTCTGGGTCCCTTTTTACCATCCTGAATATCACGACCTGGAACATTGTTGTCGTTACCAGCGTCGTTACTACCAGAGCTGAATATAGATTCGACGGTAATATGCCGACCGTCATGGCAATATAGGCAATGGCCAGCTCAACCGCTCCCTTGGCGTTCATCCCCCATCCCACGAGCCATAATTGGCTCCAACTCAGTCTGGTTATCGGCCTCGTCAAAAAAACCCCCAAAATCTGTCCGACGGTGGCGGTGGTAATTACCAGAACCAGAATAGGGATATCGACACGAAAGCTGCTTAGATCGAAATTCAGACCAATATTAACGAATAAGAAGGGTACTATAGTAGCTAAAAGAATATTTTCCAGCCGCTTTAAGTGTCTATTTTCCCGGTTAAACAAACAGTGGACGAAAATACCGATAAAAAATGCCGCCAACATCCCGCCCAAAAGCCAAACCTCCTCCATGGAAATATTGTTATCGGTAAAAAAATAAGCGACCAGGATCAACATAAAGACACCGATGATATCATTGATAATGCCGGTGCCCATAAGCAATGAACCAAGCCTGGTTCTTATTTTGCCCATCTGCATAAGCACCCTGGCCTTGACGGATTCGGCCGTGATCCCGAAGCAAATACCCATAATAAGGGACGTTGAGATTTTAAATCCAAGAACGGTGAAAACAACGAAACCCAAAAAAAGGGAAGTAGCCACCGTAAATAAGGTTATAACCAGCGCGCCCCGGCGTTCCTTGATGATCATATTCCATGAAACCTCGAAGCCGGCTAGAAACATAAGGGTAACAAGTCCTATGTTGGCCAGACCGCCAAACATCTCTTTGTGTCCGGCCACCACCAATGACCTTATCGGGGGTATGGCCAATATCAATCCGGCCACGATCAAACCGATAACCGATGAAAAATGCAGCCGATTAGCTAATCGCGTAAAAACATAGGAGATTAAAATAATGAGAGTTATACTTAGAAAAAGGGGCATAGACAATATATCTGGACATGCAAAAACCAGGTTCTGTGCATATTTTTAGGACCCGATAAAAAGACGCCAAAATTAATCTTCTTAAATAGAGGATTATTTAACGATAAAATAATAAATTAAATTATATACAATACCGCCCAGGAACATCAGGATAAAAAAGCTCGTAATAAAATTCCCCGGCTGCCGGTCGAATAGGACCAGTTTGCCCTCCTGTTTCTGAAGCTTCCGGAATATAAGTATCAAAACGATGCCGCAAAAACCGCTGCCGATAGAACCGACGAAACCGATCACGTCCACCAAATTTCTGGCTCCGGTAATATACATAAGATAAGGTACGAAGACCGCTATCGCCCAGGACAACTTCTTGCCCACTCCGTAATCCCAATTCAATATCTCCTTGACGGATTCCGACACCCCGAAGAACGATGTTATCATGGTTAGCACCCCGAAGATCAGGGAAAAGAACACTACCCCGTCATTAAGGACTTGCTTGACTCCCACTAAAGCGTCTTCCGTGGTAGCGGACCCGGAAATACCGACGATAACCAGGGTAAAGATTATAATGACAACCACCGGCAGGAACGTGCCGATACGTATCACGCTTTTTATGGATTTTCTGTCGCGATCGAGAAGTTTTGATATTATAGGCATCGATCCGTTCCCGTCCAGGGAGAAAAGCATGACGCCGTAAGGAAGAAGGATATATTTCCAGTCAAGCAGGCTGTAGTTAACCGCGCTGATCTCTCCCCATCCTTTCCAGGCGATAAGAGCCGGCATTAAAAGCAGAAACGCGGTCAGGACTAATTCCACCTTGGCGATCATGCCGATGCCAAAGTAAACGACGACGGCTTCCAGTGCAAAAAGAACGGAGGCATAAACGAATTCACTCCCGCCGAAATACGGAGAAAAAAGCTCGTGTAAAAATATGCCCGTAATGATTATGTAGGCCAGTAGTCCGCCGAAATTGCCCGTCATCTTCGCGATCAGGACGAAAATTTTATATTTTTTCCCTAAATACTCGGTCGCATAACCTGGCAGCCGGCGGCTGGTACCTGAAACGCAGATAATATTCGCGTAAACTAAATGCAAAAAATATTGTATCGGTCCTAAAAATAAAAGAAAGCCAAAAAAGGTCAAAAGTCCGGCTTTCGCGACGACAAAGGGGAGACCGAACATCCCGACGCCGATGATGTAGCCGACCATGACGGCGATGGCTTTATAATAATTCTTGTGACGGCTGGATGTAAGCATAGATTTATCTAAATAATTTTCTTATAAATTGATAAAAAATCCTAAGCTCTAAATTCTAAATCCTAAATAAATCATAAATACCAAAATTCAAATATAGAAAAACGCTTTGAATTTAGATCTTTTGAATTTGTTTAGAATTTAGAGCTTAGAATTTAGGGCTTTTCCGCAAACTACGATTATTTACTTTGTCGATATATGCAATTGCCCATTTTCTACCTGCCGCGCCGTACCATTATCCACCTCCGACCATTTAACAAACTTGTCAAAAAATATTCTTCTTTCATCGTCCGCCATAAGTTCCGGCCGGCTCGATTTCGACCGCAGGGGGAATAGATCTATCGTCACGCCGCCATCGACTATTTCCAGGCCCACCGCCAGCTCCTCCTGCGTGTCCGCGGAGAAATACTGGTCAAAAATAAAATTCCCCAAAGAATAAAATATCGGCTTGCCTTTATAAATCTCCATGCCCTGGACCACATGCGGATGGTGGCCGATCACTATGTCCGCTCCGGCATCGATAAGCTTATGGGCCACTGACCTCTGGGTGGCGTTAAAATTATGTTCGTATTCACGCCCCCAATGGATATTAACTATTACCTGATCGGTCGAGCTGGCCAGTTTCCTGACCGCATTTTCCATTTTATTCTGATCCAACAAGCCGTAAACCATGCTGAATCCGGCCAGGCCGATTTTCCGGCCGCTTAAAGCCAAAATTTCGGAACTGCATTCGCCGATTTTTCTATCGGCGCAACCGGCGCTAATAAAACCCAAAGCGTCCAGATTCTTCCCTGTTTCCTCTATACCCCTTTCCCCCTGATCGGACAGGTGGTTGTTGGCGATATTAAAAAAATTAAAATTGTAGTTTTTAAGCTCCGCGATCAGATCGGGATGGAAAGCGAAATCGTAAGACATTGCCGGCGGATAATGCTCGCCATTATCCGTAACCGCGCCCTCCAGGTTGGCGCCGATCAAATCGTATCCGCGGAAAAATTCAGAAACGAATCCGGAGAAAATATCATCCAGTCCGGTTCGAGCGATCTTTTCACCGACATGCCGATCAAGCATCAGGTCGCCGAAAAAAAGCATTTTTAAAGGGCGGGCGGCTGATCCCGGCAGGTTAAAGGCGAAACTTTTGGCCGGGCGTGCGAAAACCGCGGCTGGATTATCGGCGATTGCCGGAGCGCTCTCCACCCCCCTGTCCGTGCCCGCGCCATTGTCCCAGGCGAAATAAAATATTAAAAAAACAAAAAAAATCGGTGTTAACGCCGTTATGATAAAAACAAGATCATTTGTGGAATGATTGTTTTTCATTAAAAATATTAAAATATCAAGAAACAAGATACAAGGATACAAACAAATTTCAATTCGCAAATCACAAATATCAAACTATTTGTATTTTTGGTTATCGGGATTTGCGATTTGTTTGTAATTTGTATCTTGTATCCTTGTGTCTTGCGGTACGCAAATTTCGAGTTCTACTTTCCGGCTCTGATCTTTATCTCATAATCGATCTGCTCGATCTTTCGAAGATTACCCCGAGCCTGGTCGTATTTCGTCCGGAGATAAGCGGTCATATCGAATTCAACAAGCTCCGCCATGATATCATTGACGATCTTCTTGATTTTTTCCACTTCTTCGGGGCGGCCGTCAGCCGCTTCGTTAACGGCCCGGCGGACCAATTCGCCGGTCAGATCGCAAATGCCCCCCAAATAGCTTTCATAGCTTAACCGCGCCTCTTTGAATCTGTCTATTTTCTTGCCGGCAAGCACCGTATAAAGCAGCTTGGCCTCCGCGTATTCTTCCGCGCCCGCCTTATAGGACCCTTCTTCGTTTATTCGTTCAAAACCGAATTTACCTTCGAGCTTCTTGATCATTTTTTCTATCTCGGCTAGGTCGGCTTTGGCTTTTTTCGCGTCTCCCCGATGCAGAGAAAAAATAACCCGCTTCGAATCGTGAAGGACGACATTCGAAAGGCTGATTATCTGCCGCCTCTCCCCCTCGTGCTTGTTATACTCCTCTTTTAGCTCTTGAATGAATTTTTTGTTGATCATTGATTTAAACAGGCGTTAGACGTTAGCGGTTAGGCCCTAGCGGATCAACCCTAAAGCCTAAAACTCTAATGCCTAGAACCCTAATACTAAATTATCATCTCGCCACCCGAAAAACCTCCTCAACGGTCGTCTCTCCCTCTAAGGCCTTTAAGATGCCGTCCTGAACCATGAGCATGGCCCCGCTTTTTAGGGCCGTCTGCTCGATCTCGTAATCGGTAACCTCCCGCCCCTGGACGAGTTTTTGCATTTCCGGTGTCATTTCTATGATCTCGTAAAGTCCGATCCGGCCCTTGTAACCGATGCCGCCGCACTGTTCGCAGCCCCTGCCTTTATAGAACTTGAATACCGACGGAATTTTTACTCCGGTAACAGGCGAAATACTGTCTAAAACGCTTTTTACCTCTTTAAGAGTATCCGGCGATAGATCGGTCTCTTCCTTGCAGTTCTGGCAGATCCGACGTGCCAGCCTTTGTCCGATCGAACATTCGACCGAATTGGCGAGCATCTGCCGGTCAATACCCAAGCCAACGAAACGGGGAAACGCGCCGGCCGCGCTATTGGCGTGTATGGTTGAAAGGACAAGGTGGCCGGTCATAGCCGATTCGATCGCGATCCTGGCGGTCTCTTCGTCGCGGATCTCGCCGATCATGATCACGTTCGGATTCTGCCGCAGGAGGGATTTTAAGGCGGCCGCGAAACTATAGCCTTTTTCCACATCTACCTGGGTCTGCATGATTCCTTCCATGTGGTATTCGATCGGATCTTCAACCGTAATAACTTTAATATCGGGATTATTCAGATGGTTAAGAATGCTATAGAGCGTTGTTGTCTTGCCGCTGCCCGTCGGTCCGGTAGTTATGATTATACCCTTTGTTTTCCCCATGGACCGCAAAACCGGCTTTAAGGCGTAAGGCCGCATTCCCAGGTCGTCCATCTTAAGAGCCGAGGCCTGGCTCGTCAAAAGCCGGATAACCACGGTTTCCCCGTAACCGCCGGAAATTATCGAAACGCGGCAATCCAGTTTTTCCCTGGTTTTGCTCCCCAATTGGATACTGAAACGGCCGTCCCAGGTGGCCCGCTTGACGTTAGTCGGAAAACCGGCCAATACCTTGACCTTTGAAATGAGCTGCAGGTGATATTCCTCCGGCAGCGCGGCCACTTCGTGCAGGATGCCGTCTATCCGGAAACGAATCTTAACTCCTGCTTCCGTAGGCTCGATATGGATATCGCCGGCACTGCTTTTGATCCCGGCCGCCATAATGACGGCGATCATCTGCCGGTTCGGGACATCGTTGATCCTGGCGTTTATATCGGAAAGATTCTTGGCGGCTTCTTCGCCCCATCCCATTTCCTCATCCGTAATTTCTATGCCGCGGCCGATAGTCTGGGAAATAACGATGTCATACAAAGCATCGACATAATCGAATTTTCCGATTACCCGATAAATCTCCTCCAGGCTAGTTACTCCGCTTAAGCATTTTAGGATTCCGTCCTGCAGCATCGTGATCATGCCGTTCTCGATGGCTTGCTGCAGAATCTTAAAAGCCGGCTGGTTGTCCAGGGTCAACTGTTTAATATCGTCGGTCATGGTAAAAATCTCAAAAATTCCGATCCGGCCCTTATAGCTGATGCCTTTACACTCCTTGCATCCCGGTCCGGGCTTATAAAGGGTCGGAAATTTGTTCGGTATGCTCACTCCCGCGCGGGGAGATATGACGGCCAGGATCTTTTTTACCCTTTCCCTTTCAGAGACGTCCAATTCGTGTTTTATCTTGCAGTGGTCGCAAAGTTTTCGCACGAGGCGCTGTCCGATAACCGCGTTTATCGAGGGCATGAGAAAATAAGGCTTGATACCGATATCGATAAGGCGCGGGATCACGCCGGCGGCGTCATTGGTGTGAAGCGTCGACAGGACCAAATGCCCGGTCAGGCTCGCCTGGACCGCGATCTCGGCGGTTTCCAGGTCGCGGATCTCGCCGACCATGACTATATCCGGATCCTGGCGGAGTATCGAACGCAGACCGTTGGAAAAAGTATATTTCTTTTTTTCATCAACCTGGCTTTGGTTGATGCCCTCAAGGTGATATTCGATCGGATCTTCCAGGGTAACGATCTTCGTTCCCGGCTTGTTCAATACGTTTAAAATCGCATAAAGAGTGGTGGTTTTTCCGCTGCCGGTCGGTCCGGTCGTAAGAATAAGGCCGTTGGGTTTTTTAATTTCCCGTTCCAATACCTGGAAAGCGGAAAACGGTATTCCCAGATGATCAAAGGGAACCTTGATCTCACCGGACCGAAGCAGGCGCATAACCACGCTTTCGCCGTTCGAGGTGGGCAGGAAAGAGGTGCGCACCTCGACCTTCTCTTTGGACAACAATATGGTGTACCGGCCGTCCTGCGGCTTGTCGGCGATATTTATCTTAACCCCGGCCAGAAGTTTCATGCGCGACACGATCTTTTTCCATTTTTCCTTGGCAATTTCGGCCGCGTTCTGTAAAACGCCGTCGATCCGTAGCCTGACCGCTATCCCGTTTTCTTCAGCTTCGATATGAACATCGCTGGCCTGGGTCTTTAACGCCGTGGCCAATACGAGAGTAACAACATCGCTGATGTTAACCTTGTTTATCTTTTCATTTAAGCTGCGGTAATCCTTTATGTCGGCATCGAACTTCTTAAGATCTTCTTCTCCGATCTCGACGCCTTTAAAAGCGGGAATTAGTTTAGGCAATATCCTGTATAGATCAAGGCCGTAAGCAAGGCTGCGCTCTGAAATAAGGTAGATCTTTCCCTGGCAAAAATATTTCCTGTCCAATTCGTCCAATAGTTCTCCGACTCCGGGATTTTCCGGTTCGGTGGTCGCTATCCTGATCTTTTCGCCGTCATAAAAAAAACAAACGGTTTTTAGCCGAGTGGCGTCTTCTATGTCTATAAGGGATAACGCGTCCGGGCTGATCGGAAATCCGAATAAGTTCACGTAGGGAATACCGGCCTGCGCCGCCTTCTGATTGGTCAGTCTTTCCATTTCTTTCATCATGATGTCGCGCTGTTTTTTTTCGAACTTTCCTTCAGGACTGTCTTCATCGACCGGGCGCCCCTGGGAAGAACTGATTAGATCTTCGATTGATGGTATGTCATCGGCCATATTTAGCGGTTAGCTGTTAGCTTATAGCTTTTAGGATCATAAAAACTAAACCCTATAAGCTAAAAGCTATAAGCTAAAACCCAGATTTGAACTGATAACTATTTTCCGAATAGCCTCAAGATCTTGCTTTCCCCTCCCCGGCTGATAAGATCCAAAAATAAACCGGTCCAGGCTGATATCTGGAAAGTGGCCAATATCGCGCCGCTCGCTATAATAACGAACAAAAGCAATATCAGGCCCGCCGCCACGATGAGCCATAAATTAAAAATAAGGGCAAATCTGGATAAAACGATCACTACGAACAAAAAGGGAATGGACAGGATCAAAAACAGCAGCAAGAGTCCTAACGCAAAAAGGAAGGTAATGAAAAATAACATAAAGGCCATCTCCAGGCTGATGAGCCAGTTTTTCAGAAAAAGCCGCCAGCTTAAACGCAGGGAATCCAAAAACTTTTCATTTTTTATTACAATATAACATATCGCGTATTTGGTAATAAAAGACAAAATAACCGCCAAAGGAATAAACACCATAAAGGCCGCTATCTGGTATGCGGCGGATAGCATGTCCTCTGCGCCGTCGAGAAGATATAAACCGAATAAGCTGAAAATACCGTAAATAACGATTTTAAGCAATAGATTAAGACCGACGACCGGCCAAAACTTGCTGATTCCGGAATGAAGCCCGTTCGAGAAATCATGCTTTTTACCCGTGATGATCCTGGTCGTGTTGTTCACTAGCGCGGACTGTGAAATTATCGTCAGCCAAAATAGGAATAAGCTTAAAGCCAGGATGATCAAAAGAACCAGCAAAGACATAAACAGCGACAAATAATTATTACTGGATATTTGGCTTAAATTAGAAAATAATTTCCCGTTTAAAAAAATACCGCTAAGTATTTGAAGGCCGTACGGCAGACCCTGATCACTGTTAGTCCCCCGAAAAACGATTTCAAGATCTCCCCAGCCTCCTAGCAGGGCCGCAAAAAGGCCGAAAAACCATAAATACTTATGACGCCAGGTATTTTTCCAGGCCTGGCTAAGGATGTCGCGGTATAAAAACATAAAAAACTTCCTTTATAACAGCCGTCTTTGAAGATGACGACTATGATAAATAATAAATTACTAAGCTTTTATATTATAACATATTCAGTTATCGAACACAAAACCGGCTGATACAAAAACCATCCCGGATTTCGGGATGGTTTTGTGGGGAGTATATATTATTATTTATTCCATATATATCGGACGAACCGCCAGCCGTACTTAGCCGCCAGGATCAACAGGAAGATGTAAAGTGCGTACTGGATAACGAGGAGAATTGCGGCTAAAAGACCGATGCTCATCGTCTGCAGGGTTATATTTACATCCCTTACGAATTCCTTGACCGCCGCTTTCCAGGAATCTTTGATATTTTCACCGTCCACGAATTTATTCTCGTAAACGCTCAGATAAAAATAAGTATAGTCGAGCCGATCAAGCTGCTCGGCCTTTGCCCGAGACAATCGATCAAGCTGTTCATTGACGCTGATCCTGTCCTGCGACAGACGCTCAATGATCCTGATCTTGGAATCTATGATCTTTGCCAGGCTTTCCGCGTCCCGGGCCTGGGTGGCTACCCTGGCGATCTCGTCATAGGAAGCGATCGCGTCGGAGAGCGTCCTTTCGATCGACTCTTTCTTCTTCGTGAGTATCTCGGTCTCACTGGTGAAGTCATCGATCTGACGCTTGATGGTATTAGTGTTCTCGACCAGGGTTTTCGGATCAAGTCCCTTGACCGTTTCCAGTATCTCGTCTTTATGCGAACGCTCCACCTTAAAATTATAATTGCAGCCGCGATCATATTCATTGGCGCTCTCAAAGATCACGTAATCCTTGGTCTTAAGGGCGGCCAGTGCCCCACAGGTCCCGTCCAGGTCGCGAGTCTCGATGGTTCCGCTATACTGGGTAACCTCATAATCCTCCGATCTATCGCCGGTTACGGTCTCTTCATACGGAGGCATGGGCGCAATATTGCGGGCCGATAATTCCGGTGCGGCGGCGCCGAAGGATGCCTTGCTCCCGTCAGAATCATAGGCCAACATGTTAAAGCCACCCGCGCTTTCTTCGAGGCCTTGCCGCGTTACCGATCCGAAAGAGGAGCCGATCACCCGAAAAACGAGAGTAAGCAATATGATTCCCAAAAGAGCCGCCAGTACCAGACCGGCTACTTTAAAAATAATGGCCGGCTTAAGATTGAGTTTGTTTAAAAATTCCATAATTTTTTTACATATATAATTATAAATAAATATACGATAGCGGCGGCAGGAAAGTAACGCCTCTTTATTAAATTATAACAAAAAACCTTCCATTAGGCGAGTTCTTGCTAATTGCGGTGATTTATTGTAAGATTTAACCGGTTTTAAAAACAAAATAATCGCGTTTTCGTTTACTAAAAAATCTGCTACAATTAGGAATATTCTATCCTTTATTCAAAATTTTATAACTTTTTACCAGCATGATCGATCTAAAACTAGAAGCAAACCGGGTCGGGCCGGTCAGAGCCCGACACCCCTGGGTGTTTTCCCGGGCCCTAACCAGGATTCCCGACGGGATCGGATCCGGCGAACCGGTCCGGCTTTTTGACGGGCAAGGGGAATTTTTAGCGAGCGGATACTTTAATTCCTACTCCCAAATCGCCGTCCGGATCTGGGGATATGACAAAAACGAAAAAGTCAACCGCGATTTTTTCCGCCGCCGGATCGACCGCGCCCTTGCCTGGCGCGAGCAGTATCTCGACAGGGAAAAAACCGACGCCTACCGGCTTATAAACGGGGAAAACGATTCCTTGCCTGGTTTAGTGATCGACCGTTACGGTCCCTATCTGGCCGTGCAGTTCCATACGGCCGGAATGGAGCGCTGGCGCAAAGAAATAACCGAAGCGCTCGTAGCCGCCTTAAAACCGATCGGAATATATGAACGCTCAGATCTTAAAGTGAGATCACTGGAAAACGAAACCCCTAAAACAGGAATTATTTACGGAAAGATCCCCGATTTGATCGATATCCGTGAAAACGGCTTCCGCTTTTCGGTAAACATTAAAGAAGGCCAAAAAACAGGGTTTTTCCTGGATCAGAGGGACAAGCGCGCCGCTCTGTCTAAATATTGCCGTGGACGGGAAATACTTAATTGCTTTTCTTATACAGGGGGGTTCTCGGTTTACGCGCTCGCCGCCGGAGCAAAGAGAGTGGTAAACGTTGACTTGTCGGAAGCCGCCCTGGAGATCGCGAAACGGAACATGGCATTAAACGGTCTTGATACCAAGCGCGCGGAATTTATCCGCGCCGACGTCAAAGACTATCTCGCCCGCCTTGAACCCGGAAAATTTCCGCTTATTATTCTCGATCCGCCGGCTTTCATAAAAGACCGGCGAAAAATAAAAGAAGGCATGAACGGCTATAGAAGGATCAATACCCTGGCGCTGGAAAAAATCTCTCTGCCCGGAATACTTCTGACCTGTTCCTGCTCCACGCATCTTAAGCGCGATGATTTCCGCTTTCTTCTCGGCGAGGCGGGCTCCCGGGCGGGCCGGACCTTAAGAATCATCGAATCTTATACGCACGGCCTGGATCATCCGGAATTAGTGCCGTTTACGGAGGGTGAATACCTAAAGGTTTTCTTCCTGGCCGTAGATAAATAAAATAAACAGACGCGTTTAGGCGATATTTTCAGGTTTGTTAGTTAAAATTCCAAAGTCGACCATTACGATCTTAGAAAAACAAAAAAACAGACGACAGAAAATAGAATGCGGATATTGAATATTCCGGCTGTCGTCTGTTTTTTTGTTGTCTAAATAATTATTTATGCGCGGAATAATCATTGAACAATCCGCAGCCCTAAAATCATAAAAAAATTACTGTTTTTTAGCGTTAAGCGGCAAATAAACGTAAAAGGTCGTGCCCGCATTTTCTTTTGATTCGAACCAAATACGGCCGCCCAATTCTTCGGTGAAAAGTTTGGCGATATATAAACCCAGTCCGGAGCTTTCTCCTTCGGTCCGGAGCATTTCATGGGCTTTATATAATTTTGTGAATACTTTCGGCTGCATCTCGGCCGGAATACCCGGACCGGTATCGGTTATGCCGATAACCACTCCGGAATCTTTAGCGGCGGCCGAAACGATGATCCGGCCTTTTTCGGGCGTATATTTAATGGCATTGGATATGAGATTCGAGAGGATGTTGCGGAAAATATTAGGATCGACCGTCATGGTGCCGGGAATATCATCGGCGTATTCCGCGATGATACGCTGACTCTTCTTGGCGGCTAGTATACCGAGATTGCCGGCAACCTCCTTAAGAAATGGCCGGAGCTCGATATCTTTTGGATTATCCGTAAAGGTTCCCATTTCTATCCGAGAGATGTTTAAGAGTCGGTTGACCAGATCGGTCATGAAGCCGATATCTTTATAAGCACTTTTTAAATAATCAAGGCCATCCCCGTCGATTTTACCCTTAGAGCTTTTAAGCAGCAATTCCAGCGCGAAACCGGCGCTCGTTAACGGGGTGCGAAGCTGATGGGACGCCATGGACACGAATTCCGTTTTGGCTCGGTCGAATTTTTTAAGGTCGCTTATGTCGCGGGAAACGCCGTATACGGCTTCTACCTCCCCCTTTTTATTTCTGACCGGGGTCATGGTCTCAAGACAAACATCCCGATTCGCGCCCTCCGGGGTGTGTTCGATCTCGATCGTACTGGTTTCTCCCGCTAAGGCTTTTTCGAATGTTTTCCTGAATTTTCCCCGGTCTTTTTCGACCATGCATCCGAAATAATCCCAATCCGTCGCTTCTTCAATGCTTTTAAGGCCATGTTCTTCCAGGCCGGCTTTATTTATGTAAAGAAGCCTGCCCTCGGGATCGAAAAGCTTGATGCAGTCCGGAGAGGTTTCGGCCAAGGCTTTATATTTTTCCTCGCTTTGACGCAAAGCCTCCTGAATGCGCTTGCGCTCGGTAATATCCTGAGTCGTGCCGAAACCGCCCAAAAGCTCGCCTGCGGGATCGAATTCCAACTCGGCCTTTTCCCGGACCCACCTAATCTCGTTCCCGGAAACAATCCGATGCTCGACATCATAAGGAGCGCCCGCCAGGGCCGCCGTCCATTTTTCATCGACATATTTCCGGTCCGCCGGATGGACGGAGGCCAGAAAAGTTTCATAGGCCATGGGTTCGCCCGGCGGCACGCCGAAAATCCGATGATTCTCTTCCGACCAGACTAACTCGTTCTTTTTTGTATCAAGCCGCCAGCTGCCGATATGAGCCACCGCTTGAGCCCGGTTCAGGTCGCGCTGATTCTCTTTAAGCGCCATTTCCGCGGCTTTACGCCCCGTGATGTCGTTCATGGCCATGATCACCTGCCGCCGCCTGCCGGACACTACCGGATCGGCGTTCAATTCGAACCAAAAGTGCGCGGCCTTTCCGTTAATGACCAGGGTCGCTTCAACTTCGATGCCATGAACCGGCTCTCCGGTAGAAAGCGCCGATTCGAAGGTACGGCGCAGCGGACAATCCCGGCAAAATTCCATTTGTCCGCAAAGCGCGCCTTTTTTGCCGGCGGCATGAATACACCCAAGGGCGTTCCCGGGCCGGATTCCGGTTATAGCCGATCCTTTTTTATTGACCCATTCCAGTATCGTATCGTTGGCGCGGTCGATCGTGCTGTCTTCGTTCAACAGAAGCAAACCGACGTTAACGCCGTTAAAAATCGCTTTAAGATTGGTTTGCTCGATCGCTAATTTCCGTTCGGTTTTTTTAAGTTCCGTGATATCGCTGCCGTACAGATTTACGTGATTTTCGGCGGTATTCGGAGATAGAGAAAACAGGAATATTCTCCCCCGGCGATCCGTGAATTCGAAATTATTTTTTACATTCAGGTTTATGGTTCTGTCTACGGTCGCGCGCAAAGCCGCCGGCAACGCGCCGGTGCCGCCATCCTCTCCGGAAATACCAAGCATCTCCCGGCCCGGCTTGTTCGCATAAAGCACCTGTCCGTCGCCGGAGGCGCGTATGACCGGATTGGGATTATCCTCCGGAAACCGCGCCAGATTACGCATTTCAGCTTCAATGCGTTTTTTTTCCGTAATATCTATAGACAACACGAATATGCCCTCTTCTGCCGGCTGAACGCTTAATTTAAACCAACCGCTATTGCCGCCGGGATAAACAAATTCATTTTCCAACGCTACCGGCTTCCTTTGCTCCATGCACTGACGCAAAACGGCGAATAACGCGGTCTTCTCGATGTCCGGATACGCCTCCATCATGGTCCTGCCGATCAAATCTTCTTTAACGGCGCGGCCGTGCAGAGCGGCCGTATTGTTGACATACAGATAACGCCAGTCAAAACCTATGATCTGGCAGCCTTCCAGCATATTATCGAGCGTCCCCCGAAAACGCTCCTCGCTTTTTCGAAAAGCCCCTTCACTGGCCTTGAGCTTATTGAATATTATGCTCTGCGGATCCCGCAAGCCGGTTATGACTATCGACCGGTAAATAAGATAAAAGGATATGATCTTGAAATAATGACCCAGCGCGTTGAATAAGCCGTACGGATCCTGGTAGAGAGTAAAGGACAGTTCTGATAAAACGGTAAACGACATGGAAGCTATAAGCAGACTAAAAACATTTTTTTGAAAATAACCGCGTTTTGCGGCGGTAAACATGATCGCCGCTGATAAAATAAAAGATATTACGTATTCACTTACGACCTTAAACGGCGTCAAGCCTGATCCGGTTATAAAAGCATCAGGAAAATAAGAAGAAAAAATAGCGGCCGAAATCAAGATGAAAATGGCGCTAAAACCGGCAAAGGTCTTGCCTATGGAAATTTTCCCGGAAAGGAAAAGGGGCGCAGCCAGAAGCGCCAAAGCCTCCAGATAACGCGCCGCTATCCAAAGCTGGGTGGGGGTGTTGGAGTTAAAACCTTTGAATATGTTCATGCCGGAATAAGATGAGGCGTGCAGAAGGTCAAGGCCGGCAATAAACAGATAGGCGATCCCCAACCAAACAAAATAGTGGTTATCGGCGTAACGCCTCGAGTGCCAAGCCAACACAAAGACCATACAGGCGATAATAACGCTGAAGATCTCCGCCATAAAATGGAACAAAAGATAGTTATAACGGCTGACGGAATAAAATACCGCTAAAATCAGGATTACGGAGAAAAACCATGGCAGGTTAAACTTTGTCTTGGCTTTTTCTTCCCCCATCCTGGTCCAATCTGCCAGAAAACCAAAATATTTGATCGAGTTAATTTTCTGCATAATTTAATCTGATATTATGTATTTACCGCTAAAAATAAGATTAGGAAGATTCATTATCTTAATGAATGAAAATTAAGTTTTCATTAAATCCCAATTTTTACACGAATATTTAATTATATCACAATTTAATATCTTTGTCAAGTATTTTAAATTTTAATATTATACATTTTCCTGTTTTTTGCTATACTTATTTTATAACGTTAAAAATTAAATAATAAACTTATGGGATTTGTCTATCTCTTGTTGATTTTAGGCTTCTTGCTTTTATTGGCCGGACTAAGAGTGATCGACCAATATGAGCGGGCCGTAGTTCTCACTCTGGGAAAATATACTTCTACCAGAGAACCCGGGCTTACCTGGATATTCATAGGAGTCCAGCGTATCCTCAAAGTTGATATGCGCATCGATACCGTCGATATTCCCCAGCAGGAAGTGATCACTAAAGACAATGTCACGGTCGGCATAAACGCCGTGGTTTATTTCCGGGTCATGAATTCGGAAAAGGCGGTATTGGAGATCCAGGACTTTAAGCATTCGGTCGCGCTCTATGCCCAGGCGACCCTCCGGGACGTCATCGGCGAAGTCGAGCTTGATACCCTTCTCTCTCAAAGGGATAAGATCGCCGGCGATATAAAGAAAGTGGTGGACGTCGCTACCGATCCGTGGGGTATCGACGTACAGTACATAAAAATGCAGGATATCGAACTGCCGGCGGACATGAAACGGGTTATGGCCAAGCAGGCGGAAGCGGAACGCATGCGCCGCGCGATAATCATCCAGGCGGAAGGCGAATACACCGCCGCCGACAAACTCTCTCAGGCGGCCGAGCTTCTCTCCGGCAAACCGGGCGGTATGTCCATGCGCACCCTCCAAACCATCGAGAAGATCAACCCGGATCCGTCAAAAACCGTCCTCTTCGCCCTGCCGATCGAATTCATGGAGGGCATGAAAACGATCGCGAACTTTATGGCGGATAAGGCAAAAAAATAAAATTCCGATATAATTTAAAAACTCCGGTTATTCCGGAGTTTTTAGATATTTAAATTTATAAAAATCAGGAGATGCGCACATTAAAATTTTATAATGGTTTTTTCGATAAACCCCTTCTTAAACTTTTTATACTTCCCGCCGTCCCCGCCGGCGAATTTAACGGCCTCCTTTTTTATCGCGGCATATTCTTTAATAAGCTCCGGATGTTTTAACAAATAATCCCGAAAACCCACCATTTCTTTCCAACCCCGGCCCGGGAATTTTACTAAATGGATGTGGATTCTTCTTGTACCGCCTTTACGAGTATAATCCCGCCAAAAAAACAATCTTTCGGGATAGCTGGCTTCTTCACAGAATTCATAACCGGCCTCTTCGAGTTTATTTTTAGCCGTTTTAAAATTCGACGCTCCGACCACGATATCTATTATTCCTTTTCCGCCCAAACCAGGAACAGCGGTCGATCCTACGTGCTCGATCCTGGCCGCAGGGTTCAGTATCCCGGTCAGTTTCTCCTTTTCCGACATGAAAAAAGCCGGATATGCCGGGTTGTATTTCCTGAAAACATATTTTTTCATTTCAGCTGTCATTTGATTCCCGCTAAAAACTCCTCGGCCAGTGAGGCGGTATTATCGGCGCTCTCATAGAATTTTTTCCAGACCACGACGATATCGGCGTCGTTGAAGATCGCGCTCTCCACCTCCCGGATCGTGTCTCCGCCGGCTACCGCGATCATCATGTCGTAATTCCCCTTAACGCGCCTGATCTCGTGGAGCGGGAGCATTTTCTGTTTATTGCCCTTCTCTTCATCCACGCCTCGGTGCAGGATCACTATCGGGGGCTGTTTTTTAAGTTTACGTAAAACCGCCAAAGGATAGTCGACATTCATCATGTCGATCATAGGATCAAGGCCGCGCGCTTCACAGGCGGCGATAAAGGCGTTAAGCGCTTCGGCCGGCGCCGAACCCATGGCTACGGCCGCGCTGGCCCCGCCCCGATAAGCGATTTCGACTTCGGCTTCGCCGCGATCGATCATCTTAAGATCCGCCACCACATAAGGCTCGATTATCCCTCTCGCATCGGTTCTGCCGGCTTTCTTGGTCCGGTTTTGCTTCACGGCTTGGTTTATTATTAAACCCAAAAGTCCGCCGGTCTTCGTGTAGATTTGTGGCATTGCCGGCAATCCGTTTAAGCGGGCGCTCCACCATTCCCCTATCTTCCTTATGCCCTCTTCGCCGTAACGCTTGATCAAGGGGGTGCCGGCCTCGACTATTATCCGGTCGCTTTGGGGCAGCTGGTTTATTATCCTATGAGCCTCCTCTAAAGTACTGTTTAAGGCCACTTGTAGGTATTTCTTTTTAGGATCTAATTTTGATTGATGTTTTTGCAACATAAATTTATTAATTTACCTTACGCAAACTTGCTGTAACTATAAAGATACAAGGATGCGAGATACAAACAAATTACAATTTCCAAAAAAACAAACTTCAAACATAAAAATTATTGCAAAAAAATTTGATTTTTGTTTTTTGAGTTTTGAAGCTTGTTTGTATTCTTGTATCTTGTGTCCTTGTTTCTTGCTGCTCCATAATCAGGATTGCGGCGCTTAGCATGAGTTATTATTAGGCATTACCCCCTATTACTCCCCTTTTAACCAATTCAAAAAAACATCTCGCGCAGGCCTCGACATCGACCAGGGCGTCGTGCGCGCCGTCGAAATCGCAGCCGAATAATTTCATGTGCAATTCGGACAAGGTCGGCCATTTATAGCCGTATCCGCCGGGAATCTGGCAGAAATTTGTCGATTCCTCTTTCGTGCAGATCCTGACCGTATCGAACAGATTATGGCTCATGCTATTGCGCAGAAACTCCGCGCCCATGATCTTTTCGTCGAAACTGATGTTGTGCGCCACGATGATCTTCGCCCGTTCCACGTCGGCCGCGAATAATTTCAAAGCTTCCGCAAGGTCGACGCCCTCGGCCATGGCCTTCTCTGTGGTAATACCGTGCACCCGGGAAGCTTCTTCGGGAATAATAAAGCCTTCCGGCTTCACTATAATATTATTGCCGCCGGCCTTATTTCCCTCTCCGTCGTACATAAGCCAGGCTAATTGTACGAGGCGCGGCCAATTATCAAGATCGGCAAGCGGCGCCCGCCAATTCTTCGGCAGGCCGGTCGTCTCCGTATCGAAAAACAAGAACATAATTTTAAAGGTTAGTGATTAGGAATCTTTTAAAATTATATTAACACACAATCCGCAAAATGAAAAACGCCAAAAACAAAAACTGTCCCTAAAAGGACAGTTTTTGATAAGAAATATATTAGATGATAAAAAGATTTATCGAAATAATTTATTCTTAAAACCGGCGCGGGCGGCTTTGCCTCTGTTGGCGGTGGCAGTCCCGGCAATAAAGGGGACGATTTCCATCCGGTTCGAAAGGCAGTTCCGTGATCTCGGCTCCGCATTGGGAGCAGGTCCAGGTGCCCTTGTACATCTGGCGGTCGCCAGCCTGGTTGTTGTTGTTGTACATTGACTTTGATATTGGTTCGCGTAGATTTTAAGAATAAAAATTAACGCAAACTTTTACTTAATTATGCTGTCACTATAGCATGTCGGCCGTAATCTGTCAATAATGAACCGCCAACTCAATATAATTTTTATTAATATTGGCCTATTTGCAAAGTAAAATAAAAGCCCGCGTACGGACTTTTGTTTAAAATCAATATCTGATCCTGAGGCCTTCCGGCAGGGGTAGACTGGGGTTTTTAACCGCCGGATTCAACGCGATAAGACGCTTAAGCAATCCATAACGTTCGATTCCTTTTTTTTCAGCAATTTCTCCGGCAATGGTTTTAAGGGTAACCATCTTGCCCACACCCGATGGAATAACGAGTTTTAAACCAACTTTTATAGAATTGGAGTTTTTGAGATGGTTGATCTTTAAAATATCGGATAAACGTACACCGAATCGGAGGGCGATACGCGAAAGACTATCTCCGGATTTAACGATATATGTTCGAGTAGCGCATACTTGCCCGACAGTAAAAATTTCGAATTCCAAAGTCGGCTCCTCGTTCCCGGCAAAACCCTCCTCAATAAGTTCTATTGTCGCCCAAAAACGAGCCGCAAAACGAAAATTCTCCCTCAGGCCGGCCGCTTCTTTTGAAAATACGATCCGCTTGGTGCTTTCCGTCCTGTTCGGAATCAAAATGACCATACCCCTTTTCAGGATATCTCCGGCGGAAAGGCGGTTTATTTCGGATAATTCTTTTTTTGTTACCCGGAAAACACGCGCAATGCCGCCTAGTGTATCGTTCTTTCTGATCCGATACGGGTAAACATCAAGACGCTCAATATCTTTTTTCAGAATATTGGCCCGGCGCTCCAAATAAGCCAGAAAATCGTCGTAGTCGATAACGGCGAACTCGTCTTTTTCCCTGGCTTCCTCCAGACAAGTCTCTGAAAAGCTACCGTTATATCGCGATAAGGCCAGATCGATCGATCCGAACATATCATACAACCTGCGCAAATATCGAGCCGCGGCTTGTCCGGCCAGAAGCGGATCAAGCCGCTCGTCAATATTATAATGTCGGTCACAACTCAAGTTGTAATCTTTAGCGGTTCTGGGCATGAATTGGTAATAACCGGCCGCTCCGACGGGTGATTTGCGCAGTATCCAATGAGACTCCGGTATAGCCAGATATATAAGCTTATCTACCGTTTCCACCGGCAATCCGGAACCCGCGAATTCGTTACGAAAAATTTCGATCAAATATTTCTTCCAAGCGCCGATGTGGTAGTGGGCCTTACGAAAAATCGCTCCCAGCCTGTTATCAAGCTTATAACGATTCTTGTAAAAACTCTTATAATCGAGCCAGGACTGACGATTGATCTTTATTTCCCGCGAATAATCAAAAATTTCATATTTCGATTTTTCTTTGAGCTTTTCCGCAAATTCATCCGAAAACTTGATTGATTCCGAATTTTTCGACCCGTCATCCTTGGCCATGGCCAGATCCGGTAAAAACAAAAGGGAGAAAATCATCAGGATCACTGTTGGTTTCATTGGGATTCTCCTTGTTTACTTAAAATTTTAAGGATCGTATTTTAATTTAATATTGTTTAATAGGTTCTTTTAAAAATATTACGGGCACAAACTTTCATTCACGAACTTTTTAAGATTTGTCATAAAATAGATTATTTTATCCACAAAATTTTTCGAAGAACCGTTTAATTTAAATATGTATCCCTCTTTAGAACAAGGATTAAGCATTAACTGACAAAGCGTCAAAACCAAAAACAAAACAACCGTCCCTTATAACTGCTTTAGCTGGATCAACAATTTAGTAAGATCGTTCTTTCTGGCGTGAAGGTTGCTGTGTTCTTTCTCCACTACCGCCGGCGGCGCTTTGGACGTAAATTCTTCGTTAGCCAGCTTCTTTTCGGTTCCAGCGATCAGTTTTTCCAGGTTAGCGATCTCTTTTTCCAGGCGTTTTTTCTCTTTGTCTTTGTCGATAGCTCCGACAAGATATATATCCATGTTAGAAACGCCTTTTACGGAAATACAGATCGAATCATCCGGCTCATCCCCGTCCTTGGCGATCGTGAGCTTCCCGATACCGGTCCTAAGCCCCTTTATGATCTCCGACTGCGATTCTATCAGGTCCTTATTGTTGCCGGTATAGATCACGGCGTCGATCTTCCGCCCCGGTTCGATCTTGTTTTCGGCCCGCGCGTTACGGATAGCAATTACAATATTTTTTATCAATTCGAAATCATCTCCATTATTTCCAGGATCATATTTTATTTCCGGCCATTTTTCGACCATCAATAATTTTTCTTTACCCATAAGCTCCCATATCTTTTCAGTGACAAAAGGTATGAACGGATGCCATAAAATCAATAAATTTTCCAATACATAACGCAACACCTTGACCTTCTCGGTGGATTTATCGAATTTTGCCGCCTCTAAATACCAGTCAGCCAAATAATCATATGTAAACGTACGCAGTAATTCCGCCGCTATAGAAAAATTATAGTTGCTCAAAAATTTTGTTGCCGAAGTGGCGTTTTTGTCTACCAATGCGTTAAAATGGGCCATAATCCATTTATCCGCCAAGGTCAAATTTTTAAGCTCTATTTCAGTCGTATTTTCATCTGCGGTCTGCAGGATAAATCTCGCCACATTCCACAGCTTATTCACGAAATTCCTATCCCCCTCTATCTTTTCCTCGAAAATGCGCACGTCATTGCCCGGCGTCGAACCGATCAATAAGGATAACCGGACCGCGTCCGTGCCGTATTTGGCGATAACGTCCAGTGGGTCGATGCCGTTCCCCTTGGATTTGCTCATCTTCTTGCCGTTCTTATCCAATACCATGCCGTGGAGATAAACCGTATCGAAGGGCTTTTCGCCGACTGCGAAAAAGCTCATCATGATCATCCGCGACACCCAGAGCGTCAATATCTCATAGCCGGTTTCAAGCACCTGGGTCGGATGGAACCGGGCTAAATCGCCGCTTTTTTTGCCGTCTTTAAAAGTATCCGGCCAACCCAGGGTGGAAAATGTCCACATACCGGACGAAAACCAGGTATCGAGCGAATCCGGGTCCTGCTCCCAGTCTTCGCCCTCCGGTGGATTTTCCCCGACATAAATATCGTCAACGTTACGCGAATTATACCACACCGGTATCCGGTGCCCGAACCAGATCTGGCGCGAGATGCACCAGTCATGCAGATTCCCCATCCAATTGACGAACCTTTTTTCGAAACGGTCCGGAATGAATTTTATCTCTCCCTTTTTCGCCGCCTCGATCGCCTTTTCTTTGAGGGACATATTCCCTAGCCGCGGCAGTTTCTTGTCGACGGACACGAACCACTGTTTCGAGGGCAGGGGCTCGATCGGGGTGTCGCAGCGGTAGCAGACCGACAACTTATTCTCGTAACCCTCTTCGATATGATCAATAAGGCCCATCTTCTCCATGTCGGCGACGATCTCTTCCCGGGCTTCGACGGTGGTTAATCCGGCGTACTTGCCGCAATTGTCCATCATGCGCCCGTCCTCGTTTATGATCTGCTTCCAGGGGATATTGTTGCGGCGGGCCATCTCGTTATCGGCGAAACTGTGGGCCGGGGTAACCTTGACCGCGCCGGAGCCGAATTCCGGATCAACGTGATGGTCGGCTATGACCTTTACTTTGAATTCTCCCAATACGCCCGGTATCATATATTCCTTACCGACCATATCCTTATAACGCTTATCGCCCGGGTGGACGGCAACGGCCGTATCGCCTAATTTTGTTTCCGGTCTCGTCGTAGCCAATACGAAAGGCCCGTACTTTATCCAGTACAGCTTGCTTTTTGTCTCTTTATATTCAACTTCATCATCCGCCAGGGTCGAGTGGCAACGCGGGCACCAGTTGACGATCCGTTCGCCGCGGTAAATAACGCCCTCGTTATACATGTCTACGAACATTTTTCTGACCGCTTTTTCGCGCTGTTCGTCCAGGGTAAAAGCCGTCCGGCTCCAATCCAGGGATGAACCCATTTTCCGGGTCTGTTTCAGTATTGTCGTCTGCGTTATGCGCAAAAATTCCCAGACTTTTTCTAAAAATTTTTCTCTACCCAGATCATGCCGGGTTTTACCATCTTCCTTAAATAGCTTCTTCTCGACAACGTTCTGTGTCGCGATCGCCGCGTGATCCGTGCCGGGAAGCCAAAGCGCCCGGTAGCCCCGCATCCGGTAATAACGGATCAATAGATCTTCTATGGCCAGCATCGAAGCGTGCCCCAAGTGCAATTTATCCGTGATATTCGGTGGCGGCAAAACGATCGTATAGCCGGGCGCGTCCGCGGGCAGATCCAAATTATCCGGATTAAAAAAACCGGACTCTTCCCATCTTTTGTAAATCTCATCTTCGTAAAGCCCGGGTTCGTACGCTTTGGGCAATTCTTTGTTCATATATTAAAAATATTACTTATATTACTACTTTTTACGTTACCAAATAATGCTCCTTTTGGCAAGCTGCCGGGTTGCGACTTTTCATTAAAATCTTTAAACAATTTTGTTTAATATTAAATAAAATTATTTTAATCGCGCACGCTTACCCGTTTCTTGTCGGCTATTTTCAAAAAACCTTGACATGCTCGTTTTTATCGTGTATATTAAAATCTTAAACATTTTAATCTATACTTAATGATCGTGACCCGCTTAGGTGCGGAAAAACCATGCTTCTCGATGGTTTTTAGTTTTTTATTTTATCCAACCCTGACACATGCTGACGCAAGAGCAACAAATTTTCGAACAAATTAAAAAGGCCAAAAGCGTCCTGATCACTTTCGGCAAAACCTGGAACGGTGATGCGGTCGCGTCATCCCTGGCCTTTTATCTGCTGCTTAAAAAACTCGGCAAGAGCGTTGAGATCGCGGCGGAAAACTTCGATCAGGGAAAATCCTATTCTTTTCTTCCCGCTTACGAGGCCATCCGGCACTCCCTGGATAATCTGAGGAAATTCATCGTTTCCCTGGATATTACGAACGCTAAGGTCGGAGCCATAAAATACAAAGTTGAGGAAAACGTCCTTAACTTCATTATTTCCCCCAAAGAGGGTTTTTTTACGCATGACGATATAAAATCCCGTTCGGGTGATTTTAAATATGACCTGGTGATCGTCCTTGATACTCCCGACCTTGAATCCCTGGGGGAAATTTACGATAAAGACACGGAATTTTTCTATCAAGTACCGGTAATAAATATTGCCCACAGCTCAAATAACGAAGAATTCGGCCAAATTAACTTAATAGAACTTACCGCCATCGCCACAGCCGAGATCCTGTTTAACCTGTTCTCCGGATACTCCCGCGACCTCATCGACGAGGATATCGCCACCTGCCTCTTGGCCGGCATTATCTCGAAAACCCGCAGCTTCAAAACCCAGAATATCACGCCGCAATCCTTATCGATATCTTCGGAACTTATTTCCTTGGGAGCCAGGCGCGAAGAGATCGTAAATCAACTTTACCGCTCCCGGTCCCTGGATGTCCTTAAGCTCTGGGGTCGGGTATTGGCCAGGTTGACGGCCGCCATGGATAATTCCCTTGTTTGGTCGGTTTTGACCGAGATGGATTTCCAGAAAACCAATACCGGAGAAAATGACCTTCCCGAGGTCATAGATGAGCTCATAATCAACATCCCCCAGGCTAAGATCGTTCTCCTTATTTATGAATACGGGGCTGAAAAAAATACGCAGGCCATGATCTACTCGATAAAAAACATCAATTCCCTCAATCTGGTAAAAAAATTCTCGCCCGTCGGAACTAAAAATTTCGTCCGAATTAATATCCCGAAACCAGTTTCCGAGGCGGAAAAGGAAATCGTCGATCACATTAAGGAAAATTTAAATAAACTATCGATATAAACGACCCGCACGAATAAAAACATCCCGCTTTAAACGGGATGTTTTTTTGTGTGGGCGACACAAGAGTTTCCGCCCGAGGCGGATCCGCCTTTGGCGGAGAACTTGTGACCCCCGCAAAGCCGCTGACGCGGCCTGCGGGGTAAACTCTACGATGTCAATCCCGCCATACGGCGAAATAGAACTCTGCGCTCTAACAGAAAACATCCCGCTTTAAACGGGATGTTTTTTTGTGTGGGCGACACAAGAGTTGAACTTGTGACCTCTACGATGTCAACGTAGCGCTCTAACCAACTGAGCTAGCCGCCCGGATAAATAAATAATAAACAATAATAGTATAAATGTAAATATGTGCGCCCAGATGGACTTGAAGGGGCGGAAGCCCCACACCATCATAGGACCGGTTTTTCGCGTAAAATTTGCCGATACCGATATTTAAGGTCCATTCTTCTTTGAATCTTCTTCAAAATGGTTCAAATCTCTGAACACGCAAAATTATACCGGCCCTGCGGCGGGCCGTTATAATTTTGTGCGCCCAGATGGACTTGAACCATCGACCCCAGGCTTATAAGGCCTGTGCTCTAACCAACTGAGCTATGGGCGCGATAAATATCTTAAAACAAAAAAACCGCTTTACTCTTGAATTAATATAGCACTATTATTAACTTTTTTCAAGGGACGGTAATATGTTGCTTTTAAATCGATAATGTATTATAATAATTAATAAGACTAACAATCATTTATAGGTTGGGTGTTTTTATAAAGATTATATTTCCAATCAGGGAATATCAAAAAAACGCCAGAAGACCAAAAAAATATCATGAAAAAATTTTTCCGAAAAATATCCGGTCTGGGCCGTGATAACCCGATCAATTTAGCGGATGAAAAAGCCGATTCCGAGAATGAGGAAGTTTACGAAGAATTGGACAAAGAGCTGGAAGCCGGGGAAGAAGAGGAGAAAGAATGGCTGGGAGAAGAATATGAAGAGGGTCAATTATCCATAGATGTTTATCAAACCCCCAAAGATCTGGTGGTAAAATCGACCATTGCCGGCGTAAAACCGGATGATATCGATATCTCGATCAATAATGACATGCTGACCATCCGGGGTAAACGGGAAATGCAGGATAACATAAAAGAGGAAAACTATCTTTACCGGGAATGTTATTGGGGCTCTTTCTCGCGCTCTATTATCCTGCCCCTGGAAATAGAACCCGATAAGATAGAGGCGTTCCTGGAAAATGGGATTCTGACAATAGTCCTTCCGAAAGCTAAAAGCGCCAAAGAAATTTCCATAAAAGTAAGGGAAAAATAAAATTTTAGCGGCTATTTATGCGCCTCAACCTAATTATCGACCGCTTTGAGGGAGACAAGGTGGTGTTTAAAACTGAAAACAACGCGACGATCGTTTGGCCCAAGGATGCCCTGCCGGAAAATATCCACGAGGGCATGGTTTTAACTTTTACGATAAACAACTCTAACGGCAAAGAAGATAACGACAAGCGGCTGGCCAAGGATATATTGAACGAAATTCTACAGCCGGAATAATTTATGGCCGGAGAAAAAAAGGAAAAAAAACATCTTTTCTTAGAATGGTTACTGACTGTCATGGCCATTTTTTTTGTATTGGCCGTTTGTTTGTCTGCCGCTTATTGGCGATACTCCGAAAAATACGCCGATAAGATATACCCAGGCGTGCATGCCGGCCGATACGACCTTTCCGGGTTGACGCGGGATGAGGCAAAAAGCATCATGAACCAAAAAACCGATATTATCCACAAGCAAGGGATTATTTTTTCTCACGGCCAATATCGCGCTTCCCTCTTTCCGCTCATATCTTCCGTCGAAGGAGATCTGGCTTACCGGATATTCGATTTCGATATCGAAAAAAACGCGGAAGACGCTTATGCCTTCGGCCGGAAGGGCGGCTTTTACGATAATTTAAAGGCGCGGCTGAGGTCCCTGCTTATTCCGTATCGTTTCGATATATATTACATTATCAACGAAAAGGAGGCGGAAAAATTCCTGAACGAAAATTTCTCGCGCTTCGTGGAGTCGGCGAAAGACGCCCGGTTGGTAATTAACGCCGCCGACGCGAATAACCTGAAATTTTCCATCGAAGCGGAAAAGATCGGACAAAGTATCGACTATCAAAAGACGGTCGATTTACTGAAAAGAAATTTGGGAATACTCGATAATAATCCGATCGAAGTGATCACTGACATCGACTATCCTAAAATTTATGAAAGCGATTGTCTGAATATCGAGTCTCAAGCGGAAAAAATGCTTTCGGCGGCGCCTGTTTCCCTCGCGTACGGTTCCGACGTCTGGCAGGTAAACTTCAGCCATCTGACCGACTGGATCGTACTTAGACCCGGTCCGGGCACCGGACAAGAAGACAAGGTGGTGGTCGGCCTTGATCCGGCAAAAGGGAAAAGGTTCATATCTGAATGGGTGGCGCCCAAAATAGACCGCCCCGCGCAAAACGCCAAATTCGAAATCAAGGACGGCCGGGTAGCCGAATTCCAGGCAAGCCGGGACGGCTTAGAGCTTAACATAAACGAAAGCTTCGATCGGCTGGAAGCGGAATTACGTGAAGGCCGCAATCGGGTGGAGTTGGTGGTCGGTGACAAAAAAAGCGCTCTGCAAACCGAAGAGATCAATAATTTAGGCATTAAAGAAATAATCGGTACCGGCCATTCGAATTTTTCCGGTTCGCCTGCCAATCGCCGCCACAACATAAAAACAGGCGCCAATTCCTTGAACGGCGTTCTTATAAAACCGGGAGAAGAATTTTCGCTGATAACGACCCTGGGGAATATCGATAAAGAGGGCGGTTATCTGCCGGAACTTGTCATCAAAGACAACAAAACCGTTCCGGAATACGGGGGTGGTCTCTGCCAGATCGGCACGACCATGTTCCGGGCGACGCTTAAAACCGGCCTGCCGGTTACCATGCGGCGCAATCACTCATACCGGGTGTCGTATTACGAGCCCGCCGGAACGGACGCCACTATCTATAACCCCTGGCCGGATTATAAATTCATAAATGATACCGGAAACCATATCCTGATCCAGGCGCGCATCGAGGGGGACGATCTTTATTTCGATTTCTGGGGAACCCGTGACGGACGGAAGGCGGAGACGACTGAACCTGTCATAAATAATATCGTCAAACCGGCGCCGACAAAATTCATCGAAACCCTTGATCTTAAGCCAGGGCAAAAAAAATGCACCGAACACGCCCACAACGGCGCCGATGCGTCATTCGATTACACTGTTACCTACGCCGACGGAAAGGTTGAGGAAAAAACTTTCAAATCCCATTATGTGCCCTGGCGCGAGGTCTGTCTTATCGGTGTTGAAAAACTATCGACGGACACGGCCACTTCTTCGCCCGAAGCGATTCCGCGATGATCGATCGATAACTATTTAAAATAAGCGACAGAGACGAGGCGTGCCTCGTCTCTGCTGTTTTTAGCCAACAAAAAAAGACCAACTAAAGCGGCCAGGCAAGAAATTTTCGTCAGGAAAAACTTAGTTCTAGAACCGAATTTTTCCTAACAGAAAGATCCCCATGCTTGTCGTGCCTGTGCCGCTTTAACCGGCCTTTTATTTAAAAATTCAAGTTAATATATCATCTTAGCACACCACAGAAAAGTTGTCAAGACTTAAATGCCACAATAAAAATATTTTATTTAAAACTAGCAAAAAAATTATATTATTTTTACCTATACTACGATATAATGAAAGTATAACAACACTTTATTAATGAAAAATTAAAAAAAACCGCCTATAATCAAGACGGTTCGCGAACAGGATTTAACAATCAAATTAGCTTAGCCTGTCCCCTTTCTTCGTCCGTAAAAATCCTGACCCGACCGTATTGCCCGTCAAAACCGGGCTCGATCCGCAACCGGCCCTCCCTTACCCGGCGTATACCCTCGACAACGGCCGGCGATAAGCCCCCGGCTAAACTCTCGATCGGTTCGTCAAGAAGAACGTTTGTTTCGTTGCCATATCTCCCGATAATATCATTGTATTCGGCTTGCACTTTGACGGACGTCCGGCTCTTTACCCCTAACGCTTCGGCGATGATCTTATCGAGTTCGACCAATTTCCTCGCTCCCGGCGCTCCCGCGGGCTTAAAACCTTCTTTCCGGTCGGCGAGCTCTTCCACCCGGTTAAGGACACCGACCACCAGCGGTTTTTTACATTTAGGACAAATATTTTTATGCTTTTTCGTTTCGGCGGGCGTAAAGCGCACGCCGCAATCACGATGGCCGTCGAAATGATACATGCCTTCTTCCGGATAAAACTCGATCGTATAATCCAGGTAGGATTTACCGGTTGTAGAGACGCCCCGGCGGGGCGTCTCTACGCCTTTTATGACATCATGCAATTCATCATAAGCAACCTTTTCCAGCTCGAAAACGTTGGCCTCGCGGGCGATATTAGGAAGCGAGTGGGCGTCGGAATTCGACAAAAGCGTAAATTTATCCAGGGCCGAAAGCCGCCAGTTCATCTCCGGATCGGAAGACAGGCCGGTTTCATATGCGTAAATATCTTTCGTGTATTCCCCGAAGCATTCTTCCATGGTGTCAAAACCGGATTTTGATCCGAAGACCGAAAACCATGGCGTCCAGATATGCGCCGGATAGACGAGGAATTTCGGATGAATAGAGAGACAAAGTTTCATTAATTCCTCTGCGCTCATGCCGAGTATCGGCCGTCCGTCCGAACGGATATTGTAATGCTTATCCAGGTATTTATTTAATTCTTCCGCGGCCGCGACATTCGGGGCGGTCACAACGATATGTATCCGCCGGCAGCGGTCATTTTTTTTATATATTAAAGCCAATTCAGTCGATAAAATGAATTTTATCTTATCGTCCGGCGCCGTTTTCAATTTATATAATCCGCCGTTTTTTATCTCTTCCAGTTCGTTTTTTATGGAAGCAAACCAGTCCGGAAAAGTAAAATCACCGGTGGCGATGATATCGACTCCCTTGATCCGGCAGGCCTTATCAATATTTTCCAAAGTCAGATCCTTGGAGCAGGCCCGCGAATATTTCGAATGGATATGCAGATCGGCTATCTGGCGCATAAATTTTATGGCTTTAATTGCTCGCAATTTTCCTTGTCGTGCATATAAATTCCCTGGATTTCATACAGTTTTTCTTTCGGCACCTGACATTGTCCGTCAATGATTTTCTTGCTACACTCCTCGTCATATTTGGCCCGGTATTCCTCGTAAGCCTTTTTTAGACATTTGATATATTCCTCTTCTTTGCTGTTCACACTATCGCGCGCTTCTTCTTCCGTTTTTTCCGTCTCTATTGTCCCGATCCGCTCCCCCTGCTCCGCGGTCTTTTTAAGCCGGTGATCAACATAAGCTGCTAAAGAAAAATAAATAATCGCGCCAGTAACGAATAAAACCAAAAACGCTTTAAACAAAAATATCATGACTTTCGATAAATATTCAAAAAACTTCTCCATATCGTACTATAAAAATAGGATCATATTAAAACCGACGGCATAAATTTATTCGGAAATACTCCACAAATAATCGTAAAGACTCCGGAAGCTTTCGACTATCTCGCGGTTTTTGATTGCCGTCACGAAGGGCGGATGGCCGGAGAAAAGCACCAGGGTTTTCCCTATGAGCCAAAGCGAAGCGGAAAATCCGATCGTCGGCGGCATTTCTTTGATAACGATATTCTGCGTCCTGATCTTGTCCGGATTTATAGTCTTTAGGGTTCGATACGGCACGAGCGTGCGCGTGCTCATACCCTTTTTATTCTTAAGACCGACAAGGATCTTTCCATACTCGCGCGACAGCACTTTATCGTAGTTGCCGGCGCTGGGACAATCGATGGTGCAGATCAAGCTTTTTGCCGGCGCATCGCTTAAGATTTTGGCGATGAATGTTTTTATGGATTTCTTGGTATCAAAAACGAGGGTGCCGGGAAAATCGGCTTCGCTGCGATAAAGGCCGGCCAGGCTTTTCCCGAGCTCCTCCGCGATCTTTACCTTATTTTCCATTATACTCTTGATCGTCTGCGGAGATTCTATCCAGTAGTAGGTGGTGCCGCGGTATTTATGCGTCGTGATATAGCCGCTTTCCCTGAATTTTTCCAGGATGCTTATGGCCGTGGTCCGCGGCATATCGGCCTTTTTCGCGATATTGGCCGCGCTCGATTCGCCTAGTTCGGTCAGGGCGATATAAACGCTTATTTCATTTTCCGAAAAACCCAGTTCCCCGAGGCTTTTTTTGATCTTGGAAATCATGCTGTTTTGCTGTCGAAAATTTACGACAGTTTATTTTATATTTTTTGCTAAAATAAGGAAACATCTGTTTTTTCTTTAAACAACTCCTGCTTTCCGGCATTTTTTCCTGTTTTAATTATATACTTAAATACAGATCTTTGACAAGCTTATCTTTTTAAAAATTTAAAAAGAAAGGAGAAAAATATGGAAAACATATTCATCTATCCGGGGACCTTCTGCCCGCCGACCTATGGCCATCTCCATATTTTAAAAAAAGCCTGCGAAATATTCCCCCTGGTAAGGGTCGTATGTTCGGATAACGACAGAAAAAAAGACCGATGGTTTCCGGCCTACGAATGCGCCCGCTTATGGAAAGCTTACCGCCTTCCGGAAAACGCCCGGGTAAACACCTTGGACGAACTTAAAAAAGAGAATATCGATCCGGACCGCTTAACTATGATCAGGGGAATACGCGGACAGGAAGATATAAACCATGAAACAGAGGTGATGGAACTTAATACCCGGGATTTCGGGATAAGCAGATACTTTTTTATTTACGCCGATCCGGCATACGCGCGCGTCTCATCCAGCGCGGTCAGACAAGCGGCGAAGAATTTCGAACTCGAAAAATTGTCCGCCTTTGCTTCGCCTCTGATCATCTCGTGCCTTTTGGAAAAGATCCTTCATATCGAAAATCTTTTTTTGGTAGTCGGTCCGCCGGCAAGCGGAAAATCCACGCTTATGAAAATACTCGGGGAAATTGACGGGGGCAACCTCCATATCGATACGGATAAATTCAGCGAGAAACTTAAACCGCTCCTTCGGGAGTATTTTCCCGGGCAAGACCTCGTCGAGCTGGCGCTAAAACAGAGTGAAATATTAAAAAAGACGATCGGGCCGGCCTGGCTGGAGCTCCTTAAGGATTCTTTGCGGCATATACGGAACAAGGCCAACGTATTGGTAGAAATTCCCTATGGCCTGGAAAAAGACAAGAATATGTTCAGATTCCTGGGCGGCAAGATAATTTTCGTCGGCTGCGGAAACAAAAAAATAAATCTGGAAAGGAATAAAAAGAGAGCCACTCCCGAGCTGGAACCTTTTATCGAAAAAATACCCGGCCGAAAGGAAACAGTCCGTATCGCGAAAAAGAAAGGATTGTACGTTTATACCCTGGACACGAACTGCTCTCTGGCCGAATTGAGGCAAATGGCGCATAAACTGAACGCAAAATTCGCTTTTACCGATCTTGATATTTACGGAGGGACGAAAAATGGATGAATTGATTTTTCCGGTTTTACTCGCCCATTTTGCCGGGGACTATTGGCTGCAGACGAAAAACATGGCCTTAAACAAATCGAAAAAAGGCGTCAGAGGCATACTGACCTGTTGCCTTCACTCCCTTGTCTATACCGCCTGCTTCTGCGCTTTTCTTCGGACACCGGACCCCTGGCTGGCGGTCCTCATATTCCTGAGCCATTATCCGCTCGATCGCTGGTCTTTGGCGGAAAAATGGCTCAAACTGATTAACGGCCGGAACGTCATGGGCGCATTCCTGTCGCGCGATAAATACCGGGAAATAGATCTTTCGTTTTCCTGTATAGTCTATGCTGTAACCGATAATTCCATGCACCTCTTCCTTATCTGGCTCATTATAAAATTCATTTCTTTTTAATGCCAAAAACCGAACGGACAGTTCGGTTTTTTCTTTGCGTTCCGGGTCTTTTGTTTTTATGGATATTTCTGTATAATTAAAGATAAATAACCATGTTTAATATATAAAGCCAATATGTCTATATTAACTAATTCACTGTTGCTTTTGATCCTGTTCGCGGTCCTCGGGGTGGCTGCGGATTTCGCTGTCCGTAATATAAAATATATCGCCTCGGTCCTGAAAATGAGATTATTCGCCTTCGGGATCCTGCTTGGCCTTATTACCACCTTGCCGGAACTGTCCGTCGGCATAAACGCCACAATAGACAAGGCCGCTTCCTTATCGGCCGGAAATCTTCTGGGCGGAGTGATCGTTCTTTTCGGCCTCGTTCTGGGAACCAGCCTTTTCCTTAACCGCCAGATCGATACGGACGATAATCTAAAAACCCTTATTCCGGAAATGGCCGTGATATTTTCTCCGGTGTTATTCGGCCTGGACGGACACTTTGGGCTTTTGGACGGCCTTATGATGATCGGCTTATATCTGGCGCTCCTCTACTATCTCTATCGCGCCAACCATGCTTTCGGAGGTTCGCATTTTGGTCTTATAGACAAGAATAAAATCGCCCGGGCGGCGCTTTTGTCCATCTTCGGGATAATATTCATCCTCCTGGCTTCACATTGGATAGTGGAGATTAGCTTAAACCTATTGCGGTACTTTGGCATAAGCAAGCTGCTCATGGGAATTTTAGTTTTCTCTATCGGAACGAATTTGCCGGAAATAACCATTACCGTGACCTCCTGGCGCAAAAAAATATCCGAACTTTCCCTGAGTCATCTCCTAAGTTCCGCATTTACCAATACGCTTGTCCTGGGGGTTCTCGCGTCGATCCAGCCGATTTCTTTTACCCTCGGACCGGCTTACTGGATTTTGATGTTTTTCATTATCCTGTTATTGATGTCATTCCTCTCTTTCTATCATAGCGGAAAAAAAATGGACCGGCGCGAGGGATTGATACTCCTGTTGATTTACGTGGTATTCTTGGCCGTTAATTTATTGATAATAAAGTAAGGTCTATCGGATATTATGCGCACTAAGAAAAAAAACGATACCTTGGGCGTCCTGGCGCGGCTCTTGCGGGACAATAAAGAAAATATCATGAACGCCAATCGGCGCGATATATTATCCTGCCGAAGCGCCGGCGCTTCTATGCTCGACCGCCTAAAAACGGATGAATCTAAAATTTCCGGCATGATAGCGTCTCTTAAACTGTTAAAAAAAATGCCTGATCCGGAAAACCGGACGATCTATTCTTATAAGCACCGCAACGGACTTAAAATAGAAAACAGAACCGTTCCTTTCGGCACGATCCTCATAATCTACGAATCCCGCCCCGACGTGACGATCGAAGCGGCCGCTACCGCCTTTAAAGCGGGGAACAAAGTGATTCTTAGGGGCGGGACCGAATCAAGAAAGACTAACATAGTTTTGACGAAACTCTGGCGGAGGGCATTGGCCGCTTGCGGTCTATCCGCAGATTACGTCTCCTACCTCGATCTCGACCGAAAAAAAATAAAAGAATTTATTAAAAACAGCCGAGAGCCCGATCTGATCATTCCGCGCGGCGGGAAGGGACTTATTGATTTCGTCAAAAAAAATACCGATATTCCCGTGATCGCGAGCGGCCGGGGAAATAATTTTTTGTATCTCGATAAAAAATCCGACCTGGCCATGGCCGCGAAGATCATAATTAACGGCAAATCAAGAATAAGCGTATGCAACGCCCTGGATAAGGTTCTTATAAATCGCGATCTCCCTGATCTGAAAAACAGTCTTTTTAAATTAACGGAAGCCCTTCTCTCCGCCGGCATCGCCGTGTACGGAGATCGTCCGGTTTGCCGCCTCGATAAAAAGATCAAAGAGATCAGGGACGATTCCGCATTTGCGGAAGAATTTTTATCCGCTAAAATATTCATAAGCCTCGTTAAGGATATCGACACGGCCATAGACCTTATAAATGAATATTCCGGAGGCCACTCGGCGGCCATAATCACGGCCGACGCGAAAAAGGCCTTAAAATTCCAGAATGAAGTCGACTGCGCGGCCGTTTATCATAATGCCTCAACGAGATTTACCGACGGCGGAGAATTCGGATCGGGCGCGGAGATAGCGATAAGCACGCAAAAGCTGCATTTCCGGGGGCCGATCGGGCCGAACGAGCTTGTTACCAATAAATGGTTCATAAACGGCCGCGGCCAGATCAGGAAATGAACAGACAAAAAAATATGAAAAAAAAATTAGTGGTAAAAATAGGGACATCGACACTTACGGCCGGCACCGACCGGATCTCCTACGGCAAAATCGAGGATATTGCCCGGCAGACAGTCTCCCTGAAAAAATCTTACGATATCGTTCTGGTCTCTTCCGGCGCTATCGCCGCCGCCCGGCAGTTCATAGACATAAACGGCCACAGGAAAAGGGTTGATTCGAAACAGGCGATGGCGGCGATCGGGCAGCCTAAGCTTATGGGTATCTACGACGAGGTTTTCGGCAGCTTCGGGTTAAAGACCGCGCAATGCCTAATGACCTACCGGGATTTCGAGGACAAAACGGCTAAAAACAATACGAGAAACACGATAGGAAAACTGCTTGAAAACGATTATATCCCGATAATAAACGAAAACGATACCGTCGCGATCGAAGAAATAATCCTGGGAGATAACGATAAATTATCCGCTCTGGTGGCTTCGATCATAAAAGCGGATCTTCTGGTTATCGCTTCCGATATCGACGGGCTGTACGACAAAAACCCTCATCTTAACGAAAACGCGGTCCTGATCGAAGAGGTAAAGAACCTGAAACGGGTCGCCGCCTTCGCGGAAGAAAAAAGATCCGGTCCGGGGACCGGCGGAATGACCTCGAAGATCCAGGCGGCCGCTATCTGCCGGAAAAACAAGATAGAGATGTGGATCGTTAACGGCGCAAAAAACGGTTTTCTGGTCAAAGCGCTTGGGCGCGAAATATCCTTTACTAAATTCAAATTTTAAATATGAACTACGGCTTTATCGGTTTCGGCAACCTGGGCAGGGCCTTATATCTCTCCCTGAAAGACGATAAAAATCTGTCCTTCGCATACGTGTCGAAAAACAACAAGCGTAAAGATATCCGGTCAATGAAGAATATTCCGGCTCTGGTTTCATTCTCCGACGTGGTCTGGTTGTGCGTAAAGCCCAGTGATCTGCCGGAAGTGTTGGCCGAATTGCGAAAGACGGAATTAAACGGCAAAACGATCGTCTCGCCCGTAGCCGGCATAGACCTCGCTTTCATTCGGAAAAACCTGGGAAAAGGGCCCGAATTAATAAGAATAATGCCAAACCTGGCGATCGCTTATAAAAAATCGGTTACCGCTTTTTGCGCGGATAAAAAAAATTCCGTCAAAGCAAAAATAATCAGGCGCGTTCTTTTAAGATCGGGGCGCGTGATCGACTTGCCCGAAAAACATTTCGACCTGTTCACGGCTGTTTTCGGAAGCGGCCCGGCCTTCCTTTTAGAAATAATGCGCGTATTCGGAAATATGATCAAAGAACTGGGCATAGCGGAAAAGGACGTTAACCTCCTTTTGGCCGATCTCATGGCCGGCACCCTGGTCCATTTCCGAAAAAATCAAAATAAAAAAACCATCGCTGATCTCATAGGCGGTATCGCCAGCAAAGGCGGTACGACCGAGGCCGGACTCGCATATTTTAAGAAAAAAAATCTGGACGAATTGTTGGCCGGCGTCATAACGGCGGCTCGCGACAGATCAAAAAAATTAAACACTAAAGCATAAATCATAAAGTTATGAATTTAGAGAAAAACCTCAAAGCCCATGAAGTGGTCCATCCGGAGCCGCGAGAGATATTGGCGGAAGAGGCCGGCACAATGAGAAAACTGGGGAAAAAAGCGAAGAAGATAGCCAAGGTTTTAACTTTTTTTACCTTGGCGAGCCTGGGCTGCGCTTTGCCGAAACAGAAAGAGGACGGATTCGAACCCGGTAAAGCAAGACCCGCGGCCGAAGAGATTGAAGCGGCAGCGTCTACCCGTCCTTTCGGCGAAGAAATCGACAAAGCGCGCGAAAGAACTATGTCCGACGAAGAACGTAGCGTATTAAAGATCGCGGAAGAAGCTCCCTGGGAATTTTTAGGGAGAATCGATGAATTCGCCTCCCTCGATATAGACCTGGTCCCCTACATAGAGAAGGCCGGGCTAAAAGCGCCTGAAAGCCTTTTTAACGCGGCTCCTAATCTGGTTTTACTGAAAATCCCGGGCTTGGATCTGGCCGCGCTCATAACAAAAGCGGCTCTTAAGGATCCGGGGGGGTTCTATATTAATCTCGGATATCTTAGGGATATTCCCGATCTGGATCTGTCTAAAATAACCAAGGAGGAGGCGGCGGCCAGCGTTAAAAATCCGTGGGTATTCCTGAATACCGTCCAATACATCCCTAAAGACATCCCCGACGTTGACCTTACATCCGAAGCTATCTCTGTCTGCGACGGGATTCCTTATCGCTTCATCGGTAGCGCAAACAAACTTAAAAACGTCATGAGACCGTCTGAATGGCAGGAGCAACTGGAAAAATCATTCGAAACTTATCCTGAAGCGATCAAGAGTTATGGCGAAACATTAAAGAGCATAAAGGATCCAAAACTGGAATCGACCCGCGTTCTCCAGACAATAAACGACTGGACGGCTGCGTTGCTCTTGAACGATATGGTCAGACACGGCCTATCCGAAGAAGGGGCAGTAAAAATAGCAAATAACGAAAACGAATTGTTCAAAGCGCTGGTTAAAATAAAATCAGAACCCGGCCATATCGGCGGTTTGACCGTCGAGGAACATCTGCGGGATTTAAGCTTAAAGACGGTAAAGCAAATCAACGATCTTCACGAAGAATCGAATACGGTAAGATTCAAACCGGCTAACGGCTTAAAGTCCCGGGAATTGTACGGTTTGATGGCATACGGCGAAGAAGAAATCTTTACCTCTACTTTTAACGGCTTATTCGACCGGATGATGGTAAAAATGCGGAACGAAAAAATTAACGGTCAGGAATTATTAAGAATGGTCGATAATAATAAATTCAGGACCTTTATAAAAGAATGCGCCGGATATAACCGCCTTAATGAATTTTTAGGGACAATGGACAAAGAAAACGCCCACGCCCTGCTTTCTGATGTCGTAAAAAACCTTGACGCGGCTAAAGACGGATTGTCCCAAGCCACTACGGTAGCCGATATTTTCGGAGTGATCACGGACAAGGAAGCTTTGGCCGTATTGCAGGAGCAGGTAAAACAGGAATACGAACGGGTGAACGGGCAGTCGCCGGCGGACGCTAACGGCAAGATCATTTACGGCATCCTGGCCGGAATGTCGGGGGACCGGGCCCTGGTCCACAAAGATTGGTTCAACAAGATGTCCGCTGAATTTCCGCTCGGCAATTTTAAGGAAATAAAATCCGCTGATCTTTTTAACGATGATGATCTTAACGTCCAGCAATATCTTTTTTATAACGATAAAGACGGCAAGGATTCATTCCGGAGCTTTATGTCCCAATACCAGAATGACCGCAAATGGCAGATAGAGAAAAAAGACCATTACGCCGTCATCCGTTCCGCGGGAAACGGAAAAAGAATAGAGATATATGCGAGCTATCCGGAATTTGAAGGAGAGGCTCCGGAAGAAATAGCGGAGGCGCTCAAGGAAAAAAATCTCCAAACCAATATTATGGCGCACCGCGGTCATAGCTATCATGCCCGTAAAACCATCGAGAGAATTTCGCCGACCACTAAAATAGTTTCCCTGGGCTCCTGCGGGGGTTATAACAATGTTTTTCTGGTGCTTGAGGGATCTCCTGGCGCTCACATTATCTCCACCAAGGGTACCGGCACCATGTATGTCAATGATCCTTTATTTAAAATGTTAAACGAGGAAATTTTATCCGGGAAAGATATTTCCTGGCCGGAGTTTTGGGCTTCAGCCGAAAAAAAGCTGGGTAAAAATCCCAATTTCCGCGACTACGTCGCTCCGCATAAAAATCTAGGCGTAATGTTCCTGAAAACCTACAATAAAGAGCTTGAGAGGGCGAAAGATCTGCTGGTAGCGGAAAAATAAATAATATTAAAGCGCGCAATAAAAAACCGGAAGCTTTGCTTCCGGTTTTTATATGATCAGGCCTTAATTTACGTATTTAGACAGATTCCGCGGCTTATCGATTTCGAGCCCTTTGCCGACCGCTATCCCGTAAGCCAAAAACTGCAAAGGAATTATCGATAAGATCGGTACAAATATATCAAGTGCCGACGGAACGCGAACTACGTCATCCGCTAAATCATCAAGCTTGTGGTTGCCGGCGGTGGTAACGGCTAAAATCTTTCCGCCCGCCCTTTTTATCTCTTTCATTATCTTGACATTATCTTCATAGGCTGGATCTATCGGGGCTAAAAATATTACCGGAAAATCCGTATCCACGATCGCCAGGGGTCCGTGCAGAAATTCACCGGCGGCGAGGCCCTCGGCGTGCACATAAGCGGTTTCTTTGAATTTTAACGCTCCCTCGAGCGCGATCGGATAATTATAATTTTCGCCCAATATAACGAAACCTTTTTCCGAGGCATACTTGTCGGCTATAATCTTTATTTCCTCCTCCGATCCGAGAACGGCGGCGATTTTTTCGGAAAGACCTTTAAGTTCAAAAACAGCCGGTTGGCTCAAAACCGGCGGTTTCCTGTTCAAGCTGTCAAAATAAACCGCCAAAAGACCCAAAAGCATTACTTGGCTCGTAAAGGTTTTAGTGGCAGCGACTGCGATCTCTTCGCCGGCTTCCGTATAGATGCAGATATCGGCATATTTCGACAATGAGGAATTGATTTCGTTCGTTAGGCCGATAATAAAAGCTTCTTTTTCCCTGGCCAGACGAGCGGCCTTAAGAGCATCTCCGGTCTCGCCGGATTGGCTTATTAGTACGACCGCGGTACCGCTTTCTATCACCGCTTCGCGCTTTGTGAATTCGTCCGCCAGTTCGCACTCACAATTCAAGCCGGTCAATTCCTCAAAAACATAATTCCCGTACAAGGCGGCGTGGTATGAGGTTCCGCAACCCAAAAAAATGATCCGCTGAACATTTTTAAGGATCCTGATTTTACCATGATCGAACTCGTCGAAAACCGCGCAACCTGTTTTAAAGTCCACGCGCTTATTTATAATATCTTTTATGATCAGCGCTTGCTCCCGGATCTCTTTTAACATGTTGAATTCCCTGGCCATAAAACGTTTGATTATTTTATCCCTCAATATAAATGTATCATTTTTGCCGATTTTCAGCAAACAAAAAGCGCCATAAATTACCTGGCGCTTTTATAGGTGTTAATTTTTATTTTTGCTTCTTACTTCCGACCTGGTCAAAATATTTTCCGCCCTCTTAAGGCTTGCCGGATCCGACACTTGTATCCAATCGGTTGTTTTTTCGATTCCGACCGGCCAATCCCGGGCCATTTTCGCGATCGTCTGCGGCAGGCCGTATTCCGCTCCGTCGTGGACCGGCACGAGATCATAGTCAAAAAATTTTTTCTTGAGTACGTACATGGCCGCATTGGCCAGGGCGAAAGTTTTGTTGTGCGTGCCCTCGATAATATCGGCTAATTTGCCGGCGCCGTCTAAAACCACCCGTCCGCCGGAAAATTTTCCGCTGGCCTCCCTGACCAGGATGCATTGTTCGTGCCCGAGGCATCTTTCCGCGTCGCCGAACCCGTAAATATCGTCGCCCATCATGACCAAGAAACGCTCTCCTAATTTTTCCCGGCAGGCGTGGATAGCATGTCCGGTGCCTAATAATTTTTGCTGTTTAACATAGCTTATCTTCCGGCCACCGAACTCATGACCGAAATGATTCACGATCTGCTCGCCTAAATATCCGACGACAAAAATGATCTCGTCTATCTCATCCGGAAGCCTGTCCAGATTATGTTCGATTAAATTTTTTCCTGCCGCCTTGACCATGGGCTTGGGCACATGGTAAGTTAACGGCCTAAGCCTCGTACCTCGCCCGGCGGCCAGTATCACTGCTTGCATATATTCATTAATATAACGCATTAAATATCGGGCGGCGCTAAAAAATCAATCGGCTTAATACTTAATACGAAATGCTTTTACTACATACTAAATTAAACTATCAAATAAAATCATGATATTTAATAATAACATTATTACAGAATTCTTAATAAATCATTAAAACAATACTCTTTCATAGTGTGCCTGACATTTCTCGAGTGCGAGCTTTTCACTAAAATCAAACTGATTCTGTCGCCCATCGCTTTTTTGATGGCGATATTTTCCCGAGCATTATCGTTGATTACAAGAGCCTGGCCCCGGCTCTTTTTTAAAAACATTAAAACAGAATCTTTATTCTTGTCGGTTATAATCATTCTATCAAAATATTTTTTAATACTGAGTCCGTTCACTTTCGCTTTTTGCCAACGGATATCGCCGAAGGTAAGCAATATCAATTCATTCTTTTCCTCCCTGAGTTTCCGGAGAAGAGGAACCGCGGCCGGGTAAAGATATCTGTCCATATTTTTAAACAAGGCTCCAACTTTTTTGCGCGCCCGGACCGTATCGGCAATACACCCCTCTTTTCTTAAATAATCAATATGCTTATAGCCGCTGTATTTACGGGAAAACGATATTTCCGGAAAATATTTCTCCCGGGTTGATCTAAAAATGCGCGCTGACACGCCCATGGCTCCGGGCAAAACCGCTAAAAATTTCTTAGTATCGAGTAAAGTGAAATCAAGATCAAAAACGTAGATCATATAGTATAAATATTGCCTTTTAACACCCCTCCTGACTCCCCCGAAACGTCGGGGTCGCCACCGCCCCCTAATTAGGGGAGGAACGCGGGGAGGGGTGTCGCCGGCACCTAATCAAAAATAATCTTCTTTATCGCTCCGGCCAATTTTTTCGGATCGTGCCGCGCGATATCGCCGGAAGCGTTTAAGAGGTCTTTTCTGATTATTATCCGATTCCCCCAAGTGTCCCGGCGGCCTATTTCCACTAAACCGGCTTTTTGCTGCCGATATTCTTCCAATACTTTTTCTTCCGGCCGGGCCGAGTTCAGTATGGCGATATCAACGGTTTTTTTAAGAAAACGTTCCAGACCGGCAATGAAATCGCGGGCGGTAAAATCATCGGTTTCGCCGAATTTAGTCATAATATTGACCACATAGACCAATTTCGCCCGCGTCCTGGCAATGGCTTCCGCGACACCCTCGACCAGAAAATTCGGGGTAATGCTCGTATAAAGATCTCCCGGGCCGATTAATATATAGTCGGCGGCGCGGATCGCTTCAAGCACCGGCGGATAAACCCTGACCTCTTCGCTCGCGTGGGGAGCTAAAAAAGTATGCTTGATGCGCCCGCGCGTTTCTCCGCGCGGCACGTCAATAGCCGCCTCTCCGTAAAGGCGCCGGCCATCGGTTAATTCCGCCACTAACGTGGCTTTGTCGATGGTAACCGGCAGAACCGAACCGGCGCTGTCCAGTATCTCTCCCAAGGCCTTAACGCTTTCCGGGAAATCGTCGGTATACTGTGACAGCATGGTTAAGAGCATATTGCCGACGCTATGGCCCTTAAGTTTATTTTCCCCGCTAAAGCGCTTCTGCAGAAGTTCCCGGTAAATTTCCCGATTCCGGGACAGGGCCAGGACGCATTTAAGGATATCGCCGGGCGGTAAAACTCCGAGCTCGTCCCGAAGACGCCCCGTTGAACCGCCCGAATCCATCATGGACACGACGGCGGTAATATCAATGCCGGGAAGATCTCTTAAGCCCGAAAGCAAGGCGAATTGTCCCGATCCGCCGCCGATCGTCACGATTTTTTTATTTGTTTCCCTTGGATTTAACATATATTTATTTCAAAATCGATTTAATGTTTTCCATGTCCGCCCAATCATGAACTAAAACATCCGCCGGATATTCGCGTTCGTCGTCCCGCGCGATCAGCCCGACGCATTTCATCCCTGCGCGCTTAGCCGCCGTCATGCCGCTCATGGCGTCTTCGAATACCAGACATTCTTCCGGCCGGACGCCCATCTTTTTCGCGGCCAGTAAAAATATGGCCGGATCCGGCTTGCCTTTTTCCACCTCGTCGCCGGAAGTGATGGTCTTAAATTTATCTTTCAGTCCCAATTTATTTAAAACCGCCATGACGTATTCTTTGCGCGAGGACGAAGCCAAAGCCAAACCAAACTCCGCTTCTTTAAAATATTCCACCAGTTCAAGTGCTCCCGGTATCGGCCCGGCTTCTCTCTTTGCCAGGCTGATAACTCTTCTCCATTTTTCTTCAATTATCCCGTCAATATCAAGATCCTGGCCGCGCAAAAGCTCCCGGAAGAATTCACTTGTCTTCACTCCGGAAAAACGCCGACCGATCTCTGCCGCGCTTATTTTTACGCCATAGCGATTCAAAATTTCCGCTTCCACTGCGGACTGTATCTTGTTGGTATCTGACAATGTCCCGTCCAGATCGAAAATTATCGTTGTGATTTTAAGGGTTGACATAATTTAAAATATATGCTAATTTAAAGTATTAATTTAAGCTCTTTGACAAAATTCAAAAACGGAGGCTAAAAATGGGTAAGAAAAAAATTATCATAATCTCTGAACATTTTGAAACCAGACATGATGAAATCATGTGTTATAGTCTTTTCGGGGGCGAAATTGACAAGCGCGGATTTATGGATAACACCAGTTGTTTTTCGCGCTTATATGAAGGTCAAAATTCAGTTCTGGAGATGATCATCCAGAATAATGACCCGGATATCATTGTGATAGATGAATACGCCGGTCAAGAGCTCTCTTGGGCAACGGCCGCTGCGATCAACTCTTTCCGAGAAGCCGGTTACAAAGGAAAGATCATCGTTATTGATAATTACGGCTGCGCCGATATTGATTGGAAAGATTCCGGCGCCGATTTCTCCGGCACTTACAGTCAGATAGCTGATTTTATAAAAAATCTATCGTAAAAAAAAATTCAAAAAGGAGAAAAAACCGTGAAAAAAAGCAAAACCATCATCGCCTTGACCCTACTGGTCGCCATCGCCATTTTTTCGCCTCCAGCCGCATTGGCCGAAACTTACGAATATCCCAACATTCAATTTTTACCTGACACCGCAGGAAACATTAATTTCTCGGCACTCGGCATAGATCCCTTCACAAACCATGAACTTGTCGGTGTCCAAGGCGCTGATTATATGAGCATGCGAGATGTGGGAAAAAAACATGTCGTGAAACTGCCGCCTAATACGCTCGCGGTTATTAATTACAACCTGCGCATAATTGAAGTAGCTAAACAGATAGGCGTTAATATTATGGTATACGAATACGGCATCGCTATAGTAAAAAAATAAAAAGTTCAAAAAAGCTCTTTCTGCCCGAGGAACCGAAACGGTTCCTTTTTTATTTTTATCCGATACCATCCCCCTCCCGCCTCTCCGCCGGCTGGCGGATCGGCACCCTCCCCTAATTAGGGGAGGGATGGGGAGGGGTGTTGTGCGAAGAACAATAATACTTATTCTACTGTCACACTCTTAGCGAGATTCCTCGGCCTATCCACCCCGTCATCCGACGGGGCAGGCGTCCTTACTCCACGGTAACACTTTTGGCGAGATTCCTCGGTTTGTCCACATCCCGATCGTTCAATGCCGCGATATAATAAGCGAGAAGCTGAAGCGGTACGGCGGCGAGTATCGGCGTGAGCATCTCCAAAGTAGGCGGTATATAGATAACGTCATCGGCGATCACCTCGATCTCGTTGCTGCCCTCGGTCGTTATCGCGATGATCCGGCCGTCGCGCGATTTTATTTCTTCCATATTGCTTAAATTCTTTTCATAAACCGAATCCCGGGGCGCGATAAAGACGCTCGGGAAATCCTCGTCGATCATAGCCAGGGGTCCGTGCTTCATCTCTCCGGACGCGAAACCTTCGGCGTGGATATAGGATATTTCTTTAAGCTTCAGGGCACCCTCCCGGGCGGTCGGCTGGTTGTATTTCCGCCCCAGATACGCGAAATGCTCCGCGTCCCGATATTTGGCGGCGATCGCGGCGATATAGTCGCTTTGTTTCAGGATTGTTTCTATTTTAAAAGGCAAAAGCTTTATTTCCTCAAGTATTTCCCGGGCCGCTCCCTGGGTCATGCGCCTTTGCCGTCCCAAGAGAACGGTCAAAAGGGCCAGGATCGTTGCCTGCGACGTAAAAGCCTTGGTAGAAGCGACGGAAATTTCCGGACCGATATGATTGTAGATGCCGGCATCAACTTCGCGCGCGATCGTTGACCCGACCACATTCACGATCCCTAAAGTAAAAGCGCCCCTGGCCCTCGCCTCGCGTACCGCCGCCAATGTATCGGCCGTCTCGCCGGACTGGCTTACCGCCAAAACGGCCGTAGACGGGCCAAGTGCCGGAGAGCGGTAGCGGAATTCGCTCGCCCACTCAACTTCCGCCGGCACCCCGGCGTGCTCTTCGAGCATATATTCGCCCGCGAGTCCGGCGTGATAAGCCGTGCCGCAGGCTACGATCACCAGCCGGTCTATTTCTCTTAATTTATCTATAATAGCGTCGAAACCGCCGAACTTGACCAAGCCCTCTTCGGCGATAATCCTCCCCCTGATACTGTCTTCTATCGCCCGCGGCTGCTCAAATATCTCTTTGAGCATAAAATGCGGATAGCCGCTTTTCTCGGCGCGTTCTATATCCCATTCTATTGAGTGGATATTTTTTTCTATAGCCCGCGCCTGGCCGTCGAATATCCGGTAACCGCTGTCTTTTATTTCCGCGATCTCGCCGTCCTCGAGATAAATAACGTCGCGGGTATAGCGGATTACGGCCGCGGCGTCAGAGGCCACGATCATTTCTTCCGGCCCGATGCCGAGTATGAGCGGGCTGCCGCGCTTTACGACCACAATCTTATCCGGTTCATCGGCGTGGATGATCGCCAGTCCGTAAGCCCCCTCCAGCATGCCGACCACAGCCATAACGGCCGAAATTATATCGCCGTCATAAACCTCTTCTATAAGGTGGGGTATTACCTCGGTGTCGGTCTCCGAGATAAATTCGTGACCGCGGTCCCGGAGGCTGGTCTTTAAGGCCTGGTAATTTTCAATAATGCCGTTGTGGACCACCCTGATCTTGCCGGAACAGTCCAGGTGGGGATGGGCGTTTTCTTCCGTGGGACGGCCGTGCGTGGCCCAGCGGGTATGGGCGATCCCTACCCGTCCGGCGATCGGCCGGCCGGCGATCTTCTTGTCTAATTCGCAGATCTTCCCGACGGCTTTAAAATCGGAAAAGTCGCCGTCCCAAACGGACAAACCCGAGGAATCATAGCCCCGGTATTCTAATTTTCTTATCCCATCCAAAAGGATAGGCGCGGCCTCTTTCCGGCCGACATAACCCACGATGCCGCACATATTTATTGAAGTTATCCGTCCAAGGTTTATTCGCCTCGGGCGGGGAAATATAAAATAAAAAAAATATCAATTTGCCGCTGGATATCTTACGGCGATTTACGCGCCGGCCACGCGGCCGCGAAGCGTCATGGCGGGCTTATGAAATTTTCTCCCAGAGCGCCAGAAATATGATCCTCTGCGTCGCATAGATCATTTCGTTCTCGATAATAACGCCGACCGGCGCGCCTTTCTTGTCGCGGGAAATAAAGGCGCATTTTCCGCCATAAATGATGATAAAGGTTGCCGAATCCTTTCTGGTTCCAAGCCAGCGGCGCTCGTCCAATCCGCTTACCTTCCCGCCCGATGCCAGGGAGATCGCTTTGACTCGTATCTCTTTCTTTATCCGGTTGGCCGTAAACTCCGGATAGGCATTATTAATATCGCTTGACGCCTTAGTGGCCGAATAAACGTAATATTCCCGCTCCTTTTTGTCCGCGTCTTTCATGGCCAAAAGTACATCGTCAAGGATCGTGCGTATGCCGGCCTTGCCTTCGTAGAATTTCGTGGTTGGCTGGCTCGTCTCGCCCTTATCCTGGATAGATCTAAGCTCCGGGATCGCTTCTTTTATCTTTTCCCTTGTCCGGAAAAATTCCCGCTCCTGCTTCCCGATAATATCGTTAAGTTTTTCCGGATCTTCGGCGACAAATCTCTGTTTCGTGTCATGATGATAAAAACTTACCAGCCCGTCTTCCTGCAATTTTTTCAATATATCGTAAACCGTGCCGCGATTAAGGCCGGTAAGCTCCGCCAGTCCGCGCACGGAAACCGCTCCGCATTCCAGAAGTCCGAGATATACTTTAATTTCCTTGTCGGATAAACCTATTTTTTTAAAAACTGACAAATCCATAATATTTAAATATCTTTAAAATATATTATAAATATACTGCTTATTCATAAATGTGTCAATAATAGTCCTACAGTATAAGTAAATATATATTATTTTTATCTAATTTTAAATAATAAATATATAATAAAGTGTCATAAATAAAATAACAAAATTATAAAAAATAAATAGTTATCCACAAGGGCAGGCAAAGATCGGCATTGCCGTCCGCTAAATACAGTATTTAACGATCCCGTACGCCCGATCAAGTCCATTGACATCGAGTAAAGTATGATGTAATATGAAAATATGTAATGTTGATAACTTAAGCAGATGCATTATGGAAAAACGCGATCGTCTTACCGTTACTTTAAAAAAAGAGGTGCTTAAAAATCTGGATAAATATATCGACGGCTCACGCATACGTAATCGTTCGCACGCGGTCGAGTATATCCTAGAGAAGCACTTCTCCCCCAAGGTTAAAAAGGCCGTAATCCTGGCCGGCGGGCGCGGGCTTAAAATGCGCCCCTTTACCTATGAGATGCCGAAAGCCATGATCCCGATCAACGGCCGGCCCGTACTTGAGTACATAATAGAAAATCTCCGGAGGAACGATATCCGGGAAATAATCGTCTCTATCGGTTATCTCGGAAAAAAAATCGAGGAATATTTCTCGGACGGAACCAAATTCGGCGTAAAGATAAGGTATCTTAAGCAGGGCAAGGAAAGCGGAACCGTGACGCCTGTTCTGGACGCCATGAAACTCGTGGAAGACGGGCCTTTTCTCGTTTATTACGGTGACGTCCTCTCTACTATCGACCTTCTGGACATGGGAGATTTCCACTTAGCCGGAGGCGCCGTCGCCACTATGGCCATAACCTCGGTTAAAAAATCCTCCGATTGGGGAGTGGTCAGGATGCAGGGCAACCGGATATACTCGTATCTGGAAAAACCGGATTCGCGCAAAGACCTGTCGCATCTGATAAACGCCGGAATATACATTTTTGAACCGGAAATTTTCAAATACCTGAAGCCGGGCATGAAAAAACTGGAACACGAGGTCCTGCCTCTTTTAGTCGAACACAAAGCCTTGAACGGCTATCTGTTCGCGGGAGACTGGTTCGATGTCGGCAATCCGGAAATATACAAAAACGCCGTCCAAAGCTGGGTCTAAGATCCGCTTACAGCAAAAATCGCACGATGCGCAAGGAAAACTTTCTCGAGAGTTTTTCTGGCCATTCTTTTTTCGTGCGATTTAAGAATGGCGGAAAAACCCTCTAAAAAGCCTTCCTTGAAAAAGGAAGGCTTTTTGTTAAACGTTCGTTCATTATCAATACAAGGGAGGGCTGCCATGTCCGAAAAAATCCTAAAGGAACTCGGTTTCGATGAATGCGTATGCGAATTACCTTCGGGTTTTCACGCTTCGGTCACGCTGGTTAACGCGCAAAGCTGCCAAAAAGTAGTGAAGATCATTAGTAAGTCATGTTTGGACGAGGAAGCGGCCGCTTTAGAGCTTCAAAAAGACATCATCGCATATTACGATGAACTGAAAAAAATAAATATTCCCACTCCCGAAAACGATATAAGGATCATCCGCAATGACCGGGGATATGACCTTGTGATCATAAGTCCTTTCTGCGGATTCAACCTAAGCGAAACCATAAAACACGGTTCCGAGGCTGAAAGTCTGGAGGCGGCATCGTCGATCCTGTCGGTTATCGGCAAATTTTTCACGAACCGTATCTGCGAAAAAAGCTTCGAACTTATCTGCGGACTCGATCCTAAACCGGATAATTTTACCCGTGATCAAAAGGGTAATGTCCACTATATCGACCTGATGCCGCCCCGGTGCCGCAAAAACGGCCGGGCACTCGTGGAATTCCCCGCCCCCCGATCGAAAAAAGGATACGATCTCGCCTATTTTCGGCATTTCGACGCCCGCGGGATAATTCTGGTCTTCCGCACTCAGCTCTGCCGCTTAAGGCCGTCGCTCCGGCCGCAGATCCTCGGGCTTCTTTACGCATTTTACGAAAAAACCCTCGGACCGGAATGCGTCGAATATTTCGAATCTTTCGCCGGCAATATTTTCAATCGCGCCGATCGGTCCCAAAGGCAAAAGATCATCGCAGAAATAAAAGAGGACGATATGTACCTCTTCCGGGATATCGCCACCCAGCTAAGCTTCGAAAATCCTGATCGATGCGGAAAAAAATGGTTGGAAGAAATATTCCACCTCACGCACTTTTACGACGACGTGCCGGCTTTCGAAAACGCCAGAAAAATAAAACAGATGCTAAAAAGCGTCTGATCGGAAAAAACAACCGGTACGAATTACCGGTTTTTTATTGCCTTCATGAATAATCGATAATATTTTTCCGGAAGCCAATTGCCCCCAAGCGGGATTTCCGGATGATGCACCGGGCCGTGCCAATCGGAGCCGCCGGTAACGGCCAGGCCGTTCTTTCCGGCTATGGCCAGCAATTTTTCCGTCATTGATCCGTCATTCTTGGTAGAAAAACATTCCAATCCGCGAAGCTTACCCCTGATCAACAGACCAATAAAACCGAAAAAGATCTTTCCGCCTTTTCCTTTTCCGTATTTTTTCTCGAATTTATGGATCGTTTCCCCGCCGTGGGCCAGAACCGCCAGGCCGCCAGCTTTTTCGATCAGGCGAACGGCTTCAAGGGGTGTCATGGCCCAATTCCCATAAGGCACGCTCTGTTCTTCCACTGTCTTTTTCGCTTCCCCGTATTCCATTCCCGAACGCTTTATGAGCTCCTTTATTACGTCGTGCTTGGTCAGGCAGGCTTGCGGGGGTTTGCTTTTTAAAATATTGGAAAAATTCAAATTATAATATCCGTGTTTGACGAGATTGGCCGTGATCCGGCGCATCCTCTCCTTATTGCCCGCCAAAGTCTTATCGAGGCCTTTCTTAAAAACATTACCGTCGAACTTTTCGGCATATCCGAGAATATGCAATTCGACGCCTTCGTGTTTGGCGCTTATTTCGATCCCCTGGATCAATTCGATCCCCTTTTTCTTTGCCAAACTGGCTTTTTTATCTAAACAGAACCAGGTATTATGGTCGGTAATAGAAATAGTTTCTAATTTCTTTTCCCGCGCCAGATCAATAACTTTGGCGAATTCATAATCGCCGTCGGATAGGCTGGAATGAAGATGTAGGTCTATCTTTTTCATAGAAGACATATTTCTTGTGATAATCTTATCCCTGGTTATACTTTACAATTTCAGGATAAAAAAAGCAACATCACAAAACCAAATAACCGCCGGATTAACATGCTTTTCCAATAAAAAACCAGGTGTTCTGCCTGCCCGCCTTGGGCGGGGGGGCGACCTACCCCGAAAAATGCTGCGCATTCCCGGGGCATGCTTTTCCAACAAAAAAACACCATTGTTCTGGCGGCGACCTACTTTTCCAGGGTTAAAACCCAAGTATCATCGGCGCTGGAAGGCTTAACTTCTGAGTTCGGGATGGGATCAGGTGTGACCCTTCCGCTAGAACCACCAGAACAATGGTGTTTTTTATATTTGTATGTAACGTTAAAACCAAAAATGTGGGAAAATCAAATGAGTTATTAGTACTCCTCGGCTGAACCCCTTACGGGGCTTACACCTAGAGCCTATCAACGCGGTAATCTCCCGCGACTCTATGAAACCTTATCTTGAAGACGGCTTCGCGCTTATATGCTTTCAGCGCTTATCCTAACCGAAGATAGCTACCCGGCAATGCCCCTGGTGGAACAGCCGGTACACTAGAGCTTCGTCCTTCCCGGTCCTCTCGTACTAGGGAAGGTCCTTCTCAAGTTTCCGCGACCATAGTAGATAGGAGACCGACCTGTCTTACGACGGTCTGAACCCAGCTCGCGTGCCGCTTTAATGGGCGAACAGCCCAACCCTTGGGAGCTTCTACACCCCCAGGATGCGACGAGCCGACATCGAGGTGCCGAACCACGCCGTCGCTGTGGACGCTTGGGCGTGACCAGCCTGTTATCCCCGGAGTAGCTTTTATCCGATGAGCTTCCGCCGTCCTATATCGAACGGTCGGATCACTAAGTTCCGCTTTCGCGACTGCTCGACTTGTAGGTCTTGCAGTAAAGCCGGCTTGTGCCTTTACACTATCTCCCGGGTTTCCATTCCGGGATAGCCGACCTTTGTAAACGCCTCCGTTACCTTTTGGGAGGCATCCGCCCCAGACAAACTACCCGCCAAATACTGTCCCCCGACCCGATAAGGGCCTAGAGGTTAGAATTACGAATATACAAGGGTGGTATCTCACTGTTGTCCCGATTGCTCGGGACTCCCACCTATTCTGAACATGCATATACATAACCCAATATTAAGTTATAGTAAAGCTTCACGGGGTCTTTTCGTCCCACTATGGTTAACCAGCATCTTTACTGGTCTTGCAATTTCGCCGAGTTCTTCGTTGAGACAGTGCCCAAGTCGTTACGTCATTCGTGCAGGTCGGAACTTACCCGACA
>Ga0156418_122_pt1 | contig 65708 bp, 53 predicted proteins | sample RifOxyA2_FD_108061 | JGI IMG/M metagenome (GOLD analysis project Ga0156418, IMG submission 108061) | Candidatus Falkowbacteria bacterium RIFOXYA2_FULL_47_19
TTAACGCTGTTTATCGTCATGGTCGGACCCGCGTCCAGTCCGGTTTCGCTCCCCACCGCGTAGATCGTCGCGGTCGCCGTATCCCCGACCTTAAGCGTGCCCGAACTCGGCGTAAAAATAACGTTAGCGATCCCCGGGGTATGTGCGTCCACGCCGGGGCGGTTCAAGGCGTCGGTCTGCGAAAAAACCGCTGACTCGTTACCGGCCGCGTCGCGGATAATAAAGTAAACCGGCAGATCGTCGTTATCGGGGTGATCGGTATGCCCCTCTGAAACCGTATAAACTACGCGGTAATCGCCGCCGCCCACTTCAGAAAAAGTAGCCGCCACGTCAATATTGTTGATAGTAAGCGTGGCGCCGGCTAAAAGTCCGGTCTCGGAAGAAGTGGCCGTAATCGTGGAAGTGGCCGTATCCCCGACGCCCAAAAGTCCGGAAGCGGGGCTGAAAGCGACCGTCTTTATTACCGGCCGGTTAGCGTCAAGCGAGGCGGTATTAGCGTCCACCGCGCTATAAACAACGCCGATATTTCCGGAGTCGTCCGTAAAACTTACCCAAACCGGAATATTCCCCACCCCCTGATCAAAATCCCCGTTAACCACCGTATAACTTATCGTTAAAGTAGTGGAACTTATCTTCTGTAAATTGCCGGTAGAACTCGTCGCCCAGTTTATGGAGGTAGAGGCGGTATTTAAAGTATAATTGACATAATCATTGTCGGCCGCGATCGTGATCGTGGCCGTGACCGTATCGCCGATCTTATAGACAAGATCGGGAATTTCTATTTTCGTGACCGTCGGCCGATGCGCGTCTATCATAGCATTATTATTTTCAGGTGCGGTAAAGTCGGCATTAGAATTTCCGTACCAGTCGGTCAAAACTATTGCCACCGGGATCTCGTTCGTTCCCCTATCCGTGTCGCCTTCGGAGACTGTATAAGTAATCTTATAATTCTCTGTACCCGGCTGGTAAACGAACTCGGAGGGCAGAATCGCGACGCCATTCACGGTCGTCGGCCCCAATGAATAGTTCGGATAATCAGACAGGCCCGTATTCACGTTTATGACGACCTCGATCTGGTCTCCGATCTTATAATCGCCATTATTTATATAAACCGTGGTAATGACCGGTGCGTGAGCGTCCACCGAAGCGTCCGAGGTAAGCGTCATCCAGGCGCTGTTAGTATTGCCGTAAGTATCGCGCAAAATAATATAGACCGGAATCGTGCCCGAGGCCCGGTCGGTCTCGTTCTGCGCCGCCGTATAATTAACCGTATAAGTCGTATTATTTATTTTCGTTAAAGCGCCGGTGGAACTCGTGGCCCAGTTAATAGAAGAAGTATCCAAGGAATAAATATCCGCATCAGCCGAAACCGTAATCGTGGCCGTGAGCGTGTCGCCGATGCCGTATAGCAGATCCGGTGCGGTCATGGACGTGATCGCCGGCGCATTAGCGTCTATGGAGCCACTCGCGAAATTACTGCTTGAAGTTGCGCTTTTGTTGCCGTAAAGATCGACTAAGGAAATAGAATAAGGTATTGTTCCGGTCGCCCGGTCGGTCTGTCCCGGCGCTACCGTATAATCCACGGTAAAAGTCGTATTATCGGCTTTCAATATATTCGTGACCGCTCCCCCGTTAATCGTTGAACCAGGCCCGATGTTTAGATTGCCCGCCTCGCTCGCGACGGTCATAGTCGCGCGCAGGGTGTCGCCGATCGCATACATCAGGTTAGCGGTAATAATCCCGGAAATAGACGGCGCCGTATTATCAATCGTCAGCGTCGTGGTCGCTAAAGGCGTTTGGTCGGCCGTAAAATCGTTAGCGGTCAGGCGCAAACAATAAGTTTCGCCGTTAGCCGCGGGCAGATCCGTATCGGACGACCAATCCACGTTGACGGTATTAAGACCGGAATTCGTCAGGATATGCGCGTATGGATCGGGTGCCAGGTACCTGACAATAACTATACCCGAACCTCCGGCGCCGCCGGTACTGACCGAGCCTCCGCCTCCGCCACCCGTGCCGTCGGTACCGGCCGTGCCGACGCCCGTGGAACTCCCCGCGCCGCCGCCGCCCTGCCCGCCTGAACCGGCGGTATATCCGGAAGACGCGCCACCGCCGCCCCCTCCTCCGAACCAGCCGGCCGGCGAACCGCCGACGCTTGCGAATTGTGAATATTCCCTGCCGTCGCCGCCGTTTCCGCCGCCGGTAACTAGGCCGTCCTGGCCGACCGCTCCCGCGCCGCCGCCGCCGCCGTTCCTTCCCGGAGCCACGCCGCCACCATCATAAGAAGCTCCGCCGACGTTACCGTAACCACCGGAAGCGGATCCGGGCTGATTACCCGCTCCGCCCGCTTCTCCTGAATAACCCGAGCCGCCGCCGCCGGAACCGCCGGCCGTGCCGGCGGTCGCGTGCGGTCCCGCGCCGCCGCCGCCTAAAGCCGTCAAAGTATCAAATACCGTATTGCCACCCGGGCCACCGACCGTGGCCGTCGTGCCCGGGGTTCCGCCCGCGCCGACCGTGATAGCGTATGATCCAGCGGTAACGGCATAAGCGTCGTCATAAACGATCCCGCCGGAGCCGCCGCCGCCGCGGCCCGCGGTTCCACCCGTTCCGCCGGCGGCGCCGCCGCCGACAATGAGTACCTCTACATCGCCCGAACCTGATTCTACCGCGAAAGTTCCGTCGCCCATGAAAGTATGGACTATATATCCCCCCTCTTCCGTGATCGTGCCGCCGGTCGCCGTAATCCCGCCAGTCGGAATATCGCCGATCTGGTACGGACTGGAATTATAAACGGTCGGATCCCCGTAAGTAGCGGTGATATTGGCGTCCGTTTCGTCAATGGTCGGATCGTGCGAAAAAAAGTCGGAACAATCGGTGGAGGTCGCCCACTCTAATTTCGCCCGGGAGGGATCCCAGTCGTTATCCGTAATTTCTACCGAGATATCAACGATACCCGAACCGTCCGTTCTCTGCTCTACCGAATCAAAACTTCCCGTGGGCGGGGTTTTAAGCTCCATGGAAAATGCCACCAGATTATGAGTGGTTATACTTGGCGCCCCCGCAACGTCCACGGTTTCCCGCATTTCCGCGGTAATCGTGTGGTCGCTCTGCGACAATGACCCGAGATAAAAATTATGATGAACGTTTTCATCGTCAACCCCGTTCGGCAATTCCCGCCTAAGATCCGGAAAACCGTTCGGAACGGACGAACCGTCAACCGTCAACCGACTCTGGATCACTTTCGTATTTTCCGCCACATCAGCCACTTCCTGCGACCATATTAAATGATCGCCGGCAGTTTTGGCCGTAAATGATGTAGTCGTAGCCGGATACCAGGTGTTTTGGACAGCTAAAGACACTGGATCGGTTGAATAGCCAACATAATGACTCTGGAATTTATTTAAATTAATAGCGAAAATCGCCGAATAGTCCCAATCATGGGAAGCCGCCGTCGCGACGCCGGCTTCAACGCGCCAGGTTTTCGTGCCCGCGATATTGGCGCCGGTCATAAGCACGATCGGCCGATAATCAAGCGTGTCTTCACCTTCATAACGCACCTGGTTATAAGCGACGCTGTCGGTAGTATTGTTGAGACGCATCATAAAATCATTGGTCTCGGTAGCGTCTATCAGAAAATGCCCCATCCCAAGCATCATCCAGTCATTACCTCCCCCATCAATCGTTATACTTGAACCGGCACTCCAATTCGGATTCAGGGGTAAATTGCCGGAATGTGTGCTCGTGGCATAATACCAATCGGTATTTTCCACCAGATCGTCAGAAAGATTAATGACAAAAGCCTGATAACCGGTAGCGTAGTATGTCAGGGCAGTGGCGCTGGTCACCTGCACGTTTATATCCTCGCCGGCCACGGCGGTCCAGACCGTAAAAAACTGGTATCCATGTCCGGTATAGGTCGCTAAGGTCCTTCTTGATTCCCAGCGATGGATAGAGTCCGCGAATACCGTAGCGCCATGCAAAACCTGCGCCATGGCATTGCCGTTCGCGTTTGAATTATTAAGGCTGAAATTAATGGATATCAGATACTTTTTCCCGGCCGTAAAAGTAGTGGAAGCTATCTGATATCCGGCGATCGGAGCCCAAACTCCGGCTCCCAGCGCGCCGGAATAAGCGGTATTATCATTTTTATAATAGTGCCCGATCGCGCCCGGATTGTCGGAAGCGATTTGCCAGTGGCGATTTTCCCAGCCCAAGGCTGATCCGCCTTGGGCGGAGATTGCTGTTAACGGACCTAATAAATAAAACTCGGGAGATATGTCGGGAGCGTCGAAAGTATATTCCATGATCATTTCGTCGCCGGCCTTTAAATTGACATCTGAAAATATTAATCGCTGTTCATCGTCAGAATTTCCAATTTCCAATTTCCAATTTCCAATTTCCTGATTATCAGCATCCCTTAACTCAGGGTCGATGATCCGAAAATTAATTGGCACTATTTCGATTAAATTACCCTCATAATCTTCGTTAGCCTTAACATTAATCTTCATCTTATACTCCGCCTTCGGATTGATCCGGGTCGGGCCTTCGCGCCTGACAATAAACGGCAGTTCTTTTTTCACTTCTATTTTATCCGTAATCGTCCGCTGGCCGTTGACCGTGTCGGCAATAACCGTAATATTATAAACTCCGGTATCTTCAAGTTCATAATTAGCGTAATAATCCGGCGTATCAATAATATTATTAAGTCCGCAGGCCGGATTACGGGTAATCGTACCGTCCGCGGTGGATAAAACCATCTTGCCCCAGCCCGGCTCGTCTATCTCTATAGTTAAGTCGGCGGTGCAGATCGTATCGCCCTCGTCGTCCAGAACGGCCGCCTGAAGATAGGCGGTGTCTCCCGGTAAATATAAAGATTGGTCCGGATTGAAAGCCAAAACTCCCCAGAGAAAATCCTGGGTAAAAACTATTTCTTCGCCGCCTGTCATAACCGCATCCTTGACCGCAATCCTGACCGTGTGTTTTCCCGGCTTCATCGTTCTTCCGGTTCCGCTCAATTTAACCGAAAATTTCCCGTTCTTATTATAAATGACCTCCGGAGTTAAACCGCTCTCCGGTGCGTCAGCCAGCTCGGCCTTGATCTCCGTATTCTTATATTCATCAACTATAACTCCCTTAAAAAACGCGCCTACGCCTCCCCAAATACCTCGCTGTTTTTTAAACCTGAATTCCATTTCCGGCGTTTCGTTCACGGCAAAATCGGTTTGTTCGGATTGCAAACTCAGCTCAAAACCGTCTTTAATATGAATATTTTCGTCGCCGGCCAGAACTTGCCCTGTTCCGAAAAAAACAAAAAACATCGCTGTTGTTAACAGTGTCCATGTTTTTATCTGTCTGAATTTTTTGTTTTGGATTTGCATTTGACTAAGCCACTCGGTGGCTCTAAGGCCACCGAGTGGCTTTATTAGCTTTATTCCAACGAATATTTTTTCAACTCCTCTTTAATCTGTCTAGAATTCTTAATCGTTTCGTTTGCGTATTTCCGATAATCGCCAACGCTATCAAACTCTTTTAAAATAATTTTTTTATCACACAAGGCCCCTGCTCGCTTGCCCAAATAATCCGGGTAACTCGACCACTGATAACTTTCCGCTTTAGCGATCCCGTGTATCTCCGCGTTGCCGTTAATATAGGCCGAAGCGTACGATAATTGCCAGTCGGAGCTAACAGCGACGGATTTGAATTTTCCCTGAAATAAACAGCCGGAGCGTTTGAATTTTTTATTAAAATATTGAGAATATCCCATCATCAGCTTATGCATATACTTTGATATTCCATTATCAACTTTTTGCTCTAAAAGAAAATGGTAATGATTTGGATTTAAACAATAAGCGATCAATCTAACTAAGCCACCCGGTGGCTCCGAAGCCACCGGGTGGCTTTCCCTTGCTTTTTCAAAAGCAAACAAACTTCCGATATTCTGTTTACGATTAAACTCCCTCATGCTCCTTAAAAACCGCACATAATCCTTTTCATCGCCGAAAATCTCCCGCTTGTCCACGCCGCGATTATAGATATGATAATATTCCCCTGTCTCAAATTTTACTTTACGCATTTTCTTAAAACCAGATTCGGCCATCCGGCAGTTCTGCAGCGAACCGCCGGATGGCTCCATCGGCTTTTCTTATTCTTAACGAATAATAAACTTAACTGTGTCATTCTGAACGGATCCGCCAACGGGCGGAGGAGTGAAGAATCCCGCGATCGTCGCGCCGTTCCGTTGTTATTCAGGACGTTGCCATGCCCCCGGGATTCTTCGGCCTCGGGGCCTCAGAATGACACTTTTTGCCAACCCTGGAAGAGTGAATAAAACCGTAAAATTCGGGCGAAATAAAACCGATGTTAATGCATGGGGATACATTAACGGCCTTATTCACTCTTCCGGAGAGGCAAATTTAAAATTTCAAATTACCAAAAAATTCTCCATACATTTTATACCCGTAGCGCAATATCCAATATCTAATATCCAATTTCTGTTTTAAAATTTATTGATCACTGTTTATTGAGCCTACGCCCATAACTTATTCACCACCATCGTCGTTGCGCCATCTATAATGCACTTGCTCAACATAAGGAAACCGCACCTGGAAAATATCCGCGTAAGTATCGGAGTCAAAGCGCCCGCTGTCATTGCCGCTTATTACCTCTACCGTATAATTCGTAGCGGTCAACGCGAAGGTCTTGTTGAATAAAATTTTAAAATCCAAGGTGCAGGTCGTACCGGCGCAGTTAGAGTCGCTATTAACCGACAGCTCGGCCGAGTCTAAGGCGTCGGTGCCGATCTCATAAAAAGCATCAGCCGTCTGGTCCCAATAGAATACGAGGTCGCTAAAAGGCGAAGCGCTGTCTAAATTATCGGCGAGCCGCAAAGTCGTGGAAGCGAGCGCCTGGTAGCCGTTCGTTTCCGACACCACCACCCGGAAATTCCACTCCGTGGACGTGCCGGCAATAGCAATATTGCCCGCTTCCGGATTGGTAAAAGTAAGCGCGTCATTACTGACTGTGCTATTTGTCTTTATTGATATCTCGGATGAAGTCGCTTTATTGCCGAAAGCGTCGTAAGACCAGATATTAAAATAATACCAGGTATCGGAATCGAGACCGGATACGGTCGTGGAAGAAACGTCGTTATAATTATAACTATCTAAGGCCGCGTCGTCATGCTCTAAATTATCACCGACGACGTAATCCACCACCCCGGCCGCGCCTTTTTTGTAAAATATCTTATACGCGTTCGTCGCCGGCTCGTTCGTATCGGTCGCGGGCGAGGCCGTATCAAAAATAAGTTTAATGCTATTAATAGTTACCTCGCCCTGAGTTAAAATTCCCGGCGCGGTCGGATCATAGTTGTCTATTATAAGTGTCACGGTCGTGGCGACGAGCTGATCATCCAGGCCGTCATTCACGGTGAGCCTTAAACAATGCGTGCTTGACGCGTACGGCTCGTCGGTCTTACCAAACCAATCAAAAGTAATTGTATTAGATCCGGGCGAAGTCAGTATCCAGTGGTCGGAGCTGCTTGTACCTACTTGATAAGGGTAATTATTATCAATCTCCGCCAGGCCAAAATCACGAGTAACACTCGTCGGGTCTAAAGTCGGGTCAAGTGATTCCGTAAAATCACAGGCCGCGCCTTCAGCGTACTCTATTTTCGCCCGGCAGGTATCGTCATTATTAGCGTCATCCACTTCAATGGAAATATCCACGATTCCGGAGCCGTCCGTCCTCTGTCCGATGTTAGCGAGGTTGAACCCACCCAAGGGCGCGTCATTAGTCATAATGTCCACGCGGGTTGAGCTCGCCCGGTTGCCGTTCTCGTCATAAGCCCAGATCGCGAAACTGTATGTCGTCTTCGGGGAAAGATTGCCGATCGAAGTGGTTGCGGCAGAAAGAAAAAACTTGTCGCCCAGACTGGGATCACTGGAAGAACTGAACACGCTGTCCGCTTCAGTCGGATCTGTGCCGTCGTAAAGCTGATAAAAAATCTTATATTCAACGAAGTTGGTTTCGGTTGTGGTCGCGCCGAAAGCGAGGGTCGTGGTCGCCCCGGTCCGCGCCGATAAACTTAAAGCCCCGGGCGCGGTCGGATTTTTCGTGTCTATGTAAACGGTCGTCGTGGCCGGAGTCTCCTGATCTAAATTAAGATCGTTAGCCGTTATCTGAAGACAATAATCTCCCTCCACCGCCCCCAAGCTTTCGCGCGCAGACCAGTCAAAAAATACCGAATTGGACCCTGAGGCGGTCACGATATAACCGTCAACCGTGCCGATCTGGTAGGTCTCGCTATTATCAATATACGGGTCGCCCCAGTCGGCCGTAATATTCCCGTCCGTTTCGTCCAAAACCGGATTGCCGGTGGTAAAAACGCAGGCCGTGCCGGTCGCGAATTCTATCTTGACGCGCAGGTCATGATCGTCCGGATCGTCAACTTCCAAACCGATATCAACCGTGCCGCTCATATCGGTTTTTTGCGTGGTAGAAGCCGTAATAAACGAACCGGTCGGCGGGCTATTCGTCCAGCCGTAAGTATAAATAAGCTGGCCGTTCAGCTTAGCGCCGTCCGTTGCCGTCAATGTAGTATCGTCGGAATAACAAGCGTTATAAGACTGATTATCGGTCGTGTTCAATGATGCCGTTACATCTTTATAAAACTCGGAAAAACTGTTAAAATCATCCGGCTCTAATCGGTAATTATTAGTGCAGGTCGGATTTCCGACAGACAAATTTGCGTCAACATAGTATACTGTACCGGCTGGCACATCCTTGGTGGAATAACTGTTCAAAAAACTTGCCAATAAACCGCCCGCCATGATCTGCTTGCCTGTCGTCTCCGGCATTACCGATCTCGCCGTCATTGTGGTGGTGCCGGTGATCGGCGACTCCGAAGACTGGCCGCCGAACAAATTAATGCTCGTTAAATAACCGCCCGACTCATCTGTGTAAGTATATGTTATCATAAGCTCGGCCGATATTCCTCCGAACGTCGTGGTATTGAAGGTGGTATTAATTTTTACTTCTTTGGCGGTATTGGCATTAGCGCTTTCTAGTTCGGCATAATCGCTTGCCGGAATTATATGGATAATGTTGTAAGACGGTTTTATGACCGCGCCGTCGCCATTATAAGCATACACTAGATTGGGGGTGGTGGTGGCGTTATCTCCGACCTTAGAAGACACGGACACGCTTAAGGCGGCCGTATTCGGATTTTGCGCGATTATCCTGAACCAGGCGCTCTTGACGCTTACTATGCCCGTACTGGCTCCATTTTCCGGAAAATACACGTTAGTTGAAGCGCTGGAAAGCGAAAGAGTGGCGCCGTTATTTATCACCCCGATCGGAAAAGAGACGGTTTTGGTTTTTATTGGCGCCGCGGAAGAAGCGATATAGGTTTCCGTCACTTCGCCGCCAAGAGAATAAAAGGTGCCGATATTAAAAAAGTATTCCAACTGTTGCGCGGAATTCTCCGCGTACCCGGAGTTCGCCCAATCCGGATAGTACATCGCCGGCATATTCCCCTGCGCGCTATTTGCCTCTTCCCAGTGGAAACTGGGGCTGTCTTGGTCGTAATTCTGGATATTAATATTGGGTCTGGCGTCAGTTGTTGTTATGGCGTCATTATTGGCATACATCGTAAACCACTGCGCCAGCCGGTTTGTCGTAGTGGCCGTCCCAGACCATTCCGGAATTTCCATATTATAATCAAAGACCGGACAGGTGTTGTTCCTGGCGCAACTGGTATAAACTATGCTCGCCTGTCTGGTGCCGCGATCAGTACCGTTGGTAGAGTCCAGAGGATATATTACCGTATTGGTAATATTCTCCGAATCAGGATCGTAAGTATAGGTCAAAATCAAAATCGCGCCAGCGTTAGCGATTGCCATCTTTGTGTTTGTGTTTTTCAGGTGGTAACCGACCTGAGCTTCCATTTCCGTTCCGCCGCCGGTATAGGCGGCTAATTGCGCCTCGTCTGTTATATCTAAAAGCAATCTGACGAAATTGCTTTCGCCGTTACCTGTGCCGGCGTCATCATAAGAAAGAATGTTGGAATTATTTTCCAAAATAGCGCCCGTGCCGCTAAACGGATTTAAAGAACATCCGCCGGTTTCACAGGTGTCAAAACCAAGCCTGTATCCGGTATAATCCGTATCGCTGATCACGGTATAAGCTTCGTATTGGGATTCAAAAATAATATACGCGTTTTTTATATCAACGCCCGTTTCCGCGAGTTTGAATTTAAAACTGGAAAAAGTATAATCCTGGTTCGTGTTTTGTCCGGTATTACCTCCGGCGGAATCATCGTTCCATGTTCCCGCCTGGAACATAACCGTCCGCGCCCGCTTGCGGACCGCGTCCGAAGCGATCTGCCAGCGGCGATTCTCAGAAGCTGAGCTTCCAATTGGAAGCTCAGCTTCTTTTAACGCCAGAGGCCCAACCAAATACAATTCCGGCGACCGGTCCGGCGCGTCGAACGTATAGCTTATTTCCAGCTCATCACCCGCGAAAATTTCCACATCCTGCCAAACCAATTTTTTCACCCCATCCTCTTCTATTTCGTAATACTTGTAGTTCGCACCGTACGGATCACGTCCGTCCGTATTCGACATTCGAAAATCGACATTCGAAATTTTGAATCCCGTCGGCACAGATTCAACAATATCCCCCTTAAAATCTTCTCCCGGCTTAACAACAATCCTAAACCCATAGTCCGCCTTCGGCCAAATTCTGGTCGGGCCCAGGCGCTCTATATCGAACAAACGCTCCTCGGCGACGACTATCGTCTCTCTTATCTCTTTCTCTCCTGTCCGCATCGTAAATTCGTACTCGCCCGCCTCGCTGAAAACATAACGAACGTAATAATCCGGCTCGCTCGTCACCGTTTCCGGCCCGCACTGTTCGCTTAATTTTATGCCGCCGTTTTCGACCGTCAGCGTCTCGTCAATTCGTAATTCGTAATTCGTAATTCGTAATTCGGCGGCCGCGCCGCAAACCGTATGTCCGGATTCATCCAAAACTGCCATCTGGATATAAGCTTCTTCACTCGGGACATACATAGATTTATTAAAATTCATGGCCAGAACCCCCCAGGAAAAATCCTGCATTAACTCGAATTCTTCCACTTCCTCGCCGGACCGGTCCGTGATATAGAACTTAACCGAATATTTTCCCGGTTTAAGTTTATCCGAAATTTCCGGCAATTTGATCGTAAATTCCCCGCCCTCGTCAAAGATCAAGGTCAAAGGATAATCGACTGCCGCGCCCGAGCTGTCGACTAGTACGGCCCGGATATCGACGTTTCTCCAGAAGTCTCCGAGGCCGATCATCTCGCCTAAAGTGTCCCAGATCCGATTCTCGTTCTTTTTGTATTTAAATATCATCTCCCCCTCTTCGTTAACACTGAAAGTTAATTGATCAGAAAGCAGGGTCAAAGCCTCTTCCCAGCGTTTTCTCTTCTCTAGCATATCAAGCTCGTCTTCGCTCTCGTATTCCGCCTCCACCCAGACGCTGTCCAAATAAGCAATAAATTCTATCTCTTCGTTAACCACGCCCTCGAATTTCAATTTTAAATTGCGGACATCGTCCCAATTCTCCAAAAAATCAGCTTTGTAACCGAAATAGCCATTATTAACGGCATTCGACAAATTATCAGCAGTTAAAATATCTAATTGCTGCCAAATTTGATTGTCTTCCCCCGCTTCATCCTCTGTGGTGCTGGCGTTATCAAGCGAATACCAGATAATAATCTTCGCGTTCTCCCGCAAAAATCCATTTTCCGCTAAAGCAGTTTTAGGCGCTGCTAAAATCCGATACAGATCAAAAAGCGTCAGCGGTTCAACACCGGTCTCATCCATAACCGGATCTTCATCTTCGTCATTTGTAATTCGTAATTCGTCATTCGTTATTAATTCGTCTTCGTCTTCTGTTATCTCTATGGTTGGAGCGTTTTCCTCTGCCGGAGAAATATCGCCGCCGAAATTCGTAATTAGTAATTCGTTATTTTTACCCGCCGACTTGTCCGCCGACGCTTCATCCGTAGCCGGTTCTTCGTTTTCGTTATTCGACATTCGAAAATCGCCATTCGAAATTCCCATCTCCGGCACCAAAAACCCGTCATTAAGATCTATCACCTCCACCACGCCTTCATCCGTCAAAACCTCGGAGTTTACCGGCGTTTCTTCCGGCGTTTCCCCACCGCTAGCATCTACTTCGTTATTACTCTCAATTTCTTCTTCATCGGCCACGGCCCCCTCAGAAGATTCGCCGTCTTCGTCATTCGTCATTCGAAAATCGCCATTCGAAATTCCCGCTCTCCCTCCGGCCAGAGAAAATTTTATCTTAGCGCCCGTGAATTTTCCTAAGTCTTCCAGGGTATCGATATTCTCGTTCGTTACCTCGTCGGCCAGAACCTCGCCGGCGTAAACTGCCGGAGTGCTTAAGAATTTTTTTGCCTCTCCGAACCAGGACACTTCTTCCATCTCAAGTTCCGCGTCAATGCCAATTTCAGTTTCGGCGGTTTCGGCGGAAGGCTCGTCAACCGCGCCGGTTTCCGGTTCCGTTGCGTTTACGCTCTCTTCCGATATAACATCGATCTCATCTTCCGTTTCGCCATTGCCGTCGTTTTCCGTTTCCGTCACATCCACCGTACCGGCCCCATCCGTCCCGCTCTCATCAATAATTTCTACAACAGCCTCATCGGCAACCGTGTTCGCGCCATCATCATCGCCGTCCGATTCTTCCGGCGCCGTCTCGGGATTATTTTCGATTATTTCCGTAATTATATCTTCAACGCTTTCTTCCCGCTCTGAACTCGCATCTTCATCCATAATAACTCCGTTCTCCTCATAATTTCCGTTTTCTTTTTCATCTTCAGGCGCCAACGTATCCTGATCATCGCCAGATTCATCTATTTGAGCCTCCGGAGCCGGCTCGCTCTTTATGAACATGAACTCTCCGCAAACCAAACTATAATTCCCGCCAGAATAAAAAGCCGAATTAGTGTCGTTAAAAGCTAAAGCATCTTCCTCCGGCCCGGCCTCGGGCTCGCCTTGGGCTTTGTCCGCGTTCCACCATCCTTCCCTATAATTTTCCGATATAAATCCGGGCGCGCACTCGCCCGCGTACAGATCGATGGTCTTAGTATTATTATTTAAGGCCCGGGTCATGTTCCGGAAAATATTCCAGGGAGAAATTCCCGTGAGCAAACAGGCTAAAACCAATGCCCCGAAAACAAAACGCCAGCCCCTCGGGATACACTTAAGTATCTTATATGGGCTGGCAATACCGAAGGAATCCGATTCCTTCGCAAGGAATCGAATTCCTTGTCTTTTGATAAAATTAAAATATTTTCTATTTTTAGCAAGCATGGGGATGCTTTAAAAGATGAATGTTAAATTCAGAATGCAGAATACGCCGCATTTTATCATTTCAACCGAAGGGAGAAATCTATAATATGCGATTAATAGCATTAACGCTGTATTATAGATCTCTCGGCTTCGCCTCGAGATGACAAAAACAAAATTTTGACTTCACGAAAGCTCTAAAATTAAGGCGCGGAAGATTAAAATGACAAACCCTTCTCTTGATCGGCCGCTGTGGGGACAACGGACGAATCAACATTTTTATAATCAAACAAACTATAAAAAATAAACCAGCTCAAAAACAAAAAACTGATAATAATTATTATCAGTATCGGTAAAGCATGTTTAAAAGTCTGAAAAAAAAGCTTTAAAATATTCATTTCCATGGCGATCTTACGGCGGCTGTTTTTAATTTTGTCCCCCAAAGTTTCCCGGCTGCTTTCAGTTTTGCCCCCGGCCTTATAATCCATTACCGCCTTAGCCGTGGTCATCCAGGCAATATTCGAATACACCTGACGACCCGGAATCTTACCGGCGCGGATAAGCTGGCCGATATAATCGGCGCTATAGCCGGATATTTTCGCCGCTTCTTTAAGGCTGATTAGGTTTTTATCGTCCAAACCCATCAAAATCTAAAAAATACTCGACCCGCCTTAAAAAATATGATATTTTAGTGAATTTTAGGCAATTCAGCTTAATCAAAATAGCTAAAATTACATAAAATACATTATTCTCGACAGGCAGATACTGAATATTTCCTGTTTATCTAATATTATTTTATTTTTTGAATTTTATCCTTATATTAAATAATCTCGACCCTCGAGAAATGCTATTATAAAGGATTTTGATATAAATCTCGACCCTCGAGAAAAATACCTCCGTAATGTTATTATAACATTATAGAATGGTAAAATGCAAGTTAACATATAATTCATCAACTTTGATTTTTTATATTTTTTTATTTAATATAAGTAAAAATTATTTAAAAAATTACTTCATCTGCTTTTGGGTCATTTTTAGTATTATTTTTTGTGGATAAGTTAAACAAAAAAGAGCGTTTACGCTCTGTCTACTTTCTGATATAACGATTAATTTAATTCTTTAACGAAAAAATTCGTGTCTTTTTTTATGAATCCTTCTGTTAAATAAATATGTATGGCTTCTGCTCTTTTATTATTGCTTGTTAGCCAAATACTTGCGGCTTTTTTTTGCCTGGCGATAGCAATAAGCTCTTCAATTAGTTTCCGGCCCCAGCCTTGGCCGCTGTATTCCCCGGAAACGACCACCTCCTGAATCGTACCGGTTAAACCATCCATCGGCGTTTGATAAAATATGATCGCTCCGAAACCGGCTATTTTGCCCTTGGTCTTATCCTCCAGAACCACTCCGCGGCAATTACTATCGCTAACGAACAAATTTATATCCCATTGCGGACTTCTGCTTGCCGTTAATCTCGCTTTCCATAAAACCAACAGTTCCTGTTCGTCTTCGATTTTTAAATCTCGGAATTCAAGCATATCCTACCTCCCTTATTTGATTTTTTATTTTGCTTTTTTCTATTAATCATGATATTTTTAATTTAACATTAGTTTATTAAAAAAGCAACCCTAAGTATACGGTTCTTTTAAATCGATTGGAGAAAAATATGTGCCAGGTGCCGAAAGCTTTCAAACAGAACAGCTTTATCATTAAATTGCTTGAAGCCATCGAGGAACAGACCGGATGGAAAGATAAATACGGCGAATATAAATTCGTGCCCATGGAAAGCATCCCGCCCCGCTTCCACGATCCCTCCCGATCCGATATTAATTCCGCTATTTACATGCTTATTTACATGATCAATCTCTGCTATCAGTCAACGCTTGAAAATGATGAAGACGCTAAATTGGAAAAATGGCTTTACGAAAACATAGACAAAAAGTTCCCGAATGACATAAATTACGCGGCCAACGCCCTCGTCAATATCGCGCAAATCATCGCTCTCCGGAATCCAGTAACCGCCTATTATCTGGGTTTGGCGAAACAAGCCGTTCCGGAAAAGAATTTAGGGTCCAATCTTTGGAAGATAATCCTCGATGTTACGGTTAATATGTTTTTGAACAATTTGCGGGGAAGACAGATTTCGGCCGAGGAATTTAAACGCATTTTCGAACGGCGCATGGAGGAATTGGGTAATAACCTGCAAAATTTCATCATCGAAAAAAGAAATACCCAGTTAAGCAAGCTTCACTTTACCGGTACGCGCAATCCGGTTTTGGATGAAACCAATCCCTGGGCCCATTATCTGGCAGAATCAAAAAACGGCCAAAAGAAGAAAAAGAACTGATCGAAAAAATAAAGACATAGTCCCTTTGAAACGGGGACTGTTTTTTTATAGATCGGGGTCAATATTTTTTTGCCTTTTGACAAATACTACGGTTTATACCGCCCCCCAAAGCATTCTTCACACCTTATTAACATTAATGCATATATAAAAAATTTCACAACCAGCCGCAAATATTCATAAAATATTTTATCTAATATTATTATACAAACCCTTTATTTTTGACCTTGCTCGTCGTTCTAAAATCGTTGACAAAAAACTATTTGGAACGTCCTTAATTTGATATAATTAAAGAAATATTAGAGGACTCGAAGAACTGCGCTAACGCGGAAGATCCCCCCGCTCCGATCTCAAACAACAAAGTTCTTTCACAATTTATTCCCCATGTTCAGGAAAAGGAGTTTTTATGTGGCTGGGCGTAAATTATGCCGTTTTGATCATTGCGATAGTCATCATAACGAAGCAGACCCGCGATATCGTAAAATTTCGAAAATGCACTTACAACATAAGCCTGAATCTTCTTTACGCATTTGCCATGTGTGCTTTTTCCGCTTTTCTATCGGCAAAGGGTTGGCTCTGTTTATTGAGTCTGATCGCCTTAACGGCGGTTTTAACGCTGATCGGTATTTTTTTCTGGCTAGTCAACATCGATCCCGCGGAATCCGGCTTTCCTGATGATCCGGAAACTGACGATGGAACGGAAGCTGACAACGGATAACGGACGCCCGAACGATTCGGACGAAAAACTAAACATTCAAACCGAAGGAGGGCGTTTCCATGAAAAAGGCATCTCGGACCAAAAAATATATCATCACGGCCGCCCAGGGCTGCTACTGCGAAAATAAAGACGGCAATCTCGAGCCTTTCGGCGGCGGCCGGGCCAAAGCTCTACCGCACGAAAATTTTATCGCCGGCCTCGAAACGATAGCCGGGGAGAGAGGCGCGGAAACCATTATCCAGCCGATCGCCGGAAAAAATAAACGGGAAAGCTTCCTGCACGAGTCGTTGCAGGAACGAAACGATATCTTCTGGGGAGAGCTTAAAATCCTCAACCGCAATATCCAGCTTCGGAATATCGTCGTTCCGGCCCAGAACGTAGACCCGACTACGGGTAAAAAAACCCTGGTTTCCAAGTACGGTTCTTCTCTGGTTTTCGCGCATTCGAAGCAGCGCTATCTGCCCGTACCGGTATTTAACGCCGACCTGCCGCGCTATATCTATACGACAGGCGCCTGTACCCTGCCCAACTACGACGTTTCCAATCATCGCGGCGATACAGCTGAAAGAACTCACGTTATCGGCGCCCTGATCGTCGAAATAGTCGATGAATCCTGCTATAACGTCAGAAACCTGCGAGCGCTCAAAAACGGCAAATTCGTCGATCTGGGCTGGGAGTACGACGGCGACAAGGCACCACGAAGAATTGGCGTTGATTCGCTCGTTTTAGGCGATACCCACTGGGGCGACCATGACCCGGAAACGAACCGGGCAAACTATGAAATGATCAAATATTTCCGGCCCAGAAGGATCTTTCTGCATGATTTTTTCAACGGCTCGAGCGTCAATCATCACCAGAAAGACAACTATCTGGAAAAGATCCGGGAATACAACCGGGGCCGTCTCTTCCTTGACACCGAGCTTAAAGAAGATCGCAAGGAATTGATCCGATTATCCAGGGCAGCCGGAAGCAAAACCCAAATATTCGTCGTTTCCTCGAACCACGCCCAATTCCTGCCGACCTATATCAATAGCGACGCCTGGCGGAAAAACAATCTCTGGAACGCCGATATTGGCGCCTATCTTTTTCAAAAAGGCATTACCCTGGCCCAGGAAGAAAAAGACATTGATGATGCTTCTTATTTGATCGAAGAGGGCATGAAAAGACACGGGCCAATTCCCGCTAACGTCCAATTCCTCCGTCTGAAAGACAATATGCGGCGGCACGGCTATCAGCTGGCCAGCCACGGACACAAAGGATCGCATGGATCCCGCGGCGGCGGAGCCAAGGCGCGGGAAATCACCGGCGGCGGAAAAAGTATTACCGCTCACAGCCACTGCATGGAGATCTACGGCGATACCAATATCGTCGGCACGTCCAGTCAGCTGAATCTTCCCTATACGCTCGGAGGCGGTTCCGCCTGGATCGCGGCTAACGCTGTCCTTTACGACAACGGCATCGTTCAGATGATCCCGATCATCAACGGCCATTGGCGGCTGCAGGGAAAATATCTCTAGGACTTCTTCGCGGATTCCGGATCCTTGAAGGGAGGTGGATCTCCTTGGCAAGATCATTGCCAACCGACTGGACGTGTCCGACATGCGGCAGGCGTAAAAGGGCAACCTGGCATCATATCTGCCCGGGGAGCATCTTTATCTTCACACCACAACTGCCGCTTTGCCAGAAATGCCACGCGAAAATCCACGATATTATAAAGAAAAAAATGACCGAAAACGGCGGCGAACCGCTCCTCATCCCGGAATATTTCCGAATTTGGGAAGAGTTTACCGGAGAAAAAATCGGTTATCTTTACGACAAATTCAAAAACAAACTGCGCCGGCGCACTCCGGAAGAAATGAAAAGAAAAAAGAAAAAGAAAAAACACCGAACCGAGGTATAATAAGTCCGGCATAAAATTTTTACAAACAAAAACAGTCCCGAATCAACGGGACTTTTAATTTTGCGAATTCCTAACAACTGCAAGCTAAAACCTAACGATAATATGCCAAGAACTTGACCCTCTCCACATAATTCCTGGTCTCCCGAAAAGGCGGAATGCCGTCATATTTCATGACGTTTCCCGGACCGGCATTATAAGCCGCCAAGGCCCGGTCCAGATCGGAGAATTTTTCCAGCTGCAACCTTAAATATCTGGCGCCACCGCCGATGTTGTCCGCCGGATTGTCGATATTTTTAACTCCCATGGCTCTGGCGGTCGCGGGCATTAGCCCCATCTCTCCACGAGCGCCCCGGGAAGAAACGAGGTTGCGCTCATCCCATTCGACGGCAATCATGGCCGCGATGATCCGCGGATCAACGCCGTGAGCGCGGGCGGCGCGCTCTATCTCTTTCCGGTATTTAACGCCCACCCTTTCTATTAAATCTATTTTTCCGTTCCTAACGGCCCAGCTTTCCAGTTTTTTCTCCGCTGTCTCGCTTAAAACGACAGTGTTCCTGATTTCCGTTTCCGTCCCGATCCGTCCCGATCCGTCCCGGCAGCCGGCAAGAATATTTTCATAATTTAAAAATAAAACGGACAAACTCGAAATATAACGCGGTTCCGCGCAACGAGTAAGAGTGCTTAAATACGCCGACGGAGCTTCCCGATAGGCTCGATACGCGGCCAAAAGCAGGATAGACAGAAATAAATAAATTATAACAAAAATCAAGACCACAAAACCGTAAAAAATCTTAACATTGATTTTAACCATAATATAATGCGACTTTCTGAATAAACATATTATAATATCATGTTTTTAAGTTTTCGTCAATACCTACGGGGTATAATAAAATAACAACGAAAATTTGTTAAATTATTTGCGATTATTCTATTACTGTGCTAGTTTTAAATTAGAACTTTTACAATGCATACCCCCTTGTTTTAAAATAATCGGATCCGGCAAAATAGCGCCTGACAAAAGGAGGACGAGATGAGTCAATCGACAAAAAAATGGAGCCTGTTCCTACGTTGGTGGATTGTGTTCGCCTTGATCGTTTTGGGATCGGCGATACTTCTGTTGACGGGACTGTTCGCTAAAATAAACGAGGCCGATTTTACCAAGATCAGCTTCCTGATCTATGCCGTATTCTTCGTTTTTACGATCAGAAACGGCCTGGACGCTCGCCGCCTTTCCGGGCAAAAGGGGCCGATGGAAAAAAAAGAGATCGATTGCTTCTTCCGGGCCAACGACACTGGGTACTTCGCGGCTAAATCTCTTTTCGTGCTGGGAATGATCGGAACGGTTTTTGGACTAATCTACATGCTGTCGTCCGTATCCAGTCTCGATCCGTCGAACGCGATCGCGGCGAAAAACGCCATGACTAATATCACCATGGGTATGGCCACGGCGTTTTACACGACCGGCGCCGGTCTTATCTTAAGCCTTATCCTGGAAATCCAGCTTTTCGATACGAGACAACACTTGGACAAGCTTTATGACGAAATAAGCTGTAAGGATGAATGCGAGGCCAAAGATGAAAAGACCGACGACCGATAAATACAGGGAGCGCGACAGCATCCCCCTTACCGATCTTACCTTAAACGGCCTTATTATCATGTTTTGTCTTTTCGTACTGACCTCCATAATGGCCAAGCTTGAGGAAAAAAAGAACGCTGATATCAAAGTCCAGGCCGAATTCATGATCACTTTGGCCTGGGAAGATCATAGCGAGGATGACGTCGATATCTGGCTCGAAGACCCCCTGGGAAACGTACTTTGGTTCCGCAACAAGGAAATTCCCATGGCCCACATAGACAGGGACGATCTTGGAAAAATAAACGATACTATAACGCTGGCGAACGGCGAAACCGTAAAATACGAGCACAACCAGGAGATCGTTACCATCAGGGGTTTTATTTCCGGAGAATGGACGCTAAATATTCATATGTACAGGAAAAGGGACAAAGAACCGATAAGCGCGGAAATAAAAATTGAAAAACTTAATCCGTCGGTTAAAACCCTGTTCTATAAAAAATTGCTATTATCCAGGCAGTGGGAAGAAGTTACCGTGACCAGGTTCATTATGGATAGCGGAGGCAATATTTCCGCCTGGAACACGCTTAGCAAAAAGCTGATCAAGAGCAGCGGACTATGGGAGACGGAACGATGAGCATATGGACCGGTTACGCCGGGATAATCACGACCTTCGTGATCCTCGGAACACTACTTCTGTGGCTTCTGATAAAATCGAAAATCCATATTTTCGTTAAAATCCTCATCGTCCCCGTCGTGCTTTGGTACAGCCTGGTGCTTTATTACGTTCCGGAGAAACTCCTGGGCTGGCCGACGCCGGACGATATTCCGGATCGAAGCGCGGTGTTCGCGACGATAATCAAAGAACCGGGACCGAGTGATCAGGGAGCGATCTATATATGGCTCATGGACATTGATGGGCGGAAAAAAACGAACTGGGCGAATCCGAAAAACGTCTTTGAATACAGCGAAAAAAACGCGCCCAGATCCTATAAACTGCCTTATTCCAGGGGGCTGCACGAAGAACTTCAAAAAGGCGAGGAAGCGCGTGAGCGGGGAATGATCATTATGCTCAAAAAAGGGGGCAAGGGCGCCCCTAAAGAGGGCAACAATGGCGCCCGGCGGCGATCAGATGCAGACGATGTCGAGATCGAGATCTTGAATCCCCAGCTCTTTATACCGAAAGAATAAGCTAAGTGCTTCCGCACTCAATCCCCCTTAAGCAAAGGGGGATTTTTACAAAATCTAAAAATCATAAAACCGTCGTATTTTATCATTAATAAAAATTATTAAATAGCGGATCATCATAAAAGCCGATGTTTTGACGGCAAAACAAAGCGCGCAAACACGGCTGACAAATTAAACTTATGCGGCTAAAATATATTATTTGCCATTACAATGAAATCGGCCTAAAGGGCGATAACCGGCATTATTTCGAAAAACTGCTGGCGGAAAATATCAGACAGGCCCTGACCCGGGAATCTCCGGGCGGTTTCGAGTCGGTAAAAATCGTTTCCGGCCGTATTCTCGTTATACTCAACCGAAAAAGCGAAAAACAGATCCGTAAGATAGAGAGTGCCCTTAAAAACACTTTTGGCCTGGCCTATTTTTCCTTAGCCGTCGAATCCTTACCCGCTATTGAACAGCTAAAAACCGACGCCTGGGAATTTATCGGGAATAAAAAATTCTCCACCTTCCGCGTTACAACCCAAAGATCGGACAAAAATTTTCCTTTGAATTCCATGGAAATAAACGCCGAGATCGGAGCTTATCTCGCCCAAAAGACGGGCAAAAAAGTAAAACTCAATAATCCCGGACTGAATTGCTTTGTTGAACTCGCAAACGGACAGGCTTTTATTTACACAAAAAAAATCAAAGGCCCGGGCGGTCTGCCGGTGGGCGCGAGCGGTCGGACGGCCGTGCTCCTTTCCGGCGGGATCGATTCGCCGGTCGCCGCTTACCGCGTTTTAAAACGCGGCTGTTCCGTGATCTTTATCCACTTCCACTCCAAGCCTTTTACCTCGAACGAATCGGTTGAAAAGGTTAAGGCCCTGGCCGGAGAGCTAAAAAAATTCAATGCCGGTGGCAAAATATTTATGGTCCCGTTCGCGGACGCGCAAAAAGAGGTGGTTTACCGCACGCCGGAAAAACTCCGGGTAGTGCTGTACCGGCGGCTTATGCTCCGCATTGCCGAAAAGATCGCGCGCCGTGAACGCTGCCTGGCCCTGGCTACCGGCGACTCCCTGGGGCAGGTCGCTTCGCAAACCCTGGAAAATATGGCCGCGGTCGAAGCGGTCTCGGGTCTGCCGGTGCTTAGACCCCTCGTGGGTTTCGATAAAGAAGAGATCATCGAAGTCGCGAAAAGGATCGGTACTTACGATATTTCGATCCGTCCGCACGACGATTGCTGCGTCCGCTTTATCCCGAAACATCCGGAAACCAAGGCCGATCTTAAACAAGTAGAAACCGCGGAGGAAAAACTTGATCTTAGCTCCATGATCGAAAATGCCCTGGAAAACACGGAAACGGTCAGGGTCTCGCCTTTCGATTCGGCATAATTATCTTTATATAGAAATTCCCAGAAAACAAAAAACGCTCCCGGTGTCCGAGAGCGTTTTTTTACTTTTCCTATTTCTTCTTTTTCGCCGGTTTCTTCTTTGCTACTTTTTTGACGGCCTTTTTGACCGCTTTTTTCTTGGTTGCCATAATTTTTTTCGATGCTTATTTTTTAATGAAGATTTTTTTCGACCTTTTGCAACTCCTTGTTATGCGAAGTCGCTATGCGCGCATGTATCTGTCTTAATTATAACCTAATCGCCGCGATAGCACAACACTTTTCGAGATCAAATCGTCGACGGGCGCTAAAAAAATCCGGCTTGGTTCTTCGCGGCGGGTTTTTGTAATAAAATCATTTGAATTTCGTTTTTAAATTTCCAGTTTGGGCGCGCGACCAACCGCTTTTGTCGGTGCGATCAATTCTTCTTCAGCCGCCTCGCTTCTGCCTGGCGATCTTTTCGAATTCTCCCCCACCCCCTCGGTCGTCTCCCGGACCATGAGCTCTTGAACCATCGCTTCCAGCGTTTCTTTCTTCTCCCTGATAATAACCAGAGCGACGCGGCCGGCATCTTCAAAAAACTTGATTTTCGCTGACTAATTTTTGCCCCCAAAGAGACTATTTTTCCTTTTATACTACATCGATCTTACGGAGATAAGCTATAATTATCCTTATTATTAGCTATTATTAAATAAATAATAAATTTAATCTTTGCTTGACAAATATTAGAAAATATGATATTGTATTCTCAGTACTATAAATTTTAAACACTTCAGAAAAAAGGAACGACATCATGAAAAATTTTTTTCACATTATCAGCTGGCTGAGATACTTGTTTGAAAAAAAAGAACCGGAAAAAGTCCTGGTAAGTATTACGGATTGCGGCGGCTGCGGCCGCTGCCCGGTCTGTATCTCGTTAAACGAGATCGACCCCGAAAAATTCCGCCGGCCCCTTTGAGTCAACCGGCAAAGAACCAAGAACTTGCCCTCCGCCGAAACCGGGGGGTTTACTTTTAGGCGCAAAACCGAAAAATCCGGAAATTATTCCGGATTTTTTTATTTTATCGAAAGGTGTAATTTTACATCTCTAATTTTTCAGGCACGTGCCCAACCTCTTTGGTCGGGCCGATTTTTTCATCCTCAGCCGCCGTTTTTTTCGCTCCGGCGATCTTTTCGAATTCTCCCCTCTCGATCGTTTCCCGGGCCATGAGCTCCCGAACTACCGCTTCCAGGGTTTCTTTTTTCTCCTTAATGATAACCAGCGCGGCGCGGCCGGCGTCGTCAATAAAGCTTGATATCTCCTGGTCTATCTGCTCGGCCACTTTTTCGCTATAATCGCGCTGTTCATGTATTTCCCGCCCGAGAAAGATCATTTCCTCCTTCTCGCCGTATGTCCGGGGTCCAAGCTTATTGGACATGCCGTAATCCGTAATGAGCCGGCGGGAAAGGCTTGTGGCGCGCCTCAGGTCGGAAGTGGCGCCGGTCGTCACTTCACCGAATATCTCCCGCTCGGTCAGGTAGCCGGCCAAAAGCACGGAGATCTCCTCGATATATTCGGTACGGCTGTACATATGCTTGTCTTCGGTCGGCAATTTCAAAGTATAACCGCCGGCCCGTCCCCGCGCGATAATCGATATTTTGTGCACCGGATCGGTATGGGGCATGAAATGCGCCACTACGGCGTGGCCGGCTTCGTGATAGGCCGTGATCTTTTTTTCCTTCTGCGTAATAACCCGGCTTTTCCGCTCCGGCCCCAGCATGACCTTTTCCACTGCCTCGAAAAGTTCGTCCATCTGGATGATCTTCTTGTTGCGGCGGGCGGAGAGTATCGCGGCCTCATTCAGGAGGTTCGCCAGGTCAGCCCCGGAAAAACCAGGGGTGCGTTCGGCCACCTGCCTTAAACTTACCTCTTTTGACAGGGGCTTCTTGCGGGCATGGATCTTAAGTATCGCTTCACGATCGGCGATATCCGGATTATCGAGCACTACCTGCCGGTCGAAGCGTCCGGGCCGCAAAAGCGCCGGATCGAGTACATCCGGACGGTTAGTAGCGGCCATGACGATAATATTAGTATTCGGATCGAAACCGTCCATTTCCACCAGGATCTGGTTCAGCGTCTGCTCGCGTTCGTCGTGCGAACCGCCCAGGCCGGAACCGCGCTTGCGGCCGACCGCATCGATCTCGTCTATGAATACTATGCAGGGTGTGTTCTTTTTCGCTTTCTTAAATAGGTCTCGCACGCGGGAGGCGCCCACACCCACGAACATCTCGACGAATTCGGAACCGGAAATATGGAAAAACGGCACGTTAGCTTCGCCGGCTACCGCCCGCGATAAAAGGGTTTTGCCCGTTCCCGGGCTCCCTAAAAGCAGAACGCCACGCGGAATGCGCGCTCCCAATTCCTGGAATTTTTTCGGATGGCGCAGGAATTCCACCACCTCTAAAAGTTCTTCCTTGGCCTCTTTTACCCCGGCGACGTCTTTAAAGGTAATACGGTCTTTCGTGTCTTTGGAGAATTCCTTGGCCTGCGACTGTCCGAACATCATGGCCCGGCTGTTCGCTCCCTGGACGCTCCGCATCATGAAATAGATAAAAACGCCTATCAAAAGGAAGGGCAGTAAAAACGGCAAAATCGCTCCCAGCCAAAAGCTCAGGCCTTCGTTTTGTCTGATCTCGATCTTTACTCCGGTCAATTTAGACTGGTCCACTCCGAAATTGCTCAAAAGCCCGGACAAGGTATCACCGGCTTCTTTTTTAACCTCCTCCACCGCGCCGTCTTTAAGAGTAATTTTCATGTTATCGCCTTCGACCGACACGCTCTCCACTTCTCCGGCGTTGATCTGGGAAATAAATTTTTCCAAACCGACCCTTTCCGTCTTCTGGCCGACATTGCCGTAAAGGCTGAATAAAGCCGCTACCACCAGAAACATCAGGAAAAAATAGAGGAAATTTTTTATTAAGCTTTTCATGTTTATATACACGAGCAACGAGAGCAATGATCCGTCGAATCATCGTAGCCCGAAAGTGAATTCTTTATAATAATATAAAATTTATATTAGGCTAATATTAAATTTAGTATATAATAAAAAAGATTTTTTAGCAAACAAAAACAGCCCTGAAGCTTCGGGGCTGTTTTTGCCGTGTATTTTAGGTTATTCGATCTTGGTTTTGTCGGCTTTTTTCACGCCTGGTTTTTTTTCCTTAGGGGTCTTTTTCTCGGTCTTGGCGGTTTTTTCTTTTTTCGGCGCTTTTTTGGTTTTTTCCTCTTTTTTCTCTTCGTCCTTTTCTTCGCTATCGGTCTTTTTTTCTTCCGATCCGGCTTCTTCTTTTTCTTCTTTCTTTTCGGTTTTTGCGTCCAGCCTGTCTGAATGGGCCAGGCCCAGTCTGTGCTCCTTCGGCTCCATGGAAACGATCTCGAAATTTATGGTTTCTTTAGCCTTGTATTTATCATAGATCCTTTGGCCGGGAGAGAGCGAAAGCTGGCTCACGTGGGCCAGGCCGTGGATCTCGTCGTCTAATTTCACGAACAAGCCGAAGGGGTTGACTTTTAAAATGATGCCGGGAACGGTCTGGCCTAATTTATACTTCTCGCCCACGTTTTCCCAAGGATCTTTCAAAAGTTTTTTGGCAGAAAGGAATATCTTTGAATTTTCCAGGCTGATGACCTCGGCCTTGATCGTGTCCCCTACTTTATAGAGATCTCCCGGATCGTCTATTCTTTGCCAGGCCAATTCGGAGATATGGATAAGTCCTTCGAGATTCTCGCCGAAACTTACGAAAACCCCGAAATCGGTGATAGCGGTGATCTTGCCTTCGATCGCTGTGCCGACCTTATATTTCGAGATGACGTCCTGCTGTTTTTCGTTCCAGGCCTCTTTCTCCGAAAAAATTATCTTATCGTCCTTTTCTTCCAGGGTGATGACCTTGACTTCGAACTCCTGGCCCGCGAAAGAGCGGAGCTTGTCTAAGATCTTGCTTTTATCCCCGCCGGAAACGCGCGGATAGTTTTCGGGGGCCAGCTGCGACACCGGCAAAAAACCCGCGATCTGACGGTATTTCGCCAGAAGGCCGCCCTTGTTCGCGTCCACGATCCGGACCCGGATGATCTTTTTATTCTCGTAAGCGTCCTGGATGCCTGCCCAGGCCCTTTCCTGGCCCGCGATCCGGAAAGACAGTTCAAGCTCGCCGTTCTCGTTTTCGTCGTCTATGACCGTCGCATCGACTTCGCTCCCCGGCTTTAACGTGGCATACTCGTCGTCCTCTTCGTAAAGCTCCGGTCCGCGCACGACGCCGGTCATGACTCCGTCGATATCGAGCTTGACCTCGGCTTTGGAGGCGGTAATGACCTTGCCCCGGATAAGTTCTCCGACCTGCGGAACCTTAACGACGTTCCGGTCCAGGAGATCCTTAAATTCTTCGCCGTCCGAGCTTACTTCTTTTTTTTCATCTGTCATATTTTTAATGCTGCTCTAAATCTGCTTGAATTTAATTACAAATCCACAAATCAGAACACAAATTCACAAATGCTATATTTGTGTTATTTGTGATGAAATTTGTGAATTTGTAATATAAAAAAACAGCATTTAACCCTCTAAAGAGAGAGTTCTCCGGCCACCTTTAAGCCGGAGAATTTATTAAAGGTAATATTCAGTTATCAATATCCATAATTTACAGGAAAACAGAAAAAAAAGCAATATTGACAGATTCTAATGTTTATGCTAATTTATTATGATTCCGAATGGTCGGAATCGCGGATCTTTGACATTTAACCAAGAGGCTTTATTTGCCGCTTATAGGGCTGTGCGTATGGGAGGAACATGGATTTAACGCTTAGTAAATTAAATTGGGAACTTAAACTGTTTTTTCTGGACACATCTAGCCGAGTGAGCGAAGAAAATTTATCTGATTTACTGATCCCTGGAGAGGCGCGTGATTTTTTTATCGCGGTCTATGGTTGGGCACCTGGACTCTTTGGCGACAACGGGACATATTTGTGTGCTATTTTTTTTGAAAGATATGATAAAGTCCACTTCTCTTCAGGGGTGCATACTGTAAAGCGGGATTTCTGGATTTATTTAATCGAAAAAATTGAAAAATTACTGAAGATAAATTGGGGAAATGCCGAACCGGGAAAAAGACAAGCGCTTGCCGAATGGATTTCCGAAAAAAAACGCACTCTCGAAATTTCGTTTCCGGACAAAAGATTGCCCGCTGTCGTTAACGCGCCCCCGAAAGACATTCGCGGAATAATTATAGAAGATATTCTGATAACTTTTGAGCAATAGTTCGGCGCCAATAGCCTTAGGAGAAACGTAGATGGACCTAACATTAAATAATAATCGCGGATTAACCTGGGAGTTAACCTCTTTTTTCCAGGACGAATCAAGCCGGGTAGGGGAAGAAAACCTTGCGGATCTGCTTATCCCGGGAGAAGGGCGTGATTTTTATATTAGAGTGTACGGCGAGCTTTGGGCACCCGGTCTTTACGGGGAGCAGGGCGTCTGCCTGTGCGCTTTTTCTTTCGGGGAAAAAAACGAGATCAAGTTCTCTTCAGGGGTTTATTCGATAAAACCGGATTTTTGGCCCTTTCTGCTCGAACACTTGGAAAATACGCTTGATAAGAATTGGGGCGAGATCGAATCAGAGAAAAAACGGGCGCTGGCCGAATGGATAACGGAAAAAAAACGCACTCTCGAAATTTCGTTTTCGGACAAAAGATTGCCCGCTGTCGTTAACGCGTCCCCGAAAAAAATTCACGGAATTATGATTGAAGATATTCTCATCACTTTTGAACAATAACCCGGCATTAACAGCTTTATCCGCCGCCAAAAGGGCGGTCCGTAAAGGGAGAAAAACATGAAAGAAAAAAGACTGAAACTTAACGGGTATTGCGAATTAATCGGGGAGTTGAAAATTGTTTTTCATGAAACGGACACGCCTTTTGTGGGTGAGCAAAAATTAACGGATTTACTTGAAAATGAGAAAAAAATTTTTTCCGTTGATGTTTGGGGAAGACTATGGACGCCGGAAAACGGCGGTGGCCCTTACGGAAATTGCTGTAATTTATGCAGTATTGTTTTTCATAAAAAATCCCCAAAATTAGTCCAACGCCTTGCGTGGCGTGCAATAAATATTTTCATTCCTGAATTTTTCTCCCTGTTATTTAGAGAGCTGGAAAAATTCGTGGCCGAAAATTGGGGCGAAGTTGAACTGGAAAAAAAACAGGCGCTCTTGACCTGGATAGAAAAAGAAAAAAGGCATCTGGCTGGCATAGAAACTTACAACAAAATCCGCGGACGGCTTGATAACTGCCGCGAAAAAAATCTCGCCAATCCGAAAATCGTCGCGGCCTTAAACGATCTGGCCCGCGCGCTCGGTATCCTGCCGGAAAGAATTTGCCTCTACGGACGACCTCGTGACGAAGAATATCAAAAGGCCAAAAAATCACTTAATCTGGCCGGGGTCAGACATGAGGAAAGCTACGGTATAAAACTAGAATTGTGGGTCGAGGGCAGGGGTTATCGCGGCCTCGAACAAATCCTTGAATATGCCGAAAACTGCCCAAGCATCCGGATCATTGCATAAAAACAAAAAGGAGAAGATAACTTATGAATAAACCGGAAAAATTGCACCACAAAAAACGACTCCTACGGACAACATTGATCCTGTCGGCTTTCCTGTCACTCGGCAGCGCTTTTCATATGTATTACTGCGGGGCAAACTTGGCTAATTTTATTCTCTGTCTCTTACCGGGTCTGATAGCTTTCGCCAGCGATACGGCGCTAACAATGATCAAGAACATTAAAACCGAGACTTGCGGATAAACCGCATTCAAACGAAAACCACTGCAAAAGCAGTGGTCTTTTATTTCTATCGGTAATATTTTTGCGTCAGTACCGCTCCCCGGCACCCCTCCCGGCCTATCGGCCACCCTCCCCTAATTAGGGGAGGGATGGGGAGGGGTGTTGGCGCGAGGGTAAAATACGGTCAATCAACTTACTTTTATATAATTTTTCCACCGGTCATACAATTCCGCCGTCGCGATCACGTCCCAGGAATTGTAATCGGCGATTTCCTTATACTTTCTTTCTTTAAAAAGCCGGCCGACGTCGTCGCCAGTGATGCCGTCCGCTTTAGGCGAATGGATCCCCAGCGCCCGGCAGTAAAGATGCAGATTGCCCTTACGCCTGACCGCGCCGTAAAAAGAGAGCTGGTCTAAAAGATCGACATGCTTTGCCCGATAATACTGGCTCCCTAAATAGCGGTTGGACATAAGATCGACAGACGGCTTTACCTTGCACGCCGCCGAGCGGAGAAGCAAGAACGGCACGTCGAAAGAGCGGCCGTTAAAACTCACGAATTCCGTGTAACGAGCCGCTCCCCGCCAAAAAGCTTCGAGCATATCCTTCTCGCTTTTGGGTTTAAAAACAAAATTAGCGTCTTTATATTCTTCAATCAGGGAATCCGGGGCCTGAAAATATACCACCCCCTTGTTTTTTTCCGTATCAAGGACGCCGATCGCCGCGATCTCGCCGGTCAAAGGCGAAAAACCCAAACCTTCCTTAAGGTCGGCTAAAAGCACGTTATACTTCCCTTCGTCATCACCCGCCTCGCGTCTGATCCAGCGCGTCAGACTCGCCCGAGTCGTTTCATCAAGCGAGTCGAAGTCCGCTCCGACGGTTTCAATGTCAAAAACTAGAGCCATTTTTAGATTGCCGATTGCCGATTTTCGATTGGCAATCTCTGCCATCGATAAATAAACAATCGCTTGTTCATATTCTTTCAATTTTTTCGATTATATAAAAACAACCCCTTGATTATCGATTAAAACCAACAACCCGTTCCATTAAAGCGAACGGGTTGTTTATGCTTCTGAGTGTTTATCCATGACAAATCGACAATCGAAAATCCTTTAATTGCATCCTCCGCTCGGAGCGGCCGCTCCGTCCGCACTTACCAAGGTCTCGCTGCATTCTGCAGGCGGATTATTGAAAGCGGCGCAGATCGCGGTCTTGTATCCTTCCGGAGTCCTGGCGGCGTTCGATTTTACGCCGTTGATCACGAGAGTCGGGGAACCGGTAACGCCGTATTGCTTAGCCGTCTGGTCTTCGGCGCCGATCATGGCCACGCCCTCGTTTTTCACGCAGGTATCGATCTTGGCGGTGTTCGTTATACCGGCATCTTTGGCCGCTTTCTGCCAACAGGTCTTATAAACATCGTCTCCGTTCCGATAGATCGGGTAGCAATCTTTATTGATATTGGTAATATATTTCCAGAGAACATCCTTCCCGTGATTTTTTTCCACGCAGAGCTGGCGGGCATCTTCGATGCCCTCGACCGGTCCGTGCAGGGACTGGACATTATTAATGTCGTCGCCCGCGATACTGGCGATAAACCGGATTTTAATATCAGCTTTATCTTTTAAGAGGTCGAATACAGGAGCCATTACGCCTTCAGCCTGGACGCCGTAAGGACAAAAAGACATCACGAAAAGCTCGACCACCGGCTTATCGGTCTTGGTAACCGCCGCACCGTTATCGGCCGGAGCCGCGTTCGGGTCGGCTTCGTTCGCCTGGTTCTTGGCCTGCACCTCCGCGATATCTATGCCGTTCACAAAAAATTTCTTACCGTCTTTGGACATGTACGAATCTACTTCCTGGCCGGCTCCATCCGCTCCGCCCGGAAGGCTTACTACGACCTTATAAAGGCCGTTCTCTTCGGTAACCTCCTTAATCGTCGCGGTCGTGCCCGGCTGCAGCAGGTTTTCGTTAATAAAGCTTCCGGCCAGCTCATTGGCCGCTTCCGGTGTGATCACAACCATCTTGTTCTTATTGCCCAGGGAGCAGCCGCTTATGATCACGGACAAAACCAGGGCCGAAAGAATGATTTTTTTCATAAATAAGTTATATCTCCCCTCCCGCATAGCCTAAAAAATAGTTATGACGACAGGTGAAATTATGATTATATTATTAAATAACACTTTAAGAATAGCAAATATGCTTATTTAAGTCAAAATCAAATTGACTTTCACCTTAATTTGTGCTAAACTAAGGATAGTTGCCGGTAAAATAAGGCGATTTTATTTTACGCGCGTTCTTTTATAAAATTAAACATTAGTAAAGATATATCACGACAGGCGGTAAGTATGGAAAAACCCGGAAACGAAGTGCCTTTAAAAAGCGAGCTTGGATACTATTATCCGGAATCGTGGGAGTGCCTGGACGGCCCCCATCCCCGCATAAAAAGAATTATCCGCTGTCCGGAAAAACTCCTACGGTTTTGTCGGCGGAATAAAGACGAGGACGCGGAAAAAGTGCCGGCTGAGGCGCTCACGGACGTGGAGAGAGAAAAAATGCTGACCTTGCGGCTCGCGGCTGAAGCCGTCCGGCTTAAAAAAGAATTTACGGAGCTGGAAGATTTCGGAGTACGCGTGCCGCGGCGCGATTTCCTGATCGGAAAAAATGAAGCCGGAGAAAAGGCCATCCTGACGGTAATTGACCGAGTGCGGGGAAAAAACCTGGAGAAGGCCGATGCGGCTGAAAACGGGAAAAAACTGTCGGCGAAGGGAGAAGAGCTATGCCTGTCTCTCATAAATTATCTGACAAGCAAAACCAGGGACCGCCAGCCGTATTTATGGGACGTTTTCCATTATAAACAATACGTATACGGACAAACCGAAAAAGACGAAGAAAACCATATTTACATGGTGGACGTGGAGCCGTTATATTGGGAATATAATAACGTAACCTGCGATTACGCCTGCGTAAATATATCACTTTGGCATTTAACGGCGCTCGTAAATCTTTTAGAGTTAAAAACCGGCCAAAAACTTAAAAAAATCAAAGAGTGGCTGCCCTAAGCCCTTAAGCGTCTTTCGGGCGGATAAAGCCGCCATTTTACGCTCTCGTAGTTCAATGGATAGAACACCAGCCTTCTAAGCTGGTTATCTAGGTTCGATTCCTAGCGAGAGCACATCTTCTAAAAATAACATATTATTATGTCGACGATCATTTTTTTGAGTTTCGTTATCGCTTTTTTCTTGATCATGGCGGAACAATTCTTTAATCTCCTCTTCCGCGGCTACGCGCCTTTCATATCGACCCGGCCGCAGGCGATCGATAAGATCGTGGCCGACCTGGAGCTGCCCGGAAAGGCGGTGGTTTATGAACTGGGCTGCGGCAAGGCGCCCCTGCTCCGCGCCCTCTCCCGGAAATATCCGCAAGCCGACCTTATCGGGATAGAAAACGAGCCGGTGCCTTACCTGATCGCGTCTATCCAGGCGAACCTGGCCAAAACCAATATCCGGATCAAGAGAAAAAATCTTTTTAACATAAGCCTGGCTGACGCGGACGCGGTCTATTGCTATCTTAATCCGAAGATGATGGCCAAACTCGAAAAGAAGTTCCTCTCCGAATGCCGGAACGGCGCTATTGTGATAAGCTACCAATTCCCGATGCCCGAACTCAAACCGGAAAAAATCCTTGAGGTCGGCGAAGGGGAAAAGGTTTATTTTTACCGTATAAAAAAATAAATAAAAACATGGCTTTTGAAAAAATGTTAAATTTTTTTAAGCCGGGGACGATCGTCGCAGAGGACAAACGCGAAGACATAGTTGCGCCAGAAAAGACGTCCGCCTTATAGCCGATGAGTTGTATAAATTAACGGAATATAAAGACGCGCGCGGAATAAATATGGACAAATATTAAAAGTTCTGCTACAATTTCATATTATATTATGGTGGCTATAGTACAACGGTTAGTACATCGGGTTGTGGTCCCGGTGACGAGGGTTCGATTCCCTCTAGCCACCCTACATAAAATCGTCCCGAAAGGGACGGTTTTTATTTGTCGCTTAGAGTATCTTTTCCACCTTCCTAGGTCAACCACATCATCTAAAAGAAAGGTTACAGTACTAAATTTTTGCTGTGTATGTGTAAAATTGAGATTGCCATAAAAATATTGGCAGCATATAATTAAGACATGGAAATTTACTATCAACTATTAGAAAAATTAAGAACTATAGCCGAAAAAAGTCTAACCAATCACCCTGAGCCAAAAGAAGAAAAAGCGGGGTTATTGCTTTATGCGGTTGGCAAGGCAGATAAAACACTTTGTGCCATTGTTTTGTTGTGTCGTAATGGAATGGGCGAAGATGCCTTGATTTTATGTAGATCAATCTTCGAGATTTGTATTACAGTTGAATATATTTTTAAAGATCAAACTGATTATAGGGCTAAAAGATATTTTTCGTATGACTGGGTACAAAGAAAAAAGATGCTTGGTTATATAAGCACGGTTCCTCATATGAAAAAATATTTAACACCGGATAATCTTCAAATCGCAAATGACATAAAGAAGAACGCAAAAAAAGTTAACATGCTTTATAAGTATGGTTCTACGTGGTCCGATAAAAGCATATATGAGATGGCTAGCGACGTAGGATTCTTAGATCTTTACCAAACAGCGTATAGAATTCAATGTAACTTAAGCCACTCAAACCCTAGATCAATGAATGACTATTTTAAAGAAGAAAACGGTCATTTAATAATAAATTCGGGACCAAGCGACAATCTTGTGCAAGAAACACTTGTAACATCATTTCATTCTTACTATTATATTCTTATGAAATTAAATAATTATTTTAAAAAAGGGCATGATACAGAACTTAGAGTGATAGAAAAAGAATTTATAAAAGCGTCAAATACCTCAATTTAGTTTATTTACCAAATATTCCAAAAACAGTTTACCAAGCTTTTCGTTTAACCACCCTACATAAAATCGTCCCGAAAGGGACTTTTTATATTTGGTTGGGGTTAGACTTTTACCCCACATACGATACGCTAACCGAAGGTTTGAATAAATATTTTCTAATTGGTATAATTTAAGCAAAGATTTCTTTTGGTCGTTTAGTTTTAACATCAAAAGCTTAAAAGCAGCTTATCTGCCAAAAAAATATGCCGGAACAATATAGCCCATATAAATTTTCAAATCTCCAGGAAAAAACCGGGGATAAGAAAGCGATAAATATCATATATCAAAACGAAAAACTCAAACTGCCTTTCAAGTTGGAAAATCTATCCTATTTCGTTGACCCGGCGGGGGAAACAGAATTAGCCAGCCATCCGCATCATCATCGCGCCGCCTGGCTGCCTGACACTGCGATTAGAGACGATCAGGGCAATATTTATTTCGAAACAACCATCAAGGGCTTGGGCTATCTCTATCCCGAAAGCTATCAAAGCAAGAAGGACAATTTTTACGGCCAGGATAATTCTGATATAACGGTACAAAGATCGGTGGAAGATCCCTGGGGATACAAAGTCCTGGGTTTATTTGATCGCCGCAACGTCTCCTCTTTAATTGAAAATATAAAAAAAATGAAACAAGCCGGACTGCGGTGCGAAGAATTGGCTGGGGCTTTAGATTTAAAAAAGGTTTTGTTAGGCGGCGAGCCCGCCGATGCCGCTTTCCTGAAAAACTATCTGATCGATGAGGCTAAAAAACAAAACTTCCCCCAAAAATATTTAGATGATCTCAAGGGCTTTGAACCGGCCTTGCTGATCCGGGTGTTGCGCGATAATACAAGAATACAGGATTTTTGTTCAGCCGCTATTGCGGAAAAGAGAGAAATTTTAACAGATGTTTTTAAGCGTCTTAATCTCGAAAATGAGTATGCGAAGAAAGAAACTCGATACGATATTAGCGATCCCGAGTCAATTAAAAAATATCTGGAAGATTTTTTTGCGCAGTCCGGAAAAAATTTAGCGATCATGCAGAATAACGGCGCCATGATGACCTATCTCAACTCCGGCAATATCACCTTATCATTGGGCGAGGTGGTAGATTTGGATTCCATTATTTTTCTTAATAAAGGTTTTTCCGCACATATTACTCCGGACGCGGCAAGCGGGATCCCTAAAGGCTTCAAAAAAGATATTCGCGATCAAATCTACGCCCTTGGCAAGATGTTCGCCAATGCCTTTGATGGCCTAATCCGGGTAGACGGTTCTCTGCGCGAGAAGCTAACAGCCGCTTTTCTCGACAATTACGGGAAAAATATTAATTCAGAAAAAATAGGACTATTAAAAATTGATCCGGATAAAGTTAAAAAAGTCGTGGCGGAATTCGCCGGCGATATGATCGCTCGAAACAGGAGCGTAGCGCCGATAAAATTAGCATAAATAACTAGTTAAAATCTATGAGTACTAGCTTATGGATATTTATTTTTTAAAAATATGCCAAACCTTGAACAAAATTGGAATAGAGCGGAAATTAACAAAGTAGCCGGACAAGAAATGCTCGAGGGAGAGGAGGAGTATCGCCGGGAGGAATCAGGCAGGAAAGAATTTGGAAATAGGTATTGGAACGATGAAGATGTAGATTTAATGTACGGGAATGATCGAGACTTTGAGTCTGGATATGAAATGCATGAAATGATTTATGATAGAGAAATGCAAACGCTTGATGATTGCCTTAATCGCGGAAATTTTGACGGAGCGGAGCATATACTGAAACATTATAAGGATGTTGAAAATATTATTTCAGTTCTAAAAAATGTTATTGTTAATTACGTATTTGTCTCTAAAGATCAGTATGAGTCATTTATTGCCGGACTAAGTGATTTTTTGAACCAGAACAAAATTTCAAAAAAGAAAAAATTGAATTTTTCCATAGCTAAATTCTTAAATTCTCCCGAGTTAGAAGAGCTTATTTGCGATCGGTGGAATGAGGATTATTACGATGATAGTGGAAATGATGATTATTATGATGATAATGAAAATGAGAACGCCACAATTGCGTCCGTCATAAAAAATCTAAATATTCCGGCGGCAAAAAAAGAAAAAATCGCCCTGAAAGTTGTAAAAGAGCAATTGATCAAAGGCAATATTCCCTACACCCGCAAATTAAAGGAAGATTTTCCAGTCCATTCTAAAGACTTTGATTTTAATGAAGTAGAAGATGCGGCCTTAAAAGGTTTAATAAACTTTTTGTCGGAAAATAATTTAAGAAGTATTGATAGAATAATAAAGTATTCTATAATATCCCCGGAAAAACTCGCGTCCCCGGATGTCATACAAGCCGCACTAACAGGCCTAATCAACTGTTTGTCGGCGGGCTATATTGATTGCGCCATCAATATTAAAGATTATTTCGCCCTACCACCGGAAAAATTAGAACAGGCCGCAGAAAACTGCCTCACGAAACACTTGCTAAATAATAATATTTATTATGCCATCGAAATTAAAGATAATTTCATTATTTCGCCGGAAAAACTTGCCTCCCCGGAAATAGAACAAGCTATTCTAAACAACCTGGTTAAAAATTTATTAGAAGGCAATATTGATACTGCTATTAAAATTAAAGACAGTTTCGCCATTTCTGCGGAAAAACTCGCCACCCCGGAACTTGAACAAGCCGCGCTAAGCGGCCTAATTAAATGTTTGTCCGAAGGCTACGTTGATACCGCCATTAAGATAAAAAATAATTTCACTATTTCGCCGGAAAAATTAGAACAAGCCGCGCTAAGCGGCCTAATCGACGATTTATCAAGGGGCTATATTGATCGTGCCTTTAAAATTAAAGACAGTTTCGCCATTTCCGCGGAAAAACTCGCCACCCCGGAACTTGAACAAGCCGCGCTAAGCGGCCTAATTAAATGTTTGTCCGAAGGCCACATTAATAACGCCATTGAGATAAAAAATGATTTCACAATTTCTCCGGAAAAACTGGAACAAGCGGCCCTTACCGGTCTAGCTCGCCAATTGTCAAAAGGCAATATTGAGACTGTCATGAGCATTAAAAATAATTTCTTGATTTCACCGGAAAAACTTGCCACCCCCGGGATTGAGAAAGCCGCTCTGCAGGCCATAATCAGTCAATTACTAGAAGGCTATATTAATGACGCCATTAAAATTAAAGACAATTTCACAATTTCTCCGGAAAAACTAGAACAAGCCGCTATAACCTTCCTATGTGACCATTTATCAAAGGGCCATATTGATTATGCTATTAAAATTAAAGACAATTTCACTATTTCGCCGGAAAAAATCCAGGAAGCTGACCAACCTGCTCTAAGCGCCATAATCAATGAATTACAAAAAAGCTGCGTTAGCAACGCTATTAAGATCAAGGATAAATTTAAAATTTCGCCGGAAAAACTCGCCACCCCGAAGGTTGAAAAAGCCGCTCTGCAAGACCTCACTGCTCAATTATTGGCCGGCTATATTAAAGACGCCATCCATATTAAAAACAATTTCCCAGTTTCTCCGGAAAAACTAGAACAAGCCGCTTTGACCGGTTTAATCAAGCAATTGTCAAAAGGCCGCATTAGCGATGCTAGCACGATTAAAGACAATTTCCCTGTTTCGCCGGAAAAACTCGACTCCCCGGAAGTGGAACGAGCCGCTTTGACCGGTTTGATCAGTGAATTATCAAATGACCATGTTGATCGTGCCGTTAAAATAAAAAACTGTTTTCCAATTTCGCCGGAAAAACTAGATCTAGCCGCCATAGCCGAAATAACCAACAAATTATCAACTGGGCATATTGATTATGCCATCCAGATCAAAGATAATTTTATGATTTCGCCGAAAAAAATCGCCACCCCGGAAATTGAACAAGCGGCATTAACCGGCCTTATCAGACAATTGTCAAATGGTTATATTGAACACGCCGTCAGGTATAAAAATAATTTCACCATCGCGCCGGAAAATCTGGAGCAAACCGCTTTAACAAGTTTAATTGGTCATTTATCAAATGGAAAACTTGGATATGCCATTGACATTAAAAAAGATTTTACCCTTTCGCCGGAAAAACTCGCCTCCCCGGAAGTTGAACAAGCGGCTTTAACCAGCCTGGCTGACTGTTTGAGGGATGGACAAATTGAAAATGCTTTTAAAATAAGTGAAAATTTTCCTATTTCGCCGGAAAAACTGGAACAAGCCGCTCTAGCCGGCTTTAAACACCAATTATCCATTAACCGTATTACAAATGCCTTTTTGATTAAAAAAAATTTCACCATAGCGCCGGAAAAGATAGAACAGGCCGCTCTAGCCGGGCTAATAAACGGTTTGTCGGAAGGCGATACTTTTAACACAAGCAAAATTAAAGACAGCTTTACCATAGCGCCGGAAAAACTCGCCTCCCCGGAAGTTGAACAAGCCGCTCTAGCCGGCTTAACCAAGAGTTTACAGGAATGCCGTGTTAATGACGCCATCAAGATCAAAGACGATTTCACCATAGAAAAAATCGCTTCCCCGGAAGTTGAACAGGCCGCTCTAGCCGGCCTGATCAAGAGTTTGCTCGATAGTTGTGTTCATGGCGCTATCATGATTAAAGACAATTTCAGCCTATCGCCGGAAAAACTCGTCTCCCCCGAGGTAGCGCATACCGCTCTAGCCAGCCTAATCAATTGTTTGCGCGGAGACCATATTCATGATGCTATCATGATTAAAAAAAATTTCAGCCTATCGCCGGAAAATTTAGAACAAGCCGCCCTAACTATGTTTATTCACCACTTGTCCGAAGGCCATGCTGATAGTGTTATCCAGATTAAACATAATTTCCCAATTTCCTCGGAAAACCTCAGCTCCCTAGAAACTGAACAAGCCGCTTTAAAAGGATTAACTATACTTTTATCATATGGAGATATTAATAAGGCCGTTATGATTAAAGATCATTTCGCCATTTCACCGGAAAAATTAGAGTATGCCGCCTTAAAGGGTTTGATCGGTCGTTTATCAGAAGGCCATATCAATGACGCTCGGAAGATTGGAAATATATTTAATGTTTTAACTGAAGAAAAAATTCGAAATGCCTTTTTAAATCCCAGTCCTCAAAACAGAAAACTGATAGAATTTTTTGGCGCGATTACAAGCGAAGAAGAAAGAAAAAAAATGAGCCAAGAACTGGGAATCAAAATGGAGGCCCTGCTTTATAACGGCTACGCAAAGTATAATAAAATTTCTTCCCGCAACGAAAGAAACGATCTTATACAGAACTTCACCCGAAAGATAAGCGAATCGATTGAATCCGGATCAGACACAAAAACATTTAACAAACTAGTCTCTATTATCAAGGAATTGGATAATCAGAGAAACAACGACGAGCAATCTACGGCGGATTTTCTTTTTGAAGTTTCCAAAAATATTTCCGGAAAACTGGATGATAAGCAATTTTTAATTTTAGTTCGAAAACTTTCGGAAATCAAGGATCAAAAAGCTAATTTTTTTGCTTTGCGCCTAGCGGGCCAGTCCCGGGTAAAACCGCTGGCATTCGCGCGTTCCATGCAAAAACTTTCGGATAATGGTTTTGTTCCAAAGGCGATCACTAAATTCATAGTTGAAGAAAAAGAAGAAAAAAAACAGCCTAGTCAAGAAAAGATCGCCGTTCTTCAGAAAATTATCAGTGAATACCCCAACCAATTTTCCACCATTATTTCAACCCTTTCGGACCCTAGGTTTGCCGATTTTGATCTGGCGGAAGAAAAAGAGTTGGTTTTTTCCAGCCTCAAGGATTTTAAAGCCGTCACGCCGATTATTTTCGAACGTTATCGTAATGCCGGCGAAGAAGGAAGAAAAAAACTGGTTGAAAAAATCAATCGAATTAAACCGATATTATTCAAAAATCAATCAATAAAAAATATTCTTTCGGGCCAAGACCAGGAAATTTTCACTGAAATGATATACATCGCCTATAGTCCAGTAGGCATGAGTTTTCAGGAAGTCGAAAATTTATTGGAACAAGTAGAGGATAGAACCCAAGATTTAGCGAAATTTAAATTTCCGGAAGACGGCTATGATTTTTCCTTTAACGACAAAACTAGATATCGTGTTAAACCGGGTGAAATGATTAATCCGCAAGTTTTAGATAAAGTTTCCGGTATTTTTTCCGGAACTTATCCTAAAAATGAAGACGAGATCAAAAAGATATCAAGTGTTGTTGCAAAATTAGCCAAGGGGGGAACGGACCTGAAAGACTCCGAAATCACCGCTCTTCTTTCGCTGCTTTCCGAGGAAGGCCAAATTAAGGATTTTAAATCAAAAACCGCGAAAAACAAAGCCAACATCCGGTTATTTTTGGGAGAAGCTAAGGAAAATTTGGGTGTCTTTTTTAACGATAATTTTCCCAGATTACTTGAACAATTTTTATCGGCCAATCCGCAGTCTAAAGAAAAAATAGAAGCGATATTAGCTCATCCCGAAAGAGTGGACTTTATCAAAAATAAGATAGAGAAGCAGATCAAAGATAAAAATCTACAGATTGACTGGAATGATCCCAGCCAGATCGTTTCCGCCTATTTTTCGCTTTCCTGTTTAAAAAAAATAAAACAAGAAATATCAAAAGAAACTAAAAAATACGAATTAGCGCCGGAAGGAGAAGGTGAAAGATCGAAATTAACCGATTCCAGTTTCAGGGCTTATATTTCTAAAAACGTCGGTTCATTTTTCGCCAAGGCTTCAGCCGGAATTTGTACGGCGCAAGACGTATCGCTTTTCAACCGCAAAGAACATTTTCATATTAACATTGTGGAAAACAGCGAAACTGTCCAGGCAAATATTCAGGCTTATATTATCAACTACCCGCCGGACAAAAAATCTCTTTTTTTACGCGGCTTCAATCCAAATACGAAATTCATGAAAAACATCAGCATCCCGGTTTTTTGCGACAAGGTAATAGAGGTTGCTAAGAAATTTCAGCGCGACAACGGTTTGTCCGGTGTCTATCTTTCCGAACAATTGGGCAGTTGGCATGCTTTATCCAACCGATCGGAGGTGGCTGCTTATCTATCAAGATATTTAAAATCAGATAACCAAAAAGACTTTTCGTATGCCATCACGAGCGCTCAGCGGATCAGCAAGATGTACGAAGTATAGCGGCATCGGCATTAAATCCACGCTCCTGGTTAGCCGCCGCATAATGGAAACCGCCCTTGAGGCGGTTTTTGTTATGGGTGCGTAGAGGGCTTAAGAACCCTCCCTGATTATAGATAATAAAAACAACAAACGCTTTTAAATCCTCGCGAATTTTTACATGCGTAAGTTAATTTGAGGGTGTGGGGCTTCCGCCCCTTCGATTCCCTCTAGCCACCCCATAAGTGCAAAAACGGACTATGGCAGTTTTTTTTGTTTCGTATATACTTATAATTAGACGGTATCTTTTGTTATAATCATGTTAGATGTGTTCTTAATTCTAACAAATATTTTATGAAAAAATCAAAAAAAATTGTTGCAATCGGCGGTGGTGAAATCGGCAGACCAGGTTACAAAATTGAAACTTTAAAAATTGACCAGGAAATAATTAAATTAGCCGGAAAGAAAAATCCAAAACTACTTTTTATTCCGACAGCCAGCGGCGATTCCGACGGTTATATTGAGGTTGTAAAAAAATATTTTGGTAAAAAATTAGGATGTAAAATTTCTGTTCTCAAGCTGATTAATACCGATATTGCCTTTAAAGATATAGAAAAATTAATCTTCTCTGCTGACATAATATATGTAGGCGGAGGCAATACTTTGAAAATGCTGAAACTGTGGAGAAAGAAAGGCGTAGATAAATTATTAATAAGCGCATACAGTAAAGGAATAATTCTATCCGGCTTAAGCGCGGGGTCTGTGTGCTGGTTTAAATATGGGCAAAGCGACTCAAAAAAATTTAAAGATAAAAACGCTCCATATATTACTATATCCGGACTTAGTCTGGTCGACTCCCTGCACTGCCCTCATTATGACACTGAAATGGATAGACAGGCTGATCTAAAAAAGCGAATAAAAAAAATAAAAAAAGTTGCCATAGCTCTTGAAAATTGTTCGGCTATTGAAATTATCAATGATCAATATAAAATAGTCACTTCAAAGCCTAAGGCCAATGCTTTTAAAATTTATTGGCACAAAAATAAATTTTATAAAATTAAACTTGAAAAAAATAAGCTTTTTCCGATAGAGACTTTACTCAAAAAAACTACACTTCAATTTTAAAGAACTCGGTTCGTACTTCTTCCGCTAAACTGCCCAAAATAAAAATCGTCCCGAAGGGGACGGTTTTTTATTGTTAAGTATGGAACATAATGTTAACCGATGCTATCCCACATAATCCCAAACATCTCGCGATGCAGTCGGATGATGTTTTTGTTTTCGATGACCATGACCATGATAGGCGGAACGACGTGGTGGATCAATAGTTTGTGCGGAGTGATCGTAAGCGAGGCGGACAAAATCGCCTCGTTTTTTAATATCCTTATTTCCATGTTATTGGCTTTTTCCTGTTTTTTATATTCACGCGCGATCTCGGAATCCTGGAGCAGTAGCTTGTTATTGAGCCTCATCTTCGCTCTTCTTTTAACGAAGCCCTCGAACCATTTTCTGTCCGACGACATCCATTTGGCTGAATCGCTGATCACGAAATAATCCTCCCGCACCTTCATTTCAGCGAGCAATTCTTCGTGGATGTTTTTAACGGCTTCAATCCCTTCAAAATATTTAATTATTCCCCCATCACCCTCCATATTATAGAGTGCGGTAAAATCAGGCAAGCTTTTTTTCAGGACCTGCCTTTTTTGTTCCAGTATCTTCTCCAGTTTCGCCGGGTTTTCCGCCACATAATACATTTTCCAACCTTTTTGCTCTATCCTCATAAGGCCTTTGGCGATCAAAGACTCCGCGATTGAATAAACCGTGGGTCTTTTTAGGTCACCGGCTTTGGCGATCTTGAGGATCGTGGTCTGGCCAAGCGAAAGCGAGCTCAAATAAACTTTGGCTTCATTTTCGCTTAAGCCTAAATTCGTGAGTACTTTAAATAATTTATTGTCCACTTATTTTGATATTAGCGATTTTAGTATAAAAATATGTCATTTTGGTATATCTGGGCAAGTTTTGCTAAAATATAGATAAAAACCGAAAATAAATTAAAATGTCAGAAAAACCAACAACTATTTTTATTTTAATATAAAATAAAAATAAATACAAATTTAATTACTGTCAACAAATATGACAGAAATACAATAGTTTAGTATAGTATAGATAATAAAATAAAACAAGGTCCTTACAACCAAATAATCAAAAACCCGAAAAGTGTAAAGGAGATAAAGAGATGAATAATTTTAAAGAAAAGATTGAAAAATTGATTGATGTTGAGAATACCTTACGACACGTGTTTTCTTTTCCTGATCCCAAATACAGATTAAACTTTAACCATCTCCGTTTTGGCGCACTCCGTACCGATGATGATGAAAAAATGATGAAGGAAGCAATAAATATCTTGAAATCGACCGGAAAGAAATATTATCTGGCGATTACCTACCAATATAATGATCCTACTCGCATCGAAGTTTATTTTCATCTTCCCAAACTCACCTTTCGTTTATCTGATGAATGGATAGAAGGATGTTTGCTGATTCGAGGATATTTTAAAGATCCTAAGGTTTTATCAGGAGAAATTAGTACAGCCGTCTTAATAGATACGTTCACAATCGATGACAAGCCGAAACTAAACCAGGACCCCGGAGAGCACTACGGTCCAGTGGGTTATCAAGGTCTAAAACCACACAGGAGTAAGGAGGAAAAAAACTTTATCCGCAAGCTTGAAATCTATCAAATTTAAGTCGTCTTCGGCAAAATGCCTCGCTAAAGGCTTGCGAGGATAAATAAAAAGTCTTCAATAAGCTTCGAGCCATGGTCTGTAAACATGGCTCTTTTTTATTCGGTACACAATTATTTTACGGCCGTGCGCACACTTTTTATTTTTACCGCTCTATTTATTTCTTTACCGCTTCGATCTCTTTTATGATCTGGCCGGCCAGATGGTCCATGTCGCGCCGCAGGGCTTTCGCGTAGTCCCGGTTTGCCCGGATATCTTCGATCATTTTTAAAAATGAGTCCATATCCTCTTTAAGGGAAATATATAAATTTCTGTACGCGGAAACACATTCGGATATACTTTGATAATCATCGTGAAAAAGGTCGTAATCGTCGGGCTCTATTGCCTGGCCTTGTTTCCGCGCCGTAATAAGAGACCTGCACCACTGAACACTGATTTCTTTCAAGACGAAAACGACAGCCTCATATTCCTCGATTATTTTAGTCGCCTCTTCCCGCGCCGCCCTCATTTCTTCTTCCGTTTTGATTCCGCCTTTCCTGATTTTATCCGGAAAGATTTCCATATTTTGCCTTATCCGCCGAACAAGATCGTTTAAGGGAAAAATTTTCCCGGAATATTCCTTGGCCAGCTTCTTTGCCGCAAGCAACTTCCGGACCAGTTCTTCATTTTTGTTGCGGGCGGCGGACTGTTTCGGCGAATAATCATCTTTTCCGCAGTCATGAAGAGCCGCGTCGAATTTTTCCTGATATTTTTCCAAGTCAGAGAGTTTTTCCATCTCCTGAAGGGCTTCCAGAATGTCGCCTCGCATTTCCAGCGCGTCGTCGGAATGATTCAGCCACTCCGCCAGATCCTCCATATACAAAGGAACCTGGGATTTAAGTCTTTCTTCCGTATTGGGCCTCGCCAGCAAATTATTGTTATCGCCGTATTTTTCATCCGTAACTCCTGTCCGGCCGTTGGCGCTCGGTTCGCGCTTTTCGCTAAACAAGGCTCCCATGGCGTTCATACTGCCCGGGCGCCAGGAAAAACCGGCGCGGAAATCTTCGCTCTCATCGTCGTCATCGATCTCGTCAAAGAAAAATATTTTTATCTTTTCCGTTTCTAAAATCTCTCCGACAGCCGTTTCGGCCAGCTTCAAGGACTCGCCGGTATTTTTTATGTCATCAACGATCATAATGTTTTTGCCCCGAAGATCTCTCCATTGTTCTTTGAGCCGGAGAAAATCCGGCGTGTTTTTCAGCTCTTCGACAATTTTCTTAACCGACCTTCCGCCTCTTTTTTCCGATCCTATATTTATATACTTCATTAACGGCACGCTTTTATCGTCTAAAACACGCTTCGCCACCCGGGAAAGCACCCAGGAAAGCGACCGGGCCGCCTTGTCCAGAAATACGCAGGCGTCTATCCGGTTCTTCTTGATGCTCGCGAGGGCCTCCTTGACTTTAGCCTTTATAAGCGCGGGCTCATGTTGGACGAGCGTCTCATATCGGATGAGATCTTCCATATTCTCCCCCTGAAATTCATCAAGTTCTTGTTCGTATATCCCGGCCGCGTCGCGCCAATCTTCGGGCTTAGAGATATCAGAATCTTCGAGGTCTTGCCTGACGTGTTCCCGGGGGCTTATAAGTTGGGCGAATTTTCTTTCGCTCATTTTGTTTTATGGTAAATATTTATATATAAATTATATCTGAAACTGCCGTTAAAATCAAAAAAGAACGTGCGCCGCGACAGTAATCGATCAAAGACCCCTCGCGACCGGAAACCGGACAATTCAAGGAACAAATTAACATATTAAAGAAGTATTTATAATTACGGGAATGATCGATCACGAACAAAGACAATAAGAATAATTGTTATAACCGGCCCCGAGCGCTCCTCGTTGCAAAGCCGAAAAATTTGCTATTCAGCGTTGCAGATTTCCTAAAATTATATTATAACGAAGTTAATTCCAAAAAAATTCGCAATTTAACAACTTGAAAGTGGCGCAATTCATGAAAATGCACAAATATACGATCAGGAACGCGCATGACCTTAGAAAAATAGCGCACCGAAGCGGTCGCTTAGGTTTCGAGAGAAAGCCCGCCTTATTGGAAAAAAACAGACGATTAGGACTTTTTGACATGCAAACGGCCATGCGGATATATTTAATCCGTAAGATTGTTAAGTTTCTTTACCGAAAAACCGGTAAATTTTTGAAAATCCTTGAATGCGGCAGCGCGGGTGATGTTTCCTGCGCCTTAGCATTACCGGGAGCCAGGGTGTATGGATTGGATATTGATTATAAAATCTTCGCCAATGAAGTTAACTGTATACCGGTCGGCGTCTGGAAAATCACAAAAGCAAAAAGACAGGTAGCATACTACGGCCAAACTAATGAAACTCATTTGGATTTTGTAAAAAAAATTCTTCCGAATTACGGGAGGATCATCGGCGATTACGAAAAATTGCCGTTTCCCGATGAAAGCTTAGACGTGGGCTTAACGCAAGGAACTCCAGACCTGCTCTCGGATTCTATTTTTGAGCTTTTTAGAGTAATACGAAGCGGCGGATATATAATCAATATTATTCATGAACAAATATATCCTGATCAAAAACCTTTTCTATCGTTTTATGATACCGGCAATTATCAACATGGAAGTTGTTGGGACGAGTACGGGGCTCTTAATCCTCAAAAATATGGATTGCGGTTGAAAAAAATTGATATTCCGTCGGAATTTAAAGAATTAGAAAGACTCAAGTCCTGGTATTCAAACTATGATTTTCATGAACAAAGAAAAGTAAATTCAGGGTTCATATTCGAGGTATTCCAAAAATAAAAAAGGAGCGGCAAAATGAATTATAAATTACCGGCAGACATCGAAAAAGCATTGCAGTCCGAAAGGGTGGACTCGTATATTTTAAATGACGTATACCGTCAAATTGAAGAAAAAGAAAAAGAAAAACAGGTGATCGATCTTTCGAAAATTATAATAAACTGTCTTGTTAAAGTAAAAAGAAAAAATATCCGGCTAGCAGGAAAAATCAACTCACGAATAGGAAATTCACGAATAGGTAGTTTTTGCACTCTGCAGACATCTCTGAATAAATTTCCCGACGTCGTAAACCACCCTTCCGTAATATATATTGCAGCATCAAGATAATAACCAACCAATAATCAAAGTATGTTTAAAAAACATACTTTTTTAATTATATTTCTTAAAACAGTAAGCCGGCCTTTTAGGCTTAAGGGGACTTTCTCGGGTTCGTTTTTTTATATAAACAAAAACACGTATTTAAACGTGTTATTTTATTGACTTTATTTAAACGGTTTGGTATTATAAAGAACTTACGGATAGTGTTCGCGAATGTCAAAAACAAGGGGCGGCAATGGGATCGGTGACCAAAAAACAACAAGATTGTTTTTAAATTCTATCAGCCGATGGAGGGAAAGATGATGAATATAGAGTGGAAAAAATATTTTGCCTGGATCCTTTTTTTAATGGGAACAGTGTCTGTCGGTAATATGCTTATCAATTATACCGCTGGCGACTCCAACGTGCTGTTAATTACCGTCCTCGCGGATCCGACCGCGGAGAATGTCATGGAATTATTCTTTACCTTGTTGTGGCTTGCTATGATGGCGCTCTTTTTCCGTACTTGGTATAAATGGAAATAAACAAAGCAACGGGGGTTCGGACTTAAAATGGATGAAAAACTCGAGAGAGGAAGAGAAGGTTTTTTCGCGGCCTGCCGCGCGCAAGGCGCCTATGGCCTTGAAGACATACTAATACTCGTAAAAGAGAAAAAGATTCCGAAAGACGTGATAGAAAAAGCCGTCTTGGCCGGATTCGGCGGACCTTGCCTCTGGAACGCTTACCGAGCTTATTACGACGAACTCGATGAAGCCGCCAAAGCCTTGATCGATCGCAATGCCGGCCGCGATGAAGCGGTCGTAAGTTTCAAAAAAGAAGAGCTCTTTTTCTCGATTTACCGGAGCAAGTGAAAAAAACAAAAAATATAATGACGCCAGCCGCCTTAAAAGGCGGTTTTAAATTTGGCCATTTTTAATGATATACACAGGTATTATTAATATTATTCTTATTTTTTAAGTATATATTAAGAAAATATGAATATCTTATTATTTATTTAATATTAATTTATGAAAAAAACAAAACACCTTGCGATTCTCGCGATCTTAACGCTTACCTTTGTGTCCGCCCCTCTCCGAACGGGAGCGGTTCTTATCGGTAATGCCTCCGGGGCCACTTTAAATATTACGCCCGCCGACGCCAGTTACGACGTAAATGACAACTTCACGGTCAGTATCAGCGTCAATACGCGAGGGCAGAAGGTCGTAACGGTCGCCGCTTATCTTTTTTACGATAATACGAGCTTTTTGGCGACGAGCATCGATACCACCGGAACGGTTTTCAACACGGCCTTGTTCGAAAGCCTTATAGACCAGAACGCGGGAACGATCAGGATAACCGTCGGAAAACAATCTCCCGGCGTAAATTCAAATAACGCCCTGGTGGCGAAAGTTTATTTCACGGCGATCGGTCCCGCCGCTCCGGTTGCCGACAATATCGTCTTTGATTTTTCGGCCGGAGGAACGGCCGATTCCAATGTTATCAAGGATGACGGCCTGGGAACCGATATTTTAAGTGGTGTCTACGGCGCAAGGTATTCGGTCACGCCCGCCGATATGACGCCGCCGACGCTTACGCAGGTAACGGCCGTACCGTCCTCGAAAAATACCAGGCCAAGCTACACATTCAACTCGACCGAAGCCGGCACGATCAGCTACGCCGGAGACTGCTCTTCGGCGACCGCCAACGCGACGGCGGGCAGCAATAAAATAACCTTTAACGCTCTCTCTGACGGCGTTCACGATAACTGCACTATTACGGTAACCGACGCGAACAACAACCGAAGCCAGCCCCTGACGGTCAGCCCCTTTACGATCGATACGGTAGCGCCGATACTCGCCGAAATAACGCCGGTACCCGATACGAATAATTCCGGCATCGTGACCTACGCTTTTAGTTCCACCGAAGCCGGTGTGATCAGCTATGGCGGAAACTGCCGTTCAACGTCAATGACGAACGCCGTCACTGGGGAGAATATAATAACTTTCGACCTTCTGCCGGACAGGGATCATACGAATTGCACGATCAAAGTTACGGATGCCGCCGGAAACCAAAGCCTGCCTCTGGCGGTAAATCCGTTTCTCGTCGATACGAAAGCGCCGATTCTATCCCAGGTCACGCCTGTTCCGCCGGCAACAGGTAATACCAGGCCCGGATATACTTTCAGGTCGAGTGAGGCCGGCACGATCAGCTACGCCGGTGACTGCACCTCCCTGACGGTTAATGCCTTAAGCGGCAACAATACGGTATTTTTCGATACTTTGCCGGATGGCATCCATGATAATTGCGTAATCTACGTTACCGACACGGTCGGACACCGAAGCGAACCCCTCTTAGTCAATGCGTTCGCTATAGACACAGCCGCCCCGGTTCTCGCTGAGGTTTCGCCCGTTCCTCCCCTGACCAACGTCAATAAACCCGTTTATGTCTTTAATTCCGCCGAAGCCGGAAAAATAACTTATGCCGGAGACTGCTCTTCGCCGACAACACAGGCGATAGCGGGCGACAACAGGATCGTGATGAATCCCCTGTCCGACGGGATCCACGGCAACTGTACGATCACGGTAACGGACGCGGCCGGCAACCGGAGCGCCCCGCTCTCCGTAAGCCCTTTTACTACCAGCACGGGAGCGCTTTCATTAAGCAATATTTCCGTTTCCCGGACCATCAACACGGCTATTATTACCTGGAATACGGACCGGAACACAAGTTCCCGGGTCGAATACGGCCCGACGGCATCTTATGGTTCGAATACTGCCGAAGACCCGAATCTGGTAACGGCGCATTCGGTCGAACTCTTCGGTTTAACGGGAAACACGGTCTACCATTTCCGCGTCCGCTCAAGGGACGCGGCCGGCAACGAGATCGTTTCCGGAGATCAGATTTTCAGAACCGGCTCCGTGGCCGACCTTAACGCGGACGGCTTCGTAAACATAATCGATGTCGGCATCATGATGTCTTACTGGAATTCGTCGGAACCGGCGGCTGACCTCAATCAGGACGGCACTGTCAACTCGATCGACGCGGGCATCCTCTTATCAGATTGGTCTGTCTAAAGGGTCCGATCGTCTTAACAATATGAAAAAAACAATGCAAACCATATTCGGGCTCGCGGCGCTTTTCCTTTTCGTCCTTTTTCCGGACTCGGCGTCGGCGCGCACCCTGGTCGGAGACGGCGGCCGGGCGACACTCGCCATGGCGCCGGAAGGCGGAACATATTCTCTTAATGACGAATTTACCGTGAGCGTTTACGCGGACACCGGCGGAAAAAACGCGGTCGCCGTCTCCGCTTACCTGTATTACGATAAAGCCGCTTTCGGCGCCTTGGAGATAGATTCATCCGGCTCAGATTTCAGCGGAGGTTTCGAAAACGCGATAGAAACAGACAAAGGCCGGATAAAGATCTCCAGGGCCAGGCCGACTCCGGGGGTAAATACGGACAAGGGCCTGGTGGCCAAAATAAAATTCAGAGCTATCGGCCAGACCGCTCCCGCGTCCGATAATTTCATCTTCGATTTTACCCCGGATTCGATTCTTGACTCGAACATCGTCCTGGATGACGGCCGGGGAACCGATATTTTAAGCGGCGTTTACAACGAGAAATTCGCGGTCAGCGACGAAAGTGCAGAACAGGAAAAGAACATCGCCGCCCCCCCGCCGTTTACTTATGTTCCGGAAATCGCGGAAAACCGACCGGAAAAAAAATCCGGAGCTTCAACCCTTGGCTGGGAAGACCTGATGAGCGAAGCCTACGCTGTCCATAATTATAATAATTTCACTCCGCTTACCCGGGAAAATGTCGGGCTTTACATCGGTGTAATCCGCGGTTACGGCGGTTTGGATAATTCGGTAAAATTCCCGATTGCCCGTTATATAGAGTCTGGCACAAAGAGTACCGCGAGGCTGGGATCGGGCGAAAGGGCGGGCACGATAAATTCATTCAAAACAGCTTTCGATAAACTGCCCGCGACGCTTGATGATTGGCGGGACGTTATCATGATAGCCAACGGCAGGTGGCCGTCGCGGATCGGCCTTAAGGCCGAAGAACGAGCCCGAGTCTCTTTCGAAAAAATTTATTTGCGCCAACCTGATGGGAAAAACGGCCCGGATGCCAACGCGATCGCGGTGGCAGCATACGGTTTAAGGCCCGTTAAGCGCGCCATTGATTCGGAAAAATTCGCCATAGCGGCCTTTATAAGCATTTACGGCAAGAATCCGACGGATCCGACCGACTGGGACCTGGTCAGGGCGATAGCTTATTCCGGAGCGAAAAGATGAGCTGGCCGCAAACTAAAAAGGTCCGGATGGCCGCGGACACGGTCGGGAGTTATTACCTGAAGAACGGAAAAAATCGAATTAAAAAAATACACCGCCAGGTGTATTTTATTTATGTAAATATAAAATAGTGTTTATTCCTCCGCCGGCGGCGGAACGGATATGCGATTCTGTATATCTTTGACAAGCTGGCCGAGCGCGAAAAAACCGTAAGCGAAGAAAAGGTAACTTAATCCCCAGACAAGGTCGAGATACCGATAGGGGGATAGACCCTCCATATAGGCGTCAAAATAAACGGCATATAATATATCGGGAATCAAGGTAAGTATCACGCCCATGAATATATAAAGCCAGGGGAAGAATATTTTACCGCCCCGATATTCCCAAATAATCATCAGGATGATGGCAACCAATAGTCCCAGGATCGTATCGCCTACGCCGTAAAACATGTTGATCATATTTTCAAAAATCGAAGCTTCGGCGTCATAAGCCCCGATTATCCCGTAGACTATAGTAAAATAAAACCCGATCGCCAAGAGGGGCAGGAGAAAAAGGGCTTTTTTCGCCGTCCACTCCACTTTCCCCCGTTTTATTTCCATAAAAAAACCCGCGGCCATAAGCGGGTAGGCGATTATATAGAACAAATCCGCAATGGAAGGCGTCTGATTGATGTCGAGAATCCCGAACAAAACCCATAACACCTCGCCCAGAAGCCAGCCGGCAAGACCCAGCACAATAAGCGAAAGCGACAACCCCCGTCCGTGCCTGATATTAAAAAACCTCAGCAAAAAGACGCCGCAAACCACGGCTATAAGCGGCGGCAGAAGATAGGATATTGTTTCCGCGCGCGCGGACAGATCTTCGTCATTAATGAGGGTATATGACGCCGCCTGGACGACAAATACCGCTGAAAGCATCAAAATAAAATAAAATTTTTTCATAACGCGCATAAGATAGCCGTTTGTTTTTTGGCGTTGGACGGACCGACAATCTCGGAAAGCAATTCCTCAATGGTCGCTAAAATAGCATCCTCGCTTAAGGAGCTAAAATGTTTTTCGTACATTTTTGCCGTAGAATCGCCGAAGTGGGCAGCTATAAGCCCGACGGCCCTTTTTATCAATATATCTTTATCCATAAATCCATGTTACCACTAACAATATTATAACACAAAAAATAAAATATTAAAATGAGGGATTCGGGTTTTGTTTATTGACAATAAATTTGAATAATCCCTTTTTTTGTGATAATTTTAATTTAACAATAAGCACATTTACATAAAAATATATTTTCTAAAAACGTCCGAAAAGGAGACGGCGATGAAAAACGGTAAAGATCTTAGGGCTATTAAAAGATTAAAGCCGGAAGAAGCCAAATGGACGCCCGACCCGGATCTGATCCCCGCCACCACCAAGGCCGTCAAACCTCTGGGTAACGAGATAGTCGGCCAGGAGCGGGGAGTCGCGGGCATAACTTTCGGCGCCCGGATCAAAAAACCGAATTACCACGTAGTGGTCATCGGCGATCCCGGAACCGGCCGGAAAACCACGATTTTAAAAAAACTGACCGAACTGACCGCCAAGGAAAAATGCACGTTTAACGACTATTGCTACGTGCACGACCGGGATAATCCGAAAAAATTGATACCTCTTAAGGTCAAGGCCGGTTTCGGCCCGAAACTTAAAAAAGACGTTGATAGGTTGATCAATGATTTTAAGGAAACGATCCCGCACCAATTCGGTAGCGAAGAATACTTCGAAAAGATCCAGTTGATCCAAGATCCGATCGACGAAAAGATCGAAGCGGTTTCCGAAGAACTTAAAAGAACCGCTGAAAAACTGGGTTTCAGGGTTGAATTGCAGGAGTCGCAGACACAACCGGGGGTTATTACCCGCGATTATACCTTCCTTTATGTCCATAACGGCGAAGGAAAGAACTCCGAGGCTCTGGACCAGATGCTTGATGGCGGAGAGCTTGCCAAAAGCGACTATGACCGCATCGTGTCCGACCGGCGCAAACTCGATGACGAGCTGAAAAAATCCCTGATCACCTCCTTTAAATTAGAAGGCGAAAAAAAACGGCTTACGAAAAATTCGGATAAGGAATATTTCCTTTCACTGGCGAAGCAGGCGTTTCCGCTCAAAGATTATAAAAGCGAAACGGAAGCCAAAAAATTCATCAAATGGATGTTCGATAGTATGGGCGATAACGTCGTCGAGCTTTTCTTCAGAAGAGTCGATATCTTAACGGGCGAATACGCGCTTAATGAACCGGAAACCGATAAATTCCTGAAGTACCGTGTATATCCGCTGACAAACAATAAAAACAAGACCCGTCCACCGGTGGTTTTTGAAGAAAACCTGGCTTACCTGTTCGGACGCGTCACGAGTCATATCAACGTGGCTACCGGGACCATAACGAGCCTGACGGCCACGGGGGGTTCTACCTTAAAAGCGGATAAGGGATACCTGGTGTTATATCTTCGTGATTTTCTGAAAGAAGATATTATGCTCTGGGAAAAGGTCAGGCGGCTCCTGACCACTAACAAGCTCTATCCGGAAAATTATTTTTCTTCCGCGTTTATGCCGGTAACGGAATTCAAGACCGAGCCCATCGATATCGATATCAAAGTCATCCTGATCGCCGACCACGAGGCCTTCGACATTATCAGAGAGTACGACAAGACTTTCAACGAAATTTTCCGGGTAGTCGCCCTCTTCGACGACGAAATGAAAAATAACGAAGCTAATATCGTTAAAATGGTCCGATTCATAAAAACCGTCGTCTCGCGGGAAAAACTCCTCGATTTCGAAAAAGACGCGATCATCAGGATCATCGAACAATCCGCCCGGCTTGCCGATGGCCGCCAATTATCGACGCGTTTTTCCGAATTGAACGACCTCCTGATCCAGGCCGATTACTGGGCCCGTGAGGATAAGGCGGAATTCGTCGCCGGCAAACACGTCGAAAAAGCGATCGCGGAAAAAAGATACCGGCTCGGGCTGGCGGAAGACAGATACTTAAGCGACGTCGCCAGCGGCAAAATCGCCATCAGTACCCGCGGCTTAGGCGAACCCGGTCAGGTCAACGCGTTGGCCGTTAGTGTTGATATCAGCGAATTCGGCCACCCCATACGAGTTACCTTCGCGGCCGGCGTCGGCATCAACGGTATCATCGATAACGAAGCGGAAGCCAATATGTCCGGCAATATCCATACTAAGGGCATAGCCATAGACCGCGGTTTCTTTCGCAAGCGCTTCGCCCAAAAAACAACGTTATGCGCGGACGCCAGTCTTACTTTCGAACAGAACTACGGCGGTATTGACGGCGATAGCGCTTCCTCCACCGAAATCTATGCCGCGCTTACTTTCTTCTCCGGCCTGGAACCCGATCAAGGCATAGCGATCACTGGTTCGGTCAACCAGAACGGTGAGATCCAGGCTATCGGCGGAGTGAATGAAAAGATCGAAGGCTTCTTTGATTGCTGTCTGGCGACCGGCGGACTGACCGGCGAACAGGGTGTAATTATTCCGGAGACGAACAAAGATGATCTGATGCTCCGTGAAGACGTGATCCAGGCGATTCGGGAAGGAAAATTCCACATTTATCCCGTCCAGACGATCGAGGAAGGGATCGAGATATTGACCGGCGTCAAAGCCTGGGAAAGCCCCGACAATTACGGGCAAAAAACGGTTTACGGCTTAACCTTGAAAAAGCTCGAGGAATACGCCGCGATCTGCAACGGCGAAAACGAGCCGACGCGGAAATGCCGTAAAAAATAAATTACCTCAAAAACAAATAAAAAAAACGGAAAACCAATTTCCGTTTTTTTATTGGCGGAGAGGGAGGGATTTGCCCGGCATACGCCGGGCGCGGGGCGAATGCCCCGCGAACCTTGGCGGAGAGACAGGGATTTGCCCGGCATACGCCGGGCGCGGGGCGAATGCCCCGCGAACCTTGGCGGAGAGACAGGGATTTGCCCGGCATACGCCGGGCGCGGGGCGAATGCCCCGCGAACCTTGGCGGAGAGACAGGGATTTGAACCCTGGAGACCCTTGCGAGCCTACCGCATTTCGAGTGCGGCCCATTCGACCACTCTGGCATCTCTCCGAATTTATAAATCAATTATTATTCTTTTTCTAATATCCTTTTTGCCATCACTACTTTTTAAAAACCTCTCCCTTTTAATCGCTTCTCCTTTGGTTAAATAAGCTTCATAGCATAATAACCTCAAGGGATGCCTATTTCTTGTAGATTGAACTTTTCCCTCTAGGTGCTCTTTCATCCGCCTCTTTAAATCTTCGCTATACCCAATATAAAAATTTTGATCTTTTTTGCTATATAAAATATAAACGTAAAACATATTGAGACGCGCAAGGATTCTCCCGGCAGCCGCCGGGCGCCCCGCGGCTGCGGGGCGAACCCTCGATACGCGTGAACGTATATCTGATTTCGAGTCAGACGCCTTCGACCCTTGTCCGGCGAATGCCGGAACTTGAACCACCCCTCCTTTACCCCTAACCTTTAACATTTGACCTTTGACCCGCGAAGAACGGATTAAAGTTCGTGTCATGATCGTAATGATCTTCGCCTTCGGATTTTTTTAGATACGCGACGACTTTATAGGTAACGGGCGTAAACAGGATCTCTACGCCGCACTTGAAAATATAATTTGATATAAAAACGGTCATGAGCAGTTCATTTGGCAATATTCCGTAAAAGGCGATTCCGATGAACAGGGCCGTGTCCAGGCCTTCGCCGACCAGGGTCGACAGAATCGTCCGCAGCCAAAGTTTCCTTCCCGCCGTCCATATTTTCATTTTAGCTAAAATATAGGAATTTGAAAACTCACCGGCGAAATAAGCGATCAGGCTGGCAATAACGATCCGCGGGGCCAGGCCCAATATCGCCTGGTACGCCGCCTGATTCTCCCATCCCGAAGCCGGTCTCAGGGCGCCGACGACCATAAGGACGGCCGACATCAGCAAGGCGCAGCCGAACCCGGTCCAGATAACCCGCCGTGATTTTCGGTAACCGTATACCTCGGTTAAAATATCGCCGAAAATATAAGCCAGCGGAAAAAGCAGGGTGCCGCCGTCGAATTCGAATTTCCACAAGGCCAGGATCTTGGTCGAAGCGATATTGGAAATAAGCAGAACGGCCACGAACAGGGCCATGATAATATCGAAATATTTAAATTGCTTATTCGCCATATCGTTTACTTATGAATTTTTTCCATTTTTCCAGAACTTCCGCGTCGTCAATACATTCGGAATAATCCCGATTTAGGTTATTTTCGCTGAATATATTTCTGTATTCTTCGACTATTCTCTTGCTGCCGCCGGCTTCAGCGGCCAGAAATAATTCCGCGAGTTTCTCCGCCTTTCCGCCCCCTCTTCTGTCGGCCTGACGCTCGCCTTCCGAACTCACGAATTCACGGAAAAACTTACGCGGCGTTTTAAGGATATTTTTAAATCCGGGCTCGCTTAAAGATTCGATGAAATCATCCATGGCTTTCAAGGTTTCCGGCAATTCTATCTTATGGAAACGAAAGAACGAAATCATGTCCTTCGCGTACCGGTAAATCGCGTGCCCCCATTCATGGGCGGCGATCTCCCGCCCCAATCGGTCGAAATTCCCTTGGAATAATTTCGGGTCGAACGATATCTTATACGGCTCGCCCGCGTTCAGTCCGCCTCTGAATTCGCCCCAATTCCCCGGCCTTTCATCTTTTACGATTTCCTCAAAACAAGCGGCCAGCCCGTGATATCGAGAGACTAAACTCTTTACGTACTCGGCCGCGGAAGATTTGTTTGCCGCTATTTCCGGCATGATTCTTTCAAAATCGGCCCGATTTTCGCTTGGTTCGTTTTTTATATGTTCAAATTTTTCCATAAACCGGATCACTTTATTTTTTTAACCTCGTCTTCTTCCAAAAACTTCCACTCTCCCTCTTTCAAACTTCCCAGTTCAAGTTTTCCGATCGCCGTCCTCTTGATATCAATGACTTTATATCCCCGGGCGGCGAACATGCGCCGGATTTGCCGCTTTTTCCCCTCGGTCAAAATTATCTCAAACTGGTTTCCGCTCAGGTGTCTTATTGTTTTGGCGCGGACCACGCCGTCGCCATCGCCGATATCGATTCCTTTTTTCATCGCGTCGACCGTCTGTTTCGACCCGTGATCAGTGGGCATCCGTTCAGCATCCGTGCCGATCCGCACCAAATATCGTTTCTCATGCTCGAATTTAGGGTGCGTCAATCTCTGGGTCAGCTCACCGTCATTGGTCAGGAGAACCAGGCCCCGGCTGTCCTTATCCAACCGTCCGACGATATGCAGAGACGCGATCAATCGCGTCTCTACGCCATCCAATAATTCAAACACGTTCTTTTCTCCTTTAAATTTACGGTTCGTGCAGGTATAACCCTTCGGTTTATATAATTTAATATATATCTTCTTTTTTTGCAACCCTATTTTTTCGCTTCCGACCCGCACCTCGTCTTTATCGTCCGCCCGCATCCCAGGCTCCGCCAAAACGCCGTTTATGGTTACCCGGCCCGACCTGATCAATTTTTCAGCTTCACGCCTGGAACAATAACCTGATTCCGCTATTATTTTCTGTAAAATCGTCTTCATAGGCTCATATATAAAAAAACAGAATAAAACAACCGATCCGCCTTAATGCGAATCTTATTAAAAACAATCGCGCCGATCTGTTGTTTTTATTTTTTTCGGGAGACCTGCGCCACGCACGCTTCTTTATTCCCGGCGTCTTCCAGATAGTCGCAATATCCGCTATCGCCGGCGTTAAAGGCTAAATTACTATAACAATCGTTCGATGAAATGCCCGCCTCTCCGCCCTCTTCTATCTTCGCGCACATTCCGGCGTCCGTCTTGCTAACGGCCCCCACGAAAAAACAATTATTGCGCAAATCGACATTCTCTATCATCGCGCAAAAACCGCTATTATCTTCCCAGGCGAACGCCTGGCTGTAGCATATATCCCTTAAGTCGGCTCCCCGTATTTCCCGGCATATATCTATGTCGCTCTTTTTTTCCGCCAGACTGGAATAGCATAGATCTCTGATTTCGTCGGAGGCTATATCGTTTCCGCAAATGCCGACGTCCATCTTTTTCTCCGCCATCATCATAAGACACCGGTCCTTATCGGAAAACCTTGAACAATAGTCGGGATTGCCGTCCCGGACCGCCGCCATGACGAAACAGCTTTTCTTGCTGTCGTCCGATTTAAGATCGTCGCACTTGGCCTCGGGGGACATATTAAGGATATTATCAAGACACTGGTCGAGCGCGTTTTTATCTCCGATTCTCTCGCACAATTCGATGGCGGCGTCCTTAACGGCGGCTTCGGCGTAACAAACGTCGTTGGCGGCGGCATCCTCGCTCTCGCACTCTTCTCTCTCCGCTTTCAGAGGAACTGATTCCGCGGCTTCCGTTGAAGTATTTACCGTATCAGCCGGATTAACGGGCGGAAGCCCGTTCTTGGCCAGATCGGTTTTCCGGATCAAAAAAAGAAAAATCGAACCAGCGCTCAGAATAATCAGGGTTAAAACGAATATTGCGAGCAAAAAATTATTATTTTTCTTTTTAAACATAACTTTTAAAATTATCCCGAGAGCTTCGAGCTCTTCCCGGCGGCATCTTTGCCTTGAAGTTTTATAATACTCATAAGTGCGAGGAGAACCCAGAACGCCACAGCCAGATCGTTCTTGAAATAAGGCACGTCGACGATGCCGTGGACGATTATGGCCGTCATCGCCCCCATAAGTCCGAAATTAAGGAATTTATTCGGATCGCCGCGGCCCGGCAATTCACAAGCCGGTTTAAAATACCTGATCCCCGTAAAAAAGAATTTGATCATGATCCAGACGAAAAAAAGCGCCCCGACCAGCCCCAGTTCCGTCCAAAAATTCAGAAAGATATTATGCGGATAAAGATAAACCTCGACCGGCTGCCAGCGCTCGGACTTGTACTGTTCGTCAAAAATCACGATTTTGCGCCGGAAATCCGGATCCCTGTCAATATTAAAAAATATTCCTTCCTGATGATAGGGCGCGACAGCCTCCTGATATCCGGAGATTCCGGTCCCCCAGAACCAGCGATTATCGCCTTTAAGCATTTCCCAAGTCTCGCGCCATTGCTGTTTTCTGATCTCGCCGGAAAGATCATTTAATGCCGCCTTGTCGGCCGCGTAATCCAGGGCCGGGATGCCGGAGTCCAGGTAGGCATGTTCCGGAATTAATTTTGTTAAAATAAGAGGGCTGTACATGATCAGGATCATCATGGTCGAAACGGCCATGATCGGAACGAACTTGCCGTATTGCGAACAACTGAAATGCCACATCAGTCCGAAAACCGCCGTTCCGGCCATGATCCCCACAAGCGCCCCCTCTGATTTTGCCAGATATATCGCCGTTACGGACAGTACTATCGTTAAAGCTAAAAACCAACTCTTTAAAACCCTCTTTCGATATTCGACATTCGACATTCGTAAATTCCCGATGAGCCACCCGGCCATCACTAAAACGAGCGGCCCCAAATAGAGTCCTAACGCGTTCGGATAAGGAAAGGGTCCGGTCACTCTCGGCCAAAAATTTTCCGGCGACAACACCAGTCCGAATCTCTGTAAAATCGCTATCAAAGATACTCCCAGGGCGGACAGACACAACGGCCACAGTATTTTTTCAAGAATATTTCCGTTCGACTCGGTCTTTCCGTTAAATTTAAAAACGTTCAGTATCAGGATAAAAACCAATACGGGTTCATAGAAATACGCCTTCCAGATTCCCAGCGCTTCATCCGAAAATCCCGCCCAGGCGGCCGCGCCGTAAGACAGGAATAAAAGACAGGTGATCTCCAGAGCGAAAGGATACGTCCCTCTTTTCGCCCGGGTCTCTTTTATGTCCCGCCAGGTATGCTTTCTGCGGATTATATCCAAAAATTTCGTATGAAAAATACAAAAAACGGCGAAAGAAACGAGGATCATCAATTCCAATAGAGTCGCGGGGATTCCGGCGACAACAAAACGGACCTGATAAAACGGCAATGAGGCCAGGAGGAGCATCACGGCCCAATCCGGCCTTAATTTGGCCAGAAGAAAATAAAGGCCGATAAATAGAACGAATAACATGGTTGACACTTCCATAATTTTTGAATATATTAAAATAATAAAATCAATTTCGAAAATCCCGGCCTAACCGCAAATACCAACAAAGGGGAAAGAAAATGTTCTTAACCTGGGCTCGTCTGCTTGCGCTGGTAATATTGATAATTGCTCCGGGGGGCTTTCTTATTATAAGCCTGTGGCTAGCCGCGAAAAAAACAAAAAAGAGGACAAGAATAAAAACGATCTTATGACCGGCAAACCCGCCGGTTTTTTATTTCCCGGAGTTCACAGGATAAGCATATACAAACCAGTTCCGACCAGCGTCGCGCCGATCAATTTCTGGAGCATTACTCCGCCGCCCAATTCCTCTTTAAGATAGCGCGGATAACGGGTCGACAAAAAGAAAACGATCACTATCAAAAACATATATTGCGCTCCCTGGAGAGAATTTACCAGGGCTACGTTGCCCAGGGAGATCGCCCAGTTAAGCATGATGAACGCTAAGGCGGCCAAAACCCTTACCCCCAGAAAGAAGCCCATGTTTTTAGGTGTTTTCGCTCCCCGCTGATGATCAACTATGTTACGGCGCCAATCCGGAATGAAAAGTATTAAAAGCGCTCCCAAAAAACTTCCCACCCGCGACCAGACGAAACTGCCGATAAACGGCTGGTTAAGATAGATATATTTTATAAGAACGTAATAGCCGGCGAAAAAAAGAGCCGAGGTAACCGAGTTCGTGAGCAGACGCCGGGTCGGGCGGTAAGCGGCGTGTATGCCGCCCAGGACATCGCCGAAAATATTTTTAAAGCGGTTCATGACCTCGGGGATCAGATATATCCGGGTACGTTTGATTGAAATCAGGATGCCGCCGTTTATCAGTATGAAAAAAGCCAGAAGCTGCCGCTCACCTAAAGATTCGCCCAAAAAAATATAAGAGAAGATGAAGCTGAATATGGGCACGAGCGCCCCGACGATCGGCACGACCCGCGTCGCCTCGGATTGGTGCAGGGCTTTATACCAAAAAACCAGTGTCGCCAAAAACAGCATTCCGGCCAAAAGATCGATCATGAGCTCCCTTAGATCCGGCGTCCAGGGATCGAATGCCAATATAACCAGGTTGAATATGCTCCAAATACCGACATAAAAAGCGTAGGTAATGGAGGAATGGATCTTTTTGGACAATAAAAACTTATCGGCGACATAAACGCCGGCATTAATGGAGTAAGCGGCAATAGCTACTAATAACCATGTCATAATAACGTATATTGGATATTAAATATCAGCTAGCTGAAATATTTTGCGCGGAAAATTACATCCGTTGCGCAATATCCAATATCTAATATCCAATATCGGGCTTTTTTTCTATCTTTACGCTATTAGTTTTACAAATCTCCCGATAAACCGCCGCGCTCGGTCTCGCTGTCCGCTTAAAAGTTTTTCTGTCCACCGCGTACAATCCGAATTTAGGATCCCATCCCCAGGACCACTCGAAATTGTCCAGAAGCGACCAGTGGAAATAACCGCGCACGTCCGCGCCTTCGCCGATCGCCTTATGGATATATCGAAGGTGTTCGCGGATGAAAGCGGTCCGGTGCTCGTCTTTAGAATCCGCCGTTCCGTTTTCCATGATCAAAATCGGCTTATGGAATTCTTTAAGATACATGAGCTTGTGATAAATTCCCGCGGGAAAAATTTCCCACCCTTTTTCATTCACCCATCCGTTAAGATTTTTTTTAAATGGCGGGCGCCAGATGATCCTATCATGGAAATAATAATTCATGCCCAAAAAATCGCATTTCATGGTTTTTTTGACGATACGCCTGTTCCAGTAGTAATCGAGAAAATCGGCCAGCGCCCTTTCTATGGGGTTCCACCTGTGCGCCGGTTCGAAATAATTAAGCATGTTCGTGGAGCCGACCCGGGCGTTAGGGAAATGTTCGTGGATCATGTCGTAAACCGCGTTATGAGCAAAGGATAAATTATTAATGACCCTGTGGAACTTTAAAAGGGAAAATTTTTGCGGCGGGTGCCTCCGGCTTACGTAAGCCCCGAAAGCGAACATCATCGGTTCGTTCAAAATCACCCAATAGTCAATTTCGGCTCCCAGTTCTTTTATGACCATATCGACGTAAGAAAAAAATATCGATCTATTCCCTTCCTTTTCCCATCCGCCCTCGCGAGCGAACCAATCCGGCGCCGTCCAATGCCAGAGGGTCACGACCGTAGCCAGATTGCGTTTCTTGGCTTCCGCCAAAACGCCGCGATAATGGTTTACGGCCGCCACGTCCCAACTGCCTCGCTCCGGTTCAAGGCGCGCCCACTCTATTCCGAGGCGGATGGCGTTAGTATTGAGCGATTTCGCCAGTTCGATATCCTCCCGATAACGGTTATATGAATCGCACGCCTGGCCGCAAATATAATCCTCGGGCCTTTTGCCTTCTTTTTTTAATTTTTCGATTCTCCCTTCCGATTTCTCCCATTCGCTCCAGTCATTTTTTATGCCGCCTTCGATCTGATAGGCCGACGTGGCCGTGCCCCAAAGAAAGCCTTCGGGAAATGCCAGGGTATCATATTCGATCTTCGGCAAAGATTTTTTTTCGTCCGCCCCGTTTTTCTTCGGCGTCTCTGTAACGGGAGCGTTTCCCGGCGCAGGCGCGCGCTTTTCCTTCTTCGACAGGTCGGTCACTAATTCGGCGCTATCGCGGGGCTCGGCGATCGTTTCCGGGACAGCCTCGTTTTCGATCGTCTTATCACGATCTTCCGATTTCCGCTTTTCGAGTTTCTCGATCTTCTCTAATAGCTCTTTTTTGTGTACAAGCCTTTCCGGACTCTCCTTCGGACCACCCGATTCTTTTGCGGTCCGGCCCGGCCGTACGGATTTATCGCCCGTTCTTAAATCCAGCCGCGGATTTTGCGTTTTTCTCAAAACCATATGGAATATATGAATATCTTAATAAACACGAAATTGCCCATTATTGATTTATTATACCATTTTTATGCCGAACAACACAAAAAAGCCATAAGCGCCCAAAGCTTAAAAAAAATCCCGGCATAGCCAGGATATATGGTTTAAAAAAATCCGCACAGGATCGTAAAGACCGCTAAAGCGAATATTGAGGCCAGAAATTTTAAATTCCTTTCCCGCCCGAGCTCTTTCGTTTTCCTTTCCCTAAGTTCTGCTTCGAATTTTTCCCGGGAACAGCGGTCGCATCGTCGGTTCAAATCCGCGATCTTCCGGCCGATACAGAAACAATCGGTAACCAAATAAATGAAAATAGCGATATCGATCTGGGCGAGCAAAACATAAAAAACCGATCTTTCCGTAAAATAGATCCGGACGAGCAGAGCAGCGAATAAAATTGCGGTTATGGTCAAAATCGTTTTTAGGCTCGAAAAAAATCTGTTTCTGGCGTGATCGTGCCTGGCCGCGAATTCCGGCGGGGCGGGATCAGGGTTCGAACAGGAGTCATCGCGATGATACTTCTCTTCATACTCCTTAAGTAAAACCCCGAAAGGAATAAAACGTCTTATGCAAACAACAAGACAGGCCACCGCCAGGATCGTTAACAAAAATATTATTGCGCTCATTTTTCCCCTCCGATATATTTAAAAAGGACTTACGTTTAAATAAATCTTATATTAAAAACATCTTTAAGTCAATAATAGACTACGTTTTTAGGTTTAACCTTGTGCAAAACCTGTGCAAATCAATACTAAGCCTTTAAGAAAATTTTTAAAATTAAATTTTAAACCAATAGTTTTATTAAAAACCGAAAAAAAACATAAGTTGTAGATAGCTAATATTATTACTAAATATTAGCTAATATTAAATATTTAATAATTAATAATTAATGCCCGGAATCTTATTCCTAAATTCTCTTGACATTACAAAAAAAATCGTTTAATATACTAATACGTAATATTTACCAATAAACAGATGAAGATGTAGGTTTAAAATTTAAAGAATAATCAGCTTACAGCAAAAAAAACGGACAGTTGTAAGGTCTGTTTTTTGTTTATCTGTCAGAAACGGTACCGCACGTTAACAATTCATATTTTGGCGCTAGCAGGCGCCAATTTACAACCAATACAATTGTGAGATTCAATATCTTCAATATTCCTTTGATTATTCCCGTATATCACGGAAACAATCAAAAACAGGCGAAACCTGTTTAAAAACACCTAGGATACAACCTAGTAAAAAAATTTTTGTCAGAGAGTTTGATCCTGGCTCAGGATGAACGCTGGCGGCGTGGCTAAGGCATGCAAGTCGAGTGGGTTTAGACCCACGGCAAACGGGAGAGTAACGCATTGGTAACCTACCCCGAGGACGAGGATAATCCGCCGAAAGGCGGGATAATACTCGATAGAATCCCGGAGAGACATCTCTTCCGGGATTAAAGTTCCGACGCCTCGGGAGGGGCCTATGGCTTATCAGCTAGTTGGTGAGGTAACGGCTCACCAAGGCTATGACGAGTACCGGGTGTGAGAGCATGGCCCGGCTCACTGGGACTGAGACACTGCCCAGACTCCTACGGGAGGCTGCAGTCACGAATATTCCTCAATGGCCGAAAGGCTGAAGGAGCGACGCCGCGTGCATGAAGAAGCCCTTCGGGGTGTAAAATGCTTTTATCTGGGAAGAACCAATGACGGTACCAGATGAATAAGGGGCTGCTAACCTCGTGCCAGCAGCAGCGGTAATACGAGGGCCCCGAGCGTTATCCGGATTTATTGGGCGTAAAGGGTCCGTAGGCGGTTTGTCGCATCTCCTGTTAAATTCTGAGGCTCAACTTCAGAACCGCGGGAGAGATGGATAAACTAGAGGCCGGAAGAGGCAAGCGGAATTGCTGGTGTAGGGGTTAAATCCGTTAATATCAGCAGGAACACCGAATGCGTAAGCAGCTTGCTGGAACGGTTCTGACGCTGAGGGACGAAAGCGTGGGGAGCGAATGGGATTAGATACCCCAGTAGTCCACGCCGTAAACGTTGGATGCTAAGCATTGGCAGTATCGACCCTGTCAGTGCTGTCTACCTAAGCTAACGCCTTAAGCATCCCGCCTGGGGAGTACGAGCGCAAGCTTAAAACTCAAAGGAATAGACGGGGACCCGCACAAGCGGTGGAGCATGTGGTTTAATTCGACAGTAAGC
>Ga0156418_108_pt1 | contig 61861 bp, 65 predicted proteins | sample RifOxyA2_FD_108061 | JGI IMG/M metagenome (GOLD analysis project Ga0156418, IMG submission 108061) | Candidatus Falkowbacteria bacterium RIFOXYA2_FULL_47_19
CGACGCAATTATGCGTCCCTACGGGCGTAAGCATAAACTCGACCGGCTGCCGGAACCTCTCCGTTTCCTGGAACGACGTGTCCGTATCCAATACGAGCTATAACCTGCATTTCGTTGATGCCGCCGGCGCCCACAGCTTCGACGTTAACGGCCTGGCCGGAACCGCTGATAGCTGGTCGAATAACGCCATGGCGTTCGACGGCGTCAATTGGACCGTGACCGTCGAGGCCGTCCGGGCCGGATTCGCTTCGGCCGTATCGGCTCCCGCTTCCCGCACGACCGCGGTCTGCACGCCGACCGGTTTTACGGCCGCTATCGACGATTGCGACAGCGTCTCTTTTACCTGGAACGACAATTCGAGCAATGAGGATGGATACCGCGTTTATGGCCAGAATTTAGACGCGGGCGGCACCGTTTTGCTTTGTACCGCCGGGATAAACGCCACGTCAATCACCTGCAACGGCGTCCGCGACGGGGTCAATTGGACGTTTTACGTCCGCGCTTATAATGTTACAGGAGAGTCGTCTTCATCCAATACCGTCAATAACGCGACCCAGCTCTGCGTTCCCACCGGCCTGGGACTCCTCACTAATTATAGCTGCGGCAGCCACAAAGCCGAATTTCGGTGGACCGATAATTCGGTGAATGAAACCGGTTTTATTCTGCAGAAAAGCCCGGCCGGGGCAGGTGTTTGGTTCGACACCTGCAATAAAGCCGCGAACCAGACCCAGTGTCTGGAGGCCGAGATCAATCAGATGATACTGGACGGATATGATTTTGACTTCAGGGTTGAAATACATAACGCCGATTTTACGGGTTATTCGGATATTTACTCCATTAGCTGGGAGCTTTGCGTTCCGACCATGCTCTCCGTCCGGTCGGATAACTGTAATCACCTTTATGCCCAATGGCAGGATAATTCCATAAACGAAGACGCGACCCGGGTTTATCGCGAAGATGCGGATGACGGTTCCGCGAGCGGCGTGCTTTGTCAGGTACCGGGAAGCGGAGTTTATGATTTCGGCGGGATTTATTGGTGTGAAGACAGCCAGCCTTCTTTCGAGGAAACGAATTGGAATGTTTCCGCGCAGGCCCTCGACGATACGCCGCCCACAGGAACGCACGATTCCCTGATCTCTAATGTTTTATCGACTTATACCACAATCTGTCCGCCGGAAGCACCGCCCGCTGACGTCTCCGCCGTTCCGGCGAGTTGCCAAAGGATGGACGTAAGCTGGCAGGATACGACGATCAGGGAAACTTATTTCCTGGTCGATCGCGATATGAACGACGGCAACGGCTGGCAAGTGGTCTGCGATATTGATAGCGCCCCCCATCAGCGGGATGCCGGCACTTATTTTTCCTGCCCCAACATAAATATCGTCCCGGAAGAGGGCCGGCACATCAATTTCCGGATCGCGGCCTGCAACACTACCGGCTGTTCCGCATCGAGCGCGCCGGATACGATCGGCATAACACCGCTTTGCGCTCCGACCGATTTTGCCACTTCGTCAGCCGGCTGCAATAATATGAATTACAGCTGGACGGACGCCACACACAACGAAGACAACGGTTTCCGGGTTGAGAAAAGGAACCTTGATACCGGCGGCGCCTGGGAATTTTCCTGCGCGGCCGGGGCCATGGAAGCGGCGGGGGCGGAAACCGGACAAACGCAGACCTGCTCGGATAACAGCATGATCGACGGCACTTACTGGGATTTTCGGGCGAGAGCCGAGAATGCGGATATAGTTTCCGACTGGACCAATATGTCGCCGGGGGCCCTGACCATCCTCTGCGCCCCGACCAATCTTAGTTCGACCGAGATCAATTGCCTTTCCGATTACGGCGATTGGCTTTTCGAGATCTCCTGGACCAATAACAGCCAGACGAACGACGGTTACGAAATTTACCGGGATACCGGCGGCGGTTGGACTTATCTCGATCCCTTGATCGTTCCGAGAAGCGTCACTTCGGTATTCAAGCTCGTGGACGTTGATTCTACCTGGGATTACCGGGTCAGGGCCTTTAAAGACGGGATCGCTTCTTCGAGCTGGCTCGGCGATATTGCTTTGACGGCCGGCCCTTACTGCAGCCCGAGGAGCCTTACCGTCGATGCCGTCAGCTGCGAATGCATAACGCTTTCCTGGAATATCGAAGGCGATACGTCCTCGATCGACCATTTCGACGTCTTGCGTGATATCTTCGGCAATCCTTACGGCGCCGACATTATCGATCAGGTAATAGGCACTACCACTCCCGGCGTCATGACCTTCGACGATTGCAACGTTATCTCCGATGTCGGCGCTTATGTTTATACGATCGTGGCGCAAAACGACGGCCTTAAATCGGCCGACGTGGTCGTGTCCAACCCTTGTCCGACCCTGCCTGTGTGGCAGGAAGTGGGTTATTAACACCTCTAACAAATCAAGATGAAAATAATCCTTAAAAAAGACGTAAAAAATATCGGGAAAGCCGGAGAGGTTAGGGATGTGAACGACGGTTATGCCCGTAATTTTCTGCTGCCGCAAGGGCTCGCGGAATCGGCCACGGAAGAATCGCGGATCGCCTGGACCGAGAGAAAGTCTCGGAAAGAAAACAAGGAAAAGGCGGAAGTGAAAAACAAAAAATCATTGGCCGGAAAAATAAACGGCCGTTTATTTAAAATCACGGCTAAGGCGGACGAAAAAGGAACGCTGTACGCCGGTTTAGACGCTCGGGCGATTGCGAGCGAATTGGCGAAAAAGAAATTTAAGGTTTCCCCGCAGGAGATAATTTTGCCGGAGAAAATCAAGAAGATAGGTGATTATACGGTTGAATTGGAGTTGGGCGGCAGGAGAGCAAGGGTTAAATTGGAAATTTTAAGCACCTGATATATTCTTTGACCATGATAAGGTATAAGCTTTCAGGGGTAATACGCGAGGACGAAGTCCGCTTAATAAATTCCACCGGCAAAGTCGGTGAATAGTTTTAAAATAAATGAATAAAAGAAATGGAAAAAAAATAAACCCTAAATATATCTTCGTCGTGGGCGGCGTGATGTCTTCCGTGGGCAAGGGCGTGGCGGCCGCTTCGGTCGGTAATATACTCCAGTCCAGAGGTTATCGGGTGGCGAACATCAAATGCGACATGTACGTCAATATCGATGCCGGCACGATCCGTCCGGCCGAGCACGGGGAGGTTTTCGTCGGCGAGGACGGCATCGAAGCCGACCAGGATCTTGGGAATTATGAACGGTTTACCGGAAACGACTGCGTCAGGGATAATTATATTACCACCGGCCAGGTTTACCAGGAAGTGATCCGGCGCGAACGGAATCTCGAATACGGCGGCGAAGACGTCGAGGTCGTACCCGATATCCCTAACGAGATAATCCGGCGGATAAAACTCTGCCAGGAAAAGAACAATGCTGAAATAATGGTAATCGAGTTCGGCGGGACAGTAGGGGAATATCAGCTTCTCCTATTCCTGGAAGCGGCCCGCATGATGAAAGCGAAGGATCCGCAGGGCGTATTTTTCATAATGGTCAGCTATTTGCCGACTCCGAAGCTATTAGGAGAGCAGAAATCCAAGCCGACCCAATTCGCCATCCGGACGCTTAACGCGTCCGGCATCGCTCCGGATTTTATCCTTTGCCGCGCCGACAGGCCCGTTTCTTCCGACATAAAACGCACGATCAGCATCGTTTGCAGCCTTCCGGAGGAAAGGATAATTTCCGCCCCCGATATCTATTCGATCTACGACGTGCCGGTAAATTTCGAAAAGGAAAATCTGGGCGAAGTCATTCTTAAATCCATGGGTCTTAAGGCGAAAAAGAAGGATCTGCGGGAATGGATCCGGCTTTCCGGCAAGATCAGGAAAATAACGAAAACGGTCAAAATAGGAATTATAGGCAAATATTTCAATTTTAAATCCTGCCGCGATACGTACATTTCCGTTATCGAGGCCGTTAATCACGCCGCCTGGAGTGAGAACCGAAAACCGGAGATTCTTTGGATCGATTCGGAAAAATACGAAAAAGACCGGCGATCTCTCCATGAACTGGACAAACTTGACGGCATAATAGTGCCCGGCGGTTTCGGGAAACGCGGTACGGAAGGCATGATCCTGGCGGCCGATTACGCGCGGCGGCGTCGGATCCCTTATTTCGGCCTTTGTCTGGGTATGCAGATATTGACCATCTCTTTCGCGCGGCACGTCCTGGGCCTAAAAGACGCTAATTCAACGGAAATGGATCCGAAAACGAAAAATCCGGTAATTTGCACGATGGCCGACCAGGTGGATAAGTTAAAGAAAAAGCAGTACGGCGGCAGCATGCGCCTGGGCGCCTGTCCGGCTAAATTGGCCAAAGATTCCCTGAGCCACAAAGCATACGGCCGGGCTAAAATTTCCGAAAGACACCGTCATCGGTATGAATTCAATAATTTCTACCGGGATGACCTGGAAAAGCGGGGATTGAGGATCGCCGGGATCAATACCGATCTCGACCTGGTGGAAATAGTCGAGGTTAAAGACCACCCCTGGATGGTCGGCGTCCAATTCCATCCCGAATTCAAATCCCGCCCCTTAGACCCCCATCCTTTGTTTTTAACCTTTATGGGCGCCTGCCTCAAGAACAAGGGCCGAAGAAAAAACTGAGCGATTATTATAAAAAACGCAGGAGCGGATGATCATCCGCTCCTGCGTTTTTATATTATCTTTTTTTTGAAGCTATTTCGACGGCTGAATGACGCTTACTATCTTTGAGGTTTTTAGCTGATTGTTGAATTTTTTGAGTTTACGGGTGGTAAATTTAACCAAACCGGCCACCTGGGCGAATAAGGTGTCATCTTTGCCGATTTTAACGTTTTGGCCGGGGTGATATCTTGTGCCGCGTTGGCGTATGATGATTGCGCCGGCTTTGGCGTACTGTCCATCGGCTAATTTTACGCCCAAGCGTTGACCGCGTGAATCGCGGCCCAGAGCAGAGGAACCGCCGGATAATTTATGTGCCATATAGTTATTCGTTTCGCTAACCCGAAATTTTTAAATTCCATTATAAATGCGGGACGCGCGAATCATGAATTTAAGTTATTAAATAATTAGTGTTTTCAATATATTTATGATAACAAATAATCATATTTGTGTCAATAAGATGATTTATGGTATAATATAGAGGCATGAATTATCGGGACGGGGCGAAAAAATAGCCGCCCCTCTAATCCTTCAATTAACGCCTAAAAGCCTATGTTTTCGCAAAATTTTCTGACCTACGGCCTTAAAATATCCGGAGAGATCGTTAGGGATATCCTGTTTTTCCCGTTATGGTGGTATAGCCGCGGCTTAGTTATGTTTTTTAAAAAACTGACTGTTTTTCTTTCCAATAAACAGAAGTCCCTGGCCCTGATCGTCTGGATAAAAAATATTTTTCGCCCCATGTACGGCCAAACCGATTGGCAGGGAAAACTTATAAGTATATTCATGAGGCTTATGCAGATCATAGTGCGCAGTTTCGTCATGCTTTTCTGGGTGATCATAGCTTTGATATTTTTCTGCGTCTGGATAATCCTGCCGCCTTTCGCGCTGTATGAAATATTTTTTCAGTTTTATTGATATTGAAACCTATAAATACGATTAATTTATTCAATGGTAATGCCAGATAAAAAATCCAACCAATTTATCGTTTGTCCGGTATGCGAAGGCATCGGCAGGAATAAATACGGTATCAGCTGCGCTAACTGCGGAGGGATGGGATCGGGAAAATTCTATAAAGGAAGATTTTTTTATTGGGGGCTTAATTTAAGCCGGGTGATCATCGAGCTTAGCCACCTTAGAAAGAAAATACACCAGATATTGAATATCATCGTTTATGTTATCGGCTTAGCCGGTCTTTTAGCATTGGCCGCGTGGGTTTATTCCGTCAGTAATTCCGCCGATCCGGAAGCTTTCGCTTTTTGGCGGGAAAAGAACGACCTTATTCTTATATTCTGGATAAGCGTTTTTGCCGATATGTTCGTGATATACCGCATCAGCGAAGAGGAAAGAAGCCAGCAAAAGATAATGCCGCTTACATACGAAGAAAAGAATCGCAATATAGCCTTGCCTGATAGCTGGGAGGAGATCAGGAAATTGCCTGGCTGGCGGAGAATAGATGTGTCTAAGGGGCTTGATGTTAACGCCTCGGAAGCCGTCGAACGGGCATTCGTATTGGCCGACAGATTGGGACATAAAGTCGATCCTTTGCATGTTTTTATCGTCATTTTGTCAGATAATCAGGTAGCCGCTCTTTTTTCCCGCCTGAACGCCGATGGCGAAAAATTAGCAGGCAGGGTTAAGCAACAATTAGAAAGAATCGACGCCGTTGAGGGCAGGACGATTTTTTCCGGAATCGCGAAAGAAGCTTTTATAAACTCCTACACGGAGGCCTTGGATCTTGGCCAAAAAAAGGTTATGGCCAAAAATTTCATCATTTCCTCGATGGAAAAGAACGATATATTGCGCGAAATCCTGTATGATATAGAGATCGATCGGGATAAGATAATGAATGTCCTGACTTGGTTCATGGTAAACGAGGGGCTGATCGCCAGCCACCGGGCTTATCGGGCATCAGCGGCTTATAAACCGGGTTCTAACATGGACCGGGCCTATACTTCAATAGCGACGCCGGCGCTGAATCAGATCGGTTACGACCTTACCGTGGCCGCCAAATGGGGAAGGTTGGAGTATTGCGTGGCCAGAAGCGAGGAAATAGAGAGTATCTTCCAGAATTTTGAAAGCGGTGCCCGGGGCGTTATTCTGATCGGGGAGTTGGGGGTGGGCAAGAGCACTATCGTCGATGGGGTGGCGCAGTTGATGGTAAAAGAAGATGTACCTAAAATTTTCGCGGATAAAAGGCTTATGGAAGTCGATACGGCTCGTTTGATAAGCGGAGCGACTCCAGCCCAGGCCGAAGGCCGGCTTATGGCGATTATCGATGAAGTGACCAGGGCCGGAAACATCATTCTTTTTATCGACAATATCGAGAATCTGATCGGCATAACGAGCGGAAACGAAGAAAGCTTGGATCTATCGGAAGTTTTAGCCGGGGCGATTGAGAGAGGTAATATTTACTGTCTGGCTTCCGCGACAGCGGCGAATTATACGAAGTTCATTGAAGGAAAATCGCTGGGGGGCATATTGAAAAAAATCGAAATAAAAGAACCGGTCGGCAATCAGGCTATCCAGATAGTAGAATCGAAGATCGGGCTAATCGAGGGCCGGTATAAAGTATATTTTTCCTATAACGCCATCGAAGAGGTCATAAAATTATCCAGCCGGTATATTCACGATAAGTACTTGCCTGCCAAGGCCATAGAAATATTAGAGTTAGTGGCCGTGCGGGTAGCTAAGAATAAGGGCCCGGAATCCCTGATAACGAAAGATGATGCCGCTCAAATCGTCGGAGAGATCACGAATATCCCCGTAGCCAAGCTTACGGAAACCGAAAGCAAGAATTTGCTTAGCCTCGAGGAACGCATCCATGAGCAGATGATCGATCAGACCACGGCCGTAAAAATGGTAGCCGCGAGCCTGAGAAGGGCCCGGGCCGAACTTAGGGAAGGCAAGCGGCCGATCGCGAATTTTCTCTTTTTAGGACCGACGGGCGTGGGTAAAACCGAATTGGCCAAAACAGTGGCTAACGTTTACTTCGGCAACGAAAAATGCATGATCCGGCTGGACATGAGCGAATATCAGCACCCGGACAGTATCAAGAAGATGATCGGAGACGCCGCGGCCGGCATTACCGGTTACCTGACGGAAGCGGTGCGCCGGTCTCCTTTCTCGCTCGTGCTTTTGGATGAGCTTGAAAAGGCTCATCCCGATATTCTGAACGTTTTTCTGCAGGTCATGGATGACGGCCGGTTGACTGACGGCCAGGGGAGGACGGTGGATTTTACCAGCAGTATTATCATCGCGACTTCCAACGTGGGGGCGGTTTATATCCAGGATGAGATATTTAGAGGCACTTCGGTCGAAGAAATAAAAAGAACCCTTATTAACGAGCACCTGAATAAAGTCCTGCGCCCGGAGCTCATAAATCGTTTTGACGGCGTGATCGTTTTTGAACCTTTAAGCATGGAAAATGTTGTCGCGATCGCGCGCTTGATGATAAATAAGATCGCCAAGTTATTGGAGTCAAAAGGTATCGGGTTGAAGGTCGAAGATGAGGGGCTTCGCGTTTTGGCCAAACTTGGCTTCGACCCGAAATTCGGCGCTCGTCCCTTAAGGCGGTTATTGCAGGAAAGGGTTGAAGATAAGATCGCCAATAAGATCCTGTCCGGAGAATTAAAGAGAAGGGATGCCGTGATCATCGATCGGGCCGGCGAAGTATTGACCGAGAAAGCGAAAGCGATCTAGATAATACGCGCGCCCGGATTTGCCCGCGCATTGAGCAATGATTTATAATCAGTAATATTTTTAGATGTTATATAATCTCATCATATTTTCAATTTCAACGGTCATAACCCTGGCTTTTAGCATGGCCGTCAAAAAAATAGCCTTTCGCCTGGATATAATAGACAGACCGGTAGAGGGCAGAAAAATACACGATCGTCCCACGCCGCTTTTGGGAGGAGTGGCGGTATTCGCGGCCTTTTTTATCATGCTCTGGCTGGTAAGGGAAAAATTGATCGCGGGCGAGCTTCAGTATGGTCATTGGATCGGTTTTTTCGCCGGTGCTTTATTGATCATGATCGGCGGCGCCCTGGACGACAAATACGATTTGCCGGCTATAAAACAGGTGATTTTTCCGATGTTAGCTTCGATGTGCGTGATAGCGGGAGGGGTAAGCATCGAGAAGATCACCAATCCTTTCGGCGGTTTTTTTCATTTCAGCGCGGCGGTATCGGCAGTTTTGATATTTATCTGGCTGATGGGCATGATGTACACGACGAAAACGCTGGACGGACTGGACGGGCTCGTAGCCGGAATCACCGCTATCGGCGGCCTGATCATTTTTTTATTTACCACCAGCACTAAATATTACCAACCCGATGTCGGCTTGGCCGCTCTGGTGTTAACCGGCGTTTGTCTGGGTTTTTTATTTTTAAATTGGCATCCGGCTAAAATATTTTTGGGTGAAGGAGGATCGGTCCTTATGGGATTCATTCTGGGCGTACTCGCGATCATTTCCGGCGGCAAAATAGCGATCGCGCTTCTGGTCATGGGTATTCCCATAATGGATCTGGCCTGGACGATCATCCGCCGCCTGCTCTCCGGCAAAAATCCTTTTAAGTACGCCGACAGGAAACATCTGCATTTTCGGATACTGGACCTGGGATTAGGCCAGAGAAAAACAGTCTTGATCTATTATGCTCTAGCCGCCGTTTTTGGCTCGAGCGTATTATATCTTCAAAGTTTAGGAAAGATTCTAGCTATGTCCGTACTGGTAATATTGATGTTTTTCGTGATAATCGGTTTTTCTTATAAAAAAGACAGCCGATCCTGATTATGAAATTATTCATACGCGCCTATATTTTATTCTGCTGGGTCGGGACGATCTTCATTCTGATCGCCTGGCCGATGCCGGAATACGAAGGAACGGTTACAACCTATTACGATAAAGCGGCCCACGCCCTGCTGTTCGGAGTGCTTTCTTTCCTGATCTTTTCTTTTTTATCGGAATTTAAGAGGATCAACGCGCTTTTCGCCATATTGTCTAGCTTTGTTTTGAGTGCTCTTTATTCCGCATTCTGCGAGTACGTGCAATCATTCGTACCCGGCCGGGACGTTTCACGATACGATCTTTTCGCCGGACTTAGCGGCGCGGCTTTAGCCTGTATCTTTGCTTATGGAAAATCAATCGTCAAAAAAAGCTGAATTACTGCTGCATATCTGTTGTATCGGCTGTGGTGCCTATGTTGGAAAAATGTTGGATGAAGAGTTTTCTGTCAGTTTATTTTTTTATAATCCGAACATCTATCCGGAGATTGAATATAAAAAGAGACTGGAAGAGATCGAAAGAATAGCCAAGCATCTTTCCCTGCCGCTCTATCTTGGAGCGTATGAGCACCGGTCATGGCTCGAGAGCGTTCGCGGACATGAAACCGATAAAGAAAAAGGGGAGCGCTGCCTGATCTGTTATCGGGAGAGGCTCCGGGAAACGGCTAAAATGGCCCAGGAAAAAAAAATTGGATTTTTTTCAACTACTTTGACAATAAGTCCGCATAAAGATGCCCGGGCGATCAGCGGAATCGGCTCGGATCTTTCCCTTAAATATAATGTGAAATTTCTTGACCGTGATTTTAAGAAACAAGATGGCTTTAAAAAATCAGTGGCCCTGTCCCATGATCTGGGTTTATACAGGCAGAATTATTGCGGTTGCGAATTTAGCCGGCGATAACCGGTGTTGATTTGCTTTCCGCGGGTAAAAAATGTTATAATAAACGCACCGGTAAAGATATAATATGATTTTAGTCAATTATTTCAAACAAGCCATAGACAGACACGCCTCTGATCTGCATCTTATCGAAGGCAGCGTGCCGGCTTTGCGGATCGCCGGAGAATTGGTTAGGATCGGTGAGGAGCCTATACCGTTCGGTGAATTAAAATACGCGGTTTTTAATATTTTGGACAAAGCGACCGAGGAGCGCTTAAGAAGAAAAAGGGACGTCGATCTTTCCTGGGAATTTTACGATAATCGTTTCCGGGTCAACCTGCATTACCAGAAAGGGAGGGTGGGATTGGCGGCTCGTTTGATCCCGAGTAAAGCCCCGGAACCGGAAGAGATCGGTTTTAACGAAACCATGTATAAATTGACCCACCTAAAAGACGGCTTGGTTCTGGTGACGGGTCCTTCCGGCGTCGGTAAATCCACCACCTTAGCTACGATGATAGAGATCATAAACGCGGAGAGAAGGTCGCACATCATCACTATCGAAGATCCGATAGAATACGTCTTTACCGATAAGCAAAGCATAGTCGAGCAAAGGCAGATCGGACTGGATACGAAAAGCTTCGCCGATGCTTTAAAATTCGCCCTGAGGCAGGATCCGAATGTCATTATGGTGGGAGAAATGCGCGATCTGGAAACTATTTCCGCGGCTTTGACCGCGGCCAAGACCGGGCACCTCGTGTTTTCGACCCTTCATACCGCCACAGCCGCGGAAACGGTCGAAAGGATAGTGGATTTTTTTCCGTCACAGAGCCAGCAGCAGATCGCCAAGCAGTTGGCTGTCGTACTTCGGGCCGTGGTTTCCCAACAACTGCTGCCGAAACGGGGCGGAGGGCTAATATGTGCGCGGGAGATCATGATCACTAATCGGGCGATCGCCAACCTGATCGGATCTTTGCAGATAGAACAGATAAATTCCGTGATCCAGACCTGCCGCCGTGAAGGGATGATCACTATGAACGACGCCATTCATGAATTATTGGACCAGAGCCTTATATCCGACAATACGGCGGGAAACCGCAAGCGCGATATGGACACGAAAGCCGTTTATTATTAGGGTATTAGGCCTTAGGCGTTAGAGTGTAAAGCTGTCAGTCGGCCCCATAACTCCTAAAGCTTAAAACCATAATATCTAAATTACAAAAATATGATGCCGGAAAAATGGGAAACCACAAAAAATAATATCAAGGATAATTTCGAAGTTTTAGACGAAGGATGCTCTCATATGGACGAAGAGGGGGGGGTAGATATCGAATATATAGTTTTTGACGGACCCTTGGGGCGGATGAGACTGGAATTCGTCAGCAAGCCGGTCATAATGGATAAAAAAACGACATATTCCAAGCGTATCGGCTCGGAAACCGCCGTGGAATATGTTTACAGCGCCGATGAAAAAAGCCATAAGCTGATAGTTTATAAATGGAACGATGCCCAGGGGGAATGGCTGGAGGTTCCGGCGGGAGCGTTCGCGTGATATGAGAGCAGTTATCCAAAGAGTAAAAAGAGCCCGTGTTACCGTTAACGGAGAAACTATCGGATCGATCGGAGCGGGATTATTAGTGCTATTGGCCGTGCACTCGGAAGATAGTGCCGGGATAGAGAAGAAAATAGCCGATAAGATCATCAATTTGAGGATTTTTGCCGATGATAACGGTAAAATGAATTCATCGCTAATAATAAATTATTAATTATATTATTATGAAAAAAAATAAATTTTTAAAAGTTTTCGTTGTTGTTTTGGCTGCGGCTATCGTTTTGTCCGGTTGCTCCTTTAAATCGAAAAATCAGGTCGTCAAACCGGAAGTCATCCCCTCGAACGGCGAAGAGCCGCCGAAAACGATCGAGGAAAAAGTGGCCGTTCAAACTAAATTAAAGAAATTCAGCTCAATGGACGAGCTTGAGGAATTTCTCGCGAGCGGACTTATTATGTCCAGCTTGTCTTTTTATGAAGGTAATTTCTCAGCCGTCAATGGCACCAGTAACGCGAAATGGGGGAGGGTCGCTGACGTTGAAACCCTGAAAACGGAAGAGAAAACGACTGCCGCTGCCCAGTCGATCGGTGCCGGATCCGATAGTTACTCGAAGACCAATGTCCAGGTGGAGGGCGTGGATGAAGCGGATATCATCAAGACGGACGGAAAGTACGTATATGCCATGGCGAAAAACAGCCTTTTTATTATCGAGGCCCAGCCCGCGGAAACGGCGCGCATATTATCTAAGATAGAGTTCAAGTCACGGCCGGAAAATATCTATATTAACGGCGATTATCTGGCGGTTTACGGACGGAACGGGGAGATATATAAAGAAGTTTTTTATCGAGGATTTAAAAGGCAGAATGATTACACCTTCCTTAAAGTATTCGATTTGACCGACAGAAAGAATCCGAAACAGGTAAGGAATCTTGATTTCGAAGGCAGTTACGCCGATTCCCGCATGATCGGCGACTACATATATTTCGTAACCGCGAACTACGCACATAATTACATAAGCGGCGAACCCCTTTTGCCGAGGATCGTGGAAAACGGCCAGGTTATATCGAAAGAGTGCCAGGAAGCGGAAAAATGCGATATGGCTGACGTCTATTACTTCGATATCCCTTATGATACCTACAATTTTACCACTATTACCGCTATTAACGTTAAAAACGGAACGGAAACGGTCGAAAGCGATACTTATCTTATGGCTGGAAACCAGAATATGTACGTTTCTAAAAACAATATTTACGTCACTTACACGAAATACGTAAGCGAATACGACATGGAATCGGAAATTTTAAAGGAATTGATCTCGCCGCGTTTAAGCGAAAAGGATCGGGATAAAATAACGACGATCGAGGGCGCGGAAAATTTCATTCTATCTCCGGCGGAAAAAACGCAAAAAATTCGACAGATATTGGAGCGATACGTCGCCTCGCTCAACCCCGGTGACCAGGAGAAGTTGGCTATCGAGATCAAGTCCGCCATGCAAAAGAAGTATGATGATATTTCAAAGGAGCTTGAAAAAACCGTTATCCATAAAATCGGAATTAACGGCAAGAATTTCGAATACAAAGCATTCGGCGAGGTAACAGGGCAGATCTTAAATCAATTTTCCATGGATGAGCACGAAGGTTATTTCCGTATCGCCACCACGAAAAATTCCGTTTGGTCCGAATACGAAAAAGACAGGGTGGAATCTTATAATAATCTGTATGTCCTGGACGAAAATCTGAAAACCGTCGGCGCCCTGGAAGATCTGGCCTCCGGAGAACGCATCTATTCCGTCCGTTTTATGCAAAACCGGGCCTACATGGTAACTTTTAAGCAGGTTGATCCTTTGTTCGTCATAGATTTGGCGAATCCGCAAGAACCGAAGGTCCTGGGAAAACTGAAAATACCCGGTTTTTCAAATTATCTTCATCCCTACGACAATAACACGCTCATCGGTATTGGCAAACATACTTATGAGAATGAACGGGGAGGGATATCGACCGGCGGGCTTAAATTATCCTTATTCGATGTGTCTAACGTGTCTGACCCAAAAGAGAAAGACACGTACGTATTGGAGGAAAAGAACAGCGATTCTATCGCTTTATCGGATCATAAAGCGTTTTTGTTCGATCGGGGGAAAAATCTTTTGTCTATTCCGGCTTCCTTAAACGCCGGAGGCGGACTTTCGTTCAGCGGCGTCCTGGTATTCCGGGTCGACGAAAGCGGCTTTGAATTAAAGGGCCGGATAGATCACTCGAACGGCGGGCAGGGGTCGGACAGGGACTATTGGCAAGGCTTGTATTATTATGACAACACGGTCAAGAGGAGTCTCTATATCGGAGATATATTATATACTTTCTCCAATAATTATCTGAAAATGAATAAATTGGGCGATTTAAGTCCGGTTAATGATCTGGAGCTAAAGAAAGGCGCGGAATATGATTATACGGTCGTAAACTGATCAATTTGATTAATTAGATTAATTCAATAAAATTATGCCAAAAAAAACAATCCTATCGATCGGTCTGGCCCTCCTGTCTCTATCTTTAATACTCTATTTGACCTTTTCCCTTAAGCGGGTAACCGTGAGATCCGGAAGCGAGGGCCGGACGGAAATTCAAAATACGGCCGTTACGGAAAAAGTTGATCTGAAAAAACTTGAAGCCGGATATAAGACCCAGGTAAAATTCGTCATAATTGACTATGAAGCTTTGATCGGAACAACGACGGAGCCGGCCGACGGAACCGCCGATAAAATAATGGAATTACGGAATAAGCTTACCGATCTAAGCGTGCCCACGGAGCTAAAAAATCTTCATCTTGACCTGGTTTTGGCTTTTTCCCGGATGGAAAATTATTTTCGCGGTGGAAGCCAGGAAGAAAAGGATTTCAGCGATGATCTTTTGGAAAGGGCCAAAAATGACCATGAGTGGCTGACAATGCCGTAAGCGTTATCCATGAAATATAATAGATTTCTGCCATTACTAATTCCTTTGCTGGTTTTCGCACTGCTGGAGATTTTTTATTTCCAGCCCAAACTTATTTACGTGGTCCTGGTTTTATCGACGGCTCTGTATTTTTTTACGATCAGACAGTTCTTGTTGGACGGAACAGTGGAGGAAAAATGGTACAACCTGGTTATTCTGCCGGTATATTTCAGCGCGGGCGTTGTCGCGATGAGCACGCTCGTTCCGCGGGAAACCGTTTCCGGACGCGTTCTTCTGCAATCGTTTTTTTTATTGAACGCGGGATTCTTATACCTGTATTTGCGCTCGATCTATCATTATCTTTATGATGAGAAAGCGCAGGAAAAATATTCATTGAAAAACCTGTCTGCCTACGGAAATTTTCTGTCTTTTTATTTTTTGGCGTCATCAGTTTATGGTTTTCAATCTTTCCTGAATTTACCAGTATGGCTTTTAATGGTCATTCTCGTGGTTTTTTCCGGCATGACGGTCTATCAGGTTATTTGGTCGCATCGGATAAACCGTCAAATCGGGATTTTCTACATCCTGGTGTTTTGTCTGATAATCATCGAATTGGCCTGGTCAGTGTCATTTTTGACTTTAAGTTATTATGTGCTTGGCTTAATCGTGGCCATATGTTATTATGTGTTAATCGGCCTTGTAAAAGCCTATCTTCTCGATAATCTAAGCGCGAAAACCGTTAAATGGTATTTAATATTCGGATTTTTGGCTCTAATCCTGGTTTTATTGACCGCCAGATGGATATAGAAAACGCGATCTATAAATATTTTTATTCAATCGTATGCCCAATAGTAATAATAAATTGATCACTATCATGATCCTTTCGACCCTTTTCGGACTCGCGAGCGGTATCGTCGGGTCGATGATCGCCCGGGCTTTTCTCCTGGAAAAAACTTTCAATATTCCCTTAGTCGGGGATATTGATTTTTTAGACGACAACAACGGTCGTCCCAGCATAATAATCAGAAGCGCCGATAAGGTGGTGGTGGAACAGGACGCGAAAGCGGCGGAAACCGCTAATACCGCTAATAAGAGCATAGTGGGAATTTTCAAGAAAAATTTATCGCCATCTTTAAGCGAAACAGTCCAGGGAACCAGCACCGTCGCTTTCGATCCGGACAATTTTTATCGTCTGGAAGATAACCTTGCTGAAGGTTTCATAATAACCAGCGACGGTTGGATCATCACTGATTTTATTCCGGAAAAAATGACGCCGGCGTTACCGGTAACGGATAAAGTTCAAGCGGCGCATAAAAAGGAAGTTTTGGCGGAGTACGTTATTATCTCCAAGGATAAAACAGTATATGAGGTCGATGATATCATAGCGGATAAGACGACCGGCTATTCTTTTTGGCGCATTAAAGCCAATGACCTGCCGGTTACCGGCTTTGTCGGAAGGAAGGGAATCGCGAACGGACAGCAGGTTCTGGCCGTAAACTGGGAAAAATGGTCATGGGTAACAACGGTTATCGGAAAGGAAGACGACTCGCCTTTAGCGCGCTCAAGCGATCGGACCCCCGAAACGTTGGTTTTGGCCGATAAACCGGACGCAGAATTCATGGGTTCATTTTTATTCGATTTCAGCGGGAATCTGGTGGCCTTGATAAATGAAGAGGGAAAAATCAAGCCGATATATCATTTTACCGGCGTCATAAACTACCTTTTAAAGAACAAGGACCTTAAGTATGCCGGTTTAGGGATTAATTATGTAGATCTATCCGCTTTAACCGATGGCGGCGGCAAGGATAACGTTAAGGGCGCCCTGATCTATAAAACCGATAAAGAGCCGGCCGTGTTGCCGGCCAGTCCGGCCGCTTTGGCGGGATTGCGCCCAGGCGACATTATTACGTCCGTAGACGGAATGGAGCTTGGTTCCGGAAACGATCTTGCCTCCGTAATAGCGGAACACATGGCTGGAGATGAAATTGCCATAGAATTTCTGCGGGGGGGAGAGAAAAAATCAGTCAAAGTTAAATTGGGGGAATTAAAATAAGCACATAAGATAAATAAAATAGGCAATTTATAATAATAAAAGGGGCGAAATTTTTCTCGCCCCTTTTAGTTGACTGTAATTAAAAAAGATAGTAATATAAAGTAGCAAGAACGATTGATTTGTTCTTATTTTCTTATTTATTTTAATTTTACTTATTTCGTTTATTTTGCATGAACAACATACGTAATTTTTGTATAATCGCGCATATAGATCACGGGAAGTCCACTTTGGCTGACCGGATGCTTGAGCTTACCAATACGGTTGAAAAAAGAAAAATGAAAGCTCAGATCCTGGACCGGATGGATATCGAGCGGGAGAGGGGGATCACGATCAAACTGCAGCCGGTAACCATGCTGCACAAAGATCATATCTTGAACATGATCGATACCCCCGGGCACGTCGATTTCACTTACGAGGTCTCGCGCAGTCTGGCAGCGGTCGAGGGCGCGATCCTTCTGGTGGACGCCACTCAGGGTATCCAGGCCCAGACCCTGGCCAATTTATATCTGGCGATAGAACAGGATCTGGCTATAATACCAGTGGTGAATAAGATCGACCTGCCGGCAGCCGATAAGGAAAAAACCAAACGGGAAATAATCGAGCTTTTAGGGTGCAAAGAAAATGAAATATTATACGCCTCAGGAAAGACAGGCGCCGGCGTGGACTTGATTCTGGATAGGATCATAACTGACATCCCGGATCCGCGGAATTCCGGGGAAAATGGAGCGCTTCGGGCGCTAATTTTTGATTCGACTTTTGACGAGTACAAGGGCGTGGTCGCTTACGTCCGCGTCATGGACGGAAGCGTCAAGAAGGGCGAGAAAATAAAATTGATGGCCAGCGGAGCGGAAAGCGAAGCGCTGGACGTAGGCATCTTCAAGCCCGATTATCTCGCTACCGGCGAACTTAAGACCGGGGAGATCGGCTATATCGTGACCGGTTTTAAGGATATAAGCGAATGCCGGGTGGGGGATACGGTAACCCAGATAAAAGGCGCACCGGCCGATCTAAAGCCGCTTCAGGGATATAAAGAGGTTAAACCCATGGTTTTTGCCGGTATTTTTCCGAAAGAGGGCAATGAATTCCAGGAGCTCAGGGACGGGATCGAAAAACTTAAGCTTAATGACGCTTCGTTATTTTATGAACCCGAACATTCCCAGGCGCTGGGCTTTGGTTTCCGCTGCGGTTTTTTAGGAATACTGCATTTGGAGGTATTTCAGGAGCGCCTGAAGCGCGAATACGGCCTCGAACTTATCGTTACTCTTCCCTCGGTCGCCTATAAAGTCTATAAAAAGAACGGCGAATCGTTCGTGATGCGTACGCCCCAGCAATTCCCGGACCGGGAAACCGTGGAAAGGATCGAAGAGCCATGGGTTAAGCTCGACATAATCACGCCCAAAGATTATGTCGGCGGGATTATGAACCTGGCCCAGGAAAAAAGAGGAATCTATAAGAATACGGAATATATCGACGCCACCCGGGCAATCATGCATTATGAAATACCCATGAGCGCGATCCTGACCGATTTTTACGACAAAATAAAAAGCGTCAGCTCCGGCTATGCGTCAATCAACTACGAATTTACCGATTACCGCGAAACAGAGGTGGTTAAGATGGATATTCTGGTGGCCGAAGAGGGGGTGGAGGCGCTATCGGCGATCGTTTACGAGGACGAGGTATTCAACCGCGGCAAAGAGATCGTTAACACCCTTAAAGATAATTTACCCAAGCAGATGTTCGCGATCAAGCTTCAGGCGGCGGTCGGAGGGAAGGTCGTGGCCGCGGAAAAAATTTCCGCTTTAAGGAAAGACGTGACCGCGAAGCTTTACGGAGGGGACGTCACAAGGAAGCGCAAGCTCTTGGAAAAACAGAAAAAGGGCAAGAAAAAAATGATGGCCGCCGGCAAGGGGTCGGTCGATATCCCTTCGGACGTTTTTGTGAAAATTTTAAAGAAGTAATTATCATTACAAACACACGAATAAAAACACAAATTCACAAATACAGTATTAATTTATTTGGATGAATATTTGTGTTATTTGTGATTAAATTTGTGAATTTGTAATAATCCGTAATTATTAATATCGGAATAAATATAAATCTGTATGAAGAAAAAAACAGTCACAAGGATCATCTGGACGATACTTACAGGCATGATCATCTTTACTATGGTCCTTTGGACCGTCGGCGCTGCGTTCATGTGATGTGTAATTAGTATTTTGTATTTAGTATTATGCGGCAGAATTAAAAAGACCCGCTTATGTTGCGGGCCGATGCGATATTACTGCTATTTATTGAATACTATAAATGGATGGTTGAGTTCATGAACGGCGGTGATTCTATCCAGGGGAAGCACAACCGCAAATCTGTTATTTTCATCATTTTGGCATTTAAAACCCACCGCGGCTTCTCCTTTTATGTAAAAATTTAACTGGCTTGCGTCCATATAAACAGTGACATAGCCGTCCATTTTTTTTCTCCTTTGTTTTTATCAATCTCATTGAATTCATGGGTAGATTTTTCAGATTCTTTTATGAATCGGGAAGAACCAGAGCGCCGGCCAAAGAATGGCGATTGCGATTGATATCTTTAGGCATTGTTTGATTTCCGGCAAGAAATCTTCCTTTTCGATGTTGTGGTAGCGCCAGTAGTATATCTGTGAAGCGGCGAAAAAGATGCCGGCAAATATCAGGTAGCAGTCCCGGAACCAATGAGGGTTGTATGGCGCCAAATTGGATGAATATTGGTAGAAAAAAGGAAAAACCAGAAAAAGAAAGAGTGCGGCACATGAAGCGACAGAGAATCCAAGATTGATTTTTTTTTGTGTTTTGATTATTTTTTCAAAGTTCATTTTTTACTCCTTTGTCCGGATGTTTGAATTTCATTTTATTTATAAAAAAATTAGCATATTTTTAAATTAATGTCAAATACTACGGAAAAAATCTGGCAGGTAATGCCGGAAATAGAAGATGATTTCGCGAAAAAATTCCCCGGTTTGGACCGGGTGGTTTTGCAGCTCCTCTATAACCGGGGTATAACCAGCGCGGAGAAAATAGAGGAATTTTTAAATCCTGATTTCGGGCGTTATTCGCATGATCCGTTTTTATTCCGGGATATGGAGGCGGCGACAGAATTGGTCATTAAACATATCAAGGCCAGAAATAAAATTACCGTTTTTGGCGATTATGACGCCGACGGCGTTACCGCGTCCGCGCTTTTATGCGAAATATTGCGAACACTCAAGGCGGAGGTCGATATTTATATCCCCGATCGGGTAAGCGAAGGTTACGGCATGAACGCCGGCGCGATCGATGAAGTGGCCGCCGGCGGCACGAAGCTTATAATTACGGTCGACAACGGCATCCGTAATAAGAAGGAGATCGATCATGCCCGGAGCCTGGGCGTGGACGTGATATTAACCGACCATCATATCCCCCCGGACAAGAAAGAAGATTATCCGGCCGGACCCGTGATCAACCCGATCGTAGAGAGCGAAACTTATCCTTTTAAGTATTTAGCGGGAGTGGGAGTGGCATTTAAACTTGCCCAAGCCCTTGTCTTCCGGTCTAAATTAAGCGAAGCCGATAAAGAAAAATTGATAGCCGGAGTCATGGATCTTGTGGCCATCGGGACGGTAGCGGATATGGTAAGACTTAAGGGTGAAAACCGGATATTGGTGGAAAGAGGTCTAAAGGCGCTTGACCGGACCGGAAGGATCGGCCTCGTCGAACTTATCAAGGCTGCCCAGATAAATAACGGCAAGGCGCTCGATTCCTGGAATATAAGTTTCCAGATCGCTCCGCGCCTGAACGCGGCCGGGCGCATGGATCACGCCAATACCGCTTTTGAACTTTTGATCACTAAGGATAAGACGGAGGCCGAAACCCTGGCTCGCCGTTTAAATAGCCGCAATCAGGATCGCCAAGAGGATACGGAAGAGATTTTCCAGGAAATCGACAGCCGGATAGATCCGGCTGATCCGGGATTTATCATAGCGAGCGTTTATGACGGAGCGGAGGACAGGGCCTGGAACGAGGGCCTGATCGGCCTCGTGGCCGGAAAGATCTGCGAAAAATATCACCGTCCTGCCCTGACGATAACGAAAACCAAAAACGGTTATAAAGGCTCCGGCCGCAGTGTTCCGGAATTCAACTTGATCGAAGCCATCGAGGAATGTTCGGCGGTATTGGAAAAATACGGCGGCCATCCGGCGGCCTGCGGCTTTAGCCTCGCTTCCGGCAATCTGGAAAAATTTAAAAGCCTTATAACCGATCTGGCCGCTAAAAAACTGGTTTTAGCGGATTTAAGGCCGAAGATAAAGATCGACGCCGAACTTGATTTTAGCGCGGTTAACGATGATCTGGCTGAAACGATAAAGAGATTCGAGCCGTACGGCCAAGGCAACATCCAGCCTAAATTCATGAGCCGGGCGGTCAGAATCGTCGATATCCGTAATATGGGAATGGACGGCCAGCACATAAAATTGCGGCTTAAAAGCGCCGGTTCTCTTCCGATAAACGCTATCGGCTTCGGCCAGGCGGAGAAATGGCGGGACTTGCGCTTGGGAGACGAAATTGATATAGTGTATTATGTGGAAATCAACGAATTTAACGGCCGGCGGGAAGCGCAGGCCAAGATCGTGGACATTAAATCTTCCTCTCATAACTCGTAACTCATAACGCATAACTTAGCGGTTTTCGGGACAAGTTCGATAAACATGTCCATGCGCAAATCAATCTACAAATAAATCATCCATGAGATTACAAAAATTTTTTCTATAAAGAGTTACGAGTTAAGAGTTTCAAGTTACGAGAAATTATGAGTTATGAGAAATTAATAATATATACAGATGGCGGGGCGCGGGGAAACCCGGGACCGGCCGGAATCGGCGCGGTTCTAAAGACTGAAGCCGGGGAGGTTGTGGCCGAGATTTCGGAATATTTAGGCGTGGCCACGAATAATCAGGCGGAATACAAGGCTGTGGTCGCGGCCATAAAAAAGGCCAAAGAACTGGGAGCATCAGAGCTGGATTTCTTTTTGGACAGCGAATTAGTGGTTAAACAGCTCAATCGGGAATATAAAGTAAAGAACCACGACCTGGCGCCTCTGTTCGTGCAGATCTATAACGCGATCATGGGATTTAAAAAAGTCGTATTTAGGCATGTCCCGCGGGAACAAAACAAAGAAGCCGACAAGTTGGCCAATTTGGCCATGGATAAAGCGGGAAGTTTTACGAGTACATAATTTTTTGTCGTTTTGATCGAAGGGAGAAAACTTTAATACATGACCGGTGGCACCGGTAACGTATTATAGATCTCTCGCTGACGCTCGAGATGACAAAAGCAAATCGGATCAGTAGCTCAGCTGGTTAGAGCGCACGGTTCACATCCGTGAGGTCAGAGGTTCGAGCCCTCTCTGGTCCACCAAAGGATTTCCGAATGCCGATTGCCGATTTTCGATTTGATTATAAATAAATAATTTATATAATTTTCATGAAATTGTACCTTGAAAAAAATTTCAAAAAAAGGAGATGATCAATGAGCGAGGCATTGAAGGCGCCGATATGGCTGACTTTAATAATTTTTGCAGTCGTTTTTTTGGTCGCGGCTTACCGGGATCGTCGCCAAAAACGAATCTGGAAAGAAATTCAAGCAACGAACGAAAGTTTTGTTGAAGCATGCGGGAATACGGAGCGCCCGAAATACAAATGTCCGCATTGCGGCAGCCGCAAGAACAGTTTTTATGCCAGCGATAGCGACATGGGCCACGGACCGAGATTCAATGTTTATAAGTGCGAGTGCGGCCGTTATTTCGACGAACCGCCTTCAGGAAAAAACGATGTCGGTCTTCGCCGCGATTAACAGAAAGAGGAAAACATCAATGAAAAAAGTTTTTGAATGGCCGTATTGGTTGTTGGGGGGAACGATCAGTCTTGTCACATTAAGCGCATTGCTTTGCGTGATCGCGTTCGCCCCCTTATCCGTATGCGAGGGACCACTCGGGCTTGTATGGTTCGCGATTTCAATTCCAGCCATAATCGTGTCAGCCCACATGGGTTTTCTCACCGACGCTATAGTTAATATCGGATTTGGATATGAAAGCACCGGTTATAGCATATATGTCGTATTCTTGTTCTATTATTTTTTTATTGGCGCGTTTTCGGGCTGGATAGTCGGTATATTTAAAAAATAAGAATAAAACATTCATTATTAAACATTCAACAGGAATTTATATTCCTGTTTTTTTATTACCGTAACAAATAACGAATAGATTTGTATTATATTACAGATAGTTTAAAAATATGTTATAATGACAGCATGATCTCCTCTTTGGCGAATTCATATATTTTTTATTAAACTAAAAACAAATTATGTTTAAAAAATCATTGTTTACCATGCTGATAGCGATTTTTGTGCTATCAACGGCCATTGTTTCCCCGGCCAATGCGGAGGAGAGTGTATGCGGTATGGACGGCAACACCTACGTGTCCGCGGAAGCGGCCGAAGCAGCCGGTGTGGACGTTTCTTACGAATTTGCCTGCACAAATCCGACTTCCGAAACAAGCCTTTACGAAGCCAAATCTGACATCAAATTCGTCGGTATGCTCGTAGAGATCGGCTCCACTGATGTTCCGACCACAATTATAGTGCGTCCGAACGAAGGCGGCCTTGACCGAACCGTCGAAGTAACCGCCAATACTCTTTTAGGACGCAAAAATGACGGTTATACAAAACTGGAAAACTGGATACCCGGCGACCAGATAACGGTTGTCGGCAAAAATAATGAAAATACCGATGTCGTCGAAGCCGCTATCCTGGTAAATCATTCAATAAAATTTGAAAAAAACCGCGGCATTAACGGCTGGATCACAGTAATAGATAAGGATACCAAGACCATAAAATATCAATGGGCAAACAAAGAATACAGTTTTAAATACGATGATAATACCCGTTTCGTTGCCGCCGGCAAAAATCCGGCCTCGGTCGACGACCTCGTTATAAACGACCGTATCCGCGGCCGTCTGGAACGGACAAGAGCCGGCAGTGATTCAAGTTCCGATCTGGCCAAGATCGTTTTAGTGCTTCGGCGCGGCGAGGATCTTTTTATGAAGATCCGTACTTTCCGGCCAATAGTCACTTTAGTCCGGCTGGATTCCACGATCATCCCGACCACGATCCAGGTCAAGATGGAAGCGACTCCCGGTATCCGCGCGAACGATGTCAATAACCTGATTGGCGCGGAAGGCACTTTAATTACAGTCAATATTGATGAAAACACGAAATTAACGCGCAAATATTTCGGGGAAACGACTTTAAGCGAATTTTCAGTTGGGGATAAACTGCAATTGGTCGGCCGGGTGAACGATGACGGCACCGTGGACGCGAAACTTATAAAAAACAACTCTATCTGGAAAACGACGACCCAGGGCCATGCCGGCGTAGTCACGGAAGTTAACTCTGCCGGAAGCTACCTGATGGTCAACTGGATGCCCTATAAACATATTACCCGGAAACAGCTCCGGGAAAAATTGGAAGACCTCGATAATACCGTAACAGCACAGACAGTAAGCGATGACACCAGCGCTACGGGCACGAAAATGACCCTGCGGGAACGTTTAAGGAATCAGCTGACGGCCGCCAAAGAAAAGATCGGTAAATTCACGAGAGAAGTAAAGCGGAAGATCGTGGAGATCGCCCGTATTAAGCATCAGGGCCTTAAGCTCAAAGACCTTGTCCAGCGCCTCCCGGTCAAAAAGATCAAAGTTCTGGTCACTGCCGACACAGAGATAATCATCGGCACGAACGCCAACGCAGTAATAACCGATATAAAAAACGGCGACAAGGTCAGGATGCGCGGCGTTTGGAGCGTGAACGATAAGGAATTTACGGCCGAAACGATCGTAGTGGTGAATTCGCTTCCCGAGGTGGAAGAGGATTTAAATACGCCGCTGGACGAGGTGAACGAAGTGGCGGACGAGATCGTGACCGACGATACAGATAACGCCATCGTCGACGATACGACAAGCGACACCGAAGAAGAGGTTTTGGCCTGCAAGGCCGAGGGTGAATCGATCCCGGTGATCGCCAACCCGCCGGTCTGCTGTACCGGGCTCACGCTTATTCCGGTCATGACCGAGGGGCTTTTGGGGAGTTCCGGCATCTGCACGGCCCTCTGCGGCAACGGCACATGCGACACAGCAACGGAAACCCACTATAATTGTCCGGCCGACTGCGCGGAATAAAAATCACCAGATAAATACAAAGATGCGTGTAGAGACGCCCCGGCGGGGCGTCTCTGCTGCGTTTTTGCATAAAAAAAACCGGCAAGTTTTTGCCGGCGAGGGATAAATCAGATAAGCTTTTGGTCGTGCGGATAGTAGTGGCTTTGCTTTTGGGGCATTTCTTTCGGGATGTGCCAATGCCGGCGCCATTCGTTTATGGCCATTTGCCGGCGGGCGAACAATTCAAGACCGGTCGTAATATTATTTATCTCGTCCGGTCGGAGGGTTAAAGCCGTGATCGCGTCACTGGGGGCGAAGTGTACATTATATTTTTCCATCTCCTCGGCTAAAAGGGAGGCTATCCAGCGGAGGTATTTTTCTCCGGTTTCGCTTAAGAATACGAGCGGATCGGATTCGCTCCGATTGTATTTTTCCAAAAACAGGGTTTTTTCTTCTTCTAGCTGGGCCATAAAGGCCTGTAGTTGAAAAAGCAGCTGATCATGCCCTGAAAAAAGTTCCTCGATCTTTCGGGCGCAATCCTTCGCGAGATCAATGTTAAAAAGCGTCATTTCTTTTGTTTGCAAGCAAAGCATATCTGCCTCCTTTTTTTTCGGTTGCCGATGACCTTAAGCTTTTTTTGCCTCCTTTCGTTAATTGTCGGTAGTTTTTTAGCTATCCGAGATATATAAGTTTTTTGTGTCCGTTCGCGGCCGCAAAACTATAGAGCTATATTAACATTATTTTTTATATTGTCAAGCCGGGCGTTTTAAAATAAAGAAGCGGAATTTATTCCGCTTCGCGTTATTTGTTGTCTTGTTAATTGCCGTGCGGGTCGCGGCCGCCCTTCTGACCGGGACAGCCTCCGCCGGGACAGCCCCCGCCGCCGCAACGGCCGGCGCTACCGTCCTTTTTTTGGGTTCCGTCGCAGCCGTCCTGGCCGCAATTGCCGCCTTGGTGGCAATTACCGGGGCACCCCCCCTTTTTCTCCTCTTCCGCCATAACTTCCTTCCTTTCTCCCTTAAGGTTAAACCGTTTAAAATATTCGGGCTTGAGCCCAGACGATTTAATCTTAGCAGGAAGATAGGTGTTAGTCAATATCGGGCAGGGGAGGGGCGCAGGGCGAGAAACAGGCTTGTGCCAACAGCGTACATAATGAGCGAGAGCCCCCAGGAAAGCATAGTCCAGTTAAAGAAGATGAGTGCCGGTTTAGCGGATAGAAACACCGCCAAGACGATCGCGGCCGGGATCAGGGGCCATAATAAGGCGTTTTTCATGTATTTTTCCTTTCTTCTGATTTTTGTGTTTTGATGAGCTAATATTTAATACTAACATATTATTTTATTTTTGTCAAGTAAAAATATTGAATTTTTTCGCTAAACCTGTTAATATAAGGCTTGTATGAAAACTTTCCATATAATTACTATCGGCTGTCAGATGAATAAATCCGATAGCGAGCGAATTGCTTCTTATTTGGAGAATTTGGGCTTTATTTTGGCCGAAGAGAGGCCAAAAGCCGATCTTGTGATAATAACCACCTGCGGGGTCCGGGCATCGGCGGAAAACCGTATTTTCGGCTTGATTCCGCGTATCCGTCAGGAAAATCCGGCTGTTAAGATCGTTTTAACGGGATGTTTATCAAAAAGAGAAGATATTAAAAGGCGTGTCGGAAACACGGTTGACGCCTGGATGCCAATCGGAGAATTTTCAATTCTTGATAGTATGATTTCCGGCCAATATCCAATATCCAATATCCAATATTCCGGCGAACTTAGAAGTGGCGAGTATTTGAATGTCACACCTAAATATTCATCCAAACACAGTGCGTATATCCCGATCGGCAACGGCTGTGATAATTATTGTACATACTGCGTCGTGCCGTACGCGCGCGGACGGGAAGTTTACCGGTCTGCTGACGATATTTTAAAAGAGGTTAAAGGTTTAGTGGAAAAGGGTTACAAAGAAATCAATCTGATCGCGCAGAATGTGAATAGTTACAGATATGACGAGAACACGCGGAAGAATGCTAATGACTTGAGTCGCGAACACGCTGATAAAGTAGATTTTGTTGATTTATTAAAAATGGTCAATGATATTCCCGGTAATTTTTGGGTCCGCTTTTCTTCCAGTCATCCCAAAGACATGAGCGATGAACTTATTAAGATCCTGCCGCAACTCACTAAAGTCTGCGAACACATCCACCTGCCGGCGCAGGCAGGCGATGATGATGTATTAAGGGTTATGAACAGGAATTACACGATTGAGTATTATAAAGCTTTAATAAAAAAGATCAGGCAGGCAGTGCCGGGTGCGGCGATAACAACGGACATAATCGTCGGGTTTCCGGGCGAAACCAGGGAGCAATTTGCGAATACCCTGAAATTATTTAAAGAAGTAAAATTTGACATGGCCTATATTGCCCAGTATAGCCCCCGGCCGGGCACGGCGGCGGAGAAATTTGATGACAATGTGACCAAAGAAGAGAAGAAAAAAAGGGAAGAAGAGCTGACAGCGGTGCTCAGAAAAACCGCTTTTGAAAATAACAGAAAATATTTAGGCAAGACCGTTGATATTTTAGTGGAAGGAAAAAACCGGCGGGGGAAATGGTTCGGGCGCACCAGAACGGATAAGAACGTGGAAGTTAAAAGCGACAAGCTGGAAACCGGAAACGGGGAATTTATCAGGGTAAAAATTACGGAAGTAAGGGATTTTGGGATGAAGGGGGAGGTAATTTAAAAGCAAGAAGTATGCCAAAAAAAACAAACAACAAAGTCATAGTGATCGTCGGCACGACGGCGAGCGGCAAAACCGGATTGGCGGTGGCTTTGGCGCATAAATATCACGGCGAAATAGTAAGCGCCGATTCACGGCAAGTCTATAAATACATGGATATCGGAACCGGCAAAGACCTTAAGGATTTTCGATTGCCGATTTTCGATTGCCGATTGAAGAAAACGAAAATCGTTCAAATACCATATCATCTTATAAGCATAATTCATCCAAATACGGAATATAATTTAGCGAAATGGTATAAGGCGGCGAATAAGGCGATAAAGGATATTTTGGGGCGGGGGAGATTGCCGATCGTCGCTGGGGGAACGGGTTTATACGCGCAGGCGCTCACGGACGGCTTTGATTTATCGCCGGTAAAACCCGATAAGATGCTTAGAGAAAAATTAGAGGCAAAAACGGCCGAACAGTTATTCGCTCGGCTCAGGCGTTTAAATGAAGAATTTGCGGATGGTTTGCACGAGAGTGATAAAAAAAATAAGAGAAGATTGATGCGTTATATTGAGATAAAACAACTTGGTCAAGAAGAAGCTGAGCTTCCCATGGGAAGCTCAGCTTCTAAAACGGATTATAATTTTTTGTTGTTGGGTATTACCTGGCCGCGGGAAGTTTTACGGGAACGGATATATAAGCGTTTAGTGGAGAGATTAGAAAAAGAAGATATGGTCGGCGAAGTGGAGCGATTGCATAAAAATCATGGGGTAAGCTGGCGCCGGCTGGCCAGTTTCGGTTTGGAATATAAATATATTTCTCTTTATCTGCGGAAAGAAATTGATTACGGTAAGATGATAGAACTCTTAAATATCGCCATCGGGCAATTCGCCAAACGGCAGATGACCTGGCTTAGGCGCTGGGAGCGGCAGGGCGGAGAGATCAACTGGGTAAAAAACCAAAAAGAAGCGGAGAAATTGATAAAAAACTTCATAAAATAATTTTGTTTTTTTAAAAATCAAAAAATAGAGGGGATTAAAAATGGACGAAGCGAACAAGGAAATGGAAAGATCCGCCAAAAGGCTTGTGGGATTACTGGGACGAAAAACTGTCAATGCCGCAACCCTGGAAGAATTGGAAAACGGTGTTGACGAATTAATGATCGATGCCGGAGCATTGATCACAAAAACCATGAATTACAGCAAAGACAGAAAAGAAGAATGGCAAAAGATCCAAAAATTATCCCAGAAGAAAAAAATGGCGGACAGGGTCGCGCTGGGGCGGGTTTCCGGCTGCGAGTTTGAAGCTGTTGTCAAAGACAATTCTCTGGAGATAAAATTCAAAACCTTCGGCCAGCGGCTGAACATAAACCTTATTAGCGGAGAGTTTACCGGCGGCAACAGTCTTGATATTATTTACGCGCTTTCCATCAGCCCGAGAATTTTTGAGCCGGTTTACTGGCAGGATTTTTTTAAAAAGGCTTCTCAAAAAGGCTAAAAACAAGACGATTCAGAAACGACTGAATCGTTTTTTATTATTATATATTACATATTTTTTCCGGCCCAGTGGGCTTGAGTATTTTAAAAATTAACAAGTAATTGACAAATAACAAGTTTTTTGTTATATTAAAAAATCAATAAGATTAAATTTTTGTTGTTTAAAAATTGATTAATGAAAGGAAAAACAAATGGAAGAAAAGAATGATCTGAAAATTTGGTGGCCGGCCCTCGGTAAATGGCAGGCTTTGGCGGCGTTTATGACCTTGGCGGCTTTTTTTATCACCCGCCATGTTACCGGTAATAACAATGTTGCCATTGTTACCGCTATCGCCATCGTCATTGTCGCCTTCTCCGTCGCTATTGCCGCTACTCTCACCGTCATCAGCGCCCCACTATTTGTTGCCACCTTCGCTACTGCCGCAATTGCTGTGTTTGTCGCTGTTGCCGTTTTTAACGCCGCCGCTACCAATCCCGTCGTTTTCGTCTCGGTTTTGTTCGCCGCCGCCGTTGTTATTGACGCTAAAAACTCGGAGATAAACAAAAAGATCATTTATCTCTCTTGCGTGGCCGAGTTTGTCGTTATAGCACTGCCCATCATTGGCGTCGTCCGGGGTTGGTGGTAAAATCGCAGCCACGAAAGAAAGGAGAGAAAGAAAAAATGGAAGCATTGAAAAATTGGTGGTCGGTCCTCGGTAAATGGCAGGTATTGACGATTTTTGCGGTTTTGGCGGTTTTTTTCATCACTCGCCATATTACCGGCGATAACAGAACAGCCGCCTTTACTGCCGTCGTTTTCGCCGGCTTTATTGCTTTTGTCGCCTCCCTAACTGTTTTCGCTGTCGCCGCCACCGCCGTCGCCTTCGCCGTCGCCTCTGGCACCACTTTCGTCACCACCTTGTTTGTCGCCGCCTTCCTTGCTGCCGCCGTCTTCGTTATTACTGAAGATTTGAAGATAGGCAAAAAGACAGTTTACCTGTCTTGCGCGGCGGAGTTCGTAGTTATTTTATTACCGATCTTTGGCACTGTCCAAGGGTGGTGGTAAAATCGCACTTTAGAATAAACTAAAACCAAAACAGTCCCGAAACTTCGGAACTGTTTTTTATGTTTAAAAATTTTATTCAGGCTATCCTCTTCGCGCCGAGAGTCAAATGTCAAAAGTTAAAGGTTAAATGTCAAATCACCTCCTTCTGCGTGAAATCCTTTTCGCAGTAATAGCAGCGCAAGCCTTTTTCTATATGGATAAAGCGGGCGGCGGCTTCAGGGTCGTGGTTGGTTATGCAGTTCTGGTTCGGACAGACGCCGATGCCGGTAGTTTTGTCCGGGGTTTTAACTTTTATTTTCCTGAATGTTTCGTCTTTGATGACATTAAAGGTGGTATCCGGCGCGAACGAGGCGATCGTGCCCATCAGGGAATCGGGAATAAAGATGTTTTCCAGGACCAGCACGTCTTTAAGCTTGCATTTTTTTGAAGACACATCCTCGATCGTGTGTTTTACTCCTTTGACCAATACGTCTTTGGCGGACAGGAATTCGCGGATCTTAAGGCCGAGGCCGTGCGGGATATGATCAATGACCGTGCCGTTCGTGATCGGCAGGAAATAGCGGCTGGCGGTCTTTTTCTTTTTTCTTTTTTCCAGATATTCTTTTAGGGGCAGTTCTTTGATTATTTTGAATTCCGCGTCTTTTTTCGTTATAGGCAGGATTTTGGCTTTTCGGTTCCGGTAGCCTTCCGCGAGCAGGAACATACGGGTCGGGATTCCGTGCCAGGCCTCAAGATCGATGATCAGGCGGACATCTTTTCTTATTCTGGGCTCAAATTCCTGGACGTAAGGCATCGGGTGCATGATCAGGACGTTTTTCTTGAAAGAGTCCAGGATATCGGCCGTGATCCGGAATTTTTCCCGGGCGCGGTTAAGCGCGACCGGGTCGCCCGTAAATCTTTCTTCCTGGAGCCTGGAGCCGTAAATAAGATCGCAGTCCCCGAGCCTGTCCATGGAATTCACTTCTTTGACGTTAGAAAAAAGATTTTTGTATTGGGTCTGCAGGGCTGTTTCCGGCGCGGAAAAAAGCGTCAAGGATATATTTTTTTGGTGGGCCAGCGCGCAAAGAAGGGAGTGGACGGTGCGCCCGTATTTAAGGTCGCCGAAAAAACCGATCTTGAAATTGTCAAGCCGGCCGAGCTTTTCCGAGATTGTCAAAAGGTCGAGAAAAGTCTGCGAGGGATGCTGGTTCGTGCCGTCGCCGCCGTTTTGTACGGAAACTTCGTAGCCTTCGCCGTCCAGTATTTCTGCGGCAAATCTTTGCGCCCCCTCTATTTTCGTGCGCATAACCAAGACGTCCGCCCCCTGGGCCGCGAACATGCGCACCGTATTAGCGATACTTTCTTTTTTAGTGAGGGAAGTCGCTTCCGCGCCCAAGATTTCCGCGTTTGCCCATCCCAGAAGCCGTGAAGCTTCAAGGTAAGAGCCGCGCGTCCGGGTGCTTGGTTCAAAAAAAGCGAAGATCGCTTTTTTCTCCGGCTGGTAGCGAATCGGTTTTCTCTTCCGGGCCGCCGCTATCACCGCGCGACAGCCGGGAATGATCTCGTTATAGATTTCTTTTTTGCTGAAATCATTGATACTTATGCAATGTTTCATAAGCTCCGTTTATGTTTATTTTGTTATAAGAGTTCCGGGATGGGCGGGGGAGTCGGTGATAACCGCTTTTTGTCCGCCGCTTTTTATAAAATTGATCGCCGCTTTGATCTTCGGGCCCATGCTCCCGGCCGGAAATTCGCCGGCGTCGTAGTGGGCCCCAAGGTCTTTTACGCTTATCTTATCTATAGCCCTTTGGCTGGGTTTATTGAAATTAAGATAGACTTTTTCCACATCGGTAATTATATAAAGAGCCTCGGCTTTGACGGTTTTAGCTAAAAGAGCTGAAGCCAGGTCTTTATCTATGACCGCTTCCACACCGATCGTTTTTTTGCCTTTTCTTAAGACCGGAATACCGCCGCCCCCGGCGGCGATCACGATATAGCCGGAGTCGGAGAGTTTTTTAACGACATCTTTATTAAAAATATCCACGGGCAGGGGAGAGGCCACGACCCGCCGCCAGCCGCGACCGCGGGGATCTTCCTTGAATTTCCAGCCGTTTTTAGCCGTGAAAACCTTGGCCTCCTCTTCCGGGTAGTAGGGTCCGATCGGTTTGGTGGGATTCCTGAAGGCCGGATCGTCTAAGCTCACCAGAACCTGCGAAACTATGGTTACAACCCGATGTTTGAGATCATTGGCCGCGAGGACGTTAGTCATCTGCCTTTCAATCATATAACCGATCCCGCCCTGGGAATCGGCCACGCAGATATCAAGGGGCATGGGCGGAATTTTGAATTCATTATAGCCGGCATGGTTGCGCAAAAGAATATTGCCGACCTGCGGGCCGTTGCCGTGCGTAATTATCAGGTTATGCGTTTTCAGGAGTTTTGTAAGCCCCAGACAGGTGCGGTAAGCGTTTTTTTCCTGCTGTTCTATATTACCTTCTTCGTCGTGCGTGAGCAGGGCGTTACCCCCCAAGGCGACAACGGCTGTTTTTTTCATAATAGCTTTTTATCGTTTAGTACGCTTCGGACGTCTAGATCGCCTCTCTCGGCTAGATTGTAGGAGGCGCGGGCGAAAGGTTTGTTGATCTTGATTATGCGCGAAAGGTCTATCGGCGTGCCGATCAATACCGAATCGCAGTCAGTTTTATTGATAGTGGTCTCAAGGTCCCTTATCTGATCGGCTCCGTACCCCATAGCCGGCAGGATACTGCCGATATTGGGATATTTTTTGAAAGTTTCCGTGATCAAACCGACCGTATACGGCCTCGGATCGACTATGGTCGAGGCTCCTAAATTATTCGCTATGACCGTGCCGGCGCCGTATTTCATTTCTCCGTGCGTTAAGGTCGGACCGTCTTCGACCACTAAAACGCGTTTTCCTTTTATTAACTCCGGGTTATCGACCGTAACGGGCGAATCGGCTTCGATAACAACCGCTTTAGGATTGACCGTTTTTATGTTACTTTTTACGATTTCCACGTTTAAGGGATGAGCCGAATCCATTTTATTGATCACGGCCACATCAGCCATCCGGAGCGCCGTATTGCCGGGATAATACTTAAGTTCGTGTCCAGGGCGGTGCGGATCGACCACGACGAAGGTCAGATCGGATCGATAGAAAGACATGTCATTATTGCCGCCGTCCCAAAGGATGATGTCTGCTTCTTTTTCGGCTTCCCGAAGGATCGCTTCATAGTCGACGCCGGCGTAAATAACGCCTCCGGAGACGATATGCGGTTCATACTCTTCGATTTCCTCGATCGTGCAGTCATGCTTCTTAAGATCGGAGAGATCGGCGAATCTTTGGACTTTTTGTTTGACCAGGTCTCCGTAAGGCATGGGGTGGCGCACGGAAACGACCTTTTTGCCGGCTGCGCGCAGGGTATCGGCGATTTTCCGCGATGTTTGCGATTTGCCGCAGCCGGTGCGGACCGCCAGCACGGATATCACGGGTTTCGAGCTTTTTAGCTGGGTCTCCTCGCCGCCCATTAGCCGGAAAGACGCTCCGGCGGCATTGACTATGGAAGCCTTGGTCATGACGTATTCGAAAGTCACGTCCGAATAAGAAAAAACGACTTCATTAACCTTGAACTCGTTTATTAATTCGACTAATTTCTCCTCTTCGAAGATTTTTATGCCTTTGGGGTAAAGCTTACCGGCTAATTCCGGCGGATAGATCCGGCCGTCGATATTCGGGATCTGGTTGGCCGTAAAAGCGACAACGTTATATTCCTCCTTGTCGCGGAAGCAAACGTTAAAATTATGGAAATCGCGCCCCGCGGCTCCCATGATAAGCACATTTTTTTTTGACATATTTTTTATGATTAAGTATTATTTTTTTTAAAATCTATCGCTTGCCATCTATCATGACCTTTTTCTTCATTTCGTCAAGTCCCGCGATCATGTTCCCGGCTTCCTCGCCGGTTACGGCCAGTAGTTTCTTTTTTAATGATTCGATCTGGTCGATGAAATCCTGTTTCTCGCTGAGGTTCCATGTTTCGATATTCGGCACAAGCTCTTCTATGTATTCTTTGAGGGTAGAGAATTTATTGCGGTCATATTCCATGATCTCGGTCATTTCTTTTTCTCTGGCTTCGTCGCGGTTCTCTTCCGTGTTTATTTTAAGTTTTTCGTTGGCGATATTTATTTTCGCCCGCAGTTTGTCAGGGTCGGACGCCTGGTTTATTTCTTTTTCGGTTAAAGAGAATTTTGGTTCAAATGTGTTTTTCATATTATTCATGATTACAATTACACAAATTTAAATACAAATAACACAAATATCCAACAGAAGTGTTAGTATGTATTTGTGAATTTGTGAAAAGATCCGTGTATTTGTAATTAATTATTTAAGTAGCCTCTTTATTATCTCCGCGGCTTTTTTCGGATTAGCCTTGCCTTTCGTGGCGGCCATGGTTTTTCCGACTAAAAATTGGAGTATATTGGTTTTGCCGGCGCGGTATTCATCGACTTGCGTCGGGTTTTCTGCCAGGACGGAGGCGACGATACTTTCCAGCTCGGTTTCATCGTCAAGCTGTTCCAATCCCAGATCAGACATGATATTCGTCGGATCACCACCCTTTTTATACATTATAGCAAGGATTTTTTGGGCGACAGATGAATTTATCTTATCCTGAAATACGAGAGTAATTAGCTCAGCGAAATTTTCCGGCGTGATCTTAACGTCTTTGATCGTTAGATTGTCTTTTTTGAGGTGCATGAAGAGTTCTCCCACGAGCCAGTTCGAAGCGGCCTTGGAGAGTTTTTTCCGTTGCCGTTCCCAGTTATCGCCATTCGCTCCGATCCATTCCCGTAGTTCGGAAATGACGTTTTCCGCGTAAGCCGCAAGATTTTTATCGCTCGTAAGGATTTCCGCGGCTTCCGCGTCCAGGCTGTATTGCTCCATAAACCGGATCTTTTTGGCCGGCGGCAGCTCTATCAGGGCGGATCTTATTTTAAGGATCATCTCGGGCGTAATATTTATGGGCGGGATATCCGGTTCCGGAAAATAGCGATAATCGGCCGATGATTCCTTGATCCTTTGCCTGACCGTTACGCTCCGGTTTTCGTCCCAGCCGCGCGTTTCCTGAACGATCTCTTCGTCGATGGTAAGAGCCTCTGTCTGGCGCTTGATCTCGTAATTTATGGCTTTTTCCACGGCCCTGAAAGAGTTGATGTTTTTTACCTCGACCTTGGGGTTGAGTTTATGGTCGCCGATCGGCAGTATTTGCCCGTTTTCATGTTTCCAGCTTCCCCTTGCCTGCAGGCTCACGTTGGCCTCGCAACGCATCTGGCCCTTTTCCATGTCGGCATCGCTTATATCCAGATATCTGAGTATCTCCCGGAAAGTCTGGCAAAATTTTTTGGCGGTGGCGGCGTCGCGTATTACCGGCTCGGTAACCATCTCCATCAAGGGGGTGCCTGCCCGGTTAAAGTCGACCAATGAGTGATTTTTTCCTTGCGGGTGGGTAAGCTTGCCGGTATCTTCTTCGAGGTGTATGCGCGTGATCGCCACTTTGTTTCCATCGAGTTCAAGATAGCCTTCATAGCAGAACGGCAGGTCATATTGCGAAATTTGATAACCTTTGGGCAGATCGGGGTAGAAGTAGTTTTTCCGATCGAATTTGCTTTTATCGTGTATTTTGCAATTTAAAGCCAGTCCGGTAAGTATCGTCCATTCGATCGCCTGTTTGTTGGGCGAGGGGAGTGTGCCCGGATGCCCCATGCAGATCGGGCAGACGGTCGTATTAGGCGCTTTGCCCTCGGCGTCGTTATCGCAGGCGCAGAACATCTTGGATTTGGTTTTTAGTTCGGCGTGGATCTCCAGGCCGATTATGACATCGTATTCCATATTAGGCTTTAGGCTTTAGGGTTTAGGGTTTTAGGCTTAAAGCCTAACCTTCTAACACCCCTAACGCCTAATAATGTTATTCTTATTTTACCCTAATAGCAGGCAAAAGGCAAATAAAAACCGCCAATTAAGGGGCGGTTTCGGAGTTTAGTAAGGACTTAATATTCTCCATGATTTTATGGAGTATTTCTTCACGGGAAAGCATCCGTCCGTCAGGGGTGCAGTCAATAAGTTTGAATCCTGGCAGGATACGGGTGATCTCCTGGTAGGTTTTGGCCGCGTTGCGGAGATGCTCAAGGTCGGCTTCGTGGATATCGCGTTTGGCGCCGCCTATATAGGCGCGGGCCGCTTTTTTATCCACCAGTTTTTGTCCGATGGCCGGATCAACGTAAAGAACGATATTCAGGTCGGGACGGGGGATATTAAAAAAGACATATTCCAGCCAGTAGAGCCATAAAAAAAATATCCGGCGGATGAACGGATTTTTGATCTTGCCGCCCTGGTGGCCCATATTAGCCGCGACATAGCGGTTGCTTACCATAATGTAGCCGTCAGAGAGGAAGGGCCGCATTTTAAAGCCGGCCGAATAGCGGTCAACGGCATAAAGAACAGAACCGCGCCAGGGGCCGACCTCATCGGCTGGTCCGTAATCACCGCGCAAGTATTCTTCGACCGCGCCGGCGGATTTTTGTCCATATTGCGGGAAGTCGAATTTCATTACCCGAAAGCCGGTTTTTTCCAGGTGGGCAACCAGAAGATCGGTTTGCGTTTCTTTGCCGGCGCCATCGGTGCCGTCAATGACGATAAGTTTTCCCGGATAGGACAGCGTTTTTGAAAAGAGCATGTTTCCTCCCGAATTTAGCGGATTATTCCGGTTTTTCGTAAAGCAGATAATATACCCCGCTCAGGCGGAAATTTAGCGCGTTTCGTCCGTCCGGACAAGCGTGTTTAATGTGGCAGAGCGCGTTATGATCGCCGGGCAGCTCAATGATATTTTTGCAGTTGCGGCAAATAATCATTTTTACGAGTTTATCCTGACGCGGACATTCTTGTTCACAGGGAATTCTCCGTGAAGAATCCAGAAACAAGCGGCATTTCTTATCGGGACAAAGCAAATATGTGGCACCTTCTTCCATTTCTGATTTTTTCACGCGCCCCCCCCCTTTTTTTTGTTTTATTTTTTATTATGTATTATGCTTGCGTTTAGAATAAACCCGAACTGCCGTGTCGTCCTTGACCTCGTTCGGTCTGGTCGTTTATTTCCGTTTCTATGATTTCCGGGGTGGCTACCGGCTGGATCAGAATTTGAGCCACTTTCTGCCCGGGCGCGATATTGTAAATATCTTCTCCCAGGTTGATCATGGTAATGGTGATTTCTCCCCGGAAACCGGGGTCGTATACCCCGCCCAGGACGTGCACCCCATCCTTGGCTACTCCGCTTTTGTCCCAGATCAGACCGGAGAACCCCGGCGGTATGGCCATTTTTATGCCCGTACTGACGATATCGCGTTTTCCAGGCGGAATACTGTAATAACCCGTGGCATAAAGGTCGTAGCCGATATCGTGCGCATAAGCACGACTCGGAAACTTCGCTAAGGGCGAGAGGCGCTGGACTTTAAGGGATTCTACCGGCGCTTCGTCTTCCGCTTCGACCGTAATCGAAATACGGTTAGCCGTCGGTGTGGCCGTCTCGGCGGTGACGCGCCTTCCATCTGAAATGACGGGAGTTTCACGGGCCGGAGATCCGGACCGAATCGCCGCATCCAGAATGTGGCGATTTATGCTGTTAAAGTGATTAATATGCAGATCGAGCGGGTGATTGGCGTGGCCGTTGATCGTCTTCATGACTTTTTTCCAGAGGAGATAATTGATCTCTTCGCGAGGCATGATCCGGTCTTCGCGGGTGCATTCGATTAGGGTAAAATCGGGATACATCTCGACGATCTCGAGGTAGGTTCTTTCCGCGTTTCTGAGATGCTCAAGATCCGCCTCGTGCATATCCTTGTCGCCTTGTTCGATGTATTTTCGGGCGCTTTTATTGGCGACTAGTTTTTGCGCAACCTCGGCGTCCACGTGTAGGATAATATTCATGTCCGGTTTCGGGATCTGGAATATTTCGTATTCTAATTCGTAGAGCCATTCGTAAAATCTTCTTTTTTCTTCAAGGTCCTTTATTTTTCCTCCCTGATGCCCCATGTTGGCGGTCACGTAGCGGTTAGAAATGACGATTTTGCCTTGCTTGAGCCACTCCTTGATCTCGAAACTGGCGTCATAGCGGTCCAGAGCGTAAAAAATAGAGCCGCGATAGGGACCGACCTCATGCGCCGGGCCGTATTTTCCGTTCAGGTATTCTTCGACCGGACCGGCCGATTTCTTGCCGTATTGCGGGAAATCGGCCAAAGCCACGTCAAAACCGGCATACCGGAGCTTTTCCGCCAATAATTCAGTCTGTGTGGCCTTGCCCGAACCGTCGGTGCCGTCGATCACTATGAATTTTCCGGGATAATCTTTCATTTATATTAAATAAAGAGCGCCTAAAAAAGCACTCCTCCCTGGTATTATTGATTGAATTTAAATATTTAAATTTTTTCCATTACGGCTATGACCGCTTTTTCCAGCTCCTCATAATTTCCGTCATTCGTGATTTTAAAATCGGCGGTTTTGCCGACCTCCGCGATCGCGGCTTCGGTCGGCGCCTTTTCTTTCTCCAGGAATTCCTCAAGAGTTGCTAAATTTTCCCCGGCCTTTTCCCCGCGTTTCTTGCTTCGTTCGTATCTGATCTTCGGGTCAGCGGTTACGTAGATCAAGGTAAAGCTTTCTTTGTAAACTTTTTTAAAGGGGTCGGTGTCGCCCTTCATCCGGATACCGTCCACGATCACGAGGTCCGAATCGATGTTTTCCACGTCTTTCAGAGCCGCGTCCATAAGCACGGAATCTCCAAAGCCCCTTTTAAGTATCATGGCCAGATTGATCAGGTTTTCGCGGCTAAAAGGAATATGCAGGCTGTCCAGGGTGCGCCTTAAGATGCTTGAGGTGGTGATCCGGACGCCGCCGTATCTTTTTATAATAATATCCGAGGCGGACCCTTTGCCGCCGGCTTGTTCGCCGATTATGCCGATGATGGTTTTCTTTTCCATGTTGTTGATTAAAATTATTAAGTAAGGTTTTTAATTATTTTATCAATTTGCAGGTATAATTCGTCAAAATCCGCGTTATTTATAACCGTATGATCGGCCATAGCGATCGGACCGGCTTGCGACAGATTTTCAATTTGGGCGTAATCGCGGCCTTGCGCTTCTGCCCGGGTGAGCGGCCTGATCTTTCTTGTTTCAAGTCTTTTATATCTTATTTCCGGCGAGGCGTAGATCGCGATATTTTTGAACCGATCGCCGAATTTTTCTTTGAAGCGTTTATACTCCACCCAATCGTACAAACTTTCCACCAGAATAACGTTATTTTCCAGGCTTTCGATTTTTTTTATTACCTGGTCGGCGTAATGCAGGCGTCCGAATTCGGCCCGCAAGCCCTCCCTAACCGTTCTTTCATTCTGCTCGTTTACCGGAAGGCCCCTTCTTCTTATTTCATCAAATGTAACATCCCCGAAATATACTTTCGGCCAGCCGTATTTTTCCATCAGATAATCAATCGTTTCCGTTTTACCGGATCCGGGTAATCCTAAAATGGCGATTATGGTTTTATTTAGCATATCAAGAAGGATTATTTTTTAGTGATATCCTGCAATCCCCGTCGGATATCCCAGTCATCCATCTCAAGGTCGGAATGTAATTTTAGTTTGGGAAATTTTTCAGCAAGCGTCGCGTGCATTTTATGCGCTATTCGCCGCAGAGACGGATGGACTAATTTGCCGGAGCGCAACTCGACGACGTAAACGGTCGCCGGCAGGCCGTACGAAACCCGGCAGGCAACATTAAAGCCCATGGCGATATAGTATTGGCGAACTTCGGGAGAAGAATCAAGGCGGGCGATAGCGGTTTTTTGGCTGTTTATAAGGCTTTCAGCCTTGGTTCTTAAATTCGGCGGCAATTGCTCCAGGTACCAGGAGTTGAAACCGCGGGCGGTGGTCAGAAGTGGCATGCGGCAGGTGCCGTTGCGATGTCTTTGGATGTCGCGGAACGACCCGAAATCAAGGATAAAATTAAAGACAATATTCCCGAGTTCGCCCAAGAACAGCGGCAAATTGGTTTTTGGCGGGCGATTCGTGATTGCTTCTTCGTATTTTTCCAGCTCGTTATTATTGATACCGGTTTTAAATTCAAAATCCTCGGTAAATTCCGTCGGATCAAAATAATTATATTTTTGCACCATGGCCGCGCGGTAGACCTCTGTCTCCTCGTGCAATTTGTGGCTGAAGCTATGGGGATATTTTTCTTTGAGTTCGTAGAGCATAGATTCGGCGATAGCGCGGGTTTCTTCCAGGGGGTGATACTTTAAAAGCGAGAGTTTATCGTGGGCCTGCCGGAGATTAGTGTGCCAGCTTAGTTGGGTCGTTATGCCAGCCGGCAGGAAGCCGCGCATAATATCAAAGGAACGGGCCATGATCGCTTTGTCATATACGGTTTCATCTTCATCATTCTTTTTCGGATATTTTACTCGCAAATGGTTCCTGACCTCCTCCTGGCTCCCCATATAAAAATTCATCCAGTCGTCTAAGATTTTTTTTGATTCCTTGGTGTTTATAGGATCAACGATTTTTTGGGTTGAATAATCAATATAACGGCTCGAGCATTCCTGGCCCGAATAAAGAGGCCAGTCTTGGATGGCTTTATCCGCCAGCATGCTTAAGCCTTCAGTAAACAGAGTAGTACTGCCGCAATCGGCAATGCTTAAATGGCCGTAGCCGACATAAAATTGTTCCATGAATTTTCCCGAACCGGTCTTTTTTACCTTAGCGACATGTTCGGCGACACTTTTTGAACTGCGTGAATAAAGCGCCTGCATCATGGCATTATCTTCGGGATTAAATTCATCGTAAATAAATACTTTAGCCATATTCGTGTGTCGTTATAATTAAAAACCGGGGAAGGGGATATTGTCCTCTTTTTTCGGAGCCATATCATCGTAAACCGTCATCTGCTCCGATAATAATTTGAATTTAATGCCGGCGGAAGCGAAGACCTCCTTGCTCCTCGCGCTCGCGTGGTAATCCTGGGCGCAGACTACGCCGACGATGCCGGCGTTGATTATCATCTTCGCGCAGATATAGCATGGGGTCATCTTGCAGTAAAGAGTGGATCCGTCCAGGGCGATTCCGAAGCGGGCCGCCTGGCAGATGGCGTTCTGTTCGGCGTGGCTGGTGCGGATGCAGTGCCGCGACTGGCTGCCGTCGTTATGCGTTACCGTATTCATTTCGTGGCCGATCTCGTCGCAGTGCTCAAGACCCACGGGCGAGCCGACATAGCCGGTCGAGATTATGCGCCGGTTTTTGACGATGACGCAACCCGAACGCCCCCGGTCACAGGTACCGCGGCTGCCGACTATTTCAACTATACGCAAAAAATACTCGTCCCAGGAGGGTCGGCGGTAAGAACATTTGTTTGTTAGACCATTATTCATATTAAAAATCAAGGCCTGTGGATAAAACTTTTCAGGCTCTTCTATTTTAACAAATAAACAGAGTGGAGGCAAATAAACAGACTGACAAGATATTAGATATTGGATATTTGATATTATGCTACAGTTTTAAATTACCCATGCTGTTTTAAACAGATATAATAATATCCCGTATTTGATTCCTAAATTTACAGCCATAATTTTATACCGTTCAAATAACTTATGCCTGTATCACAATATCCAATATCAATAAATTAAAACAAAACAACTGCATTGATTCTGCAGTTGTCCTGTTTAAATATGTGATAAATTGTTATGCCTGTACTTTTATGCCCGGCCCCATGGACGAAGTGATCGTGATGCTATGGATATAGATGCCTTTAACTTTGGCCGGTTTAATCTTTTTGATCGTTTCGATTATAGTATCGAAATTTTCCGTAAGTTTCACGGGATCAAAAGAAACCTTGCCGATCGCCACGTGCACGTTGCCGGTATCGTCGTTTTTGAAACTCACTTTGCCCTTTTTGAGTTCCGCGACCGCTTTGGCCGGATTCGGGGTAACGGTTTCATTCTTGGGGCTGGGCATTAGTCCCCGGGTGCCGAGTATCTTCGCGATCTGAGACAGATTTTTCATCATCGCCGGTTCGGCGACGGCCACCTCGAAATCGGTTTTTTCGGTGTTTTTTATCTCAGCGATCAATTCTTCCCCGCCGACGATATCCGCTCCGGCCTCTTTAACTTCTTTAATTTTTTCCGGACTGACGAAAGCGGCTACTTTGACGGTTTTACCGGTGCCGTGCGGCAGGCTGACCGCGGTCCTGATCTGCTGTTCGCCTTTGCGGGGATCAATTCCCAGTCTCATATGAACCTCGACGGAGGCGTCGAATTTTTCTTTTGATAATTTTTTTACCCATTCTACCGCTTCAGCGATCGGGTATATTTTGGCTTTATCAAAGCCGGCTTGTTCTTTTTTGGCGGTGTCGGCGGCCGGAATTACGGCAGCCTTTTTGGCTTTTTTGGCTTTTGCCATAGTTTTCGTGGTGCGGCGACATCTCATAACGCGTAACTCATAACTCGTAACGCACTATGATCGATCTCCCACAAATTATTTTGTTAAAAATATATACTTTTGAAATGACCGCGCGTTAAATTTAAATTAACGCACGGCTATTCCAAAACTAAATAGATCAAAAGGCCGTTATTCTCGGCGATTACTTGATTTCTACGCCCATCTGCCGGGCGGTGCCGGCGATGATCTTCATGGCCGCTTCAATATCCTTGGCGTTTAAATCCGGCATTTTTTTCTCCGCGATTTCCTTGAGTTGTGCCTTGGTAATGGACCCAACCTTGTCGGTCAAGGGCTTTCCTGAGCCTTTCTGGATCTTGGCCGCCTTTTTTATGAGCTCGGCCGCCGGCGGGGTTTTCATGATAAAAGTATAGGTGCGGTCCTCGAAAACCGTGATCTCGACCGGTACGATATCACCCGCGCGATCCTTTGAAGCTTCATTGAAGCGGGTGCAGAATTCCTGGATCTGGAGCCCGTGCTGGCCCAAGGCCGGTCCGACCGGAGGAGCGGGATTGGCCGCGCCGGCCGGTATCTGTAATTTTATGACTGTTTTTATCTTTTTTGCCATATTGATTAGGCGCTAGCTGTTAGGCGTTAGGCGTTAGGTTAAGGGAGAAGCAATCTAAAAATTTAGATTCCCTAGAGCCTAAAGCCTATTGCCTAAAGCCTAGCTTTATATCTTCTTAATTTGTAAAAAGTCGAGCTCCACAGGTGTTTCGCGGCCGAACATTGAAACCAAGACCTTTATCTTGCCCTTGGCTTCGTCGACATTAGTGATCTTTCCCTCGAGATTCTTGAAGGGTCCGTCCACGATCCTGACCGGCGAACCGACCGAAACGTCGATCTTGAATTTCGGTTCTTCCACACCCATCCGCTTCTGGAGGTCTTTTACCTCTTTGTCGCTTATGGGCGTCGGAATCGTGCCGGTGCCGATAAAACCGGTCACATTCGGCGTATTCCGGACAACGTACCAGGAATCGTCGGTTACGATCATCTCGACCAGGACGTAGCCCGGAAATATCTTTTCCTCAACGACCTTGCGCTTGCCGTTCTTTATTTTTATTTTCTTTTCGGTCGGAATCAGTATATTAAAAATCTTATCCTCCATATCCATGGACTCGATCCTTTGCTTCAGGTTTTTTTCGACGTTTTCCTCGTAACCGGAGTATGTGTGGAGCACGTACCACCGGCGTCCCTGGTTTAAGATTTGTTTAGCCATATTGTTTTTCCGCGATTACGTTTATATATTCTTTACTTAGTTAATAATAATGCTTAAAGCCCAGTTAAAAATAAAATCGAGAGCGCCCAAAAAAGCGGCCACGGCCAGGCTGATGCCGATGACCAAGAGAGTGTAGTTCTTGGTTTCGTTCTTCGTGGGCCAGGTAACCTTTTTCATTTCCTGGACAGCCCCCGATAGATAGAGCGAGAGTTTGTTTGTCATAAAATTATCTATTATAAGCTAAATTTATTAAATAAAAACAGCCTTGGTGGGCGGTTGTTCATAACTATTATTATAATACAGGATTAAAATTAATATGTCAAGAACCTTGATAAAAACGATTGACAAAAAAAATAAAAAATGCTAAATTGAAACTTAACCTGTTCTTCAAAATTTATCGACAAAATAAATAAGATCAGCGAGAGCAAAAAAGAAGAAACCACGAAAGGAGTCTTTAATGACCCAAGAACAAGTCAGCGGTTCTTCCGACAACAACAAGAAGACATACATTGTCGACGCCAACGTGCTTTTGGATGACCCTGAATCTCTTTTTAAGTTGCGCAACGGGTGCCAGAACGAAGTTTTGGTCCCTTACCACGTTCTTCTGGAACTGGACAAAAAAAAGAAAGACCCCCGTTTGGGCCATATCGTCGCCCAGGTCGTCCAGATTCTCAAGGAGAATCCCGATAAGTTCAAGATTCTCCGCGCGGATAAAGTGGCTGCCCCGTTTGCTAGTCTGGTTGATAATTTTATCATGGACGAAGTCGAGAAGATAGAGGGCGCCATCCTGGTCACCAACGATAATATCATGCAGCTGCAAGCCTTATTGCGCGGCATCAACAGCCAGCCCTATCTGGAATCGGTCCCATTCAAATCCGAAGCCGAGCATATCACGGGTTTTGTTGAAAGCCGCGAAGAGATTTTCCCCAATTGCTTCATGTGGGAAAACGGCAAGCCGGTTTATTTCGGCAATAACGGCGAAAGGGTCATCGGCCACCAGAACAAGATCTGGAACGTGATACCCAGGAACGTTTATCAGAATCTAGCCCTGGAGCTTATGACCGACGAGAGCGTTGATGTCGTTTCCCTGCAGTCCGAAGCCGGTTACGGCAAAAGTTTTTTGGCTCTGGCCGCCGCTCTGCATTTAGTGCTTGAGAGGAAGGCTTGTCATAAGATTTATGTGATCAAGCCCATGATCGAAATCGGCCAGTCAATGGGTCTTTTGCCGGGCGGGGTAAACGAAAAAATGTCGCCCTATATGCGTTATATCCTGGACTTGGTTTTGAAACTGCACAAGATGCGGCCGGCTAACCGCATTTTCGGAAAATCAGGCGAGAAGAACAACGATGAGTGCAACGACCAGTTTAACGGTCTGCCGCAATTCAATCCGATGCGCTTTGAACTTCTGCCCCTGACCTATATTCGCGGCATGAATATCGAAAACGCGGTTGTCATCGTTGACGAGATGCAGAATATGACCAGGGGCGAGTCCCGTGCCCTGCTATCCCGCATGGGTGAAGGCGTTAAATGCTTCTGCCTGGGCGATACCCACCAGATAGACCATCCCTATCTGAACGCCGAAAACAACGGCCTTAACTGGGTCGTTAAAAAATTCAAAGGCAACCGCAACTACGCTCACCTGGTTTTAAAGGGCGAGAAGTCCCGCGGACCGATTACCGACATGGTGATCAGATCCGGTTTATAAAAAAAATTTTTTCAAAACAAACAAAACACCGGATCATTTTGATCCGGTTTTTTTGCGATTATTTACCGTGATTTTAAAGACGACGTTCCGGTAGCGGGGGCCGTCGAGTTCGACGAAAAATAGCTCTTCCCATTGGCCGAGGATCGGAAAGCCGTTTACGATATAGATCGTCTGGTCGCGGGGCAGGAAAAGTCTTACGAGGTGCGACTGGCCGTTTTGCTTTTCGCCCCTGCACATATTTTCCGTGCGGTTGGCGAGGTCGTCGTGTTCCCAGATTATAGTATCGGGCGCTGACCGGGGTATGACCCGGGAAAGGAAATTAATGATGTCGTTCTTAAGTCCGCTTTCCTTCTCGTTGACGATGATGGCGCCGGTGGTGTGCGGCGAGATAACGGTTATTTGTCCGGCGGCGATCCGGTATTTTTCCACGAAGCCATAGACGTATTCGTTAAGCTCGGTAAGTTCCACCCTCGATCCGGACGTAAAGCCCACGAACTCTACGTATTCTTCTGTTTCCATTTTTTTATACCCCCGATTATTTTAAAAGTACCTTTTATAAGACTAAAGGATTTAAGGTTGCCTGTCAAACTTAAATAAAACCCCATAAAGTGATTTTTTTATTTTTGTAAAGCACTTGCGTTATTTTTAAAATATGTTATAGTGTAATTACCAACTAATTTAGTAGGAATTGCATGAAATTTTCCACAAAAACAACTTATGGCCTAAGGGCTATGATCAAGCTAGCCAAAAACAGAGGCGAGGACAGCGTTTCTTTAACGACTATCGCCAAGGACGAGAAGATTTCGGCTAAATATCTGGAGCGGCTTTTTTCTAAACTTAAAAAAAACGGCCTGGTAACGGCCGAAAAAGGCGCGGCCGGCGGCTACCGCATAAGCCGGGAAGCAGACAAGATCACGGTTTTTGATATAATAAAGTCACTAGAGGGAAAAATGACCCCCTTCCACTGCCTGGACGAAGACGGCAAGATCTATTGCGCCGTAAAATGCGACTGCGGCGTGGTCGCGGTTTTGGGGAAAGTGCAGGCGGCGGTCAATGAAACGTTAAAAAATATTAAATTAAGCGAGTTAATTTAACTGACGACACAAGATGAAATACGCATTAACTATTGTATTTTTTCTGATCATTCCCGTAGCCGTGTCCGCCAATAATCTGCTTGATTCAGATCTGGATGGAGTGCCGGATCAGGATGAAATGAATATTTATCATACGGACTGGAGTAAGCCGGATACCGACGGCGACGGCTATTCGGACTGGCTGGAGCTAAATACCGGTTTTTCGCCCCTGAACCCCAAACCGGCCAGACTTGAAGATAACGATTTTGACAGCGACGGGCTCTCTGACCGGATGGAATTGAATTTTCATACGGATATTTCTAATCCCGACACCGACGGCGATGGATTTAAGGACGGGGACGAGATCACGGCTGGTTATGACCCCTTAAATCCGGCCAAGGTTTTGCTCGACAAAAGGATAGAAATAAATACCGGACCGAAGCAGGAATTAAGTTATTTTTTGGGCGGTGTTCGGATGGGAACGTTCCGCGTGTCTTCCGGCAAACCCGGCATGCACACGCCCAAGGGCCATTATCAGGTAGATAACAAGGCGTCGAGGGCTTGGTCAAACCGCTGGGGCCTCTGGATGCCGTATTGGATGGCCCTGGACGGCGGTTATTTTGGGATCCATGAGCTCCCGGAATGGCCAAACGGAGCCAAGGAGGGAGAGGATCATCTCGGTACGCCCGTATCGCACGGCTGTGTCCGGCTCGGGGTCGGGTCCGCGAAATTTTTGTATGACTGGACCCCGGTGGGGACGCCGGTATTCATTTATTAATGTTTGAATTAAATTACCCGCAAATTTACAAATCAAGTACAAATCTACAAATAACAACTGAAACGTTTTATGCGTATTTGTAAATTTGTAAAAAATTTGTAGATTCGTGGGTGAAAAATAATTAAGAATATGATATACACCGAAAAAGTCATGGAACACTTCAAAAATCCCCATAATCAGGGATCTATTCCTGATGCGGACGCGGTCGGGCAAGAAGGCAATCCGGTCTGCGGGGACGTCATGAAGGTTTATCTGAAAATAAAAAACGATGTCATAGCGGACATCAAGTTTGAAACGCTAGGCTGTGCCGCGGCGATCGCCGTGTCTTCGGCCATGACCGATATGGCCAAGGGCAAAACCCTGGACGAGGTCATGAAAATGACCAAGGATGATATCGTTAATGACTTGGGGGGTTTGCCGGTCCAGAAAGTGCATTGCTCCATGCTCGGCGTGGACGCCTTGCATCAGGCGATAAAGAAGTATAGAACCGGGAAGTAAGAAGCCGGAAAAAAATAACGGCTTACCGAAGTAAGCCGTGGGGTTTATTAAGGCAATCCGTTGGATCACCTGGATTTTATTGATATTATATTAATATACGTTATAAAGTTTGTCAAGTGATTTTTAATAATAATTAATATTTTAACTAATAATAAATAAAAAATATGTCAGATAAAAAAAATACTAAGAAAGATGTATCAATCGAAGAAAAAATAAAAAAGGCTTTAGAAAAAGTCCGGCCGAGTCTGCAGGCGGACGGCGGCGACGTTGAATTCGTGTCCTGGGATGAAAAAAGCGGGCAGGTAAAAGTGAGTCTGACCGGCATGTGCCTGCATTGCCCGATGTCGGCTATTACCCTGGAGCAGGGTATAGCGGTAGAAGTGAAAAACGCAGTACCGGAGGTTAAGAGCGTGGTACTTGGGTAGATTCTCGTAACTCATAACTCATAACTCGTAACTTTTACGTTTATGTCGAAAATATACTTAGACCATAGCGCCACCACCCCGGTGGAGAAAAGCGTAATGGACGCCATGATGCCGTATTTCCGGGAAATTTACGGCAACCCTTCTTCGATCCATTCTTTCGGACAGGAAGCCATGGCCGGAGTCGATAAAGCCCGAACGGAAGTTGCTAAATTTTTGAACGCTGAACCAGGCGAGATAATATTCACTTCCGGCGCGACCGAATCGGACAATCTGGCCGTCAAAGGGGTCATAAAAGCCCTGCGGCAAAAGACAAAAAATCCCCGGCCGATGCACGTCATAACCTCCCTGGTCGAACACGACGCCGTTTTAAAGCCCTGCATGGAACTCGAAAAGGAAGGGGTCGAAGTAACTTATATTAAGGTCAAACCCAACGGCGTGGTGGACCTGGAACATTTTAAAGAATCACTTAAAGACAACACGATTCTGGTATCGATCATGTGGGTAAATTCGGAAGTGGGCGCGGTCATGCCCATACGGGAGATCGGCAAGATCATCCGGAAGCGGAATGAAGAACGCGAACGTAATTGGAAAAAGCTTGGACCTAAGGAGCGCGGAGAACGTCCGGAGCCGGTTTATTTCCATACTGACGCCACTCAAGCGGTAAATTTTTTTTCCTGCGACGTCAAATGGAATTATATCGATCTTCTTTCCCTCTCCGGCCATAAGATTTACGGCCCCAAAGGCGTAGGAGCGCTTTACCGCCGGACCGGAGTTCCTTTGTCCGTTCTTCAAAACGGCGGGCACCAGGAGAACGGCCTTCGCTCCGGCACCTTAAACACTCCCGGAATCGTGGGTTTGGGCGCGGCTATTGCCGCCTTAGATAAAGAATCGCAGGAAAAAAACAATAAAAAAATAGTCGTTTTGCGCGATCTTTTCGTGGACGGCGTCATTAAAAACGTGCCTGATGCCGTCCTTAATACCGACCGGAAGAATTCCACTCCCTCGCACGCCCATTTTTCGTTTTTAGGCGTAGAAGGGGAGTCGATCCTTATGTCCCTTGATCTTTCGGGCATAGCGGTGTCGACAGGGTCGGCTTGCGCTTCGGGAAGCCTTAAGGCTTCGCACGTTTTGATCGCTATGGGCATCAAGGTTGAGGTTGCCCATAACTCGATCCGTTTTACTTTTGGCAAGCATAATACGGAAGACGAGATCAGGAGGGTTATAGATGAATTGCCTCCGATCATCAAGCGCTTGCGTGACATGAACCCGTTATATAAAAAATAAATTCGTTAAAGCCTGAAAAGAAAACACGCACCGGAGCTACCGGCGCGTGTTTTCTTTGTTCGAAAGAACATACGGTAAATTACTAATTTATAAGGGCATATGAATTAATATTATCTAAGTAATTACGATCCGTTTCTCCTTAACATAGGGATTGTTAATCGCTAATGTTCATTAGTAATTACCAATTAATTTATACCATGAAAGAGTTAATTTTAAATTAAAATAAACATCCCTCAGGTTTTTAAAGCTTGAGGGATGTTTATTTAACAAAGTGGTTAAAGTTTTTTTAATAAAGAACCGCCCTTACATGTAAATAATCTTGTGCTTGCCCTGTTTAAATGCATGCCCTTAACAGGGGTTTATGTTTAGTGGGTAATTTAATGATCTTCGGCCATAGCCTTTTTAAGACTGACGATGCCGATAGAATCATTTGATCATATCTTTCCATAAGAATATTAATAATATATTATATAAAAATTAAAAACAAATTAAATTAAATATTATTTAATATTAGCTTAAATATCAGTAAATTGCATAAATTATGAAAAAAAGCTCCGGCTGGGGAGCTTAAGTTTGATCATTTTTTCTGTGGTTTTAAATATTTTTGTTTTCTTTTTTCGATCTCCGGCGCCATTTTTTCAATGACGAACTTTTTAAAACCCTCCAGTTCCAGAAAGATCTTTGACGGTTCGACCAAATAGCCCTCAAAAGGTCCGTAGTTTTCTTTGGGGAATATCCAGTAGATATCTTTATTGGTATCCTGGGCTTCGCGGGTTTCGTCGATGACACCTGCCGTAAAAACCAGTTTCGCAATATAGGCGATACAAAGCTCGGATTGGCCGATATGCCAATAGCGGTCGCGAATGACCGTTTGGTTGTTGCGGGTGCGCAGGTCGTCGGGTGTGGCCGCTTTTGTCCGTTTGATATCGATCGTTAAGGGATCGAAGATTACAAAATATTTCCAGAGCCAACGGATGAATTCGCGGACCGCCTTGAGTTCTTCCTCGTCCAGATGGCTGATCGGCATCTGCGCGTAAACCCGCGGCCGCCACGGCTCCAGGGCCAGATAATAAAGAGTTTCTTCGGGCTGGGTAACCGGGATCGTAAAATATGGCTTCGGTTTTTTTCCGAAGAGGAAGCGATAGTTTTCGGTATTATTGACCTCGCAGTTTTGCCAGAGCCAAACCAGCTGTTCGGTCAGGTGCTGGTTTTGCCATTGTTCGCGCTTGTTCAGAGTTTCAATGATCGTATCCGCCGAATCAATGAAGCAGACGAACATATCCGGATTAAATTCTTTCATGTAGTGGATATTATAAGCCGGGTGATAGGCATCTTTCCAGAAGAAGACGGTATGCAGATTGATGATCACTATATCATTTTCCGCACGGTCTTTTTCAATCTGCGCCAGTATCACGCGAAAGACGGCGGCGCGCAAAGCGTTCAGGGTGGAGCGGGGAGCGTCCAGGACCTTTCCCGGCGTCAGGTTTATGCTGTTTATTTTGGCTTCTTCCAATATCATGTCGCCGACATTATAGATTTTGATCTTTTTGCCGTCCGCCTCGGCCAATTTAGCGAGGCGCGAGAGATGTTCTTTGCGGCCGCAACCGGAGATGCCGGTGGACCAGACGAGGGTGCCGTGTTTTTCTTTATCCATTAGTTCGCCTCCGTCATCATCGCGGCGCCGGAACTCGTGCCGATGATATCGGCGCCGGCGTTGATCATCTTAACCGCGTCGGTAAGGGTTTTGATATCGCCGGCCGCTTTGACCAGAAGTCCGGGAGCGGCTTTTTTCATGATCTCCACGTGCCGCGCCTTATCGTCCAGGCTAACCGGCGGGCCCATACCGGTCGAAGTTTTGACGGCCATGGCGCCCGAATCCGCGACAAGTTTAGCCAATTCGGCGATCTCCCGGTCGTTCCAGTAGCCGGTTTCAATGATTACCTTGGCGGGCAGGATTTTGTTGATGGCGCTGATTTCATACTTGATGACACCGGGACGTTTATCGCGAAAAGCGCCGAGGTTAATTACCGGATCTATTTCGTCAGCGCCGTTACTCACAGCTATGATCGTCTGGTTCATCTTGGCGGCGATACCGCCCGCGCCCAGAGGGAAATCCACGACCACCGCGATCTTTTTGCCGAGAAGCTGTCCGCCTGCGAACTGCAGGCGTCCCAGGTTGATGCAGATCCCGCGAAAGCCGTATACATGGACCTCCGCGCAGAGTTTTATGATATCAGCCTCGGAAGCGTTCGCTTTCAGGTTGGTACTGTCTATCGCGGCCGCCACTTGTTTTTTATCCATCTTTTCCTCCTCTTAAGCCTCTGTTTGAAGCTCAAAAAAATTGTTGTCAACGAACTTTTTGTTTATATAATTTAAACATAATTATTTTGCTTTGTCCAAGGAGATGTCAATTTTTTTAATACTTTAAGAAATCCACCGGCGAAGCCGGTCGTCCACGGTTACGTATTGTGGACGAAGTCAGATATGCTCATTTTAGAAATAAACGGATTCGAAATATATCGAAAGTGAGTTTGCCCGTATGATCGTTGTTGTTTGTCATTCCCGCGAAAGCGGGAATCCAGGGGTGGGCGGAATCAACCATATATTACGTATGCGATTATTGGTACGGTTCAATCCTGGATCCCCGATATCCGCCTCGGGCGGATTCGGGGATGACAAATTAACGTTTTGGAAAAGAGGACGAAGTCCGTTAACTTATAATTCCACCGACGAAGTCGGTGTGTAGTTTAATAAAAAAAGCCCGGCTTTAACTGGGCTTGTTGTTAGTTATTTTTTTATGCGAATTTTCCGCGAGTGCCGTATTTATAGGTCAGTCTATAACCGTTATACTCTTGGGGCAAGAAAGGCAATATCAATTTGTCGGTTTCTTTAGAAATTGAAACTTCAATCATCCAAGTATTTCCGTCTTTCCGGAGAGACGTGCCGTCACCCATAATTACGCCTTTTTCACAAAGCAGGTCATCAAGTTCTTGGGCGGCCTGATTTGCCCGTTCCATATCTTCCCACGTAGTCATTTTGTACCCCCTGAATAATATTTAGCTATTAACAAAAGATCAATTTTGATTCTGCTTATTCGGTTTATTTGAGATTAGTACAAATGTACCGGTTAGTCAAGGTCTATTCCTCTATATTTAAACACAAAAACATCGTTATTGAACTCCTGCCAGGAGTCGGCTTCCAGCTTGGCCTCGTTGAGGATCTTCGGGAATGCCCACCAGTATTTATTGAGCACGAAGTAGGCCGTGTCTGCGCCGACCAGGTCCGCCGCGGCTAAGGCCACAGAGCGTTCCGGTTTTTTGTAAACCATGTCCAGAAAAAATCCATAAAGCGGCCCGCCAGTGGGAATCGGATAGTAGAATATCTCATCTTTATAGTATTTTTTAAAACCGAATTCTTTTAAGGCCGCCGCCGAGACCTGCTGGTTCGCCAATACGATATAATCGCTATCGCCGGCATCCGTGTTTATCCAGCGAACAGCATTGATATCATCAGCGCTTACCGAAAAGCCCCGGGAATTAAAATAATTGTCCAGGCGGGGATAAGACAGATAGAGAGAGGCCGTAAGCGTTAGCGCGCCGAATCCGATCCAGGCGTAACGGATAAACCGGTTTTGGCGCCCCACCGCGTTCACTAAATAGTGAATTGAGAGAAGGACATAAGGCAGGAGAAAAAATAACGCTACCGTCAGGATGCGTCCGGCGTAATCCCCGCGTTCATAATAGATAAGGAAATCGAACGGCAGCCGGACGGTTAAAAAATAGGAAACGAGAAGCGAGCCGGCCATGGACAGATAAAGCGAGAATAACCGGCATTCGCGCTTATATTTCCGGGAGATCAAAAATCCGGATAAAACCAGAGCCAGGATAACGACCGCGATATTGGCGCCGTAGAGATAAACGAAATTCAGTATGAAATCTTCCTCTCCCGGCACGAAGAGCGCCGATAACTCCGGGGTGTCCGCGGGCGATTCCGCCGTTCCGCCAGCCGGAGTTTTTCCCCGGTTAAGCAGGAAAAAGGCTAGGGGCAAAGCGGCGGCGTTTAAGAGGAGGATCAGGCGGTTAAGATTCGGTTTTATGCTTTTTATGTCGCTATGGTAGACGGTAAGGATAAGGGCGAACATCAGGGCGGGTATTCCGGCGACCGGCTGGGTAGCGAGAGCGGCGAAAGCCAGAAGGTAAACAATCGCGAGATCGCGGGCATGGGCACAGGAGAGGCCGCGGATTATGGCCAGAAGCAGGAAGAGATAAGCCAGGTTTTGCGGAGTGGTAACTATAAAAATCGAAAAAGGGATCACGAGAATCAATAAAACTGTCAGTCCGATCCGGGAAGCGTCACTGAACCATCTGCCGAGCAATTTTAATAATTCCCATGGCAGATAAACGGCAGCCAATAGCGGTACGAGCCATTTTTGCAGGGATTCTATCGGAATAAAGGAGATTTTATGGATAATCGTTATAAGGGCGTATTGGCCGAGATAATAGAACGGCTTGGGCGTAACGGCGCCGGTTTTATCGATAAGGTCCATGGTAGCGCCATGGATAAAAGGATCAAAACCGAAACCGAGTTCATAGACAATGGCCGCAACCCCGAAAGACAGGAAATAATGGGTCATCAGCAGGAAACCGATCATCGGACCGCCGATTCTGTCCGCGCGGGCGAGAATGAACATTAAAACGATCGTGGCCGAAAAAAAGAACGTGAAAAAGAAACCCGGTACAACCTCCCAGGGGGAAATAATGGCCAGATCGGTCGTGTTCGTAAAAAGCACGGCGAAGCAAGAGCCGGTAAAAAGGGCATAAAGAAACACTAAAACAGCCGACCAGGTACCCGGAGCCGGTTTTGCCGGCTCTTTTACCGTATGGCCGACATTATTATTTAACCGTCCGCGCCGGTACCCCCAAAAAAACAAAACGGCCGCGCCCCCCAGGGCTAATGCCAGACTAAGCATAACGCCGACGGAATCAAGCGCGTAAACGCGGTAAACGGCCGCGCCTATCGCTGATATCAGGCAGACGAGAACAAGTAAGTGCGTAAATAGTTCTTTTATTTCTTTAATAAACATTTTAGCTCTCTCTAATATCAAGTGTTCGATATATTTTTATTATATAACAAAGAATCATTGTTGACTATATTTTTCCAGGAAGATCGTTTAATCATAGGTTAATGTGCGCTTGTTAACATGCTTTTTAGTTAGGGATGCGTTTTCCGGAGGGTAAAAATATTTTTAAAAAGGGGAACAACGAACGATAACAAGGAGAAGATCGATGGAACCGGAAGAATGCCGCGTTTTAATAATAAAAGGAAGCGAAGAAATAAGAATGTACACCAAGGAGATTCTGGAGAAGATAAATTTTAAAGCGCGAAATATCTTCATGCCGGACAATACCGATAAAGCTTTAGAATTGATAAAAGCCGGTTCTATAAATTTAGTCTTGTCAGAGTCTGAGAGCGGCTTTGAACTGCTTCGTGGTCTTAAAAGAACAGGCTTAAGAGAAAGGATAACCTTCATATTTTATACCGGAGGAGGAGAGGCTTACGCCCGAAAAATTACCGAAAAATACGGAGCGGACGGGTTCATTGTCTTGCCGATAACCCTTGATATTTTCAGTGAAAAAATAACGCGGATATTAAAAAAAATGCAATGGCACATTTAACCTTAATTGCCGAACCGAAATACCGGGTTCGGTTTTTTCTTGCCTAAAAAATATTTTTTTGTTAATATTAGACTAATGAAATTAAAAGTGATTAGAAAATTTTCCATGACAAAAAACAGGCGGGGGATCATCATCGTGGCTTTGGCCGCGATTCTTTTTGCTGTCGGCGTTGGCAGCTTCAACTACCGGACGCAGACCGACGGTTTCATCAAGTGGACATCTCCGGACGAAAACGCGAATTACGTTTTCGCGAAATTATACGCGGATTCCGGCCGGTTAAGCCTGTACGAAGAATATAATCTGCGGGTCGGCGATATTATGCACCCCCGGAGCATGCGTTCTTCGGAAGGGGAAATAAAGCCGGTCAGTTTTTGGGGGATAATTTTGATTTACGGAAAGATCGGCAGTCTTTTGGGAACAGGGATAATCCCGTATCTGACCCCGATCATAGCCGGTATCGGCCTTATATTCTTTTACTTGTTGATCAAAAAGATATTCGGACGGATCAATGCCCTTCTTTCGGTTTTTTTGCTGGCTTCTTTTCCGCCTTTTATTTACTACAGCGCGCATAGCATGTTCCACAACGTTTTATTCACTGTGTTATCGGTGATCGGGCTGTATTTTACAGTTACGGCGGTAAGTTATCCTGATAACCCCGGACAAGCGGAAAAACGCGGTTTGGCAACGTCCGTAAAACGATTAAAATACGACTGGCGTTCCTGGGTCCTGGCGGCTTTGGGGGGAGTTTTTATCGGCTTGGCGGCGATCACCAGAACGTCGGAAATATTATGGTTGGCGCCTTTACTATCGTTAATGTGGATCATGAACATAAAAAGAACGGGAATTATCAAATTGGCGATATTCCTCTCGTTTTTATTTTTAGCCTCCCTTCCGGGACTTTATTATAACCAGGTTTTTAACGGCGGCTGGTTATACGGCGGTTACGCCGAGATGAACCGGTCGCTCGACACTATCGCCCGGGCCGGGACGGATATCGTCAGGGGCGGAGAATTCCTTTGGGGCGATCTCGCCGGTAAAATATTCGATAATATTTTTCACTTCGGCTTTCACCCTCGCCAAAGCTTAATGATGTTTTACCGTTATTTCATTAATATGTTCCCATGGATTTTCTGGCCGGGGATCCTGGGACTCTTTTTATTTTTAGGTAAATACCTGAGGCGCAAGGCGAAGATGAAATATAAGCATAAAGTATATTTATCGGCTTATTTTATCATTATGCTTATTCTGGTTTTTTACTATGGCAGTTGGAAGTTCCACGATAACCCGGACCCGAATCAATTCACCATCGGCAATTCCTATACCCGTTACTGGCTCCCGGTTTATCTCGGATTTTTGCCTTTCGCGAGCCTGGCCATCATGAAATTCGCCCGCGCGATCGGTAATTTTGCCGGCGGCCGGACTTACCGCGGGTTTTACCGCGGAGTTCCGCGCGCGGCCGCGGTTTTCACGATCGTGGTTCTTTCCCTCCGGTTCGTGTTGTGGGGTTCCGGCGAGGGCCTTTTTTACCAGTCACGCCGCCAGGAGGCCGCGCGCGTGGAGTTCGGCCGGATAATCGAACTTACCGAGGATAATGCCGTTATCATCACGAGCTATCACGATAAGCTGTTATTCCCGGAACGGAAAGTTATCGTCGGTTTGTTCGACTCTACGGAGATGGTGTTGCTCTATTCCCGTCTGGCGCGATTTTTACCGCTTTATTATTATAATTTTATTTTACCGGAAAAGGACATGGAATATCTGAACACCCGCCGTCTCGGGGAAGCGGGACTGGGTATCGAAAAGATCGAAAATATCACCGAAGATTTCGCCTTATACCGTTTGAACCCAGAATAAGCGGAACAATGAGATCATCCTGTCCGCCTTAAGTGCGGTTTTTTTTATTATTATGGTATAATATTGTATATGGACAAAGGATATGTTGATAAAAAGACGAAGCGCATCGGGATCGACGCGCGGTTTTATGGTCCGACCGGCAAAGGTTTGGGTCGGTACACTAAGGAGATCGTGGACCGGGTGTTGGCCGCGGATAGTATTAATGAATTCGTGGTTTTTTTGTATAAGGAAAATTTTACGGAATTTACGTTCGCCGGTCCGCGGATAAAAAAAGTTCTGGTCAAAGCCAGGTGGTATTCTTTCGCCGAGCAGTTGCTCATGCCGTATTTGATCCGGCGGGAAAAGCTTGACCTGATGCATTTTCCGCATTTTAACGTGCCGCTTGTCTGTCCGGCTAAATTCGTCGTGACCATCCACGACCTTATCCTGACCCGGCATCCCACTCAACGGGCGACTACCTTAAATCCGATATTTTACAAAATAAAATATTTCGTTTATAAAGTTATTATCAAATCGGCCATTAAGAGGGCGGAGAAGATCATTGCCGTTTCCCGATTCACGAAAAATGACATTATAGATCAATTTAAAGTGGATAAAGAAAGAATAACGGTTACTTTGGAGGGAATAGCGAGCGAGTTTAAGGATGACTTGAAAAAAAATGACAAAAATGTCCTATTAAGGTATAATATAAAAGAGCCGTATTTGCTGTATGTGGGTAACGCTTACCCGCATAAAAATCTGGAATGGCTGATACGCGTCTTTACCGCGATCCGGCGCGAAAATCCCGCACTGCATTTGGTTTTGGTGGGGAAAGACGATTATTTTTATTCCCGTCTAAAAAAAATTGCCGAAAAAATCGAATCCGGCCACATACTTTTCCCCGGATATATCCCTGATTCCGATTTGGGAGCCGTTTATAGGCTTTCTTCGGCGTATGTTTTTCCTTCTCTTTACGAAGGATTCGGGTTGCCGCCGCTTGAGGCGATGGCGAACGGCTGCCCGGTAATCAGTTCGAACCGTACGAGCATGCCGGAAATACTAGGCGAGGCGGCATTGTATTTCGATCCGGAGAATAGGGATGAAATGATCCGGCAGGTCGATCGCGTAATAAGCGATCAGTACTTGCGCCAGACCCTGATCAACAAGGGATTCGGGCAAGCGAAAAAGTACAGCTGGGATCATTGCGCCAGGCAGACTTTGGAAATTTATTATCAAGTTTTACTATAGATCAAGGTTTTAGCAGCTCTTTGTGCGTTTTCAGCAAAAGAACATTGCGGATATACGAACTTGCGCGAATCAAGATCAACCCGATATTCGGCATTCAAAAATCGACATTCGAAAATTTAAGGGTCCCCATGCAAAAAAAACAAGCTAATATTATTTACACTGATAAAGGCGATAAACCGTCCCGGTTTTTGGTTAATTTGAATAATTTCGTTAAGGAAGAACAGGAACGCGAGCGGACGGCTGAAAAAAAACGGCAGCGGAGAGGCCTGTTCGGGGTTTTGCCCGATGTAAAAGCCAATATCGGTCGCTTATTCAAGTCGGCGAACACAAACGCTTTAAACCGGACCGCGGCGGCTCAATATACACTGCCCCAGGCGGATATTAAGACCGGTGCGCCGGCGTTAACCGGAAATCGGCGGCATGATATCCTGAAACAGCTGGCCTTTTACCCCTTTTTGAGGATAATTCTGCTTTTGATTATAAAAGCGGGCAAACTTTTTTATTTTTTATGTTTCAAAACCGGCTGGCTGGCCGTTTTTTTATTGCGATTCGCGTATTTCCTGGGGTTAGCTTTTTTCAGGTTAATATCAGGAGGCGTGCGCGCTACCCGTTTCTCGATCAAAGAAGCTTTAAGCCGGTTTTTCAGCGGGTACGGAAAATCTTCGAAGAAATATGTCGGCGCGGAGCTGGAATCGCGCGCCTTCGAAATTATCGGATCTAACGAGCGTGATATCTACTCTGCGGATCGGCCGAATAAAACACGGGCCGCGGAAATATTTTTCCATTCCTGGGATGCGGTCGAACATACGCGTGAAAACGCGAAGCGAGCGGAAAATACCTCCTTTTTTAGAATATTCGGCCGTATAAGCAGGCCGCGGAACGATGACTCGCCGGAGGCGGACGAAAACGAAGAGCCTGTCGGATATCAGGATTTCCGCGCCAGATTCAAAAAAGCTTTAAAACCGGTGGCGGTTTTTGCCGCCGTTCTGGCCATAGCGATCCTGCCTATCAAAGCTATTATGTATTACGGCGATTTACGGACTTTGCGCGGCCAGGTAATGGGTATTTCGGAGGACGCGATCGGCGGCATGGCGGCCGCGGCTGAATCGGTATTGCGCAACGATTTTATCGGGGCGGAAGAGAATTTTTCCTATGCCAGCGACAAGTTCACTCAGGCTGAAAGCGAGATCGGCGAGATCGGCAAACTTTTATCCGCTTTGAGCGCCGTTATACCGAACGATGATATAAAATTGGCGGCTAACGCTGAATTCATGCTAGAGGCCGGTAAAGCGGGGGCAAAAATAGGCATGAACCTAAGTTCGATCTTAAGCGGCTGGAATGCCGCCGGCGAAACGGACGTAAAAGCGATGCTGGACGATCTTTACGCGGAGGCGAAGGAAGTGAAGGGCTTGTCACGGGAGCTTCTGGCCGCGATCGCCAGGATCGAGCCGGAATATTTGCCGGCGGAATATCGTGGTAAATTCGTCGAATTACGGTCCCGTGCCCAGGAGCTCCAGAAAAGTTTCGAAGAATTAATCTCTATCGTCGAATGGTCCCGTATTTTTCTGGGTTTCGAGAAAGACGCCCGCTACCTCCTCGTATTCCAGAATAACGCCGAACTTCGGGGGAGCGGCGGTTTTTTAGGGAGTTACGCGCTGGTCGATTTGCGCGACGGCGCTTTAAAGAATATGCAGGTGCCCGCCGGCGGCAGTTACGATACCGAAGCCGGCCTTCGCGAGCGGATCATAGCGCCCGAACCGTTAGCGCTCGTGAATCCGCTTTGGCATTTCTGGGACGCTAATTGGTGGCCGGATTGGCCCGTTACCGCCAGAAAACTCATGTGGTTTTACGAGAAAAGCGACGGTCCGACCGTTGACGGGGTAATCGGTTTGACCCCGACCGTTATCGAAAGGATGCTTAAGATAACCGGTCCGATCGATATGACGGAAGAATACGGACTGGTGATCGATGCCGATAATTTTTGGGAGCTTACCCAAACGTTTTCGGAACAGAAACCCGTGAATCACCCGGATTTCCGGCCCAATCCGTTCATGGCCGAAGCGGACGCTAAAACTCCCGCGGAGGAATTAGGGCGTCGTCCGAAAAAGATCATCGGCGACATGATGGGAAAGATCATGGCCGATTCCGGCGCCTGGCTTAATCGCAGAACCTTAGCCTCTTTAGCCGGCTTATTCGAGGAAAGCATTCGCCAAAAACATATTTTACTCTACTTTAACGATAACGAGCTGCAAGGACTGGCGGAGGATATGGGTTGGGACGGCCGGGTAAAGCCGACGTCCCGGGATTATCTCCAGGTGGTCAACACTAATATCGCCGGCGGTAAAAGCGATCGCGCGATCAGCGAAACGATCGAACACGAGGCGGCGGTCGGAAAGGACGGTTCGATAATCGATACGGTTACGGTCCGCCGCACCCACAACGCGACCAAAGGCGAACGGTTTATCGGCGTGCGCAATAACGACTGGATGCGGATATATGTTCCCGAAGGAAGCGAATTTATCGAAGCGGAAGGTTTTAGCGCCCCGGACAGCGAATATTTCGATAAGCCGGAAGATAGCTGGGAAACCGATCCCGATCTCGCGGCGGGCGAAGGTCGGGCCGTGACCGACGTTAAAAGCGGCACGAAAATATACGATGAATTGGGCAAGACGGTTTTTGCCAACTGGTCGCAGGTCGATCCCGGAGAAACCGCCGTTATCAGGATAAAATACCGCCTGCCTTTTGTGTTGGCCGTGCCGGAGGACCAGGGATGGTTAAATAAGATCGAGCACTATCTTAACCCGGGACGCAAAGAACTTGTGCCTTACGCTCTTTTCGCGCAAAAGCAGCCCGGTTCGGCCGGAAGCGTTTTTAAGAGCTCTTTGGTCCTGCCCGATTCTTTCCGCCCCGTCTGGCATTATCCGGAAAAAACGTCGGTTTCGTCTGCCGGCTGGGAGATTGAGGATGTTTTGGCCGTAGACAGATTCTGGGCGGTTTTGGTGGAAGGGGAGTAGGGGACGGGCGTAAAGTAAGAGTTATGGTTTATAGAGAAGCCAAGAGGTAGTTTTTTATTAATATCAAATCCGGGCTTTTATGTACAAAAAGCTTATTCCTGAATCGTATATTTTTATTTTTGCTCTCGCCGCGTTTTTCGTCGTTTCTCCGGCCCCCGCGAAGGCCTCAACCGAAATAAGCGGCGGCTATATTTCCACTACTACCTCCTGGACCTTGTCCGATTCCCCGGTGATCATTACCGGCACCGTGACCG
>Ga0156418_109_pt2 | contig 10172 bp, 2 predicted proteins | sample RifOxyA2_FD_108061 | JGI IMG/M metagenome (GOLD analysis project Ga0156418, IMG submission 108061) | Candidatus Falkowbacteria bacterium RIFOXYA2_FULL_47_19
GTTTCCGCGATTACAGCGGCACGATGCAGTACAAAAATTCCGGCGGGCAGTGGGTAAATATCGGCTCGGCCGGATCAAGCGGCGCGCTCGGATCGCTTTCGGACGTCAGCATCGGTTCAGCCGCTTATGGCGATATCCTTATGTACAACGGCTCCACCTGGGTCGATATGGCAACCTCCTCGCTCGGTTTAGGCGGCACGACCGATATTAATGACGGCGATTTTACCGTCAATGGGCTTATGGTCAGGACCGCGGCCGGGACATACACCACCCGCAACGCTACCGGTACTTTAAACGAGATATACGTAGTCAACCCGGACGGCGCGGCCGGCGATATTACCTTTAGTCTACCGGACGCCGTTTACCTCGGCGCGAGCGGCCAGATCGGACGCGATGCGGACAACTTACTTGATTTTTCGACGGATAACCAGATCGGATTTAATACGAACGGCTCTTTGGCCATGCTCTTGGACGTAAGCGGTAATTTAATGATCGGCACGTCCACGGCCGGCGCAAAACTTACGGTTTTATCCGATTCCGACTCGCAATTGCGCCTGGCCTACGATTCCGATACTTATGTCGATATGACCGTGCAGTCGAACGGAGAATTCGTGATCCAGGGTTCGACCGCGGGCGGTTCGATCCTGCAGATCGGAAACAACATCGCGGAGGATGCCGGTGTTGTCTTCGACGGTTCGGCCAACGATTTCTGGCTCGGAGTTGATGATACGGACGATATTTTCAAGATCGGCTCCTCGACCACGATCGGATCATCTACGATTTTAAGCATATTGAATAGCGGTTATATCGGTATCGGCACTACGACTCCGCAGTCCGCGTTAACCGTTGTCGGCGATACCAAACTTTCCGGCACCGACCGTTATCTTAACTTCGGCGCCGACTATACGACCAGCACATCCTCCTACGGTATCCGCGATTACAGCGGCACGTTGCAGTACAAGAACAGCGGCGGGCAGTGGGTAAATATCGGTTCGGCCGGGTCTTCCGGTTCTTTGGGCTCGTTATCGGATGTTTCGATCAGCGGCGAAACCGCAGGACAGATGCTTTATTACACCGGCTCAACCTGGGCGAATTCCGGCCTTATTACCCTGGACGCCCCTAATAATTTTGTCGGCTTCGGCACCAGCAGTCCGGATTATCTTGTTGATATCAGTACCTCTTCAACCGACTATTTAGCCAGGATCTACAATACTTCGACCGCCGCTTCATCCTCGGGGCTTTCGATCCGCGTCGACGGTACCGGCAATCTCCTTAACCTCAACCAAAACGGTACGGACGTCGTTACTATCTCCGGCGCGGCCACGGTCTTTAATAATCCGGTGCAGTTCGGCTCGGCGGGCGACGTGTCCATAGCCTATGATCTTTTAATGACCAATGGTATGGCCGGCAACATTATTTTTGACGGTCCCGGCTATATCAAGACCGACAGTTCCTGGGAGAATTTAGATCTGACTTTATCCGCCGCCAATACGGGCGATATCGTGCTGGACGACACTACCGTTATTACCGGTACTACCACGATCCAAGTGACGACATCCGCGAATAACTTGAAAGTTTTCACTATCGCTACTTCCACAAGCGGCACGATTTTCAGCGTGGACGCTGATGGCGATTACTTTTATGACGGCAGTGGCTCTTCGCCTTCGGCCGACTACGCGGAATATTTCTATACGACCGATACTGATCTTGTGTCCGGTGAAGCCGTATGTGTAGATGTCACCAACAATAACGCGGTTAAGCGCTGTGATCGCGCGGCCGACGGCAATTTAATGGGTATTGTTTCCACTAGACCAGCAATCGTCGGCAACTCCCGGCCGGAAACGCAAAACAACGAAAACTATAAGATAATCGCCATGCTCGGACAGATTCCGGCTAAAGTTTCCGCCGAAAACGGCGAAATCCGCCCCGGCGATTCTCTTACCTCCGCCTCGGGAACGCCGGGTTATATCATGCGCGCCGAAGCCGGCGATCCGACGGTCGGCGTCGCTTTGGAAGCCTTTAACGGAGATAAGGGCACGATAAATGTTTTGATATCCCGCCGCAACAAGAGCCTGACAGTGGAGATGGTCGAGGATCAGATAACCGATCGGATCGCGGCCATGGAAATAGAGGACGAGGTTATGATCATGCTGGAGGCCGCTTTAGATAACTATAATTTTGCCAGCTCCACGCTCGTGATCGTAAGCGAAGAGATTACTCGTTTTAATGACAGCCTTGATTCCAGATTAACGGTAGAATTTGACGCTGTTTCCGGAAATTTAACGGCTATCGCCGCCGGCATTGACGCGCTCTCGGATCGGATCATCCTGGTAGAGAATAATCTGGCCGACATGGATACGAGGATCAGCTTGCTCGAAGCGGGTATTAATAATAATTCTGAAGATCCGGATAATATAGCGCAGGTAATGGAAATTACAGCTAGCGGCAACGTCAGGCTCGGTCCCGGTATCCAAGGGGGACAGGGACTCGCGACTACGTCCGAGCCTGACGTTGCCATAGTGGAGATCGTTACCGCCACAAGTTCCGCGAAAACGGCTTTCGTGGTCAACCAGGTCGGAGAAGGGGATATAGCTGATTTCCGCTTAAACGGCGTTTCGATCGTCAATATCGCCGATACCGGTCGGGTATCGATTGTGGGCGAGATGCTCGTTGACGGACGGATCATGGTCTGCTCGGGCGGAGCCTGCGGATCAACCCTGGATACAGCTGTAGACGAGACTATGGGCGATATGGGTGTAGAGGGCAAGGTCGTAGCCGGCGCATTTGAAGGCTATTGCGATGACGGTTACGCCTGGGTGCCGGGATCAGCCAAGTACGGGACAATGCCGGGCTTCTGCTTAGAAACGAATGAACACGAATATGAGACGAATAATAACGAATCACGAATACCGTGGACGAACGTATCGCAGGGTGAGGCGGCCTTGATTTGCGAGGCGCTTGGCGACGGGTATCACTTAATCACTGAAAATGAATGGCTGACGATCGCCGAGAACGTAATCAGGAACATTGATAATGACTGCAATAAAGAAATTGAGGGTTTGCAGCTGGCCGCTGCCGACGAAACAGAAAGCACTATTTCTTGCGCTACGACATCAGCCGGTTTCGCCTTATCAAGCGGTAGCAGGCTGTACGGCTTGGCTGGAGGAGCGGCCGAGTGGACCGATCAGACGATTCCGAGCGCGGCCTTGATGCGTCCGGAGAGCGATACCTGGCAGGAATACTACATGATCGATGATTTCCGGGGCAATAATATCACTCCGCCTTATTACTATAATAACGGCGATAACGGTATCGGCCGGATCAGGACCAGCACAGCTACCTCTACCGATTCCTATATCCGCGGCTTCGTCCGAGGCGAGAAAGCGCTTTTCGACCTGGATATGTCCTATAGTCCGACGACAGCCACGAGTTCAATCGGTTTCAGATGCGCGAAATGATCGATCGATAAAACCGAATAAAAAATCCCCACGCTTAAACGACGATAGTTTTATCTTCGTTAGAGACCCCGGGGATCATTGTATGCTCCGGGGTCTTTACGTTTATTTGTTTTTTGTCATCCCGCCAAACCCTGGATCCCTGGTTCCTCGCTATCGCTCGGCCCCAGGATGACAAAGGTTGGCGAAGAATATGGGTCCCCGGGTTATCCTGCTTCCGCATCCGCTCCGGCACTTTCCTCACCCCCTAACCCCCTCTCTGATTCCGGAGAGGGGGAACCGCACGAACCGTCCCTTCTCCGGAATCGGAGAGGGGCGGCCCGCCCGAATGGCGGGCCGGGGTGAGAAAAGGGATAGGGGGAACCGCAGGGATGCGAATGATAATCATAACGGATAAAGCGGCAAAAACGATAAGTTATTAAAAATTTTATACTTACCGCCAAACCCTGGATCCCGGGTTCCTCGCTATCGCTCGGCCCCAGGATGACAAAGGTTAGCGAAGAGTGTGAATCCCGGGTTCCTCGCTGACGCTCGGCCCCAGGATGACAAAAAGAAATCAATCTGAATTAAAATTATCCATAAATGAAAGAGGATTATAACAAAAATTTCTGGCATAAATTCTACCGGGTATATTTAAAGATCTGGCGGGTGCTTTTATCGTTGGTTTTGATAGCATCTGCGGCCGGGATCTATTTTTTCTTTTTTGCCGGAACCGAAACGGTAAAAGCATCCTGGTGGAACGACTCCTGGCTTTATCGCAAGGCCCTGACGATAAACCACGCCCAGGTGGCCGGCGATCTCGTTGATTTTCCGGTGCTGGTTTTAAGAACCGATTCTGATTTTATCGGCAAGGCGCAGGATGACGGCGGGGATTTTGTGTTTACGTTAAACAACGGAACAGTTTTGAAACATGAAATTGAAAGCTATGCCAGCTCGACCGGCGCGCTGGTGGCTTGGGTGAAGATGCCGGCACTCAGTTCGACTGCAGATGCGGATATTTTTCTGTATTATGGCAACGCGAACGTGGTTAATCAAGAAACGCCCCAGGAGGTTTGGGATGAGAATTATTTGGGTGTTTGGCATATGAGCGAAGACCCGAGCCAAAATTGTTCCGGTAATTATGAAGTTTGTGATTCAACGAAACACGCTCATAACGCGGATGCAAACGGAACAATGACCGCCGCAGACCAGGTTGCCGGGCAGATAAACGGGAACATTGATTTTGATATTAGTACCGCCGATTACCTCTCTACAACCGATATTAATGAAATGGACGGTTCTTCTTACCTGACCATGTCTGTCTGGGTAAAGATAAAAACTTTGGATACTTTTGCTGGGGTGGCGGGAAAAGGAGATTCCGGCACAACACTGAGATCGGAATTGATGACCGGAGGTATTGGCTCGGGGGGCAGTGATGACGTTGCCATTACTTTATCCAACGGAGAGTCCGCGTTCGGCTATACCGATGAAAACATACTCGTAGCCGACGAAAGAAACTATTGGACGGCAGTTTTTGACGGCAGCCAAGCAGATAACGGCACCAGGCTTAAATTTTATTTTAACGGCAGTCAAAGGACTTTGTTATTTGGCGCAAATCCAATTCCGTCTTCTACGGCGGCCACTGATTCAATTTTTAACATGGGTTCAAATCGAATTACTAACACCATAGACGCTGAGATAGATGAGATAAGAGTGTCGATAATACCTCGGAGCGCTACCTGGATAGAGACCGAATATAACAACCAATCCGATCCGGCTTCGTTCTTTTCCGTACAAGCCGAAGAAGTCGGCCCCGGGCCGGTCGGCTACTGGAGCTTTGATGAGGGTTATGGAACGACCGCGCATGATGAGAGCGGACAAGGCAATGACGGGACGATCACCGGGGCGTTGTGGAAGGATGGGAGCGAGTGCGTGAGCGGGAGGTGTCTGTGGTTTGATGGGGCGAATGACAATGTCCTAGCCGGAGTGGAGTCGGTCGCGGGCGACTCCACTCCGATTATTGATACTGTTAATTTAGATGTCGGCACTAATTCTGAGCAGTGGGCTACCGGATGGACTTTTACCCATACTGTGCCCGCTGGGACTGACCTGTTGGTGCTGTTTATGCAGGGCTGGGAGGTGGGGGCTGGTTGTCCGCCATCGACAACCTACAACGGGGATACGCTCACGAATTTTCCGCTGACCGCCGGTGATTGGGGCGACAGCCAGCAAGCAGTGTGGTACAGACTTAACCCTGATGTAGGCGCGAACCAGACTATTGCTATAGACGGTGGATGTAGTCTAAATGATGGCGGAATTGTCCAGGCAATTAACATCAGCGGCGTAGATACTACTGTCGGCACCAACGGCATCAGAGATATTGACGATAACTTTTCGAATTCAGACGCTACCATTACGCTTTCCCCCACTACCGCGTTAAATGATTTGATCATTGCTCAATGGTCGTGCCAGGGAGGGGGATTGACAACCGGGCATACCTACGGCGGTACCAGCGGGACGCAGAACGAAGAAGACGCGACTGCCTACAATGATGACGCAGCCATGCTGATGACTTCCGAGCCGACAGGCAGCGGTCAGACTGTTACATTTAATGAAAACGATAGCGGAAATGGCTATCCGTCCGGCGTGGCCATCTCGGTGGCCGGCGAAGTCGGGGGCGGCGCCACCACCAGCGTGCCCGGCCTGACCGTGGCCAAGACCGTGTCTTTCTGGGCCAAGCCTGCGTCAGACACCGTCTCTTTCTTGGAGTTAAATAATTACGCTTACGTGGAGGCGACAAACGGCCAGTTAAGCGCAACCGGCTTTGCCTCGCCAACAATTTACGTCAACGGCGCGCTTTCCAGTACTCTCACAGTCAACGAATGGCAATTCATCAGCATTACCACCAACACAGCCATTGACGCCTCCGGTTTCTTGGTTGGCGAGGTTAATGGCAGTTATTTCTTCGGCTTCATAGATGAAGTCAAAATCTACCCCTACGTTCGCAGCGCCGACCAGATCAAGCAGGACTACAGCGCCGGTTTGGCAGGCGTGAAATCAAATACCGGCGTATCCGCGGCTTTTGGCGGGGCGTCGGACAAGTGGCTGACGGATGGCTTGGTGGGGTATTGGAAGTTTGACGAAGCGGTCGGCAGGTATGACGATGATAATGGTTTTGAAGACGCGATTGATTCAAGCGGAAATGGTTTTAACGGCGATGCGAACTTTAACGCCTCAACCACAGCCGGCAAATTCGGAAATGCCGCCGTATTTGACGAAAACAATGATGTAGTCAATACAGCGGGACCGGTCGTTGGGGATGATTATACTGTTTCCTTTTGGATGCACACTAATGACGAGACAGGCGGTCCGCACGCATTGGTCGGAGACACGACGGGTTATATCGTTTTATATTATTATGACAATAGTAGTTCGGTTTGCAACTGGAACAGTTCGATCAGCTTCGCTTATGGCCTAGAAAACCATTGCGTCGGAACGGTTGCTGTCGGGGAGTGGAATCATGTCATAGTCGTTAATAATAATGGGAACGCAAAATATTATATAAATGGAATCGAAAGTGGAAGTACTGAAGAGACGCCAGGTTTTACGGTTTCAACTTTTGGCCATGATAATTCCGGATCCCCGAATGAATTTAACGGTCGTCTTGACGAAGTCCGCATCTACAACCGCGCCTTTTCACCGGACGAGGTGCGAAAACTCTACGAATGGGCGCCGGGGCCGGTGGCGCATTGGAAGTTTGATGAAATGAGCGGGGCGACGGCGTTTGACTCGGTGGCCAGCTCGAGTACGGCCGGGGGGAATGATGGAAGCGTGAGTGGTGCGGAGTGGGCAAATGGGAAGTATGGCGGGGCTTTAAATTTTGATGGAAATAACAATAATGTTTCTTGCGGATCAAAAAATATTATGGATAATCTTTCGCAAAGAACGATTTGCTCATGGGTGAAAGCAGGTTCGGGCGCGCCAAGTTGGCAAATCCTAGTTGATAAATCAGAAAATGGTCTAAACGGCTGGAATTTATATCTCAGTAGCAGTAATCAAATTTCATTTTATCAAGGATTTTCCAGCGGTGAGGTTAACATTGAAACCAGTAGTTTTCTGACTGCCGGAAAATGGCAACATTTATGCGTCGCATATGACGGAGAGCCAAACACAAACGGACTTGATGTTTATGTTGACGGTATTAGCATTGCCATACCCGCTGATACGGCAGGAAGCTCAATAAGATCGAATGATTCGGGGTTTAGTTTAAATATCGGTAATTCAAATGATTTTACTAATGATTTTATTGGCCAGATCGACGACGTCCGCATCTATAATTACGCTCGTACGCAGAAACAGATTTTGGAGGATATGTCCGCCCGAGGCGGATCCGCCTTGGGCGGAAATGGCGCATTAAATTTTCCGGTTTTGCATTTGTCTTTTGACGAGGGGCTGGGTGGTACAGCGCATGATTCTTCGATCCATGGCCACGATGGCCTCTGCTACCCCGGCTTAAGCGGAGATAATACTTCTAGTTCGTCTATGTGGGCGAAGAATGGGAAAGTTGGAGGGGGGATGGAGTTTGACGGGGAAGACGATTATGTGGGAATCGGTTCGCATCCTGACTTTGATTTGGAAGGAGAAATGTCGGTTTGCGCTTGGTTTATGGTGGATGCGCTTAACACTGATTATCATATCGTCGGCCAGGTAAATTCAGCCGGCACCGATAGCCAGTTTTTTTTGGATGTTGCGGGCGAGGGTGATAATAATCTTGTTTTTGGCTGGGGAAATTCAGGAGATGTAGAGAATTATGAAACGCAAATAAATTCGATTGCAGCAACATCTTGGTATCATGGTTGTGCTGTCAGAGTGAGTGATAGTCAGGTGCGTTTTTTTATAAATGGCAAAGAAAGTGCTGTTGCTGCTGTATACGGCGATACAAACATTCCGACTACGGCTGAATATTTATCAATTGGCCGGTCAGGCGCGTATAACGGATATTATTTCGACGGCCTAATTGATGAAGTTAAAATCTGGAACTATGCCCTCGTTGAAAATGAGATTAAGACTGTTTATAACGATTCGAAATCAGCTGTGATGGGCTTGGACGGGAATCGGTCGGACAATAGTACGGCTGTCAGCGGGGGCAGTAAAGAATATTGCATTCCCGGCGATATGGCCACCTGTACACCGCCGGTTTTGGAATTGAAGATGGATGAATTATCTGGCACAACGACTTATGACACGAGCGGGAATGGGATTAACGGAGTTTTTCCCACATCGGCCGCCAGCCCAAGTTGGCAGCTAGGTAAATTCGGGAGCGCCTTGAAATTTGATGGTAATGACTATGTTGTTATTGCCGATAACGCAAATCAGGATACGGGCGGGAAGTTAACCGTATCCCACTGGTTTAAAACAGACCCCGGGATGGTAGGAAAGGGTATGGTTATGCACGATAATTCTGATTATAAGTACATGACCTATATGACCGGATCCAGCAGTCTAATTAGTTTTTATGTTAAAACAGCGGCGGGAACAATAAATATCGGTTATGATTGCGGGCCTGACGATTGTTTTACGGATGGAAAATGGCATCATTTTTCCGGCACTTTCGACCGCAGTCTAAGTCCTAACCGGGCAAGGGTTTATGTTGACGGAATATTAAAAACTGAGCTGCCTGGATATGACTCTGATATACTTGCAGGAGATGAGGGCATATATATTGGACGCTGGGGATCAGCGTATTATTCTGGCTTCATTGATGAGGTTCGTATTTACAACTACGCCCGCACTCCGGCTCAGATCGCCTGGGATTATAACCGCGGCAAGCCGGTGGCGCATTGGCGCTTTGACGAGTGCGAGGGAAGCGTGATCCACGACTATGCCGGGACGAATCACGGGACGCTTAATCTGGGTACATCCGGCACGACCGCGACCGGGACCTGCGCGTCGTCTTCGGATTCGTTTTGGTATAATGGGCGGAGCGGGAAATATAAAAGCGGCGGGAGCTTTGACGGGACGGATGATTATGTAATAGCATCAGATGAGCCGTCAAATTCAGGATTATCAGCTGTGACATTATCTGCTTGGGTTAAGGCAGATAATTGGGAGGATACTGGTTTTATATTCATAAATATTGTCGGAAAAGGAAATAGTAGCAGTGAACGGGAATATCGGATTCGTTATGTTGACTATAGCGGCGGCGGCGATGACCAATTGTTAACTTGGCAGATAAGTAATGACGGAGACGATCCGCCGTCTGCCGCTAAGACCGCTGTTTCCGCACCATTGTATTGTCCGGCCGGTAGCTGGTGCCATTTGCTTGGGACTTATGATGACAACAACAGCGACAAGTTGAAATTTTATATGAACGGCGAATTAGTTGCGGAAGCAACTGGAGATTCAGGTGGAATATATGATGGTACGGCTAATTTTGCGATAGGTGATACGGGAGATGGCGGTGGAGACGAATTCGACGGTCAGATCGACGAAGTAAAAATATGGAATTACGCTTTGACCGACGAGCAAATAAAACAGGAATATAACGGCGGCGCGGTCAGGTTCGGGGAATAGCTCCCCTTGTCATCCTGGGGCCGCGAAGCGGAACCCGGGATCCAGGGTAAGGCCGCGGGAAAAATAGAAAATTCACTTAACATGACAGGAAAGAAAAATAAAAACGATTATAAATTTTTCGTCTATATTCTTGCTAGCCAAAGAAATGGCACGTTGTATATCGGC